>Ga0209169_10002728_pt1 | contig 10519 bp, 6 predicted proteins | sample HubBroMetageWRM4_FD_188346 | JGI IMG/M metagenome (GOLD analysis project Ga0209169, IMG submission 188346) | Warmed soil microbial communities from the Hubbard Brook experimental Forest, New Hampshire - Hubbard Brook CCASE Soil Metagenome WRM 4... | ecosystem: Environmental > Terrestrial > Soil...
TATTCGCGTTCCGTGCGTATGGCCGGCAATCAAATGGATGAGGCCATCATGAATTACCTCAAGCGGAAATATAATCTGCTGGTCGGCGAACGCACCGCCGAACAAATCAAAATGGAAATCGGCTCCGCTTACCCGCTCGACAAGCCGCTGACCATGGAAATCAAAGGCCGCAACCTGATCGAAGGCGTGCCCAAAACCATCACTGTGGATGACAGCGAAATTCGCGAAGCCCTCAGCGAATGTGTTTCCACCATCATGAACGCTATTCGCGTCGCCCTGGAACGCACCCCGCCCGAACTTTCCGCCGATATCAGCGATCGCGGCATCGTGCTCACCGGCGGTGGCGCCCTGCTCAAGAATTTGGACAAGCGTATTCGCGAAGAAACCGGCCTGCCAGTCTCCATCGCCGACGATCCCCTGTGCAGCGTAGTGCTGGGCACTGGCAAGATGCTGAGCGACTTCAAGCTGCTGCGGAAAATCTCGATTGAGTAGGAAGCAGTTTCCTGTTTGATTGTCATCCTGAGGCGACACGCTTTTCGTCGCCGAAAAATCTGAGCGAGCCGCGCGAACGGGTCGCGTTCTATGCGACCCGATAAATCGCGCGTTTGGCTCGCTTCCTTATTTGCATCCTCGGGCTTGCAACTTGCAACCAGAATCTTGAAACTGTCTCCATGGAATCGGTTCTCGGCCGCTATCGCAACCTCACCATCCTGGTAGGAATTCTCTTCCTCCAGGTGCTCGGCCTCGCCGTCCAGGTCAAGCGCTCCGCGGAAAACGAATCCACCCGGCTCATTCGCATCTGGGCGGTCAATGCTGTCACTCCTTTCGAAAAAGGAATTGTGTGGGCGCAGCACGGCAGCAGCAATCTCTGGCATAACTATTTTTATCTGCGCGGAGTGCGCCAGGAAAATCGCGACCTCAAACAGAAGATCCAGCAGATGGAAATCGAGCGCGTACGCCTCAGCGAAGATGCCAATCAGGCACACCGACTCCAGGCCCTGCTGGCCTTCAAAGAACAATTTATTGCCAAGACTGTCGCTGCACAGGTGATCGGTTCCAGCGGCAGCGAGCAATCACGATCCGTTTATATCGACAAAGGCACCAACGTCGGCCTAAGACCCGACATGGCTGTCATCACCGGCGACGGCGTCGTGGGCAAGACCCTGCGCGTGTTTCAGAGCAGTTCGCAGGTGCTGTTGCTCAACGACCAGACCAGCGGCGTGGGCGCAATCCTTGAGAAGTCGCGTTTGCAGGGCGTCTTGCGCGGCACCCCGAGCGGAGAAATCGTGCTCGAGAAAGTCATGTCCGACGAAACCGTTCAGCCCGGCGAGAAGGTCCTGACCAGTGGCGGCGATCAGATTTTCCCCAAAGGCCTGCCGGTGGGAACGGTCACGAAAGTCTCACCCGGCTCAGAACTCTTTCTGAACATTCGCGTGCAACCCGCTGCCGACCTCAGCCGCCTCGAAGAGGTCCTGGTAATCACCCAACAGGAAGAAAAGGAGCCGCTGGCTTCAGACAGCGCGCCGTTGCGCGCGGCGGACATTCTCGCGGAACGCCTGCCCACAGTACCGCCCAAGCCCGCGACCGATGCCGGCAAACCAACCGCAGCCGCCTCGGCAGCAACCACCGGCGCTAAGCCGGCGAATGGAATTCCAACCCAGGCCCAGGTCACAAAGCCAGCGGGACAAAATCCGTCCAAGGTCCTAAGTACCGCCGCTCCGAAATCAAACGCGCCCGGAGGCACGCAGAAGCCCGCCTCCACGCCGGGGAAAACGGCGGATGCCACTCCCTCCGCTACACCAGCACCCCAACCGGAAGAACCGTCAACCCAACCTCCCGCGGCTCAGGACACTCCCCACTAGCGTGCCCATTACCTACACATCGAAGGAGCAGGTTGAGGTTTACCGCTTCAGCCCAGTCGCGGCCATACTCATTCCGCTGGTCGCACTATTTTTGCAGGCATTTATTCCGCTGCGGCTGCACTTCTTTTCCATTCTCGATCTCCCGCTATTAGTTGTCATCTTCTTTGCCGTCGCCCGCCGAAGCCAGGTTTCCGGAATGCTAACCGGCGCGGCCATCGGCCTGCTTCAGGATTCTCTGACCCACCAGCCCATCGGAATCTATGGCCTCGCCAATACAGCAGTCGGCTACTTCGCATCCTCGCTGGGCGTAAAAATCGACGTGGAGAACGCCGGCTCCCGCTTCCTGGTCACGCTCTTCTTCTACGGAGTCCACGAAGTCGTCTATTTCGCCGTCGCCCGCGGATTGGTGGGACTCACTCTGCAGTGGAGCTGGCCTCACGAACTAGGCTCCGCCCTCGCCAACGCCATCGTTGCCGTCCCTCTATTCGTCCTTCTGGATAAGTTCAAGCAGCGCGCTTAAAGTCACACTTAAGCTCCCGGGCCAACTCTTTGAACCCTGTGCCCCCCGTTGGTAAAGGGTCGCCCCTCCACTTTCCGCCACCAGCGCCGCATTTAACCTCTCAGACAAGGTATAATTCCCGCGCGCCTGTTTGCCGGGCAACTCTTCGCTTGATGAATCCCCGGGGCGATGCCTCACTCAAGGAGACTTCCATGAAAAGCTGGAGAGTTCGCTGCTGCATCGTTCTATTCGCTGGCATCGCTCTTACCTCGACCGCCTGGGCACAATGGCCGTCCAATCCCTCGCTTAACCTCGCCTTAACCAATAACCTCGGCGACAACGTGCAACCCAAGCTGCTGCCGCTGCCCAATGGCGCGTGGTACCTGAGCTGGTTTGACAATCCGGCGAACGGCTACGGCGTGTACGCCCAGGCGCTTGATGCGGGCGGCGTGCGCTCGGCCCCGCTGAATGGCCTCCGAGTGGCCAAGCTAGGGCTGAGTTCCACCGAAGATTACGGCCTCAGCGCCGACACTGCGGGCAACGAGTTGATCGCCTTCCTCGACGACCGCGAAGGCCCCAATGAACAAGTCACTGCCGCCAAGATCAGCCCCACCGGGCAAATGGTTTGGGGACCGCTCGGCATTCAGCTCACCAACAATTCGAACTCCAACAACGATCCGAAAATCGCCGGCACCAGCGATGGCAACGTAGTGGTCGCGTGGACCAGCAATAGTGATGTCATAGTGCAGAAACTCGATCCCAGCGGTTCCCCTCTGTGGGGCAACAATGGCGTGGTCATCAGTAATTCGCAGACCAGCTATACGCTTGCCGACTTGCATGCCGCTGAGAATGGATCCGTGATCCTGTCCTGGGTCGCCTCTGCGGGATTCGATTCGCCGAAAACACTGCTGGCAACCAAGCTTTCCGGCAACGGCGTTGCAATGTGGGGAAATCAACCGCTCGAAATCTTTGACGGCGGTTCGCTCGAGTTCGGCGAGTTCCCCTACTTCGTCCCCGATGGCAGCGGCGGCGCGGTGTTTTCCTGGTACAGCGATTCGCCCAGCCTGCAAGTCTATGCGCAGCACATTCTGGCCAACGGCACTGAGGCCTTCCCCCACAACGGTTCTGTCGGCTCCAACAATGCCACCGACGTTCGCGTTTCACCGACAGTTTCGTACCTCAAATCGACTGGCGAAACCTTTCTCTTCTGGACAGAAGAGGATTCCAATCAGGTCTTAAACGGCGTCTCCGGGCAGAAGTTCAACAGCACCGGCGCGCAGCAGTGGGGATCGAACGGGCTGACCATCGTCCCGCTGGGCTCGGACCAGCAATTATTCGTTCAAAATGTGCAGATCGGCTCCGGCGCTCTAGTGTTCTGGGTCGACGAGCCCAATTTCGATCAGGACACCATGAACGCCATCAAACTGGACGGTTCCGGAAATCAGCTCTGCGCTCAGTTCCCTGTGTCATCCGTGGTGTCAGGCAAATCGCGTCTGTCGGCGGCCATCGGACCCTCGGGCTTGTCGGCGATCGCCTGGCAGGACGACCGCACTGGCAACGACAATATCTATCTTCAGAACGTGAACAACGACTGCTCGCTCGGATATTTGCCCATCCAATGCTCACAGTTAGGTGGTGCCGGATCCCGCTGCGTGAACGGCAATCTCAATGTCGAGATCAGGCTTAAAGATCTCAGCAATGATGGCAACTCGCTTACTTTGCAGATCAACTCGGTCGATCACACTCTGCCCATCCGCGGGACAACCGCCAAAATTTCAGTCCCCGGGCAAGGCAGCAACATCGTGCAGTTGACCAATCCCGCAGGCTGCGCCCCACAACAGACGGTGCAGTGCCCGTAGATAGCTCACTTGGGTGTGGAGTGCCCCATCCTCAGCGCATTCAGTGCGCTAGGATGAGCCTGGCAGTGGACAAGCCCACGCAAAAGATTCGCCATGAACGCAGCCGATTTCCGCCGCATTGCTCTGAGCTTCGGGGGAGCCGAAGAAAGCTCGCACATGGGCGCGCCTGACTTCCGTGTGCAAGGCAAAATCTTCGCAACCCTCGCCTCGCAACACCAAGGTTACGGGAATCTGAAGCTCACGCTCGAGCAGCAGGCGGATTTCATCCGCGAATTGCCAGACGTCTTCCTGCCCATCCCCGGAGGATGGGGACGAATGGGAATGACCCACATTCGCCTCGCCAACGCCACCGAAGACGTCCTGACCGGCGCTCTCCGCACCGCATGGCAGCTTCGGGTCAGTCGGAATTCAAAAACGAAAGCAAAAAAGACGAAGGCTGCCAATCGCTAGAAATCAATTCGCTGGCAAAGTGCAATAAATTAAAGCGAACCCTTACTTCTTCCGGCGGGGAGTAGCGGCCGAGCTGAACTCGACGACCGTCCCGCATCCGCTATTCGGCTGGCAATAATTCAGGTTTCCGCCCTGGTTGGTCGTCAGGTAGAGATTGCCGGCATTGTCGAGCAACACACCGTCCAGCGGATTCGCGCCCAGCCCCACGCCGCTGACGGCGAAACTGTAGAGCAGATTTTCGGTCCATCCATCGCTGGTCGGGACAAGTTGAAATACCGCGCCCCAATCATTCGCTCCGCCTTCGTAAGCCGTCCCGTAAACATTCCCCTCACTGTCCAGGGCAAGCGTTCCCGAGGGTTGCAGTCCGTTCAGCCCGTCGAAGCTGTACATGTTTCCGAGCTTCCAACTGCCGGAAGAATTCGTCATGGAGAACACCACGCCGTCGTTGAGTGCACCGCCTTCGGTCGCGGCGCCGAGCAGCGTCCCGGTCCCGTTGAAGGTCACGCCGGCCCGCGGAAAAGCTCCGTTACTGCCGTCGAAGGCGAGCAACGTTTCAAGCTGCAACTCTCCCTCCGCAGTCTGCGTCAGCTCGAACACCGTGCCGCAACCGTTGCTGGCGCAAGATGGATCACCGCCGTAATACGTGGTGCCGTAAAGATTCCCATCCGCACCGAAAACCAGTCCAGTGCGTGGTTCAGCGCCTTCGTTGAACGCATCCTGGAAGCGGTACAGCACCGTCTCACGCACGCCGCCGTGGGCCGTTCGCGACAGTTGATAGATGGTGCCGCATCCCGCCAGGCAATTGATATGACTATGCCCGCCAATCGAAGTCGTGCCGTACAAATTCCCCGCCGCATCAAATACCACGTTGCCAAACGGAATCGCACCGTCGTGGCCACCCTGAAAGCTATACACCGGAGTCACATGCCACCCCGCGCCCGGCGCGTGGTTCGCTGGCGGACTTAGTTCAAGCACCATCCCCAATCCATTCTCCCCGCCGGACGAAGCCGTCAGAAAAGCGTTGCCCGCCGCATCGAACACCAAGCCTCCCAGCGGATTCCCTCCATCCGCTCCGCCGGTAAATTCATGCAACACCGTAAACTGCCAGTGACCGTTCGCCCCCGGGGACAACTCAAACGCCGTCCCGCTTCCAAACGTGCCGCCGATCTGTGTCGTACCGTATAAGTTTCCTGAAGCGTCTGCTGTCAGGCTGCCGTCCGGATACGATCCATCTGCGCCGCCTGTAAAAGTATGTAGCACGGCGGCCTTGCCTTCGGCATATCCCTGCGCGGCGAATGTGAGCAGCAAAACCGTCGCGATCACGAAGGCACGCACCATCGTCCAGAGACTCCCGGCCATAATCATTTTTTCGTTCATTCTGAGCTTCATGAAAACCTCAAGCCTCCAATAGGATTGCCGTCGCCGAACCACCCGGTGCCACGAAATCAGTGTCCAGCGCGGCTTTCGCGCTGCCGTGACAGTCTAGCAGCCGTTGCGTCCACAGGACTAGAGGAAGAATGTCAAAGGTTTGTCACTTTTGACCGCCGTGAAGAACCATCGGCGCGGAGCCGCGGAGCGGCGCAAGAGTGAAGCCCACCGCGCAAGCCGTGGGTGGAATGGGGAAACGCACCAGCCGCGTAGCGGCGAGAGTCTCACGTCGGGCCCTTTTGGGAAACTCTCGCACCAAGGCAAAGCTCACCGGCTATGGCAATACCCGGAACGGCACATTGCTGGTCAACGTCCCGCCAGGCGTAGCCACGCTGACATAACCCGTAGTCGCTCCAGCAGGCACGGTGGCTTCTATGAACGTATCTGAAACCACCGTGAAGCTCGCCGGGGTTCCATTGAGCAAAACGCTCGTAGTTCCAGTGAACCCCTGCCCGAGAATTCCGCCGATTTGCCCGACGCTGCCAGCGGCGCGGACTAAGGCCACGAACGGGCCAAGGCCCATGTCGAGGCTGAAGACCGTGCCATCGTTGTAAGTCCCGCCACTCGACGTTGCCCCGTAGAAGGAACCGTCAGTGGCTTGGACTAGAGCACCACCCGGGCTGCCCTCGGCGCCGTCGAAGCTGTGCAAGGTAATGAGTTTGCCTCCTGATATGATCGTGAAGACCGTGCCATAGGCGTCGGCTCCGCCCTTCGTGGTCGTTCCATAGAGATTCCCGTCTGTACCCTGAATTAGCCCCGCCTTCGGTGTACTGCCGTCGGTGAAGTCGAAGGCGTGCACAGTCGTGAACCTGTCCCCTGTCGTGATTTTGAAGACGGTCCCATAGGTTGTTGCGCTAAAGGTTGTCGTCCCGTAGATGCTCCTGTCGCTAGCTTGCAGCAACCCGGTACCGTAAGGGTACGCACCGTCACTTTCGTCGAAGCTGTGCAGCGTCGTCAGCACGCCCGTCGGGCTCATCGTAAAGATCGTGCCACAACCTTGGGAACAGTCCTCGGCCCCGCCAATGTAGGTTGTCCCGTAGAAATTCCCATCAATGGCCTGAATCAGCCCGGCATATGGTTCGGCTCCGTCCGCGCAGTTATGTTCTGCACAAAAGCCATAAAGGGTCGTCAGCACGCCCGCTTGCGTCATCTTGAAGGCCGTTCCGTAACCGTGGGTTCCGCCGCTGGAGGTCGTTCCGTAAAAATTCCCGTCGATGGCCTGGACCAGTGCGCCGTACGGCCAGTATCCGTCAGGGCCGTCAAAGCTATGCAGGATGGTCAGCTTGCCTCTTGCGCTGATTTTGAAGACCGTGCCACACCCCTCCGGGCAGTTGCCGTTGCCGCCTGCCGTTGTTGTCCCGTAAAAGTTCCCATCGGTTCCGAGTACCAGAGAACCCTGAGGGTTGCTGCCGTCGGCACAGTTCGTCTGGGCACAAAAGCTGTACAGGGTAGTTAGCGCGCCACGCGAGCTGATTTTGAAGACTGTACCCCCGCTGTGGGGTCCGCCGTCGGAGGTCGTCCCGTACAAGTTCCCGTCGACGCCTTGGACTAGAGACATCAGATAGGGATCATTTCCGTTCGTTGTCCCGTCAAAATTAAGCAGGGTGTTGAACGTCTGCGCCTGCGCCGCAATCGCCGTGGCAGCACAGAGCACGAATACAACTCCGGCCATTTTCCAAGCATTAGGTTTTGCCATCGAAATCCTCCGTGATACAAATCCCCGAATCGCGGCCGACTCACGCGAAACAAACGGGGCACATCCCAGCCGACCCGCAAGGGGGAGTACGCTGCGGCCCGCCAAGATGCCAGCCATTTTCCTCCCGTCCCAGCCGCGGGTCAAGGCAAACCTCGCCCCGGAGCGCCGGCGTCCTCGCCGGCTGCCACCAAAATATCTCTTTCAAGTATGTCTATAGTTGTAGTAGACTTTAAATCGAGGGAAAGAGAGGGCATATGTTCCAACTCCTCCAAAGCACCTGGCCCCTGTTGTGGGTTTTGATTTTGCTAATGATCTTTCGCTGGTTTCACGTCGTGGCCGCGAGTTCCCGGCTGCCAGATGATGATGAAACCGCCGAACCACGCGCAACCCGTTCCACCGCCATCGATTTTTCATAAGGGTGTAACCGTCCGTGTCGGTTACAGCTACGCAGGATGCCGCCTCCCATCCCCCGGCATCCTGCCGCCTTCACCAGCACAGATCCATCGCCCTTCCTGCCCCGAAGCCAATCATTCCTCTGTGTATTTCTGTGCCCTCTGTGGTCTGTGGTTGGTGCTTTTCTGCATCATGCCGTCGCAATGCCCCGCCTCGCGAGGTTCTACTCCCTTCCGTCACCTCACTCCGCAACCCTTCCCCGCCGCACCCCGCGCTACAATAAAGGCAACTTCCCGAAAGGACAGCTTTCCGGCAGTGGGAATCGAGGCCTTCGTGTGGCTGCGAACTCCTCCCGCCTGAACCCAGATGTTCGGCCGCGACGAAAAAGTATCGCCCATGCGTCTCACCGCTGTGCAGTACATCGTGCTGGGCATTTTCCTGATCCTCGCCTACGGCCTCTGGCGCCTTCAAGTAGTCCAAAGCGATTTCTACGCCACTCTCGCCGAGAAGAACCGCATCCGCAACGTGCCCATTCTCGCGCCCCGCGGGCGCATTCTCGACCGCGAAGGCCGCACCATCGTAGACAATTATCCGTCCTTCACCGCACTGCTCCTTCGTGATTCCTCTCGCGACCTCACCGCTGACGCCGATCTCATTGCCCAGGGTCTGCATCTCGATCCTAAAGATGTCAAAGATCGCATCCGCCATTTCGCCGGATCGCCGCAATATCAACCCATCTATTTAAAAGACGACATCACACCCGACGAGCTCGCCTTCATCGAATCTCACCGCAACGAACTGCCGGAACTCGACACCATCATGGCCCACCGCCGCCTGTATCCGCGCAACGGATTCATGGCCCATCTAATCGGCTACGTCGGCGAAGTCAGCGAAGAGATGCTGAACCAGCCGCAATTCGAGCTCTACAATCCCGGCGACGTGGTCGGCAAATCCGGCGTGGAGCTCCAATACAACACCATCTTGATGGGCAAGAACGGCTCCCGTCGCGCCGTAGTCAACAGTCACGGCAAAGAAGTCCAAACTCTCGACGACACTCCCGCCCAGCCCGGCCACCCGCTCAAACTCACCGTCGATCTCGATCTCCAAATCGCCGCCGAACAAGCCCTTGAAGGCCACAACGGCGCCATCATCGCCATGGACCCGCGCAACGGAGAAATCCTCGCTCTGGTCAGCCGGCCCACCTTCAATCCCAACGATTTCGCCGTGCGCGTATCGCGCGATCAATGGTCAAAGTTAATCAACGACGACGACCATCCCCTGCTCGACAAAGCCATCCAAGCCCAGCTTGCGCCCGGCTCCACTTTCAAAATCATCATGGCCACCGCCGGTCTGCAAGAGGGCATCGCACAAGATATGCATGTGACCTGCAACGGCGGCGCCACTTTCTACGGGCGCTATTTCAAGTGCTGGGTCGTAGCCGAACATCGCGTCCACGGCGTCGTGGGCATCGACAAAGCCATCTTCCAATCCTGCGACGTCTTTTTCTATACGCTCGCCGAGAAGCTTGGCATCGGCCGCATCGCAAAATACGCCACCCTGTTCGGACTAGGCCAGCGCACCGGCATCGACCTCCCGCAGGAAGTCACCGGCGTCATGCCCTCGGAAGAATGGAAAATTCGCAACTACAAGCAGAAGTGGTACGCCGGTGAAACCATTTCCGTGGGCATCGGCCAGGGCGCAGTCACCGCCACGCCGATTCAAATGGCGCGCGCCATCGGCGCCATCGCCAGCGGCGGCCTGCTGGTGCGCCCGCACGTCACCAACCCACAAGACCTGCCGCCAGGGGTGATTCCCGCGGCCAACGGTCCCGACGAAGTAAAAATTCCACTCGATCCAGAGAATTGGCAAATCATCACCGACGCCATGTCCAACGTCGTAAATCCCGGAGGCACCGCTCCCAGCGCGCATTTGCAGGGCATCGACTTCGCCGGCAAAACCGGCAGCGCCCAAACCATCAGCAATGCGCTAAAAGCCAAACTCGGTGCCGTCGGCAAGGCCAATTTCAAAGACAACGGATGGTTCGTCGGCGTCGAGCCGCGCCGCAGTCCCGAAATCGTGGTCTGCGCGCTATTAGAAGAAGGAGAGCATGGATACCTGGCGGCCCGCACCGCCGCCCAGGTAATCAAAGCCTACGTCGAGAAGCAGCGCCGTACGCCCAGCAAAGTTGCGCAGAAAGAGAAGCCCGTTGAAATCGGAGCAGTCTGGAACGACGTCGATCCTGACGGCGAGAACAACGATTCCCTGCACGCCGGACGCATAATGATTGACCCGACGAAAGAGAAACTGCCGTTGGCAACCGCAGCCCCAGGAG
>Ga0209169_10002730_pt1 | contig 10517 bp, 7 predicted proteins | sample HubBroMetageWRM4_FD_188346 | JGI IMG/M metagenome (GOLD analysis project Ga0209169, IMG submission 188346) | Warmed soil microbial communities from the Hubbard Brook experimental Forest, New Hampshire - Hubbard Brook CCASE Soil Metagenome WRM 4... | ecosystem: Environmental > Terrestrial > Soil...
GCGCTGTCGGTGATCCTCTGCGGATCGAACACTGTTATGTCCGCATCCGCGCCTTCCTGCAAACGTCCCTTCCGCTTCGCAGCCGGCGTTGACCGCTCCAGCATTTGCGCGGGCATCAGAGTCATCTTGCGCAGCGCTTCCATCAGCGTCAGTGATTTCTTCTCGCGTACATATTGCGCCAGCACGCGCGAATACGTTCCGGCGTTGCGCGGATGTCCCGGCGCGCCATCACTCGCAATCATCACCAGCGGATTCACAATCACCGAATCCACAACCTCTTGCGTATTGGAAAATATGAGCACCGGTTGCGATTTGCTCGAATTGTGCAACTCGTCGAATCGTTCTTTCGTGAGATGCTCCCCCGTATCCGGCAAAACGAGATTGCCGTAGTCGATCCCCTGCTTCTCTCGCCAGCCCGGACTAAATACCGCCGAATTGATCGCCGTCATCCCCGCAACATACGGATATGCCTCCGTCGTCACGTCGAGGCCCCGCGCCCGAGCGCCAGCCACGAGCGAAATGCATTCGATCGCGTCGCGCAGGCATGTGCTGTTGACGTGAACGATGTGCAGCGATGCTCCGGAAATCGCCGCCGCTCCAATCACTTCTTCAGTCGCTTCAATCGCCGAGCCCGGCTCGATCCGCCCGAAGCTGCGCATGTGCGTATAAACCGGCAGCTTCCGCTCGGCGGCAAGACGGAACATATCGATGACTTCCAGTCTTGTCGCACCCGGTGTGTATTGAATGCCCATGCCGACGCCAAGCGCTCCGGCGTCGAGTTCCTCGCGCAGGCGGTCCTCAATTTTTTGTATCTGCTCGGGAGTCGCGGGATCATTGGTGGCCGGCCCGCTCTTGGGAAGAACTTCAGTGACCGCTGCGTCGGAGGCGAAAGTTTCCGGCGGAATCGGCGCCCCAAAAACCAGCGCGCGTGCGGCGCAGTGGCTCGCGGTGGTGCCGTAATGGATAATCGAATGCCCTTCTTTGAATTTCATGAATTGCGCCAAGTCAGGAACTCCGATCTCCATTTCAAGCGCGGTCGTCACGCCGTCGAAGGCTTTGACGCGTTGGCTCGCGAATTCCTGGCCATGCTGGTGCAGATCGATAAATCCGGGCGCAACCGCAAGGCCCGCGGCGTGGATGACGCGTTTGCCCGAGAGAGGCTCTGCGGCAATGCGAACAATTCTGCCATCGCGGATGCCGATATTGCGCACGGCGTCGAGGCCGGTTTCGGGGTCCATGACGCGCCCGCCTTCGAGGACAAGATCGTATTGCTGGACTTGCTGAGAGATGGCAAGAGTTGAAAGCAGGAGAAAGCAGAGCAGAATCAGTTTGCGCATAGTGGCCTTCTTTTTTTCGGAGGTTGCGATCATATCGCACTGCCACGCCTTCTTCCGATCACGTACACTAACTGTTCCCTTGAAGACAATTGGACACATTCTCGTCCGCTACAAGCTGTGGGTGATGAGCCTGCTCAGCGTGCTGGGGGTGTGGGGCGTGTTTGTAATTGCGTTCGCCGATAGCGCCCTGCTCGGCATGCCGGTCGATGCGGTGGTTGCAACCTACGTTTATCAGGATCACAAACGGCTGCTCTTTTATGTTGCGATGGCCTCGCTCGGCTCCGCGCTCGGCAGCATTCCGCTATACGTGATCGGTTATTACGGCGGGGAAAAAGTCCTGCGCAAGCGAATTTCCGAAGAGCGCTTCGCGAAAATTCACCGCTCATTCGAGCAGCATGAATTCTGGGCGCTGATGTTTCCGGGCATGCTGCCTCCGCCCATGCCGTTCAAACTTTTCGTGCTGGGTGCGGCCGTTTTCGAGATGCGCTTCCGCGATTTCCTGGCCGCGATTTTTGCCGGACGGTTCGTGCGTTTCTTAGTGTTGTCATTGCTGACGCTCTGGTTTGGCCAGCAAATTCTCGAGTTGCTCGGAGCATTGTTTAAGCGGCATCTGCCGTGGGTGCTGGCCCTTGTTGTCGCGGGAGTTTTGATCGGGCTGTGGCGGTTCTGGCGTAAGAACGAAGTCGAGCCGACTTAAAAACCAACATCCCGCACTCAAGCCGAAAGCTGGGCTTGAATGCCCGTCGACCTAATGGCTTGGATCTGGCTGAACCGTCTGATTTTTTCCCGTGCCGAAGACGTCGCCGACTACGCGAAGATTCTTGTCGAGTTCAACTCCCGCAGTCAGCGCGCGACGGCTACGCCCTCCGGTTATGGCCGTGGGAGTGCCCTCAAAGCGCAGGTCTTCGAAGTGGACGATATACCCCTCCTGCGGCGGCGGAAGCGTTTCGATTTCGGTTATCGGATACTTCGCCCAATCCAGATAAATGCGTCCGAGATACGACTGCTTCGCCGCGAGCGTGACGGGCGTTTCTTCCGGCTTGTAGCGAATCTCCATCTTGCCCTCGGGGTCGACCTCAGGCGTCATAGAATCGACGGGAGCAAGCGCGAAGAAGGCTGGCGTCTCGACCACGCCCGTCCAGTGAAACGGATCGATCCACGTGGGATAAGCGGAGACGCGTAGAGGCTCAGCATCCTGATACGTGCGCGCGGCCAGCGCATTGACGGCGCGGCGATGCTCGTAATCACGCAGGCCCCACAGCGCGACCACGCCCAACAGCGCGAGTGATGCGGCGACACGTCCGCGCGGCTTGCGGCGGCGCGCGCCGATTTCCGAATCAATCAAAGAGAATAAGGCCGGCACCACGAGGCCGAGCACGAGAAACAGAAACATAACTGGCTCAAAGATGAAGACGATGTCCCACGAATACCACTTCTCCACAAACGGCCAGAACGGCCGCACGCCGTAGTTGTTGGTGAAATCGAGCAGGATGTGGCTCAGCCCGCCGAGGCAGGCATAAAAAAAGAGCAGCCCCCAGCGCGCAGGCAGATCGGGATCGTTCGTTTTGCGCCCGCGCAATCGCCAGATGAGATAGACGAAGCCAGTCACCGCAATCGCATCGATGAGCACGCCCAGAAATGAGTGCGTGAAGCCGCGATGATGCGCCCAGCTAAAGGCGCGGCCGTGCAAACCGGAAAGGACGTCGAGATCGGGCGCTTCCGCGGCAAGCGTGAGCGTAAGCGTGGCCAGCGCCGTCTTGCGGTTGAGCCCGGCACGCCCCATGCAGGCTCCGGTCAGAAAATGGGTAACGGGTTCCAAACGAGTGGAAGAATTCTATTGCCTCGGCCGCGAATGCACCAAATGGCGTGGAGATCAGGGAGTGGTGCAGTTTGAGTCCAAACCTCAAAATCTTTATTGGGCGTCATCCTGAACGCAGCCGTTCTCCAGGCGGAGTGAAGGATCTCCCGCTGAACCGGCCTAACGCGTAAGCCAAACTGAGACTATCAACCGTTCACTCATTCCCCGCGAATTATGGCGCAAGCAGCGTCAGCGCATTCGGCGCGACGGTCATCTCCGCTGGCAACGTTCCAACCAGCTCTCCGTCGGCCTCGACGTAGATCTTCCGCTTGTCGTCGCCTTGCTGATATCGGCACGACACCCGCGTGCTGTGAACCAACTCGATGCCAGCAATCTTCCAGCGAGCGCCGAGCAAACCGCGCGTCACGTAGGCGAGATACGCCATCCTGCTTGCCGTGTGGCAAACGATCAGCCGCATATCGTCGCGATCGAGCGATGCTCCGGGAGCGAATTCCCGCACCACTCCGCCGAATTGACGAATTCGAACGCTCATCAACTCGGTCACCTCGGCGCGGCGCAGATCGTGAGTACCGTTCCCGGTATCCGCGTCGTACTCCGCTTGGAAGCGTGTCATCGGATAGGTGAACCACAGGTTCCACGCCTTCGCATAGTAAGCGGCCATGCCCATGCGCCGTTTGGATGAACTGTGCAGCTTGTAGAAAAGATGCGCGTCGGCTCCAATGCCCGCCGCGACAATGAAGTACCGCGCGCCCGGCTCGCCTTGCAGATCGAGATACTCCACGCGCCCCAGCGTCACGCTGCGCAACCGTCCGCGCAAAAGCGCCTCAGCCGCGGCTTTGACGTTCATCGGCAGTCCCAAATCGTGCGCCAACGCATTCGCCGTGCCCATGGGGAGAATGGCCAGCGCCGCCCGAGAATTTGCCACCACCTGCAGAATGTTGTGAATCGTGCCGTCACCGCCGCAGGCAAAAATCGTGTCGCAGCCAGATTGAATCGCCGCTCGCGCCTGCTCTCCGCCGTGCGTGCGCGATTCCGTGGGAACCAGACTCGCCTCAACACCGCCCGCCTGCAGCACGGCCAGCGCAGACTCCAGCTCGCGCAGGCGTTTCCGCGTGCCTCCGGAGTCCGGGTTGTAAAGTAGGGCCGCCTTGCGCATGAGGGATGGAAGCAGGATTTTACCTGAGCGATGAGCGGCTGAAGATGAATACCTGTTAGTTCAAAAAAAGTGTAGCTACAGTTCTTTGGCGCGTGAGCCCCACTCCCACATGCCGAACATTGCCTTCTGCGGCAGAGGATATCCGACTTGCCGCGCCAGCATGACGATCTGTCCACGATGGTGCGCGTCGTGCGAAATCAGATATCCGAGAAACCCTGCGACGTCGGGCTTGAATCCCTTCACGCGGCCATCGGACGCAAACGCCTGACCGATGACCGCATTCAACGCCTTCGTACTGCTGCCCAGAGCACGTTTGGCATCCGATGGCGTCACTGTGGCGCGATCGAGCTGATCTGGAATATCGTCAGCCTTCACCGCCTTCAGCCACATGACGCGTACGTTGTGCATGTGCGCAATAATCGCCGCAATCGTCCGACCTTTTCCATCCGGGGGTTTTGCGGTCCACGCCTCGGCCGGCAGATTCTCGATCAGATACAGATTGATCCGGTTGTTCGTTTCGAGGACATGCAGCAGCGCCGCCGGCAATTGATCGATAAATTGCGGCCCGCCGTCGACTGCACCGGCACGAATTGAAGTCTTCCGAGGCATGTAGGCTCCTTGTCGAGACACCCTGATGAAGTATGTAGCGACAGCCACCTCGGCGGTCCTGCAAAGCGAGGCGGAACTGCAGGTACTATCGTCAAATCGTCCCGGCCACAGCTGAAGGATATCTCACGTCACCGGACTGCATATAATCTTTACCGATGCCCGCGACAAAAGACATCGAGAAAAAGATCGAAGCGCTGCGCGAGAAGATCCGCCACCACGAATACCTCTACCACGTTCTGGACCAGCCCGAGATCTCTGATCAGGATTACGACAAGTTGCTGCGGCAGCTGAAAGATCTCGAAGCTGAGAATCCCTCGCTCATCACGCTCGATTCGCCCACGCAGCGCGTCGGCGGCAAGCCGCGTGAGGGATTCGTCAAAGTCGCGCACTCCTCGCCCATGCTTTCGCTCGACAACACTTATAGCGAGGAAGAGCTGCGCGCCTGGGAGCGCCGCGTACACGAACTCAGCGGCCGCGAGGATGTCGACTACGTCTGCGAACTCAAGCTCGACGGCATGTCGCTCGCGTTGACTTACGAAGACGGTAAATTATTGCGCGGCGTGACTCGCGGCGATGGCTCCGTCGGCGAAGATGTCACGCTCAACGTGCGCACCGTCGGATCGATTCCACTTGCCATCAGTCATGAAAAACTCAAGAAAGCCGGCATCCCTCTGAATTTTGAAGCGCGCGGCGAGCTGCTCATGCCGACTGCGGCATTCAAAAAGCTGAACGAAGAACGCGAGCGCGCTGGTCTGCCCACCTTCGCCAATCCACGCAACTTCACCGCTGGAACGGTTCGCCAACTCGACGCCAGCGTGACTGCGCAACGCCGGCTCGATTTCTTTCCTTACATTCTCCTGTCGAACGGCCGCACTTATTTCGACCGTCACTGGGAAACTTTGACCGCGCTCGAAAAAGCCGGATTCAAGGTCAACAAGAATCGCAAACTGGTTCACTCCATGGACGAAGTTTGGGCGTTCATTCAGGAGTGGGAAGGCAAGCGCGAGTCGCTGCCGTATGAGATCGACGGCATCGTCGTCAAAGTTGACCGCACCGGATTGCAGAACGAACTCGGCTTCACCGGCAAAGCTCCGCGCTGGGCTATCGCCTACAAATACGCGGCGCGCGGTGGCGTCACCAGGCTGGAAAACATTCGCTGGCAGACCGGCCGCACCGGCAAGCTCACGCCCGTCGCCGAACTGGCGCCGATTCCGATTGGGGGTACGACCGTCCGCAACGCCACACTGCACAACATGGATGAGATCGAACGCCTCGGCGTGAAAATTGGCGATTGGGTTCGAGTCGAGCGAGGTGGTGATGTAATTCCGAAAGTTGTGGAAGTCGACAAGGATCATCCGCGCGGAAGCAAGGAGGTCACGGCTCCCGAAAAGTGCTCGGTGTGCCACACGAAAGTCGTGCGCATGGAAGGCGAAGTCGACTACCGTTGCGTCAACGCCAACTGTCCCGCCAAACTACTCGGCACGATTCTGCACTTCGCGTCGCGCGGCGTCATGAACATCGACGGCATGGGCGAAGCGCTGGTGGCGCAACTGATCGAGAAAGGCCTGGTCAAAAACGTTGCCGACATCTACGACCTGACCAAGAAAGACCTGCTCAGCCTGGAACGCTTTGCCGACAAGTCGGCGCAGAACATTCTCGACGAAATTGAACACTCGAAAAAACTGCCGCTCGAACGCGTGATCTATGGACTCGGCATCCGCATGGTCGGCGAGCGCACCGCGCAATTCCTGGCCGAACATTTCGGGTCGATGGAAGAGATCGAGAACGCGAGCATCGAAGAGTTACAAAATGTCGGTGAAGTCGGACCGAAGATCGCCGAAAGCATCGCGGAATTTTTCAGCAACGCGGCCAACCGCAAACTGGTCGACCGCCTGGGCGCAGCCGGACTCGCATTCCAAGGCAAGAAGAAAGAACGCGGCACCAAGCTCGCCGGCAAAACCTTCGTTCTCACCGGCACGCTCGCCCACTTCACTCGCGACGAAGCCAAGAAGCTGATCGAAGACGCGGGCGGGAAAGTAACCGGCTCGGTCAGCAAGAAGACAGACTACGTTGTCGCCGGAGCTGATGCTGGATCAAAGCTCGACAAAGCAAAAGAACTAGGCGTCTCGGTCATCGGCGAAAAAGAGATGGAAAAGCTGCTGGGCTAGCACGTTACGCCTTCTCCAGCTAGCACCGTGAAAATCCCGCACCTATTGCGGGATTTTCACGCTATAATCCACACATGATCAACCGTCGCATTGACATGGCTCTAGTGCGTCAGGCCCTGCGCCGCAGCCCGGTCGTCGCCCTTCTAGGGCCTCGGCAATGCGGCAAGACCACGCTCGCGCGCCAGCTTGTGGCGCCCGATTCTCTCAATTATTTCGACCTGGAAGACCCGCAAAGCGTCGCCCGACTCGATCAACCGGATACGGCTCTGCGCCCTCTGAAGAAACTGGTTGTTATCGATGAAGTCCAGCGCCGCCCAGAGCTGTTCCCCTTGCTGCGCGTGCTGGCCGACCGCCGTCCGCTGCCCGCGCGCTTCCTGATCTTAGGCAGCGCATCGCCCGATCTGCTGCGGCAGTCGTCGGAAACGCTTGCTGGCCGTCTGGAGACCGTCCCGCTTGAAGGCTTTCGCCTGGCTGATCTCGGCGTGCGCAACTTGAGGCGGCACTGGCTGCGCGGAGGATTTCCCCGCGCCTACATTCCCAGCCGTGAATCCGATTCGCTGGCGTGGCGGCGACAGTTTCTGCAGACGTTTCTGGAGCGCGACTTGCCGCAGCTTGGCATCCGCATTCCCGCCCCGGCCCTGCGCCGCTTTTGGAACATGCTGGCGCATTACCATGGGCAGATCTGGAATGCCGCGGAGCTGGCGCGCGCCCTCGCGGTCAATGAGGCCACGGTCCGCCGCTACCTCGATTTGCTGACCGGAGTATTCATGGTCCGGCAATTGTCGCCGTGGCATGAAAATCTTGGCAAAAGGCAGGTCAAGGCGCCAAAGGTCTACCTGCGCGACAGCGGCCTGCTGCACGCGATGCTTGGGATTGGCAACCAGCGCGATCTCGAGTTCCATCCGAAGGTTGGCGCTTCCTGGGAGGGCTATGCAGTAGAAGAAGTCCTGAAAGCGCTTCAGCCCGACGAAACATATTACTGGGCCACCTATCACCAGGCGGAACTCGATCTGCTCCTGTTCAAGAACGGCCGGCGCATCGGCGTGGAATGCAAACGCACCGACGCTCCCACGCTGACTCCCTCGATGCGGATCGCCATGACAGACCTGAAGCTGGACCGCCTCTACGTGGCCTACCCTGGCGTAAAGGCCTATTCTCTGGCGAAAAATGTTGAAGCCGTGCCTCTGGCCCAGCTCGCCAGCGGCGGCCCACATGCCAGATCCACCTAAACTACACCGTGAATATCCCGCAGCATGTGCGGGATATTCACGGTTTACTATTTGTTCAACTCATCGCACCCCGGATCCTCTTCCACGTCACATCCAGGGTCTCCGGCAGCACGCGCGTCTCTCCCACCACGGCCATGAAATTCGAATCAGCCACCCATCGCGGCAGCACGTGCATGTGAATATGTCCCGCAATCCCCGCCCCAGCCGCCTTGCCGATGTTCATCCCCAGGTTGATTCCATCCGGACGGTAAAGCTCGCGCAACACCGTCTCCATGCGTTGCGAAAGCGCGATCATTTCATTGGCTGCTTCGACCGGCAGTTTCCGCAATTCGTCGAGGTGTGCATAGGGCACCACCATCGCGTGCCCCGGCGTATAAGGATATGCGTTCAAAATAATGAAGCAATACTCGCCGCGATGCACAATATACGTCTTGGCATCGTCATTTTTCTTGGGCGCTTCGCAGAACACGCATCCCGTGCTTTTTTCCGCGCCTGAAACGTAGGCATACCGCCAGGGAGTCCATAGATAATCCATAGTGCGGCAGGGTAGCAGATGAGCGCGTTTGGGCAAAAATGTTCGCAAATCGTAACAACTGAAACATGGCTGTAACACGCGCAAGATTTGGGTTTGACACTGTTCGCAGCCCGTTGCTATAGTCGAAGAGAATTCCCATTGGACGCGGGTTTTCTTGCAATACGTCCGACAGCTGGGATTGTCCAAGCTCATTCGCCAGGGTGAGCCCACCACAACCAAACGGCTCCTCCAGCAGTCCGCTACGCAGGCCCCGCATCCGCCACCAAGAGAGGCATAACCTTGCTCGACGAAACCACGTTCCCCGAAACCGCCACCCACGATTCCACCTCAACCGTCGCAACCGAAGCTGAACCGACGCCAACCGCCGAAACCTCGGCTCACGCAAGCTCGTCTGCAGAGGAAAAGCCTGCCGGCGAAGACTTCGCCACGGCGCTCGAGACCTTCACCACCGAATCCGAAGAGGCGGTGAGTGAAGATCGTGTCATTAAAGGCACGGTGCTCAAGTTGACGGGAACCCACGTGGTGGTCGATATCGGGGCGAAGTCGGAGGGCATGCTGCCGCTGGCGGAAGTACTCGATCACGAGGGCAAGCCTAAGTTCAAGCCCGGCGACGAAATCGACGTGATGCGCGACAAGGGCGAGGCGGAAGAAGGCTACATCAACCTTTCCCACCAGAAAGCGCAGCGCATTCACGCCTGGGAAGAGATCGAGAAGGCGCATCACGACAAGAAGCCGATCAAGGCCATCGTGATCGACCGCATCAAAGGCGGCCTCACCGTCGACATTATGGGCGCGCACGCGTTCCTGCCCGGATCGCAGGTCGATCTGCGCCCCGTCCGCAATCTCGACGGCATGAAGGGACAGACACTCGAAGTCGCCATCATCAAACTGAACAAGAAGCGCGGCAACATCGTCGTCTCGCGCAAGGATCTGCTTGAAGGCGAGCAGAACGAAAAACGCTCCAAGACGCTCGAGCACCTCGAAGAAGGCACAGTCCTCACCGGCGTCGTCAAGAATCTCACCGAATACGGCGCCTTCGTCGATCTCGGTGGGCTCGACGGCCTTTTGCACATCACCGACATGTCTTGGGGACGCCTCACTCACCCCAAGGACCTGGTCAACGTCGGCGATCAGATCCAAGTCAAGGTTCTGAAGTACGACAAGGATAAGCAGCGCGTCTCCCTCGGATTCAAGCAGCTCACGCCCGACCCGTGGCTCGATGCCGAGCATCGTTATCCCGTTGGCGCGCACGTTGGCGGACGCGTCATCAGCGTCACCGACTACGGCGCGTTCGTTGAACTCGAACAGGGCATCGAAGGCCTGGTCCACGTCAGTGAAATGACATGGTCCAAGCGCATGAAGCACCCGTCGAAGTTGGTCAACGTCGGCGATCAGGTCGAGTGCGTTGTGATCAACGTGAATCCCACCGAGCGGCGAATTTCGTTGGGCATGCGCCAGTTGGCGGCTAATCCCTGGGACTCTCTGCACGAGAAATTCCCCGTCGGCATGACGGTCGAAGGCCGCGTCCGCAACCTCACCGACTTCGGCGCATTCATTGAAATTGAAGATGGCATCGACGGCCTGGTCCATGTCAGCAACCTAAGCTGGACCAAGCGCGTGAAGCATCCCTCCGAAGTTCTGAAAAAAGGCGACCGCGTCAAAGC
>Ga0209169_10002731_pt1 | contig 10515 bp, 8 predicted proteins | sample HubBroMetageWRM4_FD_188346 | JGI IMG/M metagenome (GOLD analysis project Ga0209169, IMG submission 188346) | Warmed soil microbial communities from the Hubbard Brook experimental Forest, New Hampshire - Hubbard Brook CCASE Soil Metagenome WRM 4... | ecosystem: Environmental > Terrestrial > Soil...
TTATCTCCATTCTCGGCTACAGCAGCGCCGAGGAACTATACGCGCTGCCGAGCGTTGCCTTGCTCTATTGGAACCCCGCTGATCGGGCGGAGTTCATGCGTAGGGTGGAGTCCGAAGGGGAGATACGCAATGCAGAGTTCTGCATGCGGACTAAGGACGGGCAACAGGTTGTGATTCTCGAGAATGCACGCGCCGTGCGGGATGCAGGCGAACGTATCACGGGTTACGAGGGTACGATTGCGAACATCACAGAACGCAAGCGCGCCGAGCAAGCCATTTTTGCCGAAAAGGAGCGAGCGCAGGTGACGCTCCAGTCCATCGGCGACGCGGTGATCAGCACGGATGCGGAAGGCCGCATCGAGTACATCAATCCGGTCGCCGAATCGCTTACGGCGTGGAGTCTGGCGGAGGCGCGCGGACGACCCATCGGCGAGGTCCTGAACCTCGTCAACGAGATCACGCGTGAGCCGATCGAGAACCCACTGGTGTGCGCGTTGGGCCGCGGTGAGACCGGTCCGGCGGCGGACCATTCCGTGCTCATCACACGGGCCGGGCAGGAAGTGGCAATCCAGGAATCGGCGGCGCCCATCTGCGACCGGCAAGGCCGGGTGATTGGCGCGGTCATCGTCTTTCACGATGTCACCAAGGAACGGCGCCTCAAACGCGCACTGTCCTACCAGGCGAGTCACGATGCGCTCACTGGTCTCATCAACCGCCGTGAATTCGACAATCGGCTGCATGCCGCAGTGTTGAGCGCGCAGCGAGGCGAGGGCACTTACGCACTTCTCTATATCGATCTCGATCAGTTCAAGGTCGTAAACGACACGTGCGGTCACCAGGCCGGTGACCGTCTGCTGCGTGATGTAACCGGGCTCTTGCAGGGGCGCGTTCGTGCCTCCGACACCATCGCGCGTCTCGGTGGCGATGAGTTTGGGGTTCTGCTCGAAGGGTGTACTCCGGAACAGTCGGCCAGAGTCGCCGATGGCGTGCGGCAGGCGATCAAGGAATATCGTTTCGTCTGGGGCGCGACCACGCTTTCGGTAGGCGCCAGTGTCGGTGTCGTGCAGATCAGTGCGGAGACCGAAAGTGTCGCGGCGATCATGAGCGCCGCGGACATCGCCTGCTATGCCGCGAAGGACGAGGGCCGCAATCGAATCCACGTCTACGAGGCGGATGGGGTCTCGCATCGTCACCGCGAGATGCATTGGGTTGCGCGGGTTACGCGCGCGGCGGAGGAGAACCGGCTCGAGCTCTTCTTCCAGCCGATCGTACGCATCGGCGCGGAGGGCGCGCCGACGTTTCATGAGCTCACCATCCGCTTGCGCGATGACGATGGCAGGCTCGTGCCACCGAGTGAGTTCATTCCGGCGGCCGAGCGCTACAACGTCATGTCGATCATCGATCGCTGGGTCGTGGTCCGTGCCGTGGAATTGCTGAAACGCCGGCGTGAGGCGGGGGGCTCGCTGCCGCTGCTGGCCGTGAATCTCTCCGGCACCTCCTTGAACGAGCAGTCGTTCGCCGAATTCATTCTGCACACCGTCGGCGAGCCTGAGATCGCCAGCGCCCTGTGTTTTGAGATCACGGAGACAGCGGCGGTCACCAGCCTCTCCAATGCCACCTTCTTCATGCGCGAGCTCAAGGCGCGCGGCTGCAAGTTCGCGCTCGACGATTTCGGGACCGGCCTGTCGTCCTTCATGTACCTGAAGACCCTGCCAGTCGACTATCTGAAGATCGACGGTCAATTCATCAGTCAGATCGCCACGGATCCGGTCGACCGCAGTATGGTTGAGGCGATCAGCAAGGTAGGCCGCGCGCTGGGTATCGCGACCGTGGCCGAGTGGGTGGAGAGCGAGGCCGTGCTGGATGAGCTCAAGCGCATCGGTGTCGACTTCGCGCAGGGCTATCACATGGCGCGGCCGATGCCATTGGCACAACTCGAAGGTTAGGCTCCGCTCCCGGTATACTGGCTGCACAGTAGGTCCGGGGGATTGCAAGAAGTGAGTGCAGAGCCGCCCTTCACGCTCGGTATTGAGGAGGAGTATCTCCTCGTGAATCTCGACACCCGCGACGTGAACGAGAATCCCCCAGCGGCGCTGCTGCGTGAATGCACCGAGCGCGGCGGCAACCAGATCAGCCCGGAGTTCCTGCGATCGCAGCTCGAAGTGAGCACGCGAGTCTGCCGTACCATCGCCGAGGTACGTACGGACCTTGCACGGCTACGCTCGATCATTGTGGAAGTCTCGCGCAAGTACGGTCTCGCACCGATCGCTGCCTCCACTCATCCCTTCGGTAGTGCCACGCGCCAGATGCCTACGGAGAAGGAGCAGTTCTTTGCGCTCGCGCGCGAGATGCAGACGGCGGCACGCCGGCTGATGGTATGTGGCATGCACGTCCACATCGGCATCGATGACGATGATTTGCGCGTCGATCTGATGAACCAGCTCTCGTACTTCGTGCCTCACCTGCTCGCGCTGTCCTGCTCGTCCCCTTTCTGGGAAGGGGAGCGGACGGGACTGATGTCTTTCCGTTCCACCTTGTTCAGTTCTTTGCCGCGCACCGGGCTGCCCGATCGTTTCACGAGCTACGCGGATTTCCGGCGGCACATCGACATGCTCATCCGCAACGGCGTGATCGAGAACACCACCAAGATGTGGTGGGACGTTCGGCCCAGCCCGCGCTATCCCACTCTCGAAATGCGGGTGATGGACTGCTGCACGAGCATCGATGACGCCATGTGTCTCGCAGCGCTCGTCGTGTGTCTGGCGCGGCGGTTGTATCGCCTGCAGCGCGAGAACCAGAGCTGGCGCCTCTATCCGAATGTGCTCATCTCCGAAAATCGCTGGCGCGCCATGCGTTACAGCTTCGATGAGAAGCTCCTCGACCTCGCACGGGGTGAGCTGGTGCTTTTTGCGCAGCTGGCGGACGAGTTGATCGCGCTGGTGGAGGAAGACGCGCGCGTGTTGGGATGTCAGAAGGAGATCGCGCACATCCGCACCATCCTCTCTCGCGGGACGAGCGCGCACCGGCAGTTGCGCACCTTCGACGAGGCTCGCTCCGGCGGTGCAACACAGCGTGAAGCGCTGCAAGCGGTGGTGGATTTTCTCATTCGCGAGACCGCTGCCGGGATCTGAGGGTTGCGGCCGGATTTTCCGCCCGTATCTGTGACCGGCGCCCGTTATTGTCGCTTTGCGCTGGCGCTAGCCTGCTCCCCAACACAGGTTGGTTGGGGATGTTGTAATGGACGGGCGCGGGATCGAGGTTAGTGCGGCGCAGCGCGCTGGTGGGAAGGGGTGGCGCGCACTGGCGCTGCTCGCGGTTGCTGCACTAGCAGCAAGTGCCGGCGTCAATGCGGGTACTGCCACCGGCACCTTCACGGTACAGGCAACGATCGCCTCGGCCTGCCTGGTCACGACGAACACACTCAACTTCGGGACCTACAGCCCCACGAGCGCTACGGCGCTCAACGGCAGCACCACCATCAATGTCAACTGCACGAGCGGCAGCCCCTTCACTGCGGCGCTGAACGTGGGGTCGGGCGGTGGTGCGTTTACGGGACGGACGCTCCTGAACGGGAGCAATACCCTGACATTCAACCTCTTCCGGGACGCCGCGTTTTCGCAGGTCTGGGGAGACGGGTCGGGCTCGACATTCACCGTGGCGGGGACGGGCTCCGGCCTGTTGACCGCGAACACGATCACGGTCTATGGGCAGATCCCGATCTCGCAGGATAAGCCGGTGGGCACGTACTCCAGTCTCATCACGGTTACGATTTCGTACTAGCGCCAGCGGCTGTTGGTACCCACTCGTCATGTCACGGCTCGCGGTCTCACATAATCTGGCTAAGCTGTCACGAGCGCTGCTCGTGGCCGGCCTGGCGTTTCTGCCCCTGACGGTTCTTGCGGGTGCATTACGCGTGGGGCCGACCCGAATCGATCTCTCGGTGCGGCGTCCGGCCGTGGCGCTCGAGGTGCAGAACTCCGCGGATGCGCCGACGCTGGCGCAGATCGATTTGTTCGCGTGGACACAGGAAGGCGCGGGCGATGTGTTGGTACCCAGTACGGATGTCATCGCGACTCCGTTGGTAATCAATCTCGCTCCCGGTGAGACCCGGATCGTGCGGGTGGGATTGCGCGAGCCGAATCGCACTCCTATCGAGAGAAGCTATCGCCTTTTCGTACGCGAGGTGGCGCCGACCCTCGTTCCAGGCACCGGTTTACAGTTTGCCTTGCGTATCGGTGTGCCCGTGTTTGCGTTGCCGGCCGATGCCCGGCCCGGCGCCGTCAGTGCGCCACCGGAGTTGGGTTGGCGCTGGCTACCCGACATCGATGGTTGCGCCACGGTGCAGCTCTCGAACCCGTCGGCGCGTCACGATCGGGTCCTTGGTGCCCAGATGTTGAGCCGTGGCGGGGAGGTGCTGTGGCGGTCTGCGGAGCCCGCGTACGTTCTGGCGGGGTCGAAGCGTTCGCTGGCGCCGGCCATTTGTCCGCCGAGTATCAAGGAGGCCGTGAACCTGCGGCTGGAAATGGAGAGCGGCACTCTTACACTGCCGGTCGAGGCGCCGTCGCTGGTTGTCGACGCGAACTCGCATTGAATGCGCCTCTCGCATGCCCTGAGCGTGCTGTGTGCGCTGTGCATGCTGGGGGCGGTGCGCGTGGGTGACGCTGCACCTGCGGCCGGTGCACGCGACGTCTGGGTCGAAGTTCGGATCAACGACGTCACCCAACCTGACTTCGCGCTATTGCATGTCGACATGCGAGGCCATCTGCTCGCGCGCGTGGAGGATCTGCGTGCCTGGCGCATGAAGCCGCCCAGCTCGTCCGGATCCGGAGGTCTCGTGCGGATCGATGACGTGCCGGGCTTGCACGTGCATCTCGAGGCCGATGACATGTTGTTGCGTATCGACGCCGACCCGTCGGTGTTCGAGGCGCAGATCATCGACGACACCCGTCACGTACAGGCACCGGACCGCGGAGTGCCGGCTGTCTTTCTCGGTTACAACCTTTTTGCTGAAGCCGACGGCCGTACGGGCGAGACGTACTCGGCGCTCGTTCAGGCCGGTTCGAGTCTGGGGCGGGCATCGCTGACCGGCAGTTGGCTGGGGACTCGCACTGTCGACTCTGGAGGCGCTGCGTCTTTGGGAGTCGACGACGAGCAGTCGGGGTGGCATCGGCTCGATACGGCGCTTTTGCTGGATTTTCCGGAGTACACCGCGCGTCTCATCGTCGGTGATAGCGTGACCAGCCCCGGAACGTTGGGGGACTCGGTTCGCTTCACCGGCGTTCACTGGGCCACGGACTACGCCACACGGCCCGGTATCACCCCCTACTCGTTGCCGGTAGTGAGCGGCACTGCCAACGTGCCCTCGAGTATCGAAATCTATGTGAACAACGCGCTCGTGCAACGCACTTCGGTCGACGCGGGGCCTTTCCAGCTCAACAACATACCGGTGCCGGTCGGCGAGGGCGCGGTCGATATCCGGATGCGCGACATGCTCGGCCAGGTACAGCAGCTCTCGGTGCCCTACCTGGTCACTCCGCGAATCATCGCCGCTGGACTCACGACGGTCGACCTCGCGGCGGGCGCCGTGCGTGAGGATTACGGCATCGAGGACTTCGCCTACGGGCAGTCGTTTCTGTCAGGCGGCATCCTGCACGGACTGGATAGCAACATGACGATCAATGCTTCGGCGGAGTTGCTGTCAGACGAGTTCACGGCTCGTGGTGGCGCGGCTTTCCGTGTCACGCGTAACGTTACTGTGGATCTGACTCCCTCGGTGAGCCACGTCTCGGGGCAGGGTACCGGGGGTGCGGTCGCCGCCGGAATCGATGCCGCGTGGCCTTCGGCCACATTGGGTCTGCACTACACCGACGCGACGCCGGAGTATGTTGAGCTGGGAAGTCTGGCGCCGGGCGAGCGGCTGCATACACAGTGGGCGGCGCAAGCCTCGACACAACTCGGACATTCCGGATCGCTGGCCTTTCTGTACGCGTGGCGGCGGTCATACGACGCGCCGACTACCGCGGCCGCGACACTGAGCTACAACCTCAGTCTGCGGCGGTTCGGTGCGATTGGCGTATTCGTGTCGAATACGCGCAGCGGCGGCTCGACGGATGTGATTGGTGGCATCACGTTTACGCGTTACCTGGGCAAAGGGATGACAGCGTCGGTCACCGATACCGCCGATAACGGCGCCTCTACCGTGGATATGCAGGTGGGGCGGCCGCCGCCTCCCGATTCTGGGTTCGGTTGGGAGGTGGCTCACGCGCGTGGGGGCACTGATACTGACGGTCTTCGCATCGACGCCCGCAGTGCCTACGGCACGGGAAGCGGCGAGGTTGATGCAACTAACCAGGGCACGCTGGGCATTCTCTCGTGGCAGGGAGGCTTCCTCTGGGCTGGCGGGCGACCGTGGCCCGCGCAGACACTGGCAGGGCCCGCAGCGCTGGTAGTGGTGCCGGACCTGGGCGGAGTCGAAGTTTTGCATGACGGTCTGCCCGTCGGCCGCACGGATGGAGCGGGTAGGATTCTCGTGCCGGCGTTGCGTCCGTTCGAGGACAACACCATCACCGTGGTGCCGGAGGACATCCCTCTGACGGCAATGGTTGATTCCGACAAGATCACCGTTCGTCCTTACTCACACGGAGTGGTCAGTGCGACGGTCGCCGTCGCGGCGAGCGAGAGTCGGGTTTTCACGCTTCGACTCGGGACGACCGCTGACGGGTTCGTGCCGCCGGGCGCCGAGGTGGCGCTCAATGGGCACACCTATCCGGTGGGGACCCAGGGGCTTTCGCAGTTGCCCGTGGCTCACGCAGCAGTGGACGCGTCAGTGAACTGGCCGGGAGGTCGTTGCCGTGTGCATCTTCCGGCGGCATCGGCGGCGGCGCTGGCGGCGAAGAGAGCGGGCGATGCTCCCCTGGGCGTTGACTGTAAGAGGCCCTGACATGGGCGCTTGGGCGGACTGCATCAGAGGTCAGCGGCGCGCAGCGGTACTCTTTTTGAGCGCATGTTTGGGCGCGGTTTCCAGTAATGGTGCCTGGGCGGACTGCACCATCGCCGCCATGCCGGTGAATTTCGGCCTCTATAACCCACTGACGCCGACGCCAAACGTCGCCACCGGCACGGTGACTATGACCTGCACGGTGTTGATCGGCCTGTTTGAATCCTGGACGATCGCGTTGAGCCCGGGGAACAGCAGTAACTTTACGACCCGTAAGATGCTGAACGGTAGCAGCCCCTTGAGTTACAACTTGTATACCACTGCTGCTTATTCCAACGTGTGGGGCGACGGCTCGGGCGCGACGACTGTCATCAGCGGTAGCGCTTTGTTGTCCATAGGGACATCGGTCTACCCTTACACGGTTTACGGCCGAATCCCGGCAGGACAGGACTCGGCGGCCGGGGCCTTCATGGATACCATTGTCGTCACTTTGAACTTTTGACCGGCCGTCCCGCATACTCCTCCCCAAGGAGGCCTTTACCGGCCATAAGGGGGATGGGATGGCGAAGTTCAATACGTCGCTCGTCGTCGGGCTGACATTCGTCGCGACGTTGGGTGGTCTGCTGTTCGGCTGGGATACCGCGGTGATTTCGGGCGCGGTGAGCTCGATCGATGCCTACTTCATCGACCCGCTGGGACTTTCTGAGACGGCGCGCTCCAGTCTCTCGGGGTGGACCATCTCGAGCGCGCTGATCGGATGCATCATCGGCGCCGCTGTGGCCGGATGGATCTCCACCGCGCTGGGGCGCAAGGGCGGGCTCATTGTCGCGGCCTTGTTGTTCCTCGCCGGCTCGCTCGGCTCGGCCGTGCCGGAGTTCGGCTTCGGCACCATCGGTGAGATGGGTCCGCGCGCCCTGTGGCCTTTCATTTTCTATCGCGTCCTCGGCGGCGCTGGTGTAGGCATCGCCTCGATGCTGTCGCCCTTGTATATCGCTGAGATCTCTCCGAGCGCCATTCGGGGGCGACTCGTCTCGTTCAACCAGCTCGCTATCGTCCTGGGCATCCTGGTCGTCTACTTTGTCAACTGGTACATCGCCTCGCTGGGCAATGATGTGTGGCTGAAGTCGATGGGCTGGCGGTGGATGCTCGCTTCCGAGGCGCTACCCTCGATCGTGTTCCTGGTGTTGCTGGTGTTTGTGCCGGACACGCCCCGGTGGCTGGTGCTCCGGGGCCGTAATGACGAGGCGCTCGCGCAGTTGAAACGGGTCACCGAGGAAGCCGATGCCCGCTCGATCCTCGCCGACATCCAGCGCACACTCGAGGTGCGCTCCGGTCCCTGGTTCTCCTTCGGCCCGGCGGTCATCGTGGTGGGTGTGCTCATCTCGGTGTTCCAACAGTTCGTCGGCATCAACGCCGTCCTGTACTACGCGCCGCTGATGTTTCAAAACATGGGCGCCTCGACGGATACCGCGCTGTTGCAGACCATGGTGGTGGGCGCCGCCAATGTCATCTTCACGGTCGTCGCCATCGTTACGGTGGACCGGTTGGGAAGGAAGCCCCTGCTAGTCGCCGGTGCGGTGGTGATGGCCGCCGCGATGATTGCGCTGGGGTGTCTGTTCAACGCGCATGCCGTGGGGCTGGGCGCCCTGGTAGCCGTCGTGGTCTACATCGGCGGCTTTGCCTTCTCCTGGGGACCCGTGGCCTGGGTATTGCTGGCGGAGATGTTTCCCAACTCGATCAAGGGTAAGGGATTGGGACTCGCGGTCGCCGCGCAGTGGGTGGCGAACTGGCTCGTATCGACCTCGTTCAAGGTTCTCGATGGCAACTCGACGCTCAACGCGATGTTCAACCACGGTTTCGCCTATTGGATCTACGGCGCCATGAGCGTGCTGGCCGCGCTGTTCGTGATCCGGTATGTGCCGGAGACCAAGGGGCGCAGCCTGGAGGCCATCCAGGACCTGTGGGGGAAATCTCGCCCGAAATCAGGCATGGTGACGGAATGAGTGATCAAGTCATTGTCTCGAGCTCCGACGGCGTCTGCGAGATCCAGCTCAATCGTCCGGAGAAGCGGAACGCGCTTACGCAGGCGATGTACGGCGCGTTGGTCGACGCGCTGAACGAAGCGCGGGCGGACGACGGTGTACGCGTCGTACTCATCAGCGGCGCCGGCGCGAGCTTCACAGCGGGAAACGATCTGAACGATTTCATTACCGCGAACCTCAGCGACGACAACAATGCCGTTCGCTTCCTGCGCCTGCTGCCCACCTTCCGCAAAGTGCTCATCGCTGCCGTACATGGGCAGACGGTGGGGATTGGCGTGACGATGCTGCTGCACTGTGACCTCGTGGTCGCCGCCAGCAACGCGCAGATGACCATGCCTTTCGTGAAGCTCGGGCTGGTTCCGGAGGCGGGAAGCTCTTTGCTATTGCCTCGGGCTATTGGACATCACCGGGCCGCGGAGCTGCTGCTGCTCGGGAAACCGTTCGATGCCGCCACGGGGCTCGAGATGGGCATCGTAAATCGGGTTGTGGAGGACAAAGCGCTGATGGAGGAGGCGCGGAAGCTCGCTCGCGAGGTGGCAGCGCAGCCCCCAGGGGCATTGATGACCGCGAAACGGCTGCTGAAAAGCGAGACCGGAAGTGTCGCGGCGCGCGTCGAGGAAGAGCTGGAGGCTTTCCGCGAGCAGCTTGCGTCGGCGGAGTTCAAGGCTGCCGTCGCGTCGTTTTTTGAGAAGGGGCGCGGGGGCGGTGCTGGCGGCAGTGGGGCAGGCGGGAGTGCCAGCCCCGGCGGCCGAGGCTGAGGTCGAGGTCGTCTAATCATGCCGGTCTATTCACTCGAAGGTGTCATTCCCGTTGTGGACCCTTCCGCTTTCGTACACCCGGAGGCGGTATTGATTGGCGATGTCGTCATCGGGCCGCGATGCTATGTCGGCCCGGGGGCCTCGTTGCGCGGCGACATGGGTCGAATCGTGATGGGGCCGGGATCGAATGTGCAGGACAATTGCGTGCTGCATACCTTTCCTTCGAAGGAGGTCCGGCTCGAGGAGGATGCCCACATTGGGCACGGCGCGGTGCTTCACGGGTGCACGGTTAAGCGTGGGGCCCTGGTGGGGATCAACGCCGTCCTCATGGACGATGTGATCGTGGGTGAAGAGGCGCTCGTCGGGGCGGCGAGCTTCGTACGTGCCGGGTTTATTGTCCCGCGTCGCACGCTGGTTACGGGTACGCCTGCGCGCGCGGTTCGCGAGCTTACGGAAGAGGAAGTCGCCTGGAAGGCGCAAGGGACGCGTGAGTATCACGAGCTGGCCGTGCGCTGCTTGGCGTCACTGAAGGAGTGCCAGCCGCTGACGGCGGTCCCGGCGGGGCGGGAGAGCGAGTCACAGCGACCGGTAAATACCGTGCCGCTGCACACCATCGACCGCAAGAAGTAGCGAGCGTCGCGGCCACGCCGGCCGCTTTAGCGCCAGCCGGTTCGGCGCCCACTGCCGCGACGCCCACCGCGCCTCGTTGCCCCGCCGCCTCCGCGCTCAGGCTAGCGTTGGAAGCGCTACGAGAGCATCATCAGGGGGTCATATATCG
>Ga0209169_10002734_pt1 | contig 10506 bp, 10 predicted proteins | sample HubBroMetageWRM4_FD_188346 | JGI IMG/M metagenome (GOLD analysis project Ga0209169, IMG submission 188346) | Warmed soil microbial communities from the Hubbard Brook experimental Forest, New Hampshire - Hubbard Brook CCASE Soil Metagenome WRM 4... | ecosystem: Environmental > Terrestrial > Soil...
TGGTGCCGAGCGGCGGCACACCTTATCCAAAACCTGCGGATGGGAGTACGACGAAATTCGCCATCACCAACGTGGAGCAGCTGGAGGATTCGCCAGTGCTGATCGGCCAGAATTTCCGCGAGTTCGCGCTCGCCCCCGAGATTTCGCCGAAGCATTTCATCGACGTGGCGTGCGACCAACCCGAGGATTGCAGTTTGTCGGCGGCGGAGCTTGCCAACGTCGCCAATCTGGTGCGCGAGGCGGACGCGCTGTATAAGTCGCATCACTACAACCAGTATCACTTCCTGGTGGCGATGTCGGATTTCATCGGAACGGATACGACGCTCGAGCACGGACAGTCCAGTGAATACGGCGTCCCCGAGAAAAATTTCTCCGACGAAGTGTTGTTGATGACGAACTCCGATTTGCTGGCGCACGAGTACACGCACTCTTGGGACGGGAAATACCGCCGTCCCGTGGGCTTGTATCAGACCGATTTCGCCACGGCACAGCAAGGCGCGTTGCTGTGGGTCTATGAAGGCATGACGGAATACCTGGGCAACGTGCTGGCGACGCGGGCGGGACTGAAGTCGCCGGCGCAGTATCGAGATGTGCTGGCGTTTACCGCGGCTTCGCTGGACAACACGCCGGGACGCGAGTGGCGCTCGACCGAAGACACGGCGGTCGCGGCGAGCATTCTGCGAAACAACGATCCCGCGTGGGCGAATTTCCGGCGGAGCCAGGACTACTATTTTGAGGGCGAAGTGGTGTGGCTCGACGCGGACACGTTGATCCGGCAGCTCACGAACAACCAGAAATCGCTCGACGACTTCGAGCACATTTTTCTTGGCAAAGGCGGAAACACCGGACCATTGATCGTGACCTACACCTTCGACGAGCTGGTGCAGGATTTGAACCAAGTGACGCCATACGACTGGGCGACGTTTTTTCACGACCGCATCGTGAACATCAATCCGCACGCGGACCTCAACGGCATCGAGCGCGGCGGATACAAACTGGTTTACAACGATCACCCGACGGCGAGTGAGACGCTTATGGCCGCGGGCAGCCGGAGAGGGCCGGGCGTGGAAGCTTGGTACTCTGCGGGGCTTTTCATTGGGAGTCAGGGGGAAGTTTTCGATGTCCGCTGGAATGGTCCCGCGGCGAAGGCGAAGATTACGCCGGGCGACAAGATTATTGCGGTGAACGGGCAAGCGTTTTCAGCGGATCGGTTTCGGGCGGCCCTGCGCGATGCGAAGAATCAAGCGGAGCCGATTCACCTGACGATTCAGTCGGACTCGTTTCTCACGAATATTGACCTTGATTATCACGATGGTGAGCGGTATCCGGCGCTCGAGCGGGTGGAGGGAACGACGGATTATCTCGACGACATCATCAAGCCGATCGCGGCGAATCATGAAACGCCCGGGAAACCTGCGGGTGGGTCGCACTAACGCCGCAAACCTACTGCACACAGGCGAATTCGGGCCTGTGCGACTCTGCGCACATTAGAGTTTACTTATCGGTCCAACGGGGTTGACCACTCCTGATGCCTCGATTAGCGTGGAAGTACGCGCTCGTGCAGCACATTTCCAACGCTACAACTGCGGAGTGAACCTTGGCTCGCCCGATCATTACACTGACCACCGATTACGGCACCAGCGACAACTACGTAGGCGTGATGCGGGGCGTGATCCTAAACATCAACCCCGAAGCGACGATCGTGGACATCTCGCACAGCGTGCTGGCCCACGACATACTCGACGGCGCGCTGACGATCGGACAGGCGCACAAGTACTTCCCTCCTCGCACAATTCATTTGGTGGTGGTCGATCCTGGAGTGGGGACGGCGCGGCGGCCGATTTTGGTGGCTGGCGATACACATTATTTTGTGGCGCCGGATAACGGCGTGCTTTCTGCCGTGTACGACCAGAGCGAATCGATTCACGCGTGGCACGTGACGGCGGAGCACTACTTTTTGAATCCGATCAGCGCAACGTTTCACGGGCGCGACATTTTTGCGCCGACGGCAGCGTGGCTGAGCAAGACGTGGCAGACAGCGAGCTTTGGCGAAGAGATCGAGGATTACGTCCGGTTTGCGATTCCGAAGCCGAAGGCCAGCGGAAATACGATCAAGTGCCTGGTGCTGCGCGTCGATCACTTTGGAAATTTGGTGACGAATCTGCGGCCCGAGGATGCGCCCGCGCTGTTTGCGCCGGAAGCGAAGTTCACGATTCGTGTGGGTACGGGTGTGGTGCAGAAAATCGTGGCGACGTTTGCGGAGGGCGCCGCGGGCGAGGCTGTGGGGATGATTGGCTCGACGGGATACCTCGAAATTTCGGTGAATAAGGGAAATGCGGCGCGCGCTCTGGGCGTGGCGCGGGGATCGGAAGTGACCGTGGAGTTGGGGTGAGGAACGGAAAGTGGCTAGTGATTGGTGGCTGGTGGCAAGAATAACTCCCTCCTGATCGGAAATTTCAGAACGCCTGCATTTTTTCCTGACTACAAATTCAAAGGCACACAGGCCGGAAGGCCTATGCTGCTGCGCGTTCGATGCGTGTGCGTTAGCGGAGAGCTGAAGCGGCGGCGGTTAGGTAGCTGCGCATGCGCGGGTCGAGCCAGTCGCGAAGGGCGTCGCCTAACAAATTGAATGCGAGGACGGCAGTCATTACGGCTAGGGCTGGGAAGATAACGAGATGCGGCGCGTCAAAAAGGTGGCCGCGCGCGTCATTGAGCATGGCGCCCCAGCTTGGCATCGGTGCTAGCACGCCGACGCCAAGGAAGCTCAACGTGGATTCGGCGAGGATAGCACCCGCCATTCCTACTGTCGCGAGGACCAAAATCGGCTGAAGAATATTGGGCAGCAGATGCCGCGTGAGAATGCGCGCGTGCGACGCTCCGAGTGAGCGCGCCGCGAGAACGTACTCGAATTCTTTTACCTGCAGAGACTGCGCACGAGCGACGCGGGCGTACCCGGCCCAGCCGGTGATCACGAGAGCGAGAATCACATTCCTGATGCTTGGCCCCAGGAACGCGGCGAACGCGATGGCGAGCAAAATCCCAGGAAACGACAGAAACGCATTGATGAAGAAAATGTTGTTGATGCGGTCGAACCAGCCGCCGAAATAGCCCGCCGTAGCGCCGATGGCGAGGCCGACCAAGCCTGCTCCGAGCACAACGCAAATGCTAACCATCATCGAGACGCGCGTGCCGTAGATGATGCGCGCCCACACGTCGCGGCCGAGTTCATCGGTGCCCATCCAGTGCGCGGCGGAGGGTGGCGAAAGACGCGCGGGAAGATTCTGTGCGGCGGGGTCGTAACGCGACACGAGCGGCGCGGCGATCGCGATGAGCACGAGCAACAGCGTGAGCGCGAAACCGACGCGGCCGGGCGCGCTGTGTTTCAGAAAATCCCGCAGCTCGCTCATTCGAACCTCACCCGCGGATCGACAACAGCGTACACAACGTCCGTGAGCAAATTCACAAACACGTAGGTGACGGCGATCAGCAGGATGCAGCCCTGGAGCAGCGGGTAGTCGCGCGCGTTGATGGCTTGCACGGTGAGCCGGCCGATGCCGGGCCACGAGAAAATCGTTTCGGTGACGATGGTTCCGGCGAGCAGCGCGCCAAATTGCAGGCCGAGGATGGTGAGAATCGGAATCAACGCGTTGCGGAACGCGTGTTTGAAAAGCACGGCGGAATCGGTGAGGCCTTTTGCGCGGGCCGTGCGGACATAGTCGCTCGAAAGTTCTTCGATCACGGAAATGCGAACCATGCGCGTGAGAATCGCGGCGAGAGCGGCGCCGAGCGTGAGCGCGGGGAGAACGAAATATGCGGGTCCGCCGCGTCCCGTAACGGGCAGCCAGCCAAGAATCACCGCGAAGACGAGCATCAGCACGGGGCCGAGCGCGAAATTCGGGACGGAGAGTCCGAAGAGCGTGAGGACGCTAACGGTCGTATCCGTTGCAGTTCCCCGCTTCTGCGCGGCGAGGATGCCGCCGAAAATTCCGATCAACGCGCAGACGGCGAGCGCGACCAAGGAAAGTTGAAGCGTAGCCGCGTAGTGATCGGCAATCACGCGCGTGACAGGCTGCTGAAAGCGGAATGACTGCCCGAGATCCCCGTGCAAGATGTCGCGAATATAATCGAAATACTGCACCTGGACGGGCTGGTCGAGCTTCAGCGCGTGGCGGAGCTGCTGGAGATCGTCGGCACGCGCGCCGTCGCCGAGCATTTGCGCAACGGGATCGCCGGGCACGATGTGGATTAGCAAGAAAACCATAGTGAGGATCAGCCAGAGCGCGGGCAATGCGAGCACGAGGCGCAAGCCGACGAATCGGATGATCGGAGGAACGCGTAGCGCGGCCATTACTTGGCGGAGCCTTTGGCCTTGCGAGGCTCCGGCCGGTCGTCCGTATGGCGCTCTGAATCCGAGTTTTCGGATTCGGCGTCGGCGGCAGCTTGCGAAATCTCGGTATGCTCGACGAGAAGCGGCTGTGGCGGAGGCAAGCGCTTAATTTTCACGCGCGAGATGCGGCGATTGTCCATTTCGGTGACGGTGAAGCGATAGCCTTCGTCTTCAAAACTTTCACCGCCGCGCGGGATGAAGCCGAGGCGATTCAAAACGTATCCGCCGACCGTCTGGTACGAATCGTCTTCGGGCAAATTGACGCTGTAGCGGCCTTCAAGTTCGCGAACTTTGAGCGCCGCGTCGAAGACCACTCCGCCATCAGGTAGCTCGAGCGGGCGCTCGACGACGTCGAACTCATCATTAATCTCGCCGACCATTTGTTCGAGCAGATCTTCCAGCGTGACGAGACCGAGGATGCTGCCAAATTCATCCACGACCATGGCAAGGCCGGTTCGGCGCGAGCGAAATTCGGCGAGCAGTTCGCTGACGGACTTCGATTCAGGAACGATGAGCGTGTCGCGAAGCATCGAGCGGATGCTGAACTCCGGCACAGGCAGGTGATCTTCGATGCGGCGCGAGCGGTCGAGCAGGACCCAAATCATGTCCTTGATATGGACGAAGCCGAGAATGTGATCGAGCGAGCCTTCGTACACCGGAATGCGCGAGCGCTGCGTCGTGGCAAACATTCGCATCGCTTCATCGACGGTGGCCATACTGGAGAGCGCGTGCACGTCTGGGCGCGGAATCATCACTTCGCGTACCGCGACTTCGCCCATCTGCATGGCGGACTGGATGACTTTCACTTCGGCGGCGGGAAGCAGTCCTCGATCATGCGCCTGCTGGATCATCACCTGCAGCTCTTCAGTGGAGCGTGCTGCCGTGTGATCGTGTGGCGCGACGACGCCGAGAGCGCGGACGATGCGTTCGGCGGCATTGTCCAGAATTCGGATAGCCCAGCTGAACGTAGTGAGAAACCACGAGAATGGGCGCGCGATGAGCAGCGCGACGCGTTCGGCGCGCGCAAGGCTGAGGGATTTCGGGACGAGTTCGCCGAGGACGACCTGCAAGATCGTGAGTAGTGTGAACGCGATCACGAGCGCGACGCCGTGCGTGACCATCGCGGCCCAGGGCTTCGTGAATGTCTGCATGAGCGGCGCGATGAGGCCGGCGAGCGTGACTTCGCCAAGGTAGCCGAGCGAGAGGCTGGCGAGCGTGATGCCGACTTGCACGCCGGAGACCACGCGGCTCAGGTCGCTGAGAAGCTCTTCGACGACGCGGGCGCGGGCGTCCCCTTCTTCGACGAGCTGGCGGACGCGCGACTGGCGCACGGCGACGAGCGAAAATTCGGCGGCAGAGAAAAAGGCGTTGATGCTGACCAGCGCGAGGACCGCGAAGAGGTGGAGGGCGATCATAGGCGCGCGGCTTCCCTTTTACGGAGCGGGTCGTGCGTAAGCGCGCGCGGGTCGCACCGCCTCGAGGTGAGGCAAGCCGGATGCGATGGGAGTGCTAAAGAAGGCCCCATCTTCAACATTTTAGCAAGCGTGGGCGGCGGCGGATAGCAGTGAGGCTCGGCGCGTTTCGTCACGGGAACGGGACTTACCAGCGGGGACTACTTCGCTGGCTTGTCCGGAGGTGGACCGGGCGACAACTGAATCGAGAGCTTGCGCGCTGTGATGGAACCTGCGAGACCGTAGCACGGTTCAATCGTCAGACAGAATTTGCCGTCCGTAATTTTTACGTCGATCCCAGACACCACATTCTGACTGCTGAACTCCGCGAGTTCGAGGCCTTCGATTTCGTCCAGGAGAAAAGTGACAACAACATGCTTCGCGTGAACGAAATAGCCACGAGGGTCGGTCTCTTGTGTCACCTGCCAGGTCGCGACAACCAGAGATGACGGGCGCCGGCGATGAAGGTCGAGACGCACAATTTCGGCGTCGTGAAAGCTAGGCCAGTAGCTGAACCAATCGAAAAGCTCCCACGCTCGTTGAATTGTGGCGAGTTCTGGCGTCAATTCCATCAGGGCGGGATTATGCCATACGAGCAACGCCTGATTTGGCCGACTGGGCCTCGGAGAGTAATCTCGAATAACGATGCCAGAACTTCCTGAAGTCGAGGCGGTGGTGCGGACACTGCGGCCGTTTGTAGTGGGGCGCAAAATTACAAGCTGCCACGTGCTGCATCCGATTGCGGTGAGGCCGTCCTCGGGGCGTGGCGCTCGGGCGGCTGCCGCGCGGATCGAACGGGCGCTGCCCGGGCGGCGAGTGGTGGGCGTGACGCGGCTGGGGAAATTTTTGCTGATGCCGCTCGATCGCGGCGTGATTGCGATGCATTTTCGCCTCGATGGACAACTCGTCTGGTTTGACGCGACGAAAACAACGGGACACATCGACGTGGCGATTGGGTTCGGTGGCGCAGGGACGCTGGGATTTGTGGATGGGCGGCATTTTGGGCGCGTGGAGTTCGAGGAGGATCAGAGCCAAATCGCAGGCTTGAAAAAGCTCGGCGTCGATCCGCTCTCGAAGGAATTCACGCGGCCACGATTCGCGGAACTGCTGGCGAAATCGTCGCTGCCACTGAAACTTTTTCTACTCGATCAGAAAAAGGTGGCGGGGATCGGCAACATTTATTCGAACGAGGCGATGTGGCTCGCGAGGTTGAAGCCGATGCGTCGCGCGAGCAGTTTGAAGCCCGCCGAAGTAGCGCGGCTCTACAAGAGCATTGGTTCGATTTTGCGACGTGCGTTAGAATGCTGCTTACACCCCGCGCCGGATTTTCGCGACCCGAATTGGTGGTTTCAGGGAATCGAAGATATTCTGAATGTATATGGGCGCGAGGGCCTGAAATGCCGGCGCGACGGGCATCCGATCCTGCGCAGCGAGCAGGGCGGGCGCTCGACTTTTTGGTGCAAAGCGTGCCAGAAATAGCGCGCTCCATTTCGATGGAAGACGAGGAACGATGAATCCTGCTCCGAATAAAGCTGTCGTTGAGGCGCCGAGGAAAGGCGACTTCGAAAAATCTCTGGCGCGCTTGGAAGAAGTCGTGAAGCGCCTGGAGAGCGCGGACCTTTCGCTTGACGAAGCGATGAAATTTTTCGAGGAAGGCGTGAAGCTTTCGCGCGACTGCCAGAAGCAACTCGAAGAGGCGGAAGGGCGCGTGGAAATTCTGCTGAAGAAAGCGGACGGCAAAGTAGTGGCCGAGCGGTTCGACGTGGAAGACGAGAAGTAGGCCGCTTGCGTGGCACCGCACCATGCGCGGCGTTGTTTGTGTGACTTCAATCTTGGGACCCGATGAAACTTCCCGAACAGTTTGAAAAAGACCACGCGACCGTGGAGGCCGCGCTGCAGCAGATTCTGCCCCCGGAATCGACGACGCCGAGTTCGATTCACAAGGCGATGCGTTACAGCGTGTTCGCCGGCGGAAAACGCGTGCGGCCGCTCCTGTGCATTGCGGCGGCGCGCATTTTTTCCACGAAGCCCGTGGCGGCCGTGCACGTAGGCTGCGCGATGGAATTGATTCACACGTACTCGCTGATCCACGACGACCTGCCTGCGCTCGACAACGACGATCTGCGCCGCGGCAAGCCGACGAATCACAAAGTATTTGGCGAAGCGATGGCGATTCTGGCGGGCGATGCGCTGCTGACGCTCGCGTTTCAAGTACTCGCGATGAGCGCCGTGGAGCCTCAGCGGCGAATCACGCTGCTGGCGATGATCGCGGAAGCGTCGGGGACGAATCGCGGAATGATCGGCGGGCAGGTGGCGGACATCGAAGCCGAGGGCAAGGACTGCGACCACGCGACGCTCGAGTATATTCACCGGTCGAAGACGGCGGCGCTAATTCGCGCGTCGATCGTGGCGGGCGGAATTGTGGGCGGCGCTGAACGCAGCGATGTGACGCGGCTGCTCACCTTCGGCGAAAATATTGGATGGGCGTTTCAGGTGGTGGACGACATTTTGGACGTGGAAGAGTCGTCTGCGACGCTGGGCAAGACGGCGGGCAAAGATCAGAAGCAGAAAAAGGCGACGTACCCGGCGCTGCACGGCATGGAAGTTTCGAAGGACATCGCGACGGAGCTCGAGACCAAGGCGCTGAAGGAACTCGATGCGTTTGGCGAGCGCGCGGAAGGTTTGCGGACGCTTGCGAAGTTTCTTGTGGCGCGCAGGGCGTAGCGCTGCGCTGCTTTGTGTAACGCTGCTTCATGAGCAATCGCGACAAACCCACAAAAATCAGGCTGGATGTGCTGGTGCACGAGCGCGGGCTTGCGCCTTCGCGGGAGCGCGCCCAAGCGCTGCTGCTCGCGGGCAGCATTCTGGTGAACGGGCAAAAGGCGACAAAGCCCGGCACGCAGGTGCTGTCCGACGCGCGCGTGGAAATGATCGGCGAGCCGCAGAAGTATGTGAGCCGCGGCGGGTTGAAGCTGGAGGGCGCTCTGGAAGATTTCGGCGTCTCGCCCGAAGGCAAACTTTGCCTCGACGTGGGTAGCTCGACCGGCGGGTTTACAGACTGTCTATTACAGCGCGGGGCGACGCGCGTTTATGCGGTGGACGTCTCGAACGATCAGCTGGACTGGAAGCTGCGGCAGGATGCGCGCGTGGTGTTCATCGAGAAGAACGCGAGGTATCTGGAGCCGGGCGACGTGGCGGAGCGTGCGCAACTGGCGGTGATGGACGTGTCGTTTATTTCGGCGACGAAGGTGCTGCCGGCTCTCGTCACAGCCGTCGCGCCACAAGCGGAGCTGCTCGTGTTAATCAAGCCGCAGTTTGAGCTGGCGAAGGGCGAGATCGGCAAGGGCGGCATCGTAAAAGACGCCGCGCTGCACCAAAAGGCGATCGACAACGTAACGCAGGCCGCAGCAACGCTCGGCCTCGAGATTCTGGGCGTAAAACCGAGCCACATTGCGGGAACCGAGGGCAACCAGGAGTTTTTCCTGCACGCCCGCGCGCGGTAGAGTAAAATTTGCGGCCTACGATGATCCGCACAACTGGAATTATCTGCAAGCCCATCAAAGAGATGGTGTCCACGGTGGTGCCGCCGCTGATGGCGTGGCTCGCCGCGCGCGGCGTGAATTCGTACCTCGACCAGCAGACCGCGACGACCATCGGCGCGCACGATCGCGGCCTGCGGCGCGACGAGATGGGCGGAAAAGTGGACTGGCTGATCGTGCTTGGCGGAGACGGTACGCTGCTTTCCGCGGCGCGCGCGATGGGGCCAAATCAAGTGCCGATCCTCGCAGTGAATCTCGGCGGGCTGGGATTCTTGACGAGCGTGACGCTCGACGAGCTGTATCCAGTGATGGAAAACGTGCTCGCGGACAAGCCGAACCTGAGCGAGCGGATGATGCTGCAGGCAGAAATCCTGCACGACGGAAAAACTTCCGACAAACAGATCGCTTTGAACGATGCGGTGGCGAATAAGGCGGCGCTCGCGCGCATGCTCGATTTCGACGTGCACGTCGATGGTCATCACGTGGGTCGCTACCGCGCGGACGGTTTGATCGTCGCAACGCCGACGGGTTCGACGGCGTATTCGCTCGCCGCGGGCGGGCCGATCATTCATCCCGACCTGAAAGCGTTTGTGATCACGCCGATCTGTCCGCACATGCTGACGAATCGTCCGCTCGTGGTGCCGGACACGGCGCGCGTGGAACTGGATTTCGCGGTGTCGCACGAGCCGGTGTACCTGACGATGGATGGGCAGATCGGATTTCAGCTGGACGCGAAGGACCGCGTGATCATCACCAAGTCGTCGAACAAAGTGCAGGTGGTGAAGCCGCCGACGATGACGTACTACGAAATTTTGCGGAGCAAGCTGCGGTGGAGCGAGCGCTAGTCCGCGCCGCTGGTTGTGAAGATTTGCGAGAGGCAATTCCCTTCTGAGGTGCCTTATGAAGATTCGATCCGCGTCGACGTTGCTGGCGGCTGCATGCGCAATTACGGTCTGCTCGCTTACGCTTGCGACGCGCGCGAACGCGCAGGCCGCAATTCCCGGCCCGCACGATTCCGATGTACATCCCGCACCGCCGGCCGCCGCGATTGATTTCCCGATGCACGAAGGGTGGGTGGACGCCCGCGGCGTGATGATTTACTACGAGACGGTGGGGCGCGGCGCACCGA
>Ga0209169_10002739_pt1 | contig 10492 bp, 11 predicted proteins | sample HubBroMetageWRM4_FD_188346 | JGI IMG/M metagenome (GOLD analysis project Ga0209169, IMG submission 188346) | Warmed soil microbial communities from the Hubbard Brook experimental Forest, New Hampshire - Hubbard Brook CCASE Soil Metagenome WRM 4... | ecosystem: Environmental > Terrestrial > Soil...
CCGGAACCATCCCCGGCTTACGCTGCTACCGTTGCTTTCTGCACTCCTTCTGCGGCCGTACGAATTACATCGATCACCACGTCCGGATGAGAGAGCATGGCAACGTGGCTACTCGCGACCTCCGTGGTAGTGGCGCCCATCCGCTTAGCATAGAAGCGTTCGAGATCGGGGGGGACGGTACGGTCGTTCTTGGCGACGATGTACCAACTCGGCTTCGATTTCCAAGCCGTTCCTCCGACTTTCGCGTTGAACAGGTCGGCATCCGGCACGCACTGCGTCGCCCAAACAAGTTTCTTCTCCTGCTCGGACAAATCGCCCGCGAAACTGTCGATGCCTTCCTCACGCAGCCAAATGCGTCCGTCCGCAACTTCAATGTAAGAGAAAACGTCCGTCGTTGGAAACTTGGACAGCTGCGTCTGGGATGTCTCGTCGGCGTCCGGAGCCAGCGCAGCGATGTAGACCAGCCCCGCAACGCGGTCGTCCGTTCCGGCGCCCGTGATGACGCTTCCGCCATAAGAGTGCCCAACCAGGATGGCTGGGCTGCTGACCCGCCCCAGAGCGCTTTTTACGCTGGCGATGTCGTCCGCGGTTGTGTTCAACGCGTACTGGGCAGCGATCACTTGGTGACCTTCAGCCTGAAGTGTAGGGATCACCTTACTAAAGCACGAGCCGTCCGCCCAAAGCCCGTGACAAAAAACGATGCTAGGTTTGCCTTGCGTAGATTTCATTTTGTTCTCCTTGGTTGCCTTTTACGCGGTTGCTGGTTTTGTTGTTTATCGTCGAAAAACTAAGTCGCATTTGCAGTGACCGGCCCGCCCATTTTAATCCTGCCACCTCTGTTGAATCCACCTTCCTCGGCGCGCCCCAAAACAGCACCGACAGCAAAAACGGGGCCTGGCCCGCCCTAAACCCCTGACTAACTCCCGAGGGTGCCCCGCTCAAGCTCCGCTTGGGCGGGTCTTTTGTTCGTCGCGGATTCGGTTCGGTTCCAGCGATGCTCCGGTTGATACCCCGGCCATCCGCATGTTAGGGTAACTAGTTTCAGCATCCCAACACCCACTACTCTAACCGAGGGCCTATTGTCCGCTGTTCAATCGACCACGCCGACTACTCGCAAGACCGCGCTCAACGCCGTCCATCGCCAGATGGGAGCGAAGATGGTCGATTTCAATGGCTGGGACATGCCGGTCGAATACCCCTCGGCCGGAGGCATTATTGCCGAGCACAATGCGGTGCGCAACGGCGTCGGCATCTTCGACGTCTCGCACATGGGCGACATTCGCCTGCAAGGGCCCGAGGCGTTGGCCGCGGTACAGCACATCTCGATGAACGATGCCTCGCGCCTCGCCATCGGCCAGGCGCAATATTCCGCGCTGCTCTATCCGCAGGGGACGTTTGTCGACGACGTGATCGTGCATCGTCTCGGCGAGGACGATTACCTACTCGTGATTAACGCGGGAACCCGCGAGAAGGATGTCAACTGGGTGCGCGATAACACGCGCCAGTTTGCCTGCAAAGTCGAAGATCTCTCCGACGACTTTACCCAGATCGCGATTCAGGGCCCCCAGGGCGTGAACCTGCTGCAGAAACTCACCGACGCCAATCTTTCCGCGGTGAAGTTTTACTGGGTGACGCGCGGGACGGTCTGCGGCCTGAAAAACATTCTCATCGCACGTACTGGCTACACCGCCGAAGACGGATTCGAAATCTACGTCCCCTCCGACGAAGCCACCAGCGCCAGGGTCTGGAATCAGGTGCTCGAAGCCGGCAAAGAATTTGGCGTGATCCCCTGCGGCCTGGGCGCGCGAAATACTTTGCGCCTCGAAGGCGCCCTCTCGCTCTACGGACACGAAATTTCGGATACGATCAATGTATGGGAAGCCGGACTCGATCGCTTCTGCAAAATGGATAAGCCGGACTTCGTCGGACGCGCCGCGCTGGAAAAGGCAAAGACTGCCGGTCTGCAGCGAACGTTGATTGGACTTGAAATGATCGAGCGTGGCATCGCCCGCGATGGCTACAAAGTTTTTGATCATGACGGACGCGAGATCGGCTACGTCACCAGCGGATCCTACGCGCCATTTTTGAAGAAGAATATTGCGCTGGCCTACGTGCCACCGGAATTCGCGACTCTGGGATCGACGATGAAAGTGGAGTGCCGCAGTCAGGGCGTGAAGGCGCAAGTCGTGCCAATACCGTTTTACAAGCGCCCCAAGAAGCAAGCGTAGGCGCGGCCGTCGAGCCCGATTCGTATTAGGTATGCCTATTTAGGAGCCAAGAGCACAATCATGCCCTATCCAGCCGACTACAAATACACCAAAGAACACGAGTGGATTAAAATCGACGGAAACAACGCCACTGTTGGCATCACCGATCACGCCCAGGAGTCGCTCGGCGACATCGTCTTCGTCGAACTGCCCAAACCCGGCGCTGAGATTACCGCAGGCAAGACCTTCGGCTCCGTCGAGTCTGTGAAAGCAGTTTCCGACCTCTACGCGCCCGCCTCTGGCACCGTAACCGAGGTGAATGGCGACTTGGCGACCGCTCCCGAAAAAATCAACAAAGACGCGCACGCCTCCTGGATGCTGAAGCTGAAGCTGAAAGATCCGAATGAATTGAACGGGCTGCTCTCAGCCGCCGATTACGAGAAATTCGTGGCCGAAGAAGGCGGCTAGAAGCGTGTCAATCCAAGATTCACCACAGAGTCCTCTGTGACTGTGTGTCTCTGTGGTGATCAAAAGTGGGATCGAAAATCGAATTGAACTCCGGCCACATCTAATCTAATTCCTATGCGATATCTGCCCAAATCTCCCGCCGACCGCGAGGCCATGCTGAAAGCCATTGGCGCGCGCTCCATCGACGACTTGTTCGCTCCGATCCCCGCCGAGTACCGGCTCAATCGCGATCTCAAAGTTCCACGCCAGATGGCCGAGTCCGAAATCGTAGACTGGTTTCGCGAGCGCTCCCAGGAAAACGGCGAAGGCTATAAAACTTTTCTCGGCGCCGGAGCTTACTATCACTATCGCCCGGTAATTATCGATTCGCTGATCTCGCGCGGTGAATTCTTAACCGCCTACACTCCATATCAGCCCGAAATCTCCCAGGGCACGCTGCAATCCATTTTCGAATTCCAAACCATGATCTGCGAGCTGACCGGCATGGAAGTCGCCAACGCCAGCGTTTACGATGGATCGACGGCGGCGGCCGAGGCTGTGATTATGGCGGCGCGGCTTACCGGACGGCACTCGGTTGCGATTGCGCGCAGTGTGCATCCGGAGTATCGCGAGGTGCTCGCGACGTATGCTCATCACCAGGGCATGCCGCTGGTCACCGTGCCTTTCAATGAAGGCGCCCGGGTGGATCTCAACCAACTGGAAAAGTCGATCACGCCGGATACGGCATGCGTCCTGATTCAGTCGCCGAACTTCTTCGGTACGATTGAAGACGTGGCGGCGATCGCCGACATTGCGCACAAACATGGCGCGATGCTGGTGGTCTCGATTGCGGAGGCAATTTCGCTGGGCATTGTCGAACCGCCGCGACAAGCCGACATTATTGCGATGGAAGCACAATCGTTCGGCGTGCCTCTCGGCTTCGGTGGGCCGTATTGCGGCGTCATTGCGACACGCGAGCAATATGTGCGCCAGATGCCGGGACGCCTTGTCGGTCAGACGACAGACAGAAACGGCAAGCGTGGATTCGTGCTGACGCTGGCCACCCGCGAACAGCACATCCGGCGCGAGAAGGCGACATCGAATATCTGCACCAACCAGGCGCTAATCGCTTTGATGGCAAATATCTTCATGACGATTTACGGGAAAGTCGGTTTGCGCGAACTGGCGAAACAAAACCTTGCGAAAGCGGCTTATGCAGCTCAACAGTTTGGTAAGCATGCCAAGGTTCTGTTCTCCGGCGCGCCCCGTTTCAATGAGTTTGTTGTTCAGACTAACGAAGATCCCTACGCGATTAATGGGCGGCTCCTGGAGCACAAGATTGTCGGCGGACTGCCGCTGAAGAAGTTTTATCCTGAACTTGGCAACGCCGCGTTGTGGTGCTGCACCGAGATGACGACGCGTGCCACGATCGATACTGCAGTTGCTTCGGTGGCGGAGGGAGCGCTCATGACGAAATCCGCTAAAGAAGCGGCGGACGTTCAGGAGGTGACGCGATGAAGCCAGTCATTCGCAAAGCTACCCAGCACGTCAATCAGAACGAAGGACTCATCTTCGAGAAGTCCTCGCCTGGCAAAGCTGCATGGAAGCTGCCTCCGCTCGACGTACCTGAAGTGGATACGGCCAAGCTCTTAGGGTCCAGCGAAAGAAAAGACCTCGGCAATATGCCAGAAGTCAGTGAGATCGAAATCATTCGCCACTTCACGCGGCTGTCGACTTGGAACTACGCCATCGATCTCGGCATGTATCCTCTGGGTTCCTGCACGATGAAATACAACCCGCGAGTCAACGAAGTCGTTTCACGGTTCGACGGATTGGCCAACGGTCATCCTTACCAGCCCGAGAAAATTTCGCAGGGCGCGCTGGGCATTCTCAAAACTCTTAGTGAATGCCTGATCGAAATCACTGGCATGGACGCGATCACGTTACAGCCGGCCGCGGGCGCGCATGGCGAACTGACCGGCTTATTAATGGTGCGCGCTTACCACGAATCAAAAGGCGCGCCTCGCAAAAAGATTCTGATCCCTGACTCGGCCCATGGCACGAATCCGGCGACGGCAGCCATGGTCGGTTATGCGGTAGAAAATCTGAAATCGGATGCGCGGGGCATGGTTGATGTTGCCGCCCTCGCGTCGCAGATGAACGAAGAAGTTGCCGCGCTCATGCTGACTAATCCCAACACGCTGGGCGTTTTCGAGCAGCAGATTCATAAAATTGCCGACATCATGCACGCCAAGGGTGGCCTACTTTATATGGACGGCGCGAACATGAACGCGCTCGTAGGTAAAGTTCGTCCTGGAGACTTTGGCGTCGATCTGATGCATCTGAATCTGCACAAAACCTTTTCGACGCCGCACGGTGGCGGAGGTCCTGGATCGGGCCCGGTGGCCATCAAGAAAATACTTGAGCCGTTTCTGCCCACGCCGGTGGTCATCACCAGGCCCGATGGCGCGCTGGGCTTTGAATACAACCGGCCTCAGTCGGTGGGCCGTGTCCGCGCTTTTTATGGCAACTTCGGAATGTTTGTCCGCGCCCTGGCCTACACGCTAGCCAACGGGCCGGACGGTTTGCGCCAAACAACCGAAGACGCGGTGTTGAACGCCAATTACATTCGCAAGGGTCTCGAAGGCGTCTACGATTTGCCTTATTCCACGCCGACCATGCATGAAGTTGTTTTCAGCGATAAAGTGCAAGCGAAAAAAGGCGTCAAGACGATGGACATCGCCAAACGGCTGATCGATTACGGCTTCCATCCTTATACGACGGCGTTTCCGCTGATCGTGCCCGGCGCCCTCATGATCGAGCCCACCGAGAGCGAATCTAAAGAAGAAATGGATTTATTCATCGACGCAATGAAGTCGATCGCGCAAGAAGTGGAAGAAGATCCGCAGATGGTGCTGGCCGCGCCTCATACCACGCGGGTCTCACGCTTGGACGAAACGGCTGCCGCTCGGAAGCCGGTTCTGCGCTGGAAACCAGCTCAATAGCCGCCTTCAGATTGTAGAGACGTAGCTAGCTACGTCTCTACAGCGGAGCCTGCTGGCGTCCTATTTCTTTTCGCTGATGTCTACCGAAGCCTGCGTATTTTCCCAAATCATGGTCACCGTGCAAACGCTGCCCATCGATGCAAGATCAATCGTAAAGTTCTCGACCGGCGACGATGTGGGCGCAACCTTCATGTCCGCCCGTGTTAGTTCATCCGCTTCGTATTTGTAAGGAATACCCCACTCGCCCGTTTTCTTGTTGACGATCAGCGTCCATTTGTCGGGAGTGGGAACGGTAAAGATCGTATAACTGCCGGCAGGCACGTCCTTGCCGCCAACGCTGACGTTCGCGTCGGTAACAAATGTCGTCGCCTCATTTGCGCCGGTGCGCCAGACCTGTCCGTAGGGTACGAGGTCTCCGAAAATCTTGCGGCCCTTGGCACGCGGACTCGAATACTTGATGGTGATCGTCTTGCCATCCGAGAACTTGCATTGCGTTTGAGCAGGCGGGCTTGCAGGTTTGCCTTTATCCTGACACATGGCAGCGACCGTGAAGGCTAGAAGCAGCGAAGTTAGGAATACGATTTGTTTGCGCATCAGTTTCTCCTGAGTGGGGGTTTTAGCACTTAGCACGAGTTTTTATATTGGCGACAAGCGACTGCGAATCCTGCTTTTGACTAAACGCCTTGACTAAACGCCAAGTGCCAATTGCTATGTGCTTTGACGTACCGATAACGAAATTGGACAGCAAGGCCCGACAATTATGCGCTACAACCGACAGCCATTACAATCTTCACCATGCCGGTATTCGATGAGAAACGGGAAGAGCTCGAGCACTACGAGACGATGATGGGAGTTCCCCGCGGGCGCCTCGCCATCACCATGGACATGATTACCGACGCCATGGCATTGGTGGGACAACACGGGGTTTATTGCCAAAGCCAGCGCTGGCCCGGCAAGCCGGTGATGGACATCCAATTGGTGATGAAGAATCTGACGGATGCGAAGGAGCTGATTCAGAGTGTGATGGAGAAGCTGAAGAAAGCGTGATTCGGGGGTGGCGCGGGCGCCCTTCGCGAAGGCTCAATGATGCAGTGGAAATGGTCTCTCTGCGCCTCTGGCGTAGAAACGTTTCTACGCCAGCGTATACTTCCCCCGCTCGATGACCTTTTGCGCAATCTGTTGCCGTAACTCGATCGTGTTGAACGGCTCGTGCTTCGCCAGACGCCGCAAAATCGCCAACTGCGTGCGCAGCATATCGCCATCAGCGACAGCCGCAATCACTTTCTTAGCCGCGGCTTCGATCTTCTCCATCGCCTGCGAAAGATAAACGCGAGTCATGGCAATTGGCAGTGAAGCTGCATTCTCGCCATTTCGTTCCGCGATCTTCTGCGCACGCAACACAGCGGATTCCATGGCATAAGTTTCGATCACCATATCCGCGATCGCTCCCATGACCTCTTGCTGATCCTGAATTGCCTGCATATATTTCTGCGTAGCTGCTCCTGCGACGAACAAGCCCAATTTCTTGGCTGACGCCACCACCTTGCGCTCTTCGGCCAACGGGCCTTCAAGTTCTTCCCCGGCCGACGGTCCGGATAAAACTTCGTCCATCAACTTTTTGATCGCAGGCATGAGCGGCAACTGCCCCGACATCGCGCGTTTCAACAGGAACCCGGTAATGATGAGCCGGTTGATTTCGTTGGTGCCTTCAAAGATGCGGTTGATACGGGCGTCGCGGTAAGAGCGCTCGGCGGAATACTCTTCGACAAATCCGTAGCCGCCGAAGATCTGCACCGTCTCGTCAACCACATTGCCGACCATCTCCGAGCCCCACACTTTAATGATCGAGCACTCAACGGCATACTCTTCAATGGCTTTTCGGGTTTCCTTGGCAGCATCGGGTCCGGTTTTGTCGACCTCGGACAGCGCAACGTCCATCATGCCGACAGTGCGATAAACCAGAGCTTCGCCGGTGTAGACGCCCACTGCCATGTTGGCCAGCTTCTCGCGAACCAAACCGAAGTCCGCGATGACTTTGCCAAATGCCTTGCGCTGCTTGGCGTACGCAATCGCGCTTTCCAAGGACACCCGCGCCCCGCCAACGGACATCGCGCCCAGCTTGAAACGTCCGACGTTCAGAATATTGAAGGCGATGACATGGCCCTTGCCAATCTCGCCAAGCAGGTTCTCGACCGGGACTTTGCAGTCATTCAAAATGATGGGGCAGGTCGACGAACCGCGAATGCCCATCTTGTGTTCTTCCGCGCCAATGGAAAATCCGGGAAACGATTTCTCGACCAAGAAAGCGGAGAACTTTTCGCCGCCAACCTTGGCGAAGACGGTAAACAGGTCGGCGAACCCCGCGTTCGTGATCCACATCTTTTCGCCATTGAGAATGTAGTGCTTTCCATCCTGAGAAAGATCGGCGCGGGCGCGGCAATTGAGCGCATCGGAACCAGAGGAAGCCTCGGACAATGCATACGCGCCGACGATTTCTCCCGCACCGAGCCGGGGCAAGTATTTCTTCTTCTGCTCTTCAGTCCCGAAATACACGATGGGCAGCGTGCCAATCCCGGTGTGTCCGCCCCAGGTTGTGGCGAAGCCGGCATATTTGGCGATGTGGTCGGCGATCACCGCGGCGGTGACTTTGTCCATCTCCAGGCCGCCGTAGGCTTCGGGAATCTCGGCGGAACTCAGCCCAAGCTCGCCAGCCTTTTTCAGCAAATCCCGGGTGATGGAAAAGTCTTTGTGCTCCATCTTCTCGATGTTGGGAACGATCTCGTTGACGGCGAACTCCTCGGCCGTTTGAGAAATCAGCAGATGCTGCTCGGTGAAGTCTTCGGGCGTGAAGACTTCTTCGGGCGTACGCGTTTCGAGAAGAAAGCTGCCACCGGAGATTTTGGCTTGCGGAACTGCTGTTGTGGGTGTCGCCATTTTTAGTCAACCCCTTTAACCGCAGAGGTCACACAAAGAAAAGCAGACTCAGAAACCTTGCGTCTCTTCGTGTCCTTTGTGGTTTATGCCTTCCTTATTTCCAATCGGTGCCGTTTACGAAGCGCCGAATGCCGTCTTTCAAATGCACAACATTGAAGTTTATAAGCAGGCCGAGGGATTTACCACTGAGCTTAAGGTACGAAAGTAGCTGAGCCTGATGTACCGGCGATACAGCTTCGACTGATTTGATCTCGACGATGACGAGCCCCTCGACCAGCAAGTCTATCCGGTACCCCAGTTCGAGCTTCACTCCGTGATACACGACCGGCAATCCGACTTGGGCTGCCGAGTCGACTCCAGCTTCATGGAGTTGATATTGCAGACAAGCTGTTTAAGTACTTTCCAGCAATCCGGGACCGAGTTCGGTGTGAACTTTCATAGCGGCCGTAATGATGGCATGGCTGACGTCGTTGGCGGGGATTCTTCGAACCGGCGCAGTGGACATGGGCGATCTCCTGCCTCAATCGTGGTCGTTTCCAATGGGTCCGCGCAAGGTGAGATATCACAACCAAAGGTATTAACCACAGAGGACACAAAGGGGAAAAAGTCGAATGTCGTTGCTATCCTTTGTGAACCTCTGTGTCCTCTGTGGTTAATGCTTCTGGTTTTAGCCCAGGTTCTCGAAAATCCCCGCCGCGCCCATGCCTCCGCCGACACACATCGTGACCAGACCGTACTTCGCGTTGCGCCGCTTCATCTCGCGAATAATCGTGGCGGTGAGCTTCGCGCCGGTGCATCCGAGAGGATGGCCCAAAGCAATCGCCCCGCCATTGGGATTCACCCGCTCCGGATCGAGACCGGCTTCTTTGATCACAGCCAACGACTGGGCTGCAAAGGCTTCGTTCAATTCGATGACGTCGATATCCGCCAGCTCGAGCCCTGCCATCTTCAGCGCTTTCGGAATGGCGAATACAGGACCCAGGCCCATTTCTTCCGGCTTGTATCCAGCGGTAGCGAATGACACGTATCGTGCCAGGGGTTTGATTCCGAGCTGCCGCGCCCGATCCGCAGACATAACCACAGCCGCGGCCGCGCCATCGGACATCTGCGACGAGTTACCCGCCGTAACCGTGCCCTTCGCGTGGAATGCCGGCTTGAGAGAGAGGAGCGCTTCGAGCGAAGTGTCGGCACGCGGGCCTTCGTCCACTTTGAAAGTAATCTCTTGCCGCTTTGGCTTGGAGCCGTTCGGCGTCGTAAAGCTCACTGGCACGGAGACCGTTTCGTCTGCAAACTTGCCAGCCTGGATCGCAGCCAATGCTTTCTGATGGCTGCGATAGGAAAATTCGTCCGCCGCCTCGCGCGTGATACCAAATCGCTGAGCCACCCTTTCTGCAGTCAGGCCCATGGAAAGATACGCGTCGGGATAATGGTCGACCAGCCAGGGATTGGGCGAGATTTTGTGTCCGCCCATCGGGATCATGGACATCGATTCCGTGCCACCCGCCACGATAATCTCAGCCCCGCCGCTCATGATGCGCTCGGCCGCCATGGCAATCGCCTGTAATCCGGATGAGCAGAAACGGTTGATCGTCAACGCCGAAACTTCTACCGGCAAGCCGGCGCGCAGCGACGCGATGCGAGCCACGTTCATACCCTGCTCAGCCTCGGGCATGGCGCAGCCCAGGATGACGTCCTCGATTTCCTTGGCGTCGATCTGCGGTACGCGTTCGAGCGCGCCTTTAACGGCGACGGCAGCAAGTTCGTCGGGACGAGTAGCGCGGAGCGTGCCTTTGAAGGCGCGTCCCACCGGCGTGCGCACGGAAGAAGCGATAATGACTTCACGCATAAAAACTCCTGACGAGGTACTTCATTTCAACGCACCCTGCTTGAGGGTATTGT
>Ga0209169_10002741_pt1 | contig 10487 bp, 8 predicted proteins | sample HubBroMetageWRM4_FD_188346 | JGI IMG/M metagenome (GOLD analysis project Ga0209169, IMG submission 188346) | Warmed soil microbial communities from the Hubbard Brook experimental Forest, New Hampshire - Hubbard Brook CCASE Soil Metagenome WRM 4... | ecosystem: Environmental > Terrestrial > Soil...
GCCCGCGATGTCGCCGAACAGGTGTGGCGCTCCACCCACGACGTGTTCTTCTGGACGTACGCGCTGGCCGATACGGCGGTGATGGCCGGGATCGGGCTGGCGTTCTGGGGCGCAGCCGAGGACAAGCGCAGGCGGCGGGCCCGGTGCTGGCGGGTGGCCGGGGTGTTCGCCGCCTCGGTGCCTGTCGGGACATTCCTGGCGAACCTGGTGCCGTGGTCGCAGTCCGCGCATCCGGCGGCGGTGCTTTACGGGGTGGCGGTGGGGCTGGCCGTGCTGCTCGGCCTGGTCGCGCTTGTCGCCTTGCCCGGCCCGTGGCGGCGCGACCCGCTCGCGCCGTTCGGCGTCGTCTGCCTGGTCACGCTGCTCGTGCTCGGTACCGACGTGATGACCGGGTCCGGGCTGCAGCTTGAGACGCCGTTCGGGCTTTCCGTGCTGGAGGCCGGCCGGTTCTACGGCATCGGCAACGAGGCGCTCGGCATCTACGGCGTCACCGCGCTGTTCGCCGCCGCCTGGCTGGGCCTGCTGGCGCTGCAGGTCGCATCGGCGCAGGTCACATCGGCAGCGGCGGCATCGCGGCGGCGCGCGGTTTGCGTGGTGGCACTCGTGGCGGTGTATGCGGTGTTCGCCTCCGGCTGGCCGGGGTTCGGCGGCAAGGTGGGCGGCACCATCGCCATGGTGCCGTGCTTCTTGCTGCTGGGCCTGGCGGTGGCCGGGGTCAGGCTGAACTGGCGCCGCGTGCTGCTTGTCGCGGTCAGCGGGCTGGCGCTGTTCGCGGTGTTCGCGCTGATCAGCTACTTCGTCCCGGCCACGGGAAAGTCCGACATCGGCGCGTTCGCCGGCGACGTGCTGCACGGGCACGCGGGCTCGGTGCTGCTGCGGAAGATCAATTCCAACATCGGATCGCTGTCGGTGAGCGCGTTCAGCCCGGTGCTCCCTGTCGTCGTCCTGCTGTCCGGGCTGATGCTGTGGCGGCCGTCGTGGTTCCGGCTGCGGACCGTGCCGCTGGCCTACGCGGCGGAGCCGCTGATGCGGGTGATCATGGCGGTGCTGTGGCTGATGCCCGTGCTCGGCTGGTTCGCCGACGACTCCGGGGTCATCGTGCCGGCCACCGCGCTGCCGCTGGCGCTGCCGCTGGGCATTGCGGTGCTGGCCACCGCGGGGTATCAAGATTTTCAAGCACGTAGTCTTCGTACCACCGTCGCCGACCCGGCCGGCCCGAGCGTCGCCGGATCCGCGGCTCTACACCCAGCCCAGCCCTCCCCACCAGGGCCCGCGTGAGCAGAAAGTGACCCGTGCAGTACCAGCTATCGCGCATCGTCGCAGGCCCGTTCCTGCACACCATCTGGCGGCCGAAGGTGACGGGCGCGGAGCACATCCCCGGCTCTGGCGGCGCGATCATCGCGGCCAACCACCAGTCGGTGGTCGACTCGGTGTTCCTGCCGCTGATGCTGGACCGGCCGGTGACGTTCTCGGCCAAGGCCGAGTACTTCACCGCGTCGGGGCCCGCGGCCCGGCTGTGGGCCGCCTACCTGAAGGCCACGAACCAGCTGCAGATGGACAGGGAAGGCCCGCGGGCCGCGCAGGACACCCTGGAGGCGGCGCTGGTCCTGCTGCGGGAGGGCAGGCTGTTCGGCATCTACCCGGAGGGCACCAGGTCGCCGGACGGGCGGCTGTACCGGGGGCGCCCCGGCGTCGGCTGGCTCGCGCTCAAGTCGGGCCTGCCGGTGATCCCGGTCGCGTTGTTCGGCACCCGGCACGTGCTGCCGCCGGGCCACGTGATGCCGCGCCCCGGCCGGATCGAGGTCAAGATCGGCGCGCCGCTGGCCTTCGCCCCCGAGCTGGCCGCCGAGCCGCCTGCCAAGGCCCGCCGCCTGATCGCCGACCAGGTGATGACAGCGATCAAGGACCTGTCCGGCCAGGAGTACGTGCACATGTTCGCCTCCGACCGCAAGGCCGAGCTAGCCTCCGGCAACGCAAAACCATGATCATGGGCTGAAATGGCCACTATGTGACCAGAACTGCCCATGATCATGGTCAGCGCCGTTACTTCGGCGTGGTTGCGCTTGCCTTGGATGGCTGGTAGATGGCGGTTCCGGTGAAGTTGGCCTGGATGGTGCCGTGCTGCTCGGCCTTGAGGGTCTGGGCAGCGGTGAGCGTGCAGGTGGCCACGCCTGTGGTGCTGGTGTGCACGGTGCACAGGTGGGTGGCCCCGGTGGTGAACGATACGGACTGGCCGCTCAGCGGGAGTCCGGCGGCGGTCAGCGTCGCGGTCAGGACGAGGTCCTGTTGCGGGCTGACGCGGATGCTGGCGGTCAGCGCGGTCGGGGTCCTCGCCGCGCTGATCACCGACACCGTGCCACCGGCGTAGTTGCCCACGTAGGCGGTGTCAGTGGTGGAGTTCACCGCCACCCCGATCGGTTCGGTGCCGACGGTGAGGGTGACGACCAGTTTGCGGCCCGCCGCGTCGATCACCGACACCGTGTTATCGAGGCCGTTGGTCACGTAGAGGATCCCGGTAGTGGGGTTCACGGCCACCCCGGCCGGGCTGTGGCCGACGGGGATGGTGGCGGTCACGGTGTCGGTCTTGGCGTTGATCGCCGACACGGTGTCATCGCCGTGGTTGGTCACGTAGGCGGTGTCACGGGCGGGGTTCACCGCCACCGCGTCCGGGTGGGTGCCGACAGTGACGGTGGCGGTCACGGTGTCGGTCTTGGCATCGATCACCGACACGGTGCCGTCGCCGTAGTTGGTCACGTAGGCGGTGTCAGTAGCGGCGTCTACCGCCACCCCGATCGGTTGGGTGCCGACGGGGATGGTGGCGACCACCTTGTGGCCCCCCGCGTCGATCACCGACACCGTGTTGTCGCCGTTGTTGGTCACGTAGACAGTGCCCGTGGTGGAATCCACGGCCACCCCGGCCGGGCTGTGGCCAACGGGGATGGTGGCGGTCACGGTATTGGTCGCCGCGTCGATCACCGACACGGTGTCATCGCCGTAGTTGGTCACGTAGACGGTCCCGCGGGTGGGGTCCACCGCCACCGCGTCCGGGTCGATGCCGACGGGGATGGTGGTGGTCACGGTATTGGTCGCCGCGTTGATCACTGACACCATGCCATCGTCCGTAGCGTCGACCGCGTAGACGGTACCGAGGGCCGGGTACACCGCCACCGGGCCCGGGCTGGTCGCGCTGATGGTGGCGGTCACGGTATAGCCGACTGCCGCCGACGCGGGCACGGCGCCGGCCACCAGTGACAGCGCCGCCGCTGCGGTGACGATGCCGGCCGCGCCCCAGCGGGCTGAGGTCCTGCCGCGCTGCCCGGCCCTGGCCCGATGATCTCGCGGTACGTGCATGACTTGCCCCCTTATTGCGTCCCCGTGCGTGGTCCCGGGGTCAGCCGACGGAGACGTCCCGGCAGGCCCCGGGCACACGATATCGCTAAAAGTAGTTAGTTGAATACTGTCTGTAAATGACGAGGTGCGGGCGGTCCTAGCCTGCGCACTGAGGGCACAGGCCGAACAGCTCGACCGTGTGGCCCACGTCGGTGAAGCCCGCCTCCCTGGCCACCCGGTCCGCCCACTGCTCCACGGCCCGGCCCTCGACCTCCACGCTGCGCCCGCAGTTGCGGCAGATCAGGTGGTGGTGGTGCACGCTGGTCTCGCACTGCCGGTAGAGCGTCTCGCCGCTGCCGTCGCGGATCGCGTCGACGCTGCCCTGCTCGCTGAGCGCCTGCAGGTGCCGGTAGACGGTGGCCAGGCCCACGTGCTCGCCCCGGCGCCGCAGCTCGGCGTGGATCTCCTGGGCGCTGCAGAAGCCGGGCAGCCCGGTGAGCGCGTCGGCCAGGGCCTGCGCCTGCCTGGTCCCGCGGGTTCGGGTGCCGCGAACGGTCGGCTCCTGCGTCACAGTCGCACGGTACAACGTCAACGTCGTTCCTCCTAACCGCGGAGCCGCAGCAGCGGCGCGCCGGGCCACGATGCGCCGCTGCTCCCGCGAATCGGTTGCAATCGAAATTGGGAATCATTATCATTATCACCGAGTTCAGCATCTCAGTAGCCGAGTCGTTAGGAGTGCCCTTCATGCGGAGCCGTTACCGGGTGCTGGCCGCGGTATTGCCCTTGGGCCTGGCGTTGCTGGCCGGCGGCTGCGCGGCGACCGACGGCGATCCGCCTGGCGTGATCGTCGCGGTGGGCGCGGAGAACGAGTATGCGAACGTCATCCAGCAGGTAGGCGCGAAATACGTGCAGGTCAGCGCCATCATGAGCAACCCGAACACGGATCCGCACACGTTCGAGGCGAGCGCGTCCGTGGCCAGGGAGGTAAGCGCCGCCCAGCTCGTGGTGCAGAACGGCGTGGGTTACGACACGTTCATGAACACGATCGAGAACGCCGCACCGAACTCGGCGCGCAAGGTCATCGTCGTGCAGGACCTGCTCGGCCTGCCGACCGATACGCCGAACCCGCACCTGTGGTACAAGCCGGCCACCATGCCTGCCGTCGCGAACGCGGTCGCCGCCGACCTGGCCGCCCTCCAGCCCGCGCACGCCTCCTACTTCAAGGCCAACGCCGCCGCCTTCATCGCCTCGCTCACCGGCTGGAACAACGCGATCGCCGCGTTCAGGGCGAAGTACCCGGACACGCCGGTGGCGACGACCGAGCCGGTGGCCGATTACATGCTCCAGGCGGTCGGCGCGGACAACATGACGCCCTGGGCGCTGCAGGCCGACATCATGAACGGCACCGACCCCTCGGCCCAGGACGTGGCCGTCCAGCGGGCCCTGTTCACCCAGCACAAGGTCAAGGTGTTCCTCTATAACCAGCAGGTGACGGACTCGCTGACCGAATCGTTCATCGCCCTGGCGCAGGCTAACGGGATCCCCGTGGTGGGCGTTTACGAGACGATGCCCGTGCCCGGTTACGATTACCAGTCGTGGATGCTGGCGGAGGTCCGGGACCTGCAGAAGGCCGTGGCCAGCGGGATCTCGAGCGAGCGGCTATGACTCTGCCTCCGGTCGACGAGCTGGTCAGGCTGGACGGGATCGGGGTCCGGCTGGGCGGCAGGGAGATCCTGCGGGACGTCTCGCTGACCATCCGCCCGGGCGAGTTCACCGGCCTCATCGGGCCGAACGGCGCAGGCAAGACCACCCTGCTCCGGGTCATCCTCGGCCTGCAGCAGGTCACCACGGGCTCGGTGCTCATCAACGGCGCGCCGCGGGCCCCGCGGGACGCCACGATCGGGTACGTGCCGCAGAAGCTGGCCATCGAGCCTGACATGCCGCTGCGGGTCAGGGACGTGGTCTCGCTCGGGCTCGACGGGCACAAGTTCGGCTTCCGGCTCCCGTCCCGGGCCCGCCGCGAGGCGGTCAGCGACATGCTGACCGCCGTCGGCGCGCAGCAGTACGCCGACGCGAGGGTCGGCGAGCTGTCCGGCGGCGAGCAGCAGCGGGTGATGATCGCGCACGCCCTCATCAGCCGGCCACGGCTGCTGCTCCTCGACGAGCCGCTCGCCAACCTGGACATCTCAAGCGAGCAGGGGATCGTCTCGGTGCTCGGCCGGCTGGCCAGGGCCGAGGGGATCGCCGTGCTGCTCTCGGCGCACGACATGAACCCGCTGATGCCGGTGATGGACCGGATCGTCTACGTGGCCGCGGGCCGGGTCGCGGTGGGCAGCACGGAAGAGGTGGTCCAGCCCCAGGTCCTCAGCCACCTGTACGGCCGGCACGTCGACGTGATCCGGGTCCACGGGCGCATCCTGGTGGTGGCCGCGGCCGAAGACGACTACGGCGACGACGCGGAGGCCCTCGACGCCGGCTCAGAGCATGCCCGCGTGGTGACGTGAGCGCCGATGCATTACATCTTCGAGCCCGGGTTCTTCACCAGCGGGCCGGTGCACGTCGCGCTGGGCGTCGGGACCGTGATCGCGATCACCTCCGCCGTCGTCGGCGTGTTCACGGTGATCCGCGGGCAGTCGTTCGCCGGGCACTCGCTCGCCGACATCTCCACCACCGGGGGCTCCGGCGCGTTCCTCGTCGGCATCAACCAGTTCTGGGGCTACCTCGCCTTCGGCGCGGGCGCGGCGGCGTTCATGGAGATGATCGGCGTCCAGCGCCGCCGGGGGAGGGACGTGGCCACCGGGGTGGTGCTCGGCGCCGCGCTTGGCCTGGCCGCGCTCTTCCTCTACCTGGACACCCAGTCCAGCTCCACCACCGGCGTGTCGTTCACCGTGCTGTTCGGCTCCATGTTCGTCCTGACCCCGTCCACCGTCCCGGCGCTGATCGTCTCCGCGCTGCTCGCGCTGGCCACGGTCGTGGTGCTGGCCCGGGTCCTGCTGCTCAGCTCGCTGAGCACGGACATCGCGGCGGCCCGCGGCGTGCCGGTGCGCGCGGTCGGCGCGGCCTACCTGATGGCGCTTGCCGTGTCCGTGGCGCTGTCGGCGGTAATCATCGGCTCGGTGCTGAGCACGGCGCTGCTGATCGGGCCGGCCGCCACCGCGCTGCGGCTGGCCAGGAGCCCGGTGCGGGCGATGGCGACGGCGGCGGGTATCGGCGTGGCGGCCATCTGGGTGGGCGTCGTGCTCGCCTACGACAGTTACTACTGGCCGCCCGCCGGGCGCGGCTGGCCGGTCAGCTTCTTCGTCGTGACGCTGGTTGTCGGCGGCTACCTGGTCGCCTACCTGCGACCGCGCCCCAGCCGGGCCGCGGCCGCGGCGCAGGAGATCCTGGACACGGAGCAGGCGTGTTCAGCGGCCTGATGATGAACACCTGGATCGCGGCGACGGCGGTCGCCGTGATCGCCGGGGTGATGGGGTTCTTCGCGGTGCTGCGCGGTTCGACGTTCGCGGCGCACGCGATACCCAACGGCGCCTTCGCCGGGGCGGCCGGGGCGAGCCTGCTCGGGCTCAACGCGCTGGTGGGCCTCGCCGTCTTCTCGGTGGCGGGTGCGCTCGGCATCGCCGGGCTTAGCCGCCGGGCCCGCAGCGACGTGGCCACCGCGCTGACGTTCGTGATGATGCTCGGGGTCGGCGCGCTGTTCGTCAGCTGGAGCACCGAGTACGCCCAGGAGGCGTATTCGCTGCTGTTCGGTGAGGTGTTCGGGGTCGCGGAGGGCGAGGTGCTGCCGATCCTCGTGCTCGGCGCGGTGTCGATCGCGGCCATTCTCGTCATGTTCCGGCCGCTGATGCTGTCCTCGGCGCTGCCGGAGGTGGCCGAGGCGCGGGGCATCAGCACCCGCCGGATGGAGCTCGCGTTCCTGCTGGTGATGGCGCTCGCTACCAGCATGACCGTGCCGGTGGTCGGCGCGCTGCTGATGTTCAGCCTGATGATCGGGCCGGCCGCGGCGGCCAGGTCGCTGACCGCGCGGCCGGTGCTCGCGATGGCGCTGTCGGTGGCGATCGCGCTGGTCACGGTCTGGGCCGGGATCGTGGTCTCCTACCAGACGAACTGGCCGCTCGGCTTCTTCGTCGGCGCCGCGGGCGCCGTCTTCTTCCTGGCCGGCCGCGGTTACGCCGCGGCCCGCCGCCGCCTGGCCGTCCGCGCGGCCACCGCCTGAGTACGGTGGATGGGTGAACCGGCTGCGAGATTCGACGAGTCCTTACCTGCTCCAGCACGCCGACAACCCGGTGGACTGGTGGCCGTGGTGCGACCAGGCCTTCGAGGAGGCGGCCAGGCGGGACGTGCCCGTCATGCTGTCGGTGGGCTACGCCGCCTGCCACTGGTGCCACGTGATGGCGCACGAGTCGTTCGAGGACGCCGAGACCGCGGCGCTGCTCAACCAGCACGTGGTCGCGGTCAAGGTGGACCGGGAGGAACGGCCCGACGTCGACGACGTCTACATGACCGCGACGCAGGCGATGACCGGCCAGGGCGGCTGGCCGATGACGGTTTTCATGACCCCGCAGAAGGAGCCGTTCTTCTGTGGCACCTACTTTCCGAGGGATTACTTCAGGCAGCTGGTCCTGAACGTGTCCCGGGCCTGGCGCGACCAGCGCGAGGGCGTCGAGGGCCAGGCCAAGCAGGTCGCCGCCGCGCTGGCGCAGAACGCCCTGGCCACCGCCAGCGCGCTGCGCGAGGGCTCCGGCGCGGAGTTCGGCGAGATCGCGGACGCGGCGGTGGCCGCGCTCGAGGACGCCTACGACGGCGAACGCGGCGGGTTCGGCGGCGCGCCGAAGTTCCCGCCGTCGATGGTGCTTGAGTTCCTGCTCCGCTACCACCAGCGGACCGGCGCGCCCCCCGTGCTGGCCATGGCCGAGGGCACCTGCGAGGCGATGGCCCGCGGCGGCATGTACGACCAGCTGGCCGGCGGATTCGCCAGGTACTCGGTGGATGCCGACTGGGTGGTACCGCACTTCGAGAAGATGCTCTACGACAACGCGCTGCTGGCCCGGGTCTACCTGAACCTGTGGCGCGCGACCGGATCGGAGCTGGCCCGCCGGGTGGCCGAGCAGACGTGCTCGTGGATGCGCTCGGAGCTGCTCACCCAGGAGGGCGGGTTCGCGGCCTCGCTGGACGCCGACAGTGAGGGCGAGGAGGGACGGTTCTACGTCTGGCGGCCCGCCGAGCTGACCGCCGTCCTCGGGCCCGAGGACGGCGAGTTCGCGGCGCGGGTCTTCGGCGTCACGCGGACGGGCACCTTCGAGGACGGCGCCTCCGTCCTGCAGCTGCGCGCAGATCCCCCGGACGCCGAGCGTCTGGCCCGGATCCGGCGGGCGCTGCGGACCGCGCGCGAAGGCCGGGTACGGCCCGGCCGGGACGACAAGGTGGTCGCCGCGTGGAACGGCTTGGCCATTTCCGCCCTTGCCGAATGCGGGGTGCTGCTCGGCCGGCCTGACCTGGCCGCGGCCGCCCGGGATGCCGCCATCTTGCTGGCCGACGTGCACCTGGCGGGCGGCAGGCTCATCCGCACCTCACGGCACGGCTCCGCGGGGGACACCCCGGGCATCCTCGAGGACTACGCCTGCGTCGCGGAGGGATTCACGGTGCTGTCCGGGCTGACCGGCGAGGGACGCTGGGCGGCGCTGGCCGGGCAGCTGCTCGACGTCGCGCTGGCCGAGTTCGGCGACGGGGCGGGCGGCTTCTACGACACGGCGGCCGACGGCGAGCCGCTGATCTTCCGTCCGGCCGATCCGGCCGACAACGCCACCCCGTCCGGCGCCTTCGCCGTGAGCGGGGCACTGCTCCGCTACTCCGCGCTGACCGGCTCGGCCAGGCACCGGGAGGCCGCGATCGACGGTCTTGGCGTGCTGCCCGCCATCGCGACCAGGTACCCGCGAGCGGCGGGGGCGGGACTCGCCGTTGCCGAGGCCGTAATGGCCGGGCCCGTCGAGATCGCGGTCGTGGGTCCTGCGGCGGATGAGCGGACCGGCGAGCTGAACAGGACCGCGCTGCACGCGGCCCCGCCCGGTGCGGTTATCGCCTATGGCGACGGCACCGACGCGCAGTTGCCGCTGCTCGAGGGCAGGGGCCTCGTCGACGGGGCGCCCGCGGCCTACGTGTGCCGCCAGTTCACCTGCCGGGCACCCGTCACCACGCCGCAGCAGCTCAGGGACGCCCTCGCCGCGTCGTAACCCGCGCCGGGCCCGGCCCGGGTGGACGGTGCCAGGCGTCATGAGGCATCGTGGAGGCGATGCATCTGATGACGGACGTCGCCCGGCGATGCTGGCGGCGGATAAGAGGCGGCGCATCTGGGGGGGTTGGGACAGCCCAGAGAGCCAAGGGGACGGAAGGGGCTAAAGGGGCCCGGCGGTTCCTGCGGTCACGGCACAAGGTGTCCGTCGTCGTCGGCGTGCTGGCCGTGGCCGGGACGGTGGCGGGGGTGCTGGTGGCGACGGTCGGCGGCAGGCCGGCCGCCGGCCCCGGGTCCTATCCGGTCGTTCCTGCTACCAGGCCCGCCCCGGGCCGCAGCGCCTCGCCGGTGGTGCCGGTGCTCGGCGGGACCGCGGGGACCGGCGACAGCTCGTTCGCGGTGCCGGTGGCGCGGCTACCGGCCCGGGCCGACCGCGGGTCGCCGCCGTCGGCGAAGGTCGCGCCGCTGCACGGGCTGCGGCAGGCCGACCTGCTGGTCGTCGCGCCGTTCTCGCTGTCCGGGCGGGTGCTTGCCGCGGTGTCGCGGCTTGGCGGGGTGACCGGCACGGTGCCGATCGAGGCCGCCATGATCCAGATCAACGGCCGGTACGTGGCCGTGCTCGGCGTCGATCCGTCTACCTTCCGCGGCTACGCGGCCGGGCCGACGGCGGCGTCCAACTCGCTGTGGCAGGGAGTGGCCGACGGCGGCGTCGCCGTGTCCTACACCATGGGTACCCTGGACCGGCTGTCCCTCGGCGGCAAGGTCACCGTGGCCGGGCGCAGCCAGGAACGGCTGCCGGTGGTGGCGTTCGGGACGGTGGGCATCGGCGGGGTGGACGCGGTGGTGTCGGACGCGGTGGCCAGGTCGCTTGGCATGCCGGCCGGCAACGCCATCGTGGTCACGGCGCCGCCGGCCAGCGCTGCCTCGCTCG
>Ga0209169_10002742_pt1 | contig 10484 bp, 5 predicted proteins | sample HubBroMetageWRM4_FD_188346 | JGI IMG/M metagenome (GOLD analysis project Ga0209169, IMG submission 188346) | Warmed soil microbial communities from the Hubbard Brook experimental Forest, New Hampshire - Hubbard Brook CCASE Soil Metagenome WRM 4... | ecosystem: Environmental > Terrestrial > Soil...
ATAGACGGCTTCTCTCATAGTGGCGCAAACACTAGGCCGCGGGTGACGAGAGCGTCAAGTGGGGTGAGCGTGGCGCCGTGAGAGAAGCTCCAGTCAGGCGAGACCGAGATTCAGGTCCTTCTGCGAGAGCAGGCGGATCGGTACGCGTGGCACGTGCCAGATATCGTCCGCGTACTCTTGCACGGTGCGGTCGGAGGAAAACACCCCGGAGCGCGCGACGTTCAGGATCGACATGCGGCTCCAGTGCTTGAAGTCAGTGTAGGCATGAGCCACCAGCGTCTGGCAGTCCACGTAGGACTGGAAGTCGGCGAGCAGCATGTAGGTATCCCAGTTCAGCAACCCGTCGACGAGACCGCGGAATTGGGTGGCGTCGCCGCGAGAGAAGAAGCCGTCGCGGATGAGATCGATCACGGCGCGCAACTCGGGGTTGCTCTCGTAAAAGGCGGCCGGGCGATAGCCATCGCGGCGTAGCGACTCCACTTCCGCGGCGCTGAGTCCGAACATGAAGAAATTCTCGGGGCCGACCTCGTTTCGGATCTCGATGTTGGCACCGTCCAGCGTGCCGATAGTCAGCGCGCCGTTCATGCAGAACTTCATGTTGCCAGTGCCCGAAGCCTCCTTGCCGGCAGTGGAGATCTGTTCCGACAGGTCCGCGGCGGGATAGATCCGCTGGCCGCTGGTGACGTTGAAGTTCGGCATGAAGACGACCTTCAGCCGGTCGCGCACCTGCGGGTCGCGATTCACGACATCGCCGACCGCGGTGATGAGTTTGATGATGAGCTTCGCGGTGTAATAACCGGGCGCCGCCTTGCCACCGAAGATGAAGGTCCGCGGCTGCATCTCGAAGTGCGGGTCCGACTTGATGCGGTGGTAGAGCGAGATGATGTGCAGGACATTCAGGTGTTGGCGCTTGTACTCGTGGATACGCTTCACCTGCACGTCGAACAGTGAATGCGGGTCCACACTGACACCCGTGCGGTCGCGCGCCAGCACTGCGAGCTCTTCTTTGTTAGCCCGCTTGATGGCGCGCCAGTTCTTCTGGAACTGCTCATCGTCGGCGAACTTTTCCAGCTCCACCAAACGGCCGAGGTCCTTGATCCACGCATCGCCGATCGCCTCGCAGATGAGTGCCGCCAACCGCGGATTGGTGAGAGCGAGCCAGCGGCGCGGGGTCACGCCGTTGGTCTTGTTGCTGAACTTCTCCGGCCATAGATCGCAGAAGTCCTTCATGAGGTTCTGCTTCAGAAGTTGCGAGTGGAGGTCGGCGACGCCGTTCACGGCGTGACTGCCTACACAGGCAAGGTTCGCCATGCGGACGTAACGGCCGCCGTGCTCGTCGATGAGCGACATGCGCGCAATCCGTGCCTCGTCGCCGAGATAACGGATCCGCACCTCTTGCAGGAAACGGGCGTTTATTTCGTAGACGATATCGAGGTGACGCGGCAGGACTTTCCCGAACACGGCGATGGGCCAGTGCTCGAGCGCTTCGGGCAAGAGGGTGTGGTTGGTGTAGCCGAAGGTCTTGCACGTGATCGACCAGGCGGTGTCCCAGTCAACCGCATATTCGTCCACCAGGAGGCGCATGAGCTCGGGCACCGCAATGGACGGATGCGTGTCATTCAACTGTGCGGCGAACTTTTCGTGAAAGCGCAACACGGAGATCTGTTGGACCCGCAGGATGCGCATCATGTCCTGCAGGGAGCAGCAGACGAAGAAATACTGCTGCTCGAGACGCAGCTCCTTGCCTGCCAAGGCCTCATCGTTCGGGTAGAGCACCTTGCTCAGGGTTTCGGACACCACTTTCTGACTGACGGCGCCGGAGTAATCGCCGCTATTGAAGGCGCTGAAGTCGAACGACTCGAGGGCTTCGGCGCGCCACAGGCGCAGGGTGTTGGCGGTGTTGACGCGGTAGCCGAGTATCGGGGTATCGTAAGGGACACCAACAACGACCCGGTTGGGTACCCAGCGGACGCGCAAACGGCCTTCGTGGTCGGTGTAGGTCTCAGTGGAGCCGCCGAGTTTCACCTCGACCGCCCATTCGGGGCGTGGAATCTCCCACGCGTTACCGAAACGCAACCACTTGTCGGTGCGCTCGACCTGCCAGCCGTCGACGATCTCCTGTTGGAAGATGCCGAATTCGTAGCGGATGCCGTAGCCGATGGAGGGAATCTCCAGCGTGGCCATCGAGTCGAGGAAACACGCGGCGAGACGGCCGAGGCCGCCATTGCCGAGACCCGGTTCGTCCTCGCAAGCGAGCAACTCCGGAAAGTCCAGCCCAAGCTCGCCGACCGCCTCGCGCACCTCGTCGTAGATGCCGAGGTTCAGAAGGTTGTTGCCGAGGTGGGGGCCCATCAGGAACTCAGCGGAAAGATAGGCCACGGTGCGCGAACCGTGGGTCGTGTATTGCTCGGCGGTGCTCAGCCAGCGATGGAGCATGCGGTCGCGCACGGTGAACGCGAGCGCCATGTAGTAGTCGCGTTTCGTGGCCAGTGCGGGGATCTTGCCCTGCACATAGAAGAGGTTGTCGAGGAATGCGTGCTTGAACGCCTCCTTGCTCAGTGCGACGCGATCGTCTTCGGGGCCATCATCCTGCGCGGGGGGGAGCACACGAACATTCATGTTGACGCCGTCGATCTGCGGGGACGACACCCCCTCCAGGTCATTGTCGTGCAAATTCCGTGCGTATGCGACGCGTTCGTACGGCTGTGCGCCGCCTGCTTGGGGAAGGCTGGGATTTCAGGCGTTTACGCCTGGACGGAGGCGTGGCGACGGGGGGCGTGCACGCACCAGGAAGGAAAAAGGGGAATGTGCGCTGCACTTTCGAGGTGCGGCGCACATTCCCGGTTGGGGATTAAAATTTATAGTGGACGTTAACCGCCCACTCGCGGGGGGCGCCGGGCTGGCCCGTCTCCATGCCTTCGCCGAAGGCACGCAGATCGAACAGGCTCACGTAATATTCCTTGTTCGTGAGATTCGTGCCCAGGAAGGCGACCGACCACTTGCCGTTGGCGGCATCCCACTGCACGCGGCCGTCCAGCAGGGTACGACCCCCGATAATCGCCGCATCGGGAATGTTGTTGGTGACGTCGTCGTATATGCGGCTCTGGTAGGTCAGATCCACGCGCGGCGTCACACTGCTGCCGCCGGGGATGTTGAAGGCGTAAGCGACGCCCACGTTGCCCTTGAGCTTCGGCTGGCCAACCGGGTAGTCGCTGTAGGTCGGATTACCGGCGATACACTCTCCAGCAGCGAGCAGCGTTGCTGCATTGGGCCCGCTGCCGCAACCTACGTTGTTACCGAGGTTCTTGTAGAAGAACGCGGTATACCCCAGCGACGCGTCGATGGTGAGAGCACCCACCGGGCGGGCACTGATCTCGACTTCGTAGCCCGAGATGTTCGCGCCACCGACGTTGGTGATGCCGGTGTAGGGCACCCCGTTCGAGTCGAGACGCTGCGAATTGAACTGCAGGTTCGAGTAGTTTCCGTAGTACGCGGCCACGTTCGCACGCAGGTGATGGTCGAACCAGTCGCTCTTCAGGCCGATCTCGTACTCAGTCAGCTTTTCCGGCTGGAACTCGTTGATCTGCGACTGCGCGAACGGACGGGGGTTGAAGCCGCCGCCGCGGAAGCCGGTGGAAATCGAGGCGTACGCCAGGACATCGCTAGTGATCTTGTAGCCGGCGTTCACCTTCCAGTCCACATGACTGTAGTCAACACCGTAGGGTCCGAGTCGCGGCTCGGGGAAAAAGAAGCTCTGGTAGGTATAGGACTTGTCCTCGTGGGTGCCGCGCACGCCCGCGGTCAGGTCCAGCTTGTCGGTCAGGTGCTCGGTCGCCTGGGCGAACACCGCCTCGTTCTGGTCGAGCGAGGGGCTATTCTGCTGGAAGTTGAAGCCAGCCGTCGGGCCCGCCGCGCCGCCGAACAGAGCGATGTTGACCTGGCCGCGGTTGAGGCTGGTGCCACGGTAGTAGAACGCGCCGGTGGCCCAGTCGAGCTGGTCGTCGAATGCCTTGCCGGTGAGGCGGAACTCCTGGGTGAATTGCTGGTGATCGACCAGGTTATAGGCCCACGCGAGCGGCAGCGGGGTGTTGCTTTGGTCGTCGGAGAAGTCGGTCCAGTAGCCCAGGAAGGCGGTGACGGACTTCAAGTGCATCTTTTCGGCGACGTCCCAATCGAAGACGTCACTGAAGCCCCACTGATGCATGGAGTTCGTGTTGGGGATCGATTCCTGCAGATCCGGATCGTAGAAGCTCGAGTAGGTCGTGTAGAAGTTCTTCGACAGGAAGCGGTTGTCGAACTCCTGGCCGTACTTCGCCAACAGGTAGGTGTTGAATCCGGCGATCAGGGGCGCCGTGGTGGGCGAGGACTGGGTCGCAACCAGCGTTTCGGCCGCGGCTTCGGAGTTGTCGTCCACCACGTAGCCGGTAAAGTTATTCTCCATCTTGTCGTTGATGAGCCAGCGGATCTGCGCGCGGGCGCCGCGGACGTCAATGCCGCCCTCGGTGCCGATGGCACAACTGCCGCCGAGCTGGTTCGGCGTATTGCCCTGAAGATAATTCGGGGCATTGGTGTTGATCGTGTAGCCGCGCGAATCGGTCGTGGCGCCGCTGCCAGCGGCCGGCTGTCCGGTGGCGCAGGCATAGTTCGCGCGTGTCACATAGCCGGCACGATATTGCTCGAAGGCCGAGACGCGCATGAAAACGTCGTCCGTGATCTTCATGTCGTAAGCCGCTTTCAGATCGCGCCGGCTGAAGTCACCGGCGGTGACGTCGACATAGCCCGAATCGGAGCCGGTGGGTTTCTTCGAGTGCATCTCGATGGCGCCGCCGATCGAGTTCTTACCTTCCAGCGTGCCTTGCGGGCCGCGCAGAATTTCAACGCTCTCGAGGTCGTACAGGTCGAAAGCAGAACCGAGGGTGGTGGCGAAATAGACATCGTCGATATAGATACCGACGCCGGGTTCGCCGGCCGCCAGGTTGAAGTCGCCCTGTCCGATACCACGAATGAACGCGGCGTTCGTCTTACCGTAGGCGGCAGAGTTCTCGAACATCGTGACGTTGGGCGCAACGTTCGCGACGTCGATCAGGTTCGTCATGTTTCGCTGTTCCATCGCCTCGGCGTTCACCGCGGTGATGGCGATCGGGGTCTCTTGCAGCCTCTCCTTACGGAACTCTGCGGTGACCACAACTTCTTGAAGTGCGTCCGTGGATGCCGCGGCGGCCGGGTCGGCAGCCGGGACGGTCTGGGCAAACGCGCTGGATTGCCCCAGCGCGAGCGCGCTCATCGCCGAAGCGACTGTCAGCGCTACATGGGCCCGTACCTTGGTCATGAATCCCCCTAGAATGAGTTGACAAAAAAACCGCAGCTGTTGCGGTCGAGCAAATTTATTCCGCATGCAGTGCAAGAAGGGTGGCGCGAGCGGTAGTGCGTCGCATTCAGGCCACGGATGCCGCAGTGACGGAAGGCGCGCAGTTTAACGGCCTGGGGATGCCGAAATTAAGACGGCCCTATACTCACGACGAACGGTGAGTCGATCAAAAAGGAACACTGTGACGCGATGAGACGTGCGTCACTGAAGTTGTCTCATGTACGCTACATTTGAGTGCGCGTAAATTATTTTTAGTAAAAGTCGGTTACTTACATTTCCGCGGCGGAGGTTGGGACGGCGGTTGCGGTCGCAGGAGGCACGTAGAGCGTCGCCAGGTCGTTGCGCAGCGTGCGCGAGGCAAGCCAGTAATGCACCGCCGCCCACACGCAAGTGAGGGACATCAGCATCAGGGCGTGGCGCAGGCCGGTCGCCTGCGCACCGGCGCAGGACTGCATGAAGGCATCGAGCGCACCGGTCGGGGGACGCCCTTTCGGGCAAAGGGCGTAGTCGCCGATCGTAAAGGCGCTACGTGCGAAGCGATCGCTGATGAGGCCGACGAGGGTCGGTCCGAAGCCGATGCCCACCAGTCCGATGACGAAATTGAAAACGAACATGGAGGAGGCCCGCATGCTCGCCCCGACCAGGTTCTGGGCCAGGGCCAGGGTCGGCGTCCAGTAAACGAACAGGCAGATGTGCGCGACGGCGAGCACCAGGGCAGCGGCGAGCACGGTGGGTTGGCTGAAGCCGAGGATGAACGCAGGGGAAGCCAACACCAGGGTCAGCGCCGGGCCCCAGGCGAACCAACGCTCGTCGCGACGGGCGGCCCAATCGATACCGAAGCCTCCGAGCAACATCCCGCAAGGCATGGTGGTTCCTGCCACGAGCGACAGTACGCGGCCCGTCTCGGCGAGTCCGAGGTGAAAGTTACGAGCGAGAAATTGGCCGAAGAACTGGCCGATGCCGTTCATCGAGATGGCTGCCAGCGCACAGCCGGCCAGCAGGTGCTTGACGGACGGCTTCGCCAGCAGGAATTTCAAGACCTCGCCCATGGAGGGCGGCGGGGTACCTGCTTTCACCGTCGAGGGCGGATCCGACATGCCGCGTGGCGGCTCGCGCAATGTCAGGAGAGTTAGAATGGCTACCAGGATGCCGGGCGCCCCGATGGCGATGAACGAGGCGCGCCAGCTCACATGCTCCGCCATCCACCCGCCGAGCATCGATCCGAAGATGACACCTACCGGGGCACCGAGCCAGATCACGGACATCGCCGAGGCACGGCGTTTCATGCCGTAGTGATCGCCTATCAGGGAGCCGACCGGAGGCGCGAAGCCCGCGTCACCGACACCCACCCCGATACGACAGATCAGCAGCTCCCAGAAGCTGTTGGCCCGGCTGCACAGGGACACCATGACGCCGAAGATGGCGACGGCGCCGGAAATGATTTTTGTACGGCTCACGTGTTCGGCGAGACGCGCGATCGGTAACGCGAGCACCGAGTAGAAAATGGCGAAGGCCAATCCCTGCACGAGTCCCATTTGAAAGTCGCTCAAACCGAGATCGAGCTTGATGGCCTGCGCGGAGGCGCCCAGCCCTTGGCGATCGGCGAGATTCAATGCATTGGTCAGCAGCAGTATGAAGAGCAACCAGCCTCGATAGCCCTTGGAGAACAGCGGGCGGCTGGTGTCTTCGGCTGGCGCGGTGGCGGCGGCGTCTTGTTGCATGAAGTCCCCCCTCGATGGCGGATTACCTTGCGGCAATCCGCCACTCAAACGCAAGGGGGCCGCGCGAGTGTGACCGCTATGGCATGCAGCTTACGGTCGAGTCGCCGGTATGAGCGGTGGCCAGGCAGGCGGTGTCGAAATACTTACGACCTTGGTAGTCCTGGTACTCGAGGAGCGTGGCACGGCCAGTCTGCGCCGGGGCGGAAGCAAGTTTGCCGACGTGAACCGGGGCGGCGGGCGCGAATCCCCCGGCGAGGGCCTCCGACAACACCCTGCCGCGCAGTCGGCCGGTAGCCGGTAACTGCAAACCCAACACATGCGCCAGGGTGGGCGCAATATCCGCGTTGCTCACGGGAAGACGATCGTCGAATCCCTGTTTGAAGTCAGGGCCCACGGCGGCCATGTTGTTAAAGGTACTGTCGCGGCCGAAGCCACCGTGCATGCCCTGCCCTTCCTGCAAGGTCGTGTCGGAAACCTGCGCGGCCGAGAGGGGCTGACCGGGGGTGAGCTCAAATGTCTTGAAGGCCACGACGATCGTCGGGCGCGGCAGCCACGCGGAACCCTCCAGCGCTATGGCACTCAATGGCAACGTGCCGGGGATGGTGCCGAAGGCCGGATCCACGAAGAGCGCACCGATGTAATCCTGGGTGCTCAAGATATCGACAATTTTACGCGCCATGACACGGTCGTGGCCGGCGACGTACACGAGGTCGGTGCCACCGCTCGCTGAAACCATCACTGTCGCGTCGAGGCGATCCTGCACGGCGCCGGTGCCGCCGATGAGCCCGTTTCCGCTCAAGGGGTGCTGACGTGACAGTTCGGTCGGCTGTTTGGTTGGATCGACCGGCTCATAGTGCGCGACGCCGGCGAGGTCGACCTGAGCATCCGGATCGAACAGCGGGAGGCGTAATGCGTGGGCGAGATCGATGGCGAGGAAGCCTGGCGGCAACCAACCTGTAGGAACTTCCACTTTACCATCAGTACCCCGGTAGACGAAGGCTGTCGAGTAACTGTGGCTGCCATGGCCGGCACCGTCGATCTCGTGCCGGCTGATGGTGGCGAAACCGTGATCGGACGTGACGAACACATCGGTCGAGGCGCTCAAGCTCGGATCGGCGGCGACAAAATCGAGCAGTTGTTTCAGGTTGGCATCGGCGTTGGCGATGCCCGCGCGCGAGGTCGGGCCATTGATGCCGGGCTGCAGCTTGTTGAGGCTGTCGCCTTCGTTGTGTTGGGATCCGTCCGGATCCCGCGACCAGAACACCAGGACAAAGGGTTTCCCGCTGTGTACGAACGCGGGCAGCACTGCTTTGGTGGCGGCGTCCGCGAACCATTTCTGCTGTCCGATGTTGGCGACCAGCGTGCCGGGGGTGAAGGCCGTCCCGGTGGGCTGCTCACGTGGCGTCGGGGTGCTGCCGAGTCCCGCACCGGCGAGGGCGCTCAAGACTTCGGGGGCGAGCGGCACTCCGCCCGCGCTTCCCGTGCTGTCATCGAGAATGACGGTTGCCGGGACCGCGAAATGTCCTTGGCGCGGCTGCAACTGGGTAATGTCCTGGAGGGCCGCCGGGCCCAGCTTACCGATCGCCGCCGTGTTGAATCCGTGTTGGCGCGCCAACGCCAGCAACGAGGTCTCGTTCAAGAAATTGCCGTTCGGTGCGTGGTCACTGAGATCACCCAGCACGGGATCGTTCTCGAGAAAGGGAGTGGGACTGCCGGCGGCTTTGCCGAAGTCACCATGATTGAACGTCGGGAAGCCAACGTATTCCGCGTTGCTGAAGTCGCCCGTGTCGCCCAGGTAGTGGCCGGTCGCGATTGCCGACGCGTTCGGGGTCGTCAACGTAGGGAACAACGAGTGGCTGTTTACAAAATGGACGCCGCGCTGGCGTAAGGCGAGGAGCGTCGGAGCGTCGGTAGCGTTCACCGAATCGTGACGCAGGCCGTCCGCGACGAAGATGATCACGTTACGGCGGGGTGTTGTGGCCGTGACCGCTGCGGACGAGTGCCGTGCCGGGGTGGTTGCGGCTGTAGTCGCAGCGAGTGTGACCGAGGCGATGAGGACAGAGGGAAAGGCGACAACGGCTCGTCGCAGTTTGCGCACGCTCAAACGCATTGGGGAACGGCTCCTTGGCGCGTGCGCGCCGCTCGATTCACTTGCCGGAATCGGCTCGTATCCTATACGAAAGGCGTGCGGCGAGTGGACGCGCAAAACCGAGAACCAGTGTGATGAGTGCCGCAGCCGCAGCAAGCCCCCCGAAGTCGGTGGGCGCACGCCGCTGCTCGGCGAACCGCGGATGCAGCATTGCTGCGCGGATCGAATCGAGGCTGCTCATATGCAGGTATTCGAAGTCGACTTCGCGCGCGAGGGTCCGCAGATACGGCTCGCGGACTTCCGAAAGATGCTCGTGACTCGCGACTGCATTGCGGCCCGCGGCCGGCGTGTCCCGCTGCACGACTTCGTCCGCATGCCAGAATCCGATCGGCCTGCCGTCGGCGTCGGTTCTCGGGATGGGGCGAGGTGTGTAGCCACCGACACCTATGAGCCAACCGCCTATATCGCCCCGTTTCAGGTCATCGAACATCGCCAGGCCCTCGCCGTCTATAGGCGGCGCTTCCTGCCCGTCCGTTAGAAAGAGCACGCTGGGGTGACTGCCTATATCCCTGGCGCCCCGCATGGCCCAGAACAATCCTTTGCTGATTTCACTGGCGTTTCCCCAGCGCATGCGGCCGTCGATCCGGTCCAGGGAGGCCAACAGGTCGTTGTAGTTGCTGCAAACTTCAATCGGCGCGAGGAGCACGAGGGTGCGGTACTCGGAGAACACTCCCCAGCCGACACGGGAGCCGCAAGGCAACTCGTGCAGCGTGCGACGAACGGCTGTACGCGCGAAGGTGAGTCGGCTCGTCGGTATGCCATTTATATCGTAGTCCTCAACATTCATGCTTTGCGTGATGTCGAAGACGACCAGGTAGTCGTATGTTGTGCGCGATATGTTGAAGGGCGGGATAAGGATCGCTACCAGCAGCAGGAGGAAGGCGAGTGTTGGGGTGAGCCAGGAGCGAGTGGTCATGGGAGATCCATGCGCGGATCTGCGATGGTCGAGCGCTCGTGTTCCCGGGGATCGGGCGGCCCGGTGTCCTCATCGTCGGCGTCGTCGTCTTCCGGCGCGAGGCGTAGGGAGCGCTCGAGGTTGTAGCGTGCGTCCCAGTCGTTCGGGTCCCGACGCAGGAGGTCGCGGTAGCTTTGCTTCGCGAGCTCGGTTAGCGGCAAGGACTGGGCCTCGTCAGCGAGCCCGGCCTGGATGGCGTGGTGAAGGTGGAGGTTACCGAGGTCATACAACGCAATCAGGCGTAAATCAGTACGGTTTGATTGGATGATTTCCTTGTAGGCCGCGAGCGCG
>Ga0209169_10002743_pt1 | contig 10483 bp, 5 predicted proteins | sample HubBroMetageWRM4_FD_188346 | JGI IMG/M metagenome (GOLD analysis project Ga0209169, IMG submission 188346) | Warmed soil microbial communities from the Hubbard Brook experimental Forest, New Hampshire - Hubbard Brook CCASE Soil Metagenome WRM 4... | ecosystem: Environmental > Terrestrial > Soil...
AATATTTTCGAACCACTGCAGCAGAATCGTGCGTTGATTGTCCGGGACCACTGCAATTTCCGCCGCCGGTCCAAACGCGCCCGTCACGGCCTTGCGCGCCTCCTCCGCGAGCGGCTTCATCTTCATGAACCACTGCGTTGAAACACGCGGCTCGACAATGGCCTTGCAGCGGTCGCAAGTCCCCACCGAATGCGTGTGCTCGGAAATGTGATCCATCAACCCGAGTTCTTCAAGGTCTGCAATCACGCGCGCCCGGGCCACAAAGCGATCGAGGCCCGCATATTTGCCCGCGACAGCGCTCATGTGCGCGTCGTCGGTCATTACGTCAACCTGCGCAAGGTTGTGCCGCCTGCCCACCTCGAAATCGTTGGGGTCGTGCGCCGGCGTGATTTTGACTACGCCCGTGCCGAACTCGCGGTCCACATACTCGTCCGCGATGATCGGAATTTCGCGCTCCATCAGCGGCAGCAGCACCGTTTTCCCCACCAGATGCCGGTAACGATCGTCCTCCGGATGGACCGCAACAGCTGCATCGCCGAGCATCGTCTCCGGCCGCGTAGTCGCCACCACGAGAGATTCTTGCCGGCCCGCTACGGGATAGCGAATGAACCACAGATTCCCGACGCGCTCGTTGTGCACAACTTCTAAATCACTGATCGCTGTCTGACAGCGCGGGCACCAATTCACCATGTACCGCCCGCGGTAAATCAGCCCCTCGCGATAGAGCCGCAAGAACGCTTCCAGCACCGAGCGATACAGCGCCGGCTCCAGGGTAAATTTCTCGCGCGTCCAATCGCACGAAGCGCCCAGGCGAATCATCTGCTGCTTGATCACGCCGCCACTTTCGGCCTTCCATTTCCAGACCCGCCGCTCGAACTCCTCGCGCCCCAGCTCCTTGCGATTAATCCCTTCCTTCGCCAGCATTCTTTCCACGACGAATTGCGTCGCAATCCCGGCGTGATCCATGCCCGGCAGCCACAAAGTGCGTTCGCCGCGCATGCGATGCCAGCGCACCAACATGTCAATCTGCGTGTGCTCCAGCATGTGTCCAATGTGAATCGAGCCGGTTACGTTTGGCGGAGGCAGCGCGATCGAAAAGCGCGGCTGCTGGTCGCTTGGCGCATCCGGCTTTCCCGAATTCTCCGCGCGGAATAATCTCTCGTCCAACCAGGCCTTCGCCCAGCGCTCTTCAATTTCCTGCGGCTCATAAGCCTTCGGTATTTCTCGCGCCATCTGCTCCCCGATGTTGAAGTTGACTTGGTAGCGGCGATCCCGCGCAGCCGCACGGCCAGCCGCTGCAGCAACACGGCGACACCACGGCACCACCACAAAAGTGAATTACTCAATATAAAGGGCGAGGAAGCAAGCCGTCAACGTACAGCGCGGTTGCACAACACGTCCGGCGCGGCAGAACCGTGCCATGAGCAGCGCATTTAGCCATGCGCTTTCTGCAGCTCGCGGCTCGTCACCCGCCCCGCAACAGTCGTGTCGACGGGCCGGCCAGATCCGACGAACGGGCCAGCCGTGGGTCCGGCAGAACCTGAAATCTTGCGCTGCGATCATCGTCTCGATCGCCTGACCTTTCGTACCATTGACCGTACTACGACGGGTCGTTAGTTTCGTCTCCGAACACAATTCCTTTGACAGTCATCTTCTCTAGGACGGGCTCATGCGCCGAGCTTCGTTTCACTTCGCCCACTATGCCGCCTTGACAATGATCTTTGCTGTTGCGGCAGCGCGGCCCAGCATCGCCCAAACGACGCCCGTGCTAACGGTGGACGCGGCAGGCAATCCTCATCCGATCAATCCCGACGTTTACGGCATCGCAAATTATGGTCTGGACGCGGGCTTCGCGAAAGAAATCCAGGTCCCTAATATCCGCTGGGGCGGCGACGGAACAACCCGCTACAACTGGGAAGTTGATTCCAGCAACTCCGGATTCGACTGGTATTTCATGGGCGGGAACGGCGAAGCGACTGCCACGCCGAGCGCCTCAGCCGATCTGATGATCCGCACTTTCAAGACAGCCTCCAATGCGCACGCTCTGTTGACGATCCCCATCATCCCCTACGTCAACAAATCAGCGGCGTGGACCTGCAGTTTCCCGGTCTCGGTGTATGGCGCGCAGCAATCGACGAATCCCTACGTGCATCCCAACGGTGACAACTGCGGCAATAGCATCACCACCGGTGGCGCCCAGCTGCTTGACAACAATATTTACGCCAATCACATCGATAACACCGTCGCCCTGCAGCAAGGGTGGCTGCAGCACCTGCTATCGACTTTCGGTACCGCCGCGAACGGTGGTGTTCCTTACTATCAGCTCGACAATGAACCGGGTGGCTGGAGCAACACGCACCGCGACGTCGAACCTAGCCAACCTGATTACAACACGATCATCGATCTCGGCCAGCAATATGCCGCAATGATCAAGCAAACCGATCCGAGCGCGAAAGTGTTTGGGCCGGTGGATTTCACGCTTGGCGGTTGGATTGGATCTCCCAGCCAACAGGACAATCTATACGCGGGGCAGTATTACTTGCAGCAGATGGCAGCCTACGACCAGGCCAACCATCGCCGCATCCTGGATTATTTCGACGAGCATTACTACGGGGGTGGATCGACCGATGCGGCCGAGCTGGGCTCGACTCGCGCGTTATGGGATCCCACGTTCAATTCAGGCAGCTGGGTCGAACAGTACTATTTCGACGGCCCCATGATGCTGCTCCCGCGGTTTCAGAATTGGATTCAAACCTACTATCCCGGAACGAAGCTTGCGATTTCAGAGTACAGCTTCAGCAGCGGCACGAATCCGCTGGTGGATGCGCTCACGGAAGCCGACGTTCTGGGAATTTATGGCCGCCAAAGCCTGGATTTTGCGAATTTATGGACAGTGCCGCAACCGACCGACCCGGTTGCATACAGTTTTCGGCTGTACCGCAACTATGATGGCGCCGGCGGACAATTCGGCGATACCTCGGTGAATTCGACCAGCACGGACCAAGGCCAACTGTCGGTGTACGGCGCGCTGCGGTCGAGTGACGGCGCTCTCACCGTAATTGCGATCAACAAGACCACCAGCACGATTCAGACGGGCCTGACGCTCGCGAATTTCACATCGAACGCGACAGCGGCGGTCTACACCTATAGCAGCGCAAACCTGGCGCAGATTGTCGCCGGTACGCCGCTAGCGGTTGTGTCGAATTCACTGAATTACAATTTCCCGGCGTACTCGGCGACGGTCTTCGTTTTCACGCCGGAGACGTCGTCGCCCGTCGCAACCACCACATCTGTCTCCGCGTCATCCACGCAAGCGACCTCGGGGCAGGCGATCACGTTCACTGCAGGCGTCGCACCAAAATCGGGATCGGGCGTTCCCACCGGCACCGTGATGTTTAACGACGGCGCCACGCAACTAGGGACTATATCGCTGAACTCATCCGGCTCGGCGGCGTTCAATACATCGAGTCTGGCGACTGGCACGCATTCGATTGCAGCGGTGTATTCCGGCGCCACGCATTTCGCCCCGTCTACATCAGCGGCAGTATCGGTCACAATCTCAGCGCCAGCGAAAATCGCGACCGCCACTTCCGTGATGGCTTCCGCCACGCAAATAACGCTCGGTCAAGACGTAACATTCACCACGCGCGTCGCGCCGCAGTCCGGCACAGGCGTTCCCACTGGCTCGATCGCAATCCTCGACGGCCAAACGCAGTTGGGAGTCGTCGCGCTCAACGCCGGTGCGGCATCCTTCAGCAGTGCGAACCTTGCCGTGGGAAGCCATGCGATTACAGCCGCATATTCCGCCGACTCGAACTACGCGGCGTCAACTTCCACCGCGTTGATTGTGACCGTGACAAACGCTGCGGCAGGCGACTTTTCGTTGACGATGAGTAGCTCGTCACTTTCCATCGCACCGGGATCTTCGGGAAATCTGACCGTCACCGTGGCCCCCAAGAACGGATTCAAGCAAGCCGTCGGTTTCACCTGCGCAGGTTTGCCCGCGGCTGGAAGCTGCACATTCAATCCACAAACGGTGATTCCAATCGCAGGTGCAGTGTCAGCGACCTTAACCGTATATCTTCCGACCGCCGCTGGAACACAAGCGCCACCAATCGGCGCGTTCCTACGATTCGATCCGACAGCTTTGTATATTTTTGCCCTTGGGATCTGGGGAATTGCCGGAGTGGTCGGATGCAAGCGAACCGCTACGCGTAACCGGAACATCGCGCGAATACTTCTGACATCTGCTGTGTTCGCTGCGCTACTGGCAACAGCGAATTGTGCCGGATACTCGGGCCCAAAGATGGGCCAGCCGGCGTCAACCTACCTCGTCACGATCACCGCATCCGCCGCGAGCGCGCCAACCCACACCCAGCAGTTCACATTGAGCGTGATCCCTTGAGAAGCATGATGCGGGGCGCCACCGCACGATGCGGATGATCCGCTCTGCGAGCCGACGCAAGTGACCCATTTCTGTGGCGCACCGGCCTGTTTCTGCCGCGCCTTCGCGTCGCTTCAACCCTGCAAGCTCGCGTCCCGTCGCTCGACGTCCCGGTTCATCGAGCGCGAGCCCAAATAAAGCACGATTGCCAGCGCCAGCGAGAGTATTGGCATGATGACCATGGCCTTCTGTAGGCCAAGCGCGCGGAATCCTGCCAGGCTGACGGCGCCAGCCGCATGCATGGCCCGCCGGGCCAGATAGTCACTGAGGCCGCCAGTCAACAGCGGCCCAAACGAGGCGCCGCACAGATACATCGCCATGAAGTACACCGACATCGTGAGCCCGCGCTGGTTGGGAGCGACAATGTCCTGAATAGACGCGTAAACAGGTCCATAGTAGGTGTTGAACGCACCATAACCAATGGCGATGGCCACCAGAGCCGTAGGCGCGAAGCCCGCCGGCCGCGTGATACCGTAAAACATGATGGGTGCGCCGAGGAGCGCAATTATAGCCGCCATCCACAGCCGAGCGCTGCGCGCGTTGCTTGCCACCCGGTCACCCAGGTGCCCGCCCAGCAGGCCTCCGAACACGCCTCCCATGAGATACACGATTCCGCAGGTCACGCCGGCGCGTGCGACCGAGTATCCGTGCACGCGAGTCATGAAGGCTGGCAGGAAGGTGGCCAAGGCGTACATGTTGAAGTTCAACAACGCACCGGACAAAATAATCCACCACAAAGTGCGGATGCGCAGTAGCGAGTATATGGATCCTTTTACCTCCATCGCGGAGACCTGCTCCGACGCACCGCGGGCCGGTTCGTGCACAAGTAACAACAATGGTACTAAGATGATTGCGGGCGCTGCGGCGCTGACCAACGCTGTCCGCCAACCCCAAGCCTGCGCGATCGGCCCGCACAACAAAAAGCTCAACGCCCCACCGATCGGCACGCCTAGCATGAAAACTGACAGAACACGCGCGCGGCGCTGCGGCGGAAACAGATCGCCGATCCAACTCGTCCCCACCGGCGCGCAGACGGCCTCGCCAACCCCTACACCGAGCCGCGTGAACACCAGGAACGAGAAGCTAGCGGCCAGACCCGATGCGGCAGTGAGTGCGGACCATACAGTGACCCCCATCGTAAGCAGCTTCTTGCGGCTCCAAACATCGGCAACCCGCCCAAGCGGTACGCCAGCGAGGGCGTAAACCCAGATGAACATACTGCCCAGAAGCCCGATCTGGGTATCGGACAAACCGAACTCTTTCCGCATCGGTTCGACGAGCGCCCCAGGAGCTTGCCGATCGTAGAAGTTCAATAAATTGATGCCACACAGCACCAGCACGGATAACAGCGTGTTACTTGATAAAAGGGTTTTTTTCGACAGCGGAGCGTTATTCGGCGTCAAAGTTCGACGATATTATCACGCAAGCAGGCGGTCGTCTGAAATCGATAGAAAGAAACAGCGCTATTTATATCCGCCGATCTGGCCCTTGCCACCGCCGGCACGGACGCCGGCTTCGCCTGCCCGGCCTTTAGTGCAGTTCGTCCCGCTCTAAAACCCCTAAGACGGTACCTCCTCAGTTGGTCAAAGCAGCAGCACCGGGCGCCGAATAGAAGCATTCCAGGGGGAAGGTTTTGGCTAGCTACGTCGCGACGGGGCCCGCCTAAGCAACGACGTATTGCCTGCAGGGAACTACGGGGGTACACTCTCGGCGATGGAATCTGGGGAAGCAGACAGCCCCTCCCATTTCTCGGTGTGTCCCTCTCCCGCTGCCTGCGCCCCGACCTAGGAGAAGGCCTATGCGAAAACCATGCTTGTTGGTGCTGTTCTTGGTGTGTCTGCAGCCCGCCGCGAAGGCACAGGTAACACTGATACCTGCCGGAACCCTGCTACATTGCACGATAGACGATCCGACGATTTCACCGAAAACCGCCCAGGTTGGCGACCCGGTGCTATGCCACCTCAGCCAGTTCACAGAGTTCGGACACGCGGCGTTTCCGCGCGGCTCCTACTTGGCCGGGCATCTGGAAGCGGCCAAGCAACCGGGCCACTTTATCGGCAAGGGATATCTCGATATCGTTTTCGATCACATCGGCCTGCCAAATACGGACAGCGACCTGAACGCGAGAATCGTGGCTGCGCAAGGGCAGCACGTGGATAAACAGGGCGACATCATGGGGCGCGGACATGCAAAGCGCGATGTCATCGAATGGATGATCCCGCCGCTGTGGCCTTGGAAGGTGATCACACTGCCCGCGCGCGGACCACAACCGAAGCTGAACAGCGAGCAAATGATCACTCTAAAAGTAATGCAGGACGTGGAGCTGCCTCGGCTAACGGCCTATTTGTCCCCGGCGCCATCGCAGTACGTAGCGCCGCGCGTGCAATCTTACGCGCAACCATCCAGCGGCCCGGTCGCGACGCAATCTTCGCCGGGAGTTTATTACTTGCCGCCGGCCAATCCCCCCGCGGCCCCGCCCGTTGCGCTGGGCTCGGCGCAACCGGAGCTGTCGAGCCGAGCCCTTACGCTGGTAGCGTTGAAGTCAGAAACGATCTTGCCAGCGAGGGATTACTGGGTGGCCGGCAGGCTGCTATTCTACGTGCTACCTGACGGAAGCGAGGCTTCTACGGACCTCAACCGTATTGATTGGCAGCGCACCACGGACTTGAACGCTGAACGCGGGGTCCGCGTGACGTTGCGCACAACGCCGACCCAGTTCTACAGCTGGTAACTCTCGAGCCCTCGCGCCGCGGCAATCTGGCGGAGACTGCCGCGCCGTTCGGCATGGGTGTGTGTCGCGCCTGTTGGAAGCCGCCACTGGAAGCGTGGCTGCTCAACAGCTGCCCCCGGATTTGTGTGCCACCTGGCAGTTCTCGATCCTCAGATTTTCCGCTACCTATCGCTTGGAAACCGCGAAACTTGTCAGGATGTGGCGCCATGCCGCGCGTGGTAGCATCACTGCAAGCTGGCATCCGGAAAGAAGCGGCAGCGCAGTTGCGGTGGAACGGGCGGCCCGGTAGTCAAACCGAAAATCTGATTTAGGGTTTTCGCGCAGGCGAATGCGGAGGCAATTCATTGCTCAATTTCAAGCGGCTCCTGCAGATTCTCCCCTTGCTCTCGATGCTCGGTTTGTCCGGTTGCATCAGCTCCGACGTGAGCAACTTGTTCATCACCGGGGTCAAGCTGACTCCGGCGAATCCGACGATTGCGGTTGCCGCGACGCAGCAGTTCGCTCTGACTGCGACCTATCTGGACGGCCAAACTTCGAACGTAACGACCAGCGACTCGACCTATGCATCGGACAATAAGGCGGTGGTAACCGTCAATGCTTCGGGTTTGGCAACTGCTGTCGCGATTGGATCGGCGAATGTTCTGGCCAGCTACCACGGTAACAATACCAAGACGCTCTTGACTGTGACGGCGGCGGCGGCCGTCCTCAGCGCGGTAGAAGGCGATTCGCGTGTGCTGCATGTTGCGAATCTGCGCACCGGCCAGCGGATGACTTTCGCGACGAATGGTTTGCGGGACTCACTGCTGATTGCGCGCGACGGCGAGAGTAATGCGGCGAATGAGGTATCCGTTCTGCCCGAACATGGCCCGGGCTGGCTGGCGATCGATCCTTCGGGCCGCTACCTCTATGTGGTGAATCACACTTCGCAGAGTATTTCGGCTTTTAGCATCAACTGGAAAACCGGCGAATTGAATGCCGTTGTCGCTTCGCCGTTTCCGGCGGAGGCGAAACCTTCAAGCGTCGAAGTCAATCCGGATGGTACAGGGCTTTCCGTTTCCCATTTCCAAGATTCCACCGTTTCCTACTTCCGCATTGACCCCGCGACCGGGTCGCTGACGCCGGAACCTTAACCAGGCTGTTGTTGCAGGCGAGCCTGCGGAGAAAGGTCCAAAGTTCCAGGCAGCGGCAAGGTGCTACGTCAAGGTAAGCAGGACAGCAGCGGCTGTGCCACCAGTCACCACCCACTACTTACTACCGATCTTTCTTTTGTAGTTCGTTCTGCAGGAGATTTTCCACCAGCGGTTTTACGCCTTGTGAGAGCAGTTCTTGCAGATGCGGGCCGAGCTTTTCCATAACTTTACGGACCATATCGTCCACGGCTTCTGCGTCCGTGACGCGCGCGGCGGCGGGCTGCTCGGAATTTTGCGGCGGCAGCAGCGGGGGCATCAGAAACGGAATTTCAGACAGCGCTTCGCGATTGGTCGGTGGCAGCGTCGGAATGCGTTCGAAAGTTTCGAGCGCTGGCGGTTCCGGCGCGGCGGACTCAGCGAAGAGGGAGCTGCCGGCTTGCGCCAGGACTTCTGCTTCGCGCGCGGCGGCCTCGCGGTCCCAATATTCCTCGCTGGGCGCGGGCTGCGAGAGCTGGCCGGGTTGCGTTTGCTCGGCGTAGGCTTCCTGTTCGCGCATATCGGCTGGCGGCGGAACTTGATCTTCATCTCGAGGAGAATATTCCGCGGCGTCGTGCAGCGGCAGGCTGCCAAAGAGCGGCTCGGCCGGCAACATGCCGGAAAGTCCGCCGCCATTTACGGGTGCGTCGGCTGGGGAAGGCAAAACTTCAGACGGCAATTCGTGAGAAAGAGTCGGCGAAAAATCCGCGGCGCTGCTGGTAATCGGCTCGGGTTGCGATTCGGCCTCGCCGTTGAGGCCTTCGGCGACCGTGGCGTTGGAGGAATAATCGCTGGCCGCTTCCTGTGCTGCGGATTGCGCGGGATCGTGAAACTCGTCAATCACGGCATCATGAGTTTCGTTGCGCGGGTCATCGGAAAAATGGTAGGACGAGCCGCCCAACTTGTCGCCGCTCGCGCCGCCGTCGCTGAATGGGCGCGGCTCTACGTCGGAACGCACTTTGACGTGGGACTCAGAATTCGCCGTCGGCGCGAAGTCTTCGACCGGAGCAGATTGTAGTGGCGCTTCTGTTGCCGCGAAAGCCGTCGCTTCGATGATAGGTTGCGTCTCTGCGGCCGGGTCCACGACCGGAGCAGCGGCAGCCGGTGCCTCGACCGGCGCGGGCTCGGACGCAGCGGCTCGGGCCGGAGCTTCGACCGGCGCGGGGGTATGTGCCGACGCAGCAGGCGCTGCAAGATTCGTCATCCAATGATTGTCAGCGGTGGTGGTGGAATCCGCCGCGGAAGCTTCGGTGGTGCCGCTGGCCGCGACTTCGGTTGCTGGGTTCGCCGCAGCCTCGGGCGAGGAAGGCGTGAGCATGTCCATCCAGCCGCGCATGCGAGAGACGAGCGTTGGACGGCTGGGCGGTTCTGGCGCGGCTTCCTGATGCGGTACAGTAAGTTGCGCCGCAGCTGGCTTTGCGTCCGGTGCCGACTTGGCATGTTCGGCTTCGGAATATTTGGCTTGGCCGTCTGGTTCTTCGAGGCGCGAGAACGTGCCGGCGGCTAATTCGATTTCGGGCTGATCCTTCACGTCCCAGGGATTCAGTTTTGCCGCAGGCGCGCGATCCGAGGGCGCGGACGCTGCCGAAATCTCCGCTGCGGGCGCATCGACTTTGGCTTCGATCTTCTGTTCGTCTTTGGACTCCGCTGAGGCCGCAGTTTCTTCGGGGCCGGGTCCGTCTGTCTTCCGGCGGCGCGGCGGCACGTCTTTCTCCGACGGGAAAGTGATGGGCTCGAAATTCCGTCCGTAGGAATAGACTGGATCAGCGGCAACATTTTCGGGAACTTCGAAGTCCGCCGCGTTGCGGCGCCAATCGTTGGCGGTGACGGAGCTGTCGAATTCGTCTTCATCATCATCTACGGCCGCGACCACCGGAGTTTTCGGAGCAGCGGGAGCCTTCGGCGATTTGGAATCTTTCGCAGAGGCCTTGACGGGCTTCTTGGCCTTGGGCGTTTCTTCTTCGTCGTCTTCTGCCACTTCGTCCAGATCGATCGCGCGCACGCCCTTGCCGAAACCATAAATCACGGCGGCTTCTTCGGCGGTGGGCTCGGGGAATTCGGGCAGCGGCTTGGGCTCAGCCTTCAGCGGAACTTCCGGCAGGGCCGGCGGCAAAGCAGCTTCGGCGGCGACTTCTTTGGCTC
>Ga0209169_10002744_pt1 | contig 10482 bp, 11 predicted proteins | sample HubBroMetageWRM4_FD_188346 | JGI IMG/M metagenome (GOLD analysis project Ga0209169, IMG submission 188346) | Warmed soil microbial communities from the Hubbard Brook experimental Forest, New Hampshire - Hubbard Brook CCASE Soil Metagenome WRM 4... | ecosystem: Environmental > Terrestrial > Soil...
GTCCTAAGCGGGCAGCGGCCGCTCGTGCACGATCCGCTTCATGACCAGCGTTGAGGTCATGCGCTGCACGCCGGGCAGCGCGGTCAGCCGGTCGTCCTGCAGCCGCTGGTACGCGGCCAGGTCGGTGGTTACGACGCGCAGCAGATAGTCGGGGTCGCCGAACAGCCGCTCGGCCTGCACCACGTTGGGGATCGCGGCGAGCCCGTCCTCGAAGCTCATCAGCGTCTCCCGGTCCTCCTGGCGCATGGTCACGAACACCAGCGCCTCGAAGCCAAGGCCGACCGCCTCCGCGTCCACCACCGCGCGGTAGCCGCGAATCGCGCCGCTGCGCTCCAGCGCGCGCAGCCGCCGGTGGCACGGCGAGATGCTGAGGCCCACCTGCGCGGCGAGTTCGGTCACGGTGAGGCGCCCGTCCTGCTGCAGTGCAGCAAGAATTTTGCGGTCCAGCGCGTCCATGGAGTTTATTCTTCCACTTTCTTGACGCTACGCGACATAATTGAGGAACACATTCGGGCTGATCGGGGATAGTTTTCTCGCATGGCTGCCGGTTCCGTCGTCGCGTTCTGGGCGGTCGCCCTGCTGCTGATCATGGTTCCGGGCGCGGACTGGGCGTTCGTCCTCGGCGCGAGCCTCCGGGGCCGCTCGGTGCTTCCCGCCGTCGCCGGCCTGGTGCTCGGCTACACCGGCATCACCATCGTCGTGGCGGCGGGCGTCGGTGCGGTCGTGGGCCGGTCGCCGGCGCTGCTCGCCGGGCTCACCGTCGCCGGCGGCTGCTACCTGATCTGGCACGGCGCGACAACCTTCGCCAGGCCGGCGGCGGCCTCCGCCCGGATCGGAAGCGCGGCACCCGGACCCGCCCCACCCGGACCCGCCACACGGGGATCCGCCACACGGGGATCCGCCGCGGCCGGACCTGCCACACGGGGATCCGCCGCGGCCGGACCCGCCACACGGGGATCCGCCGCGGCCGGAACCCGACCGGCCGACACCGGCCGGGCCGTTCTGGCCAGGGGCATGGGCGTCAGCGCGCTCAACCCCAAGGGCCTCCTGATCTTCCTGGCCCTGCTGCCCCAATTCACGAACCCCGGCTGGAGCTGGCCGCTCACCGCACAGCTCGGCCTGCTCGGGCTGGTGTTCGCGGCGACCTGCGGGGTGTTTTACCTGGGCCTCGGGTCCGCCGCGCGGAAGATCCTGGCCGCCAGGCCCGCCGCCGCCCGAGCGGTCACCCGGTTCTCCGGGGCCGCGATGGTCGTCATCGGCGCGCTACTGCTCGTCTGGCACTGACCCGCGCGCGGCCGCGGCCTCCACGAGCCGCACCAGGTCATCGACGTCCGCCTCGAACTCGGCGTCCCAGTCCACCGGCGCCTCGAGCCAGCGGATCAGGGCCTTGTGCCCGGGCAGCGTCACGTCGCCCAGCAGGCCGCGGCGGGCCCGGATGTCGGACTCCGCGCGCGTGAAGCGGCCGCCCACCTCCGAGGCGCCGTAGCCGAGGGCAAGGGTGGTGAGCAGGCGTTCCATGCGCGGCACGTCGGCGGGCGGGACGCTGGCGTCGAGCAGCGTGGAGTAAAAGAGGTCGGCGCCGCCCGCGGAGTACGCGGTGGTCGAGGGGCGGGAGAACGCCAGCGCTGCCATCCACGGATGGCGGTGCGCGAGCTGCCGGGCGCCGCGCAACAGCATTCGGAGCCGCTCCCGCCAGTCGACACCCGCACCCGGCAGCGGTTCCGCGTCGGCGACCATCTGGCTGATCACCCGGCCCAGCATGCCGTCGAGCAGCGCCGCCTTGCTGCCGACGTGCGGGTAGAGCGCCATCGGGGTCACCCCGGTCCGCTCGGCGAGCGCACGCATCGACACCGCCTCGAGGCCCTTGTCATCGGCCAGTTCCAGCGCCGCGTCCAGGATCTCTTGCTTTCGGTCGGCCATGGCTCTACAGTGTAGATCTATACGGTGTAGATCACAAATAAGGAGGTGCTCAGGATGCTCATGGCTGAGGGGCTCGTGAAGCGGTACGGCAGCCGCCGCGCGCTCGATGGCTTCGATCTGGATGTCCTGCCGGGCGAGATCGTCGGCCTGATCGGGCACAACGGCGCCGGCAAGTCGACGTTTGTCGAAGTCGTCACCGGTCTGGTCCGCCCGGACGCGGGGCGGGTGAGCGTCGGCGGCGTCGACGTACTGCGCGACCGGCGCGGCGCCCGAGCGCTGACCGGGGTCGCGCCGCAGGAACTGTCGCTGTACGTCAGCGCGACCGTCCGGGACAATCTGCGGCTGTTCGCCGCAATGGCCGGCCTGCGGCGCAGCGCGCTCCGGCTGGCCGTCGACCAGGTCGCGGAAGAGCTGCAGCTTACCGACGTGCTCGAGAGGCGGGTTGGGGTTCTGTCCGGCGGTCAGCGGCGGCGGACCCAGGCCGCGGCGGCGCTGGTCGGCGGCGCACCGCTGTTGCTGCTCGACGAGCCGACCGCGGGCGCCGACCCGGAGACCCGCACCGCGCTGCTCCGGGCGGTCCGCAGCCGCGCGTCCGACGGCGCGGCCGTCCTCTACACCACGCACTACCTGCCCGAGCTGGCCGACCTCGGCGCCACCATCGCCGTCGCCAGGTCCGGGCGAGTCATCGCCCGCGGCGACCAGGACACCCTGATCACCGGGCTGCCCGGGGAACTGAGGCTGCGCCTCGACGACGCGGCGGGCGCCGGATGCCTGCCGGGCTCGATGGCCGGCCGCACCCAGACCGTGGACGGCGAACTGCGGATCACCAGCACCGACCCGCCCGCCGACCTTGCCGCGCTGCTCACCGCCGGATGCTCGCCGGTCTCTATCGACGTCCGCCGTCCCGACCTAGACGATCTCTACGCCGCCCTGGCCCTGGAGGCTTCCCATGCTGTCTGAATCCGTCTACCGCACCCGCGCGGTCATGCGCCACAACACGATCCTGCTGCTGCGCGAGCCTGGGCCGCTGGTCAGCAGGCTGGTCCTGCCGCTGCTCTTCCTCACGCTGCTGCACCCGCTGTACGAGGCGGCGCAGGGTCCGGGCTCAGGCATCACCCAGGCAGTGATCGCCACCCTGGTCACGTTCTCCCTGCTCGGCCTCTCAATCGTGGGCGGCTCGATCCTGGTCGAGCGGATGTGGCACACCTGGGAGCGGGTCAGGGCGACCGCGCTGCGCCCCGCCGAGCTGCTCGCGGGCAAGGCGGTGCCGGTACTGGCGGCGCTACTCCTGCAGCAGACGCTGATCATCGGATTCGGCGCCGCGGTCTTCGGGCTCGCCGTGACCGGGCTGCCGCTGCTCGCGCTTGCCGTCCTGGCCTGGACGCTGGCCCTGCTCGGCATGGGTGCCGCGATCGGCGTGCTCGCCCGCAGCCTCAGCGAGATGTCGGTCATCTACGACCTGGGTGGCATGATCCTCAGCAGCCTCGGCGGGGCGCTGGTGCCGCTGTCCGCGATGCCGGGATGGGTGCGGCACGTCGCGCCCGCCTCACCGGGGTACTGGGCGGTGTCCGCGCTCAAGGCCGCGCTGGCCGGCAACACGCCCGGCACGCTGCGGGCCTGTGCGGTCCTCGCCGGGATCGCGGTGGCCTTCGGCCTGTTCGCTGCCGTGCGAGCCGGACGCGGCGCCGCGCGCTCGACCCGCATGTGAGAATCGGCCACACGGCCGAGCGGCAGGGGAGCGGTGCGGGATGAGCGACGTCGTCGAGCAGTACACGATCAGGCCGATCCCTGGCTCGGCGCGCCACGGCAGTGCGCGCGGTCTGCTCCCGTTCTGGTTCACGGTCAACGCGTCGGTGTACACGATCGGGCTCGGCTTTTTCGCCGCCCAGTTCCGGCTCGGCCTGTGGCCGACGATCACGGCGATCGCGGCGGGCGCCGCGGTCGGCGGGGCGTTCATGGCCGCTCACTCCGCACAGGGACCGAGGCTCGGCGTGCCGCAGCTCGTCCAGAGCCGTGCCCAGTTCGGCTTCTACGGCGCGCTGCTGCCGAACGCGGCGATCTGGCTGCTGTTCCTGAGCTCACTGGTCGCCGCGGATCTCACGGCCGGCGCAACGCTGGCCGGGCTCTGGCACATCAGCCTCGCCCAGGCGGTGATGGTCGTGTGCTTCGTCGGCTGGCTGCTGGCGGTCCTCGGCTACCGGATCCTGCACGGCGCCACCAAAGTGATAGCCGTGGCCGCGCTGATCATGGCCGGTGTGCTGCTGGCCCGCCTGGCGCAGCGCCTCGGCGGCGCCCCGGCCGGCCCGACCTCGTTCGGCGTATCGACCTGGCTGTCGTGCTTCTCGATCATGGTCGTGGCTCAGATCGCGTGGGCGCCATACGTCGCCGACTACTCGCGGTACCTGCCGTCGGGCACCAGTTCCAGGCAGGCGTTCTGGCATACCTACCTGGGCAGCGTGGCCGGAGCGGCGATCTTCGCCAGCCCGCGCCCGGCCAGGAGGGCCCGGAGGTGCCCGCTGCCCTCGCGTGGGTGCGATGGCCGGCACGATCATGCTGCGCACCACCGGGACCAGCCTGATCGGCTACCTCTCCACGCTGCTGCCCGGGGCCGCGTGGCTGGCCGTGATCGTGCTGCTGCTCGGAACCGTCGCCGCGGCAACGGTCAACCTCTACAGCTCGGTGCTCGCCGGCCTGGCGATCGGCTCGAGGAACGGCGGCGCGGCGCCGGCGCCCGTGGTCCGGGGCATCGCCGCCGGGGTGATCATGGCGGTCACCGGCTATCTCGCCACCGGGATCTCGGCCAGGCTGCTGATCGACATCACCGATCTCGCCGCCCCGCTGATCTACCTGGTGGTCCCGTGGTCCGCCATCAATCTCGCCGACTATTACCTGGTCCGCCGCGGCCGCTACGACGTCAGGGTCCTCTTCTCTTCCGTTGGCAGGAACCGTGACGTCAACTGGCGCACGATGCTCGCGTTCCTGGCTGGCCTGGCCGCCGAGGTGCCGTTCGCCGATTCGCTGTACCCAGCGTTCGAGGGTCCCGTGGCGACCGCCTGGAACGGCCTCGACATCTCCTGGCTCGTCGGGTTCGTCGTCGTCGGCGGGCTGTACTGCCTGGCCACGCCGGATCGCAGGGCGCGGCGCGACGCCCCCGTCACTCGACTCAACCGATCTCTATAGAAGGAATACCACTTACCCCGCCCGGGTTGCCCGGTCAAGGGTGGACATTGGCGGCGCGGAATGGTCCGCTGAAATCAGGCCATTCTTCGCGCCATTGCCGCAGGGGTAACCGATGAGCGACGTCGTCGAGCAGTACACGATCAGGCCGATCCCTGCCACGCAGCGCTTCGGCACCGCGCGCGGCCTGTTCCCGTTCTGGTTCACTGCGAACTCCTCGGCGTTCACGATCGTCCTCGGCGCGATCGGGATCGAGCTAGGCCTCGGCTTAGTGCCGACGATCGTGGCGATCGTGGCGGGCGGCGCCGTCGGCGGGGTGTTCATGGCGTATCACTCCGCCCAGGGACCCAAGCTCGGCGTGCCGCAGCTGATCCAGACCCGCGCCCAGTTCGGCTTCTACGGCGCGCTGCTGCCGAACTTCCTGATCTGGCTGATCTTCCTCGGCTACATCGTCGGGGAGAACGTCCTGGCCGCGCAGGCGCTCGCGGGCCTGTGGCACATCACCTACGCCGAGGCCATGGTGATCGCCTGCTTCGTGACCTGGGTGGTGGTGTTCTTCGGCTACCGGATCATGCACGACTTCAACCGGGTGACGGCCGTGCTCGCGCTGATTCTGTTCGCCGTCCTGCTGGTGCGCCTGCTGCAGCATGTCAGCGGCACCACGATCGACCTGACCGGGTTCCACTTCTCGACCTGGCTGCTGTTCTTCTCGATCAACGTCAGCGGCCAGGTGGGCTGGGCGCCGTACGTCTCCGACTACTCCCGCTACCTGCCGTCCAGAACCAGCATCCGGCAGACGTTCTGGTACACCTACTCCGGCAGCGTCAGCAGCGCCGTGATCTTCGCGACGCTAGGGGCGGTGGCGGGCACGTTCGCGCTCAAGGACCTGGAGTTCAACGCCGTCGGCTTCCTGGCCGGCCTGGTCCCCGGGGTCGCCTCGCTGGCCACGATCGTGCTGCTGCTCTCGATCGTGGCAGGCAACGCGATCAACCTGTACAGCCCGCTGCTGGCCGGCGTCGCCATCGCGTCAAAGGACGGCGGCGCGGCCCCGAGCGTGGTGGTGCGCGGCATCGGCACGGCAGTGATCATGGCGGTGACCGGCTACCTGGCCACCGTGGTCTCGGCCAACTTCGTCCTCGACGTGTCGGACTTCATCTCATTCCTGCTCTACATCGTGATCCCGTGGTCCGCGATCAACCTGGTCGACTACTACCTGGTCCGCCACGGCCGCTACGACGTCGGGGCCATCTTCGAGGTCAACGGCCGGTACGGGAGCGTCAACTGGCGGACCGTGCTGGTTTTCCTCGTCGGGTTCGCGGCGGAGATCCCGTTCATGAACGCGGCGTACCCGGCGTTCGAGGGCCCGGTCGCGAAGGCCTTTGGCGGTGCCGACATCTCCTGGCTGGTGGGGTTCGTTGTGGCGGGCGGCCTCTACTACCTGGTCACGCCCCGCCAGCCGAGGGACCGTAAGATCGCCAGCGGCGCCACCGGGATGGCCGCGGCCGACTGAGCAGTTAGCCCAGACCGTGCTCGCGGGCGTACCGGACGGCGGCGGCGCGGTCCGCCGAACCGGTCTTGGCGAAGATCCGGTTGATGTGGCTCTTGACGGTATGTGCGCTCAGAAAAAGATCGGCCGCGATGTCGGGGTTGGTCTTACCCCGGGCGATCAGGCACAGGATCTCAGCTTCCCGCTGCGTCAGCCCATCGGGGAGCTTGCGGGGCGGCGCCTTTCCCGGTCCTGCCGCGGCTGCGAGCAGCGTCGCCTGGACCGCCGGGTCGAGCACGGCAAGGCCGGTCGCGGCGGTGCGCAGTGCCTGGGCGATCTCGGTCCGGTCCGCGTCCTTGGTGAGGTAGCTGCGCGCGCCGGCCTGCAGGGCGGCCAGGATCGACGAGTCGTCGGCGAACGTGGTGAGGATCACGACCGCAACGTCCGGATGCTCGGCGGTCAGCCGGCGGGTGGTCTCGATGCCGTCGAGCACCGGCATGTGCAGGTCGAGCAGGATCGCGTCGGGACGGGTCTGGCCGACGACCTGCAGGGCCTGCTCGCCGTTGGCGGCCGAACCGACCACCTCGATGTCGGGCAGCAGGCCGAGCAGCACGACGAGTCCTTCCCGCACGCTCGCCTGATCATCGGCGACGACGATACGCAGTGGCGCCGACGGCCCCGGCTGTGTGGTCATTGTGGAACCTCCGCCACCACGACCCAGTCGGCGCCGGTCCGGCCGGCGCTCAGCGTTCCGTCAAGGAGCAGCAGCCGCTCGCGCAGTCCGGTCAGCCCGTAGCGGCCGTTCACCGTGGCGAGCCCCGCCCCATCGCTGCCGTGGCCGTTCTCGGCGAGGTGGTTGACCACCGTGAGGCTGGTGCTGGCCTCCCCGTAGTCCAGGCTTAGCTGCACGGGCTGATGCGGCGCATGCTTGGCGGTGTTGACGAGCGCCTCCTGCGCGGTCCTGGTGATGGCCAGCCCGGCGTCGGGCGGCAGCGGCCGCGGCGCGCCGCTGACCTCAAAGGTCACCCTGGCACCGTGGCGGCGCTGGTGAGCCGCGCTGAGCTCGGCCAGCCCCTCGGGCAGCGGCAGGGTCTCGCCGCGCAGCGCGTGCACGGCCCGGCGGGTCTCGCCGAGCCCGTCGGTGGCCATCCGCTGAGCCTGGTCCAGGATCTCGACCGCCCGCGCCTCGTCGTGCTGGTCGGTGAGCACGGCCCGGGCAGCCTGGATGTTCAGCGCCAGGGCGCCGAGCGAGTGCGCGAGCACGTCGTGGATCTCGCGCGCGATCCTGGCGCGCTCGCCCAGCGCCGCCACCGTCGCCTGCTCCTCCCGCAGCTGGTCCGCCTTGGCCAGCAACACCGCCGACTGCTCGGCCCTGAGCCGGTGATCGCGCCGGTTGAGGCCGAGCAGCAGCCCGGCGAGCAGGGTGGCCGGGTACCCGATGAGTCCCCAGATGTCCGTGCCCCAGGCCAGCGCGAGCGGCTCAAACCCGAGCGTGCCCAGCGCGGCCACGATCCAGCCGACCGCCAGGCTGTCGGCGCTGCCCGCTGATATCGCGGCGATGAGGGCTAGGGCGCCGAAGTTCCCGCCGGTCTTGGTGGCCGCTGCCGCGCCGCTCACCAGCGCGATGGTCCCGAGGATCCAGGGCACGCACCTCGGCCGGAGCTTCGGCAGAAAGTCCACCGCCGCCCACGCGGCCATCAGCACGGCCGAAATGACGTACGCCGCCACCTGCAGGGCGGCCTGAACGCGGACGTCCGGGGTGTGGGCCGGCCAGCTGGACGTGAACGTGATCAGGCCGACGAACGCCAGCACGGCGGTCCGCGCAGCAATGTTCGCGACCCGCAGCGTGCCGGCCCGCGCCGTGACGCTGCGGACCCGCAGCGCGCCGGCCCGCGCCGTGACGTTCGCGACCCGCAGCATGCTCGCATTATCGCTGGCCGCCGCCGGGATGGTCATCGGCCCGTGAGCCGAACCTGGGTATGAGATCGCGCCGGCGCCTCATACCGGGCTCATACCGGGCGCCGCGGAAATCGGCCCGGCGGGCTGACGCTCTCCTCGGTGAGCCCGGCGAAGCTGAGTGACCAGGGACGGCGGCTACCGCGAGCCAGAAAGAGACGGGCGGCTGCCACGAGCCAGAAAGAAGTCGTGACGTGATCCTCCTGATTCATCTGCTCGAGCACCTGGGTGTTCCCTCGGGGGCGGCCATTGCCGTCGTCATCGCTGGCAGGAAGGTCCTCAAGACCGGCATCTCGAGGATGGGCCCGCGCCGCGGCCGTGACCGCGACCGGAGGTCTGTCCACGGCTACCGCTGAGCGCTGGGCCCACGCCGCCGATCCCGGCGGCAGACGGGCGGGCCGGATCGCTCTAGTATCAACGCGTGAGACGGCCCGGGAGGCGACATGAGTGACCCCGACAAGTGGGTGGTGGTCGGCCTCGACAACGGCGGAACGACGAACAACGCCACCGTGCTCGACTCCGAGGACCGGTTCCTCGTTGACCGGATGGTCGAGACGCCGAGCTACGTACGGGAGGGGCCGGAAAAGGCGATCGAAGCGCTGGCCCTGTCGTTCGAGCAGGTTCTCGAGCTGACCGGGACGCCGCGGGAGATCGTGCGCGCGGTGGGCCTGGACACTCCGGGCCCGGTCAGCGCGGACGGTGTGATCTCGTCCCGCGGGGCGACGAACTTCGGCAACCCGGAATGGCGCGGCTTCGACGTCCGCGGTGCGCTGGAGCGGATCCTTGGCATCCGGGTCGTGTACAACAACGACGCCAACGCTGCGGCGCTGTACGCGCACCACGTGTTCTTCGGTGCCGCGGGAGACGCCGACCGGCGCTCATCGGTGTCCGCGATCATCGGCACCGGCCTCGGCGGCGGCGTGGTCGAGCGCGGCCAGGTGGTGCAGGGAGCGGCGGGCATGGCCGGCGAGCTCGGGCACGTCTGGATCCCGATGGACGGGCTGCTCGGTCCCGGGCAGCCGGTCCCGGTGTGCAACTGCGGCCTGTCCGGTGACGCCGAGAGCGTCGCCTCGCTGACCGGGATAGAGAAGAACCTGCTGCCGTACTGGCTGTCCCGGTTCCCCGAGCACGAGCTCGCCGGGATCAGCCCCAAGGGCACCGCGGCGAAGCTGGTCCGCGGGTACGGCGAGGCCGGTGACGAGCTGGCGCTCGAGATCTTCACGCAGCAGGCCATGGCCGTCGGGCGGCTGTTCTCGATCGCCGCCAACTTCACCGACCCGGACGTGTACTTCGTCGGCGGCGGCGTGGTCGAGGCCGCGCCGCAGTTCCGTGACTGGTTCCTGGACCGGGTGCGCGAGCACACGATCCTGCGCGAGGAGCAGGAACGGGCCGCGCGCATCGCACTGGTGCCAGACCTCGACATGGCCGGGGCGCGGGGTTCCGCGATCGCGGCCAGTGCCGCCGTCCGCTAGGGCTGGCCCCCTTTCGGCCCGTTCGGGGCAGTGAACCCGTCGAGCCTGGCGAGCAAGTTCAGCATGACCTCGTCGGCACCGCCGCCGATGCCGATCAGCCTGCTGTCCCGGTAGAACCGCGCGGTCCAGGTCTCCTCCATGTACCCGATGCCGCCGTGGTACTGCAGGCAGGTGTCGGCGATCTCGCGGGCCAGCCGGCCGACGGCGAACTTGGCGACCGTGGCGAACCGGGTCGTGTCCTCGCCGCGCAGGTAGGCCTCGGCGCAGGCGTAGTTGTAGTGCCGCACCATGTCGAGCTGGGCCGAGAGCTCGGCGAGCCGGTAGCCGATGTGGTCGTTGGCCAGCAGCGGCCTGCCGAAGACCCGCCGCTGCGCAAGGTAGTCCCTGGTCCGGTCCAGCGCCTTCTGCAAGGAGCCGACCTGCAGGTATGCGGCGATCATGCGCTCCTGCTGGAACTGCTCCATCTGCTGC
>Ga0209169_10002746_pt1 | contig 10478 bp, 6 predicted proteins | sample HubBroMetageWRM4_FD_188346 | JGI IMG/M metagenome (GOLD analysis project Ga0209169, IMG submission 188346) | Warmed soil microbial communities from the Hubbard Brook experimental Forest, New Hampshire - Hubbard Brook CCASE Soil Metagenome WRM 4... | ecosystem: Environmental > Terrestrial > Soil...
GCGGGAAGCTGCAAGTCCGTCGAAGCCGTGGCGCAGGAGGTGCGCACCCTGGCTGCCGAGGCGCAGCGCAACGCCGCCAGCGTGCAGCAACTCGGTGACCGCTCCAGCCAGATCGGCCAGATCGTCACCCTCATTCAGGAGATTGCAGGACAGACCAACCTTCTGGCCCTCAACGCCGCCATCGAGTCGGCCCGCGCCGGGGAACACGGTCGCGGCTTTGCCGTAGTGGCCGGCGAAGTCCGACGCCTGGCAGAGCGCACCACAGCGGCAACCAAGGAAATTGCGGATGCTGTTCACTCCATCCAGCAAGGAACGCAGTACGCGGTCGAAAGCATCCGCGAAAGTTCCGAGCGAGTGGAAAAAAGCGTGATTACAGCCGACGCAGCGGCAAATTCACTCAGCGAACTTGGCGCAAGCACAGGCGAAGTTTGCCAGCGGATCGCACAGATTGCGCAGGCTTCCGAAGAGCAGTCGCAAGCCTCAGGCCTGGTGGGGCAATCGATGAACGAAATCGCCACCAGCATCACTGCGTCGTCCGAGGGTGCGGAGCTCAGCTCAAAAACGGCTCACGAACTGGTCAAATTGGCCGAGCAACTCACCGAACACACGCGCCAGTTCAATACCGGCGAAGATGCGCACAAACCCCAACTGGTGGCGGGCAAGCGGCGCGCGGCGTGAGCCGCTTCTCGCTCACCCCAACAAGATCTCCTTCTCCCGCAGCTCTTTGATAGAATCGCGCAGCTTGGCGGCCTTTTCAAACTCGAACTTCTTGGCCGCCTCGCGCATTTCCGTCTCCATCTTCGCAAGATAAGCATCAAGTTCTTCCTGCGTCTTGAATTCCGGCAACCCCGACGCTTCCTCCACTTCCACGTCGCCGTATTCGGCCTTCAGTATCTGCGCCAGTCCCATGTCCATGGTGTTGATCACAGACTGCGGCGTGATCCCATGCTCCTCGTTGTACGCGCGTTGAATCGCCCGCCGCCGGTCGGTCTCGTCCATTGCCCGCCGCATCGAGTCCGTAATCTTGTCCGCGTAAAGAATCGCCTTGCCCTGCAAATGCCGCGCCGCGCGTCCCATGGTCTGGATCAGCGATCCCGCCGAGCGTAGAAATCCCTCCTTGTCCGCGTCCAGAATCGCCACCAGCGAAACCTCCGGCAGATCGAGGCCTTCGCGCAGCAGATTGATGCCGATCAGCACATCGAACTCGCCCTTGCGCAAGCCGGCCAGCAGCTTCACCCGCTCCAGCGTCTCAATCTCCGAGTGCATATAGCGGCAGCGCACGCCCACCTCGGTGTAATAGCCGGCCAGGTCCTCAGCCATGCGTTTGGTCAGCGTGGTTACCAGCACCCGCTCGCCGCGCTTGGCCCGGTCCCTGATCTCCGCCAACAAGTCGTCGATCTGCCCCTTCACCGGACGAATCTCCACCTCCGGGTCGACAAGGCCCGTCGGACGAATCACCTGCTCCACCACCACCCCCGCCGACCGCGTCAGCTCATAAGGCCCCGGCGTCGCGGAAACATAAATGGTCTGGTGAATCCGGTTCTCGAACTCCTCAAACTTCAGCGGCCGATTGTCCCGTGCCGAGGGCAGCCGGAAGCCATAGTCCACGAGGTTCTGCTTGCGGCTCTGGTCTCCGTACCACATTCCGTGCACCTGCGGAATCGTCGCGTGGCTCTCGTCCACAAAGAGCAGAAAGTCGCGCGGAAAATAATCCAGCAACGTCGGCGGAGGCTCGCCCGGCAGCCGCCCTGAGAAATGACGCGAGTAGTTCTCGATCCCGTGGCAGTAGCCCATCGACTTGATCATCTCCAGGTCGAACCGCGTCCGTTGGTGCACGCGCTGCGCCTCCACCATGCGGCCTTCGGATTCCAGTTGCGGAACCCATTCGTTCAGTTCCTTCACAATCGAGTCGATCGCCTCGGCCTTCCGCTCCGGCTGCACCACATAATGGCTCTTCGGATAAATCGGCAGCCGCGAGTACTTCTGCTTCACCGTTCCAAACAGCGGATCGATCTGCGCCAGGCTTTCAATTTCATCGCCGAACATCTCAATCCTGTACGCCTGCTCGTCATACGTCGGAAAGACCTCGATCACGTCGCCGCGTACTCGAAAAGTCCCGCGCCGGAAGTCCGTATCGTTCCGCTCGTAGAGAATCTCCACCAGTCGCCGCAGAATATCCTTGCGGCTGATGTGCTGCCCTTTTTCCAGAAGCAGCAGCATCCCGTAATAAGCCTCCGGTGAACCCAGGCCATAAATGCAGCTGACGGAACTTACGATGATCGAGTCGCGTCTCTCGAAGAGCGACCGTGTCGCCGAAAGCCGCAGCTTGTCCAGCTCCTCGTTGATCGTAGCTTCTTTCTCGATATATAAGTCGCCGGCCGGGATGTAAGCCTCCGGCTGGTAATAGTCGTAGTAACTCACGAAGTATTCGACAGCATTGCCGGGAAAGAATTGCTTGAACTCGTGATAAAGCTGCGCCGCCAGCGTCTTGTTATGCGCCAGGATCAGCGCCGGCCGCTGCGACTGCTCAATCACTTTGGCCATGGTGAAAGTCTTGCCCGACCCCGTCACTCCCAGCAGCACCTGGTGCCGCTCGCCCGCAGCCAAACCCTCTACCAGCTCTGCAATCGCACGCGGCTGATCGCCGCGGGGCTTGTATGTCGTCACCAGCTGAAAGTCCATGCAGAAAGTATAGCCTAAGAGCGAAGAAAAAGCGAATAGTTGAATTCAATCGAGGGTTATCGCGACAACTCGGCAATCTTCACATGGTAAGGAGTTAATAAGTCGCCAGTCGAGTGACTTACCTGCGCCAGGGCAACGCGATAGTTGATCTCCGTCTGCAGCAGGGTAAGTTCTGCCGTTGCCAGCCTGGTCTGCGCATCGAGCACAAAGTAGTTGGTCTCCGCGCCTAACTCGTACTTGCGCTGATCGGATGCCAGTGTTTTCTGGGCAAGGTCGAACGAAGTCGCGCCCGCCGCCAGAGCCTGTTTTGCTTCTTCCAGTTGATGGACCGCGTCGTGTACTTCGAGCGTGATCTGCTCCCTGGTCTGGCCTTCGCCATAAAGGTCGCGCGTGCGCGAAACCAGCGCATTTCCCAGTGCCGACTTCGCGGCGCGATTCCTCAGCGGCAGCGTCAGTTGCAGTTGCCCGCCGTAGCCCGGATAGCCGAAGCCGAACAACTGGCTCATCGACGACCCGAACCCTCCCGCCGCAATCAACTGGCCCGTGGTCAGGTTATATTGGTTTCCGCCCAGGCCGTTGCTCTGGTACAACCCCTGCAGCGAAAGATTCGGCTCCATTTGATTGTGCGCCAGGCGAATCGAGTCCGCATCGTTGGCCAGGGAGTCTTTCGCAACTTCAATCTCCGGGCGCTGGCTTAGTGCCTGCGCAAGCGCCGTATCCATATCGATGTTCGTCAGATCGCCGCTGGTCTTTGGATCCTCGGTCAGGTCGAACCCCAGCGTGCTGAACTGCGGATCGCGATCGGCGCCGATGGCCAGCCGCAGAGCCTCCTCTGATTGAGTGAGCGTATATCCGGCCTGGATCACTCCCACTTTTCGCGATGCAACTTCCGATTGCGAGCGATAAATATCCAGCGGAGGCAAGGCTCCCAGTTCGAGCGAGCGTTTGTCGTGGTCATAACTTGCCTCGGCCAGCTTCATTGACTTCTGCTGCACATCCAGGGCGCCCTTTGCCTGCACCGCATTCCAGTAAAGATTCACCACCTGCAGCACGGCGTCGTTGACCTCCGCTTCGAACACGGCGCGCGATTGTGACAGCGAGCGTCGCGCAATCCTGATCTGCGCCGTGCTGGCAAAGCGCCCGCCGCCTCTGAGCAGAGGCTGGGTGATGGTGATCGTCAATTGCGAGCCGAAATTCGGATTGAAATAGTAGAAGGAGTTATTCACTGACGACTTGGTGCTCGACAGGCTTGCATAGATGTTTGTTCCCGGAGCAAATGTCTGCGTATAACTCACCGTTCCCGATTGAGTAAGTGAGTCGAAGATCGAAGTTGCCGAGCTTCCAACTCCCTGCAGTTCGCTGTAACCTGGGGAAGAAGATCGATTGATGTTGAGCCCGCTCTGGATGACCGGATCGAATGGCTGAAATTGTCCCAGCAGGTTGAACTTCTGGGTTTCCACCTGGGTCTCTTCAATCTGCACGTTGCTGCTGTTTTCCAGCGCCAGCAGGATCGCGTCGCGCAAGCTGAGCTTCAGCTTGCCGTCTTCGACGTAATCCTTCAGATGCGCCGGCGGCGGCAGCTTGTCCGCGCGATCCCGCGCCGTGAGCATGCCGCGATAACTTTCCGGTGACTGAGCCCGCGCGGGAAGCAGGGAAACCAGGGCAATGAGCAGAACAATGAGAAAGCGAATGAACCTCATCCAATCACTCCATCGAAATGCGGAGATAGGGAGCTGTTACAACGCGGGAAAGATCCGGCAGGCTGTTGACAACCGCTTACTTCGCACTTACTCATAGCGGATAGCCTCCACCGGATCGAGCCGTGCGGCCTTGGTGGCAGGATAGATTCCGAAGACCAGCCCGACCGAAATGGAAACCAGAAACGCCAGCGCAATGGAGCTGAAGGTAACAATCGTCGACCATCCGGCGAGCCAGGCGATCAGCCGCGAGATAAAGAAGCCGAAGATCACGCCGATGGTCCCGCCGGCAAAGGAGATCATCGTAGCCTCCACGACAAACTGGCGCACGATGTCCGACTGCCGCGCGCCCACGGCGCGACGCAGGCCGATTTCGCGCGTGCGTTCTAGGATGCTGGCCAGCATGATGTTCATGATGCCGATGCCGCCGACGAGCAGGGAAATCGATGCGATGGCGACCATAACGGTATTGAAAAGGTGTTCTGTCCGCTTCTGCTCCGCAAGCAGCTCGGCGGGGACAACGATGCTGAAGTCATCCGCGCCGTGATGCGATGAATCGAGAATCGCTCTGACCACTTGCGCGGCTTCAGAGATGTTAGTTGTATCGGCTAAGTCGAGATACATGCCGTCTATCTCATCCCTGACTTCGCTGTAGCTGTCCTCCATGCGAAGAAAAGCCGATTGCAGCGGAACATAGATGTTGTTATTCACATCGACGGTCGTTGCCGAGCTATCGCCCTGCGCACTGAGTTGCGGACTTACCACCCCAATAACCCGGAACCACTGCTCATTGACCTTCACGTATTGGCCGAGCGGATTTGCAGAGCCAAACAAGCTCCACTTGGCCGCCGCGCCCAACACGCACACTGGCGCCGCATGATCTTCGTCGTCCTGGTCGAAGAACCGGCCGCTCACCAGGTGCAGGCCGGCGATCCGCTGATAAGTCGGGTTCACGCCCATCACCGCCGGCATATCCTGCTGCGGCTTGGGTAACAGCTTCGATGGGGTTAGCCGTTTGCGCGGCGTGGAAGCTACAATTCCGCCCAGGTCGTCATTGATAACCCGGTAGTCTTTCAGGGTAAGTCCCGGCGATATCTTGCGAAGCTTGTCGTGCGCCTGCCAGTCTACCGTTTCCTTGGCCTCCACAATCAGGTTGTGCACGCCCATCTGTTCGATCAGCGCCATCACCTTCTGGCGCGCGCCGGCGCCAATCGACAGCATGGCCACCACCGCGGCCACGCCGAAGATCATGCCGAGCATGGTCAACAGTGAGCGCAGCCCATGCACCAGCAGGTTCTGAAAGCCGAGCTCAATGTCCCGCGCCCATTGCTGGTAAACGGCCAAAGCGCGCGGTGGGGTGAGCGTTTCGATGGTCGCCATCAGGGTGTTCCTCCCAGGCTGCCTGCCGCCGCGCTGCCGCTTCCGGGTTTGCGCGGCGCGGTTGGATCGACAAGCGCAACCACGCTGCCTTCATTCACACCGTCAACGGCCGCGCGGCTCTCGTTCTCGCTTTCGATCTTTACCTCCCGCTGCTCGTAACCGTTGCCCTTCTTCACATAAACAATCCGCTTGCCGTCCTTGACGAAGATCGCTTCGCGCGGCAGATAGAGTACATTCTTTTTTGTGCCTCCGTTAAACACGATCTGCGCGGTAAAGCCGGAGCGAAGGCGTGGATCGGCGTCAGCCAGTTGAATGGCTACTTCAAACGTGCCGCTGGCGCTGGCGGAAAAGAACCCGCGCACGCTGGTCCCGCCAACGCTCTTCACAGTTCCGTGAAACACGCGCCCGGGCAGTGCGTCGAAGACGACGTCGACAGATTGGCCTGTCTGCACGTTGCTCCGATCCTGCTCGCCGATCTTCGAGGTCAGGTCCATTCCTGCCGGGTCCACCACCTGCGCAATCGCACTGCCCGCCTGCACCTGGTCGCCCTCGTGATAATCCGGCAGCGTCATTCCGGTAAAGAAGATTCCGCCCATGGCATTCATGTTTTTCTGGATCGAAATCAGTCCATCCATGGGTGCAGTCACATGCATTTTGTCCAGATTTTGCTGCGCCTGATCCATTGCAAGTTTGGCCTTGTTCGATTTTTCCTGGGCGAGATAAATATCCGCCTGTCCTGATGCCTTGTGCGACTCGATGTCCTTTTGCTGCTCGGCGAGCACGCGCTTGGCCTGTTCCAGCGCCAGCACATTTTTGTCCGCGTCAATCTTGCTCACCAGCTCGTTCTTCTGCACATCGAGCTCGGCCCGGCGCACGTCGTATTTGTCCTTCAGGAGCGTTACCTGGTCCTTGGCCGCGAGCACCACCGCATCCGCCCTGGCCTTGGTTATCTCCTGTTCGGCCTGCTGCAGCTCGGAGTTGTTCTGCTCCAGTTTGTACTCCTGTTCGCTGGGATCGAACTCGATCACCACGTCGCCCTTCTTCACCAGCGCGCCGGTGCGCGCCAGCTTGGTAATCTGCAGCGAATCTCCGCCGATCGACGGCGCCGAGAGCATCATGGAGTGGCTGGCGCGCAGTTCCGCGGTGCCATGGACTTTCAAATCGATGTCGCCGCGTTTGGCCACGGCCACGGGAATCTCGTCGCCTTTGGCGGCGGGCAGGCTCACGCGGCTTGCAGCCACCACCGCGCCGATGCTGCCAAGCAGCACAATGGCGGCTACCGAGATAAAGAAGATGCGATGCCGTTTGATGCGCGCCATCTCACTCCTTCCCCGTGGGATCTTTAAGAGCCACAAGATCGCCCGGCTTCAGGCCGTTCGAAATGAGCACTCGGTCGCGGCTTCTGCGGTCCACCTGAATGGCGCGCTCCTTGAACTCGGCTCCGTTCCAGACATACGCCACGGTTTGGCCGGATTTGACGAAGGATGCCTGCGCGGGAATGGTGATGGCATCGGCTACGCGGTCGGCGATGATGGTCACCTGGACCGTCATGCCTGGCTTGAGGCGCGGATCGGCTTGATCGATCGCCATCTCCAGATCGAAGTTGCGCGGGATGGGCCAGCCCGCTGAAAAATCCGCCGAAGCAATGGTGCCGATGCGCTCCACCTTGCCGGTGAACTGGCGATCGCCAATCGCATCCAGTTGCAGCGTGACAGGCTGCCCAACGGCCAACCGGCCGCGCTCGGTCTCATCCACGCGCGCCTGAACGCGAAGAGAAGAAGCATCGGGCAGCTCGGCAATGGCCATGCCCGCCCATGCCTGCTCACCGGCCTTCAGTGGGCCTTCTCCACCTGGATGCCACACCGACAAAAGACTCACCGTCCCATCCGCCGGCGCCTTCAGCGTCATCGCGTTCAGTGCATTCTGGGCGCGCTGTGCGTCGTAGTCCGCCTTGAGGCTGGCATTCTTTTTGTCTTCAATCGTCGCCTTGTCCACGGCGATGTCCGACTTCAGCTGCTCCTCTGCCTGGAGCAGCGCCTGCTGCGCATCGGCCAGTTTCAAATTAGCTTCCGCGCCTTCGATCCTGGAAACGACCTCCGCCTTGCTGGCGTCGAGCTTGGCTACTTCAACGTCGTATTTCGCCTTCATCACCGCGGTGGTGTCCGCTTCTTCAGTAAGCCGTCCCGAGGCCCGCGCCTGGTCGATTTCCGCTTGTGACGACTTCAGCACCGACTGATCCTGCGCCAGGTCCTGCTGCGTCTTCGAGGCGTCGAACACCACCACGTCGTCACCCTTCTTCACATTGCTGCCATCGGGCACAATCTTGAGAATCTGCAAGACGCCGGCATTCGACGGGGTGGTAAGCGTGACCGACTTCATCGCCTTCAGCTGGCCGCGAAACTGCAACGCATCGAGAAACTCGCCGCGCTTCACCTCAAAGGTCGGAACCGTCGGCGCCTTGGTGGAGTAGTGTGCAACGCCGTAGACTGCCGCACTTCCCGCAGCCAGAATGCAGACCACCACGATGGTTCTGCGCTTCAACCACAGGTCCTTCAGCTTCTCGATCATTGCGCGCCGCCCCCCGCGCCGTTCGCGCTGGCCTGATCAACTGGCGTGGGCTGCACGTCGACCGCCGCGGAAAGATCTGGCATCAGCCGCGGATCGTGCCCGCTGATTGAAAACGTTGCCGAAAAATTCCGCACTTTGTTCGAGAAATCCCCAGGTGTGCCCATCGGATCGACCGATTCGAGTTGCCCCTCGAAGGTCAGGTCGGAATAAGCGTCCAGATGCACCTGCGCCTTTTGTCCGATGTGCAGGCTGAGCAGATCCTCCTGGTTCACCGGGACCTGCACTTCCATCACCGAGGGGTCAACCACCTCCATAAATGGAACCCCCGGCCGCACCTGGTCGCCCTCCTGCACTTCGCCCATGCTGCCTTGCTTCCAGATTGTGTTGAACACCACGATGCCGTCGATGGGCGCATGAATCTGCATCAGGGCGGAGTTGGCTTGCGCATGAAGCATGGTCTGCCGCGTGCGGTCGCGCTGGATTTCAAGAATGCGGATCGAAGCCTGTGCCGCCTTGCGTTTCAGCTCGAAGGTCTGCTTCAACTGGGCCAGCGTAGCCACTGCCTCGTCCAGGTCCTCCTGCGCCTTCTCGGCGTCGATGCGGCTCAGCAGCTCAACTTTTTCCATCTCCAGTTTGGCCTTCGCCAGGCTGTCTTCCGCATCCTTCATTTCGGTCTCGTCCTTGGCGCGATTGGAGGCTTCCTTGGCCTGCTCTTCAATCACCTTCTGATTCTCGTCGTCGCTCAGTGCCTGCTTGTCGATCGCGTCGCGCAACTGCGCCTGGCGGTCGAACTCCACCAGCAGATCGCCCTTCTTTACGCGCGTTCCGCTGGGCACGAGTTTGGTGACGGTGAGCGCGCCCACCTGCTGGCCGGCCAAAAGCGGCGCCTGAATCGACCGCGCTGAGACTGCCGCGGTCATGCCCTTCAGCCGCAGGGCTTGTGAAGGTGCGGCATTGCCCGCGAACGATTGCGTGGCGCTCGTTGCCCGCTTTGGGCCGTGCATGAGGAGAACTGCAGTAATAGATGCGACGGCAGCTGCGAGAACCACAACAACGATCGCCCGGCGAAGCCACGAGCGTGGCCGCGCGCCGTCAGCGGAGTCCTCAGGCGTCCCCATGACTTCTCCTTGCGTTGAGCTGTCCCGGTTACTCATCTGGACCTACTTCGGCAGGAAACGATTCCATGCACACTCGCTCCAGCGTTCTTCGCTTGCTGGCAAATATACGCGCCCGGCCCCATTGCGCCAAAAAACCTCAACATCGGCGGCTCTCGCCCCGGACACATGCCTTGGATTGACCTTTTTCCTTAGACGTGCGTAAGACGCAATAGTCTGTCGATGCGCTCGCAACTTTGCATTTCCAGAACAGGCGATCTTCTTGCCCCGTCCCCTTCCGCGAGGAACAAGCCAGGCCAACCCTTGGCGGTTGCGGCGCTCAAGGCCAAGGTCGTATGGTTGAGTGAAGCTTCGGAGCCAAGTATGCGCACCCCTGATTCCCCGGGACAGGACGCAGCGGCTGCGGCTGGGATCGCTCGGGCCGAGTTCGCTCAATTCGTGTTGGACAACCTTTTCGAGGGCACTCCGAACGCCATCTTCGTTACGGACGCGCAGGGCGTGATCCGGGTCGCGAATCCACGCGCTACCGAACTCTTTGGCTATCCTCACGCCGAACTGATCGGCCTGGCTATTGAAGCCCTGATCCCGCAGCGCTTTCGAGCGCATCATCCCGCCCATCGCGAAAACTACAACGCGCACCCCCGAACACGGCAGATGGGCGCGGCCATGAACCTGTTCGCGCTGCGCAAAGACGGCTCAGAGTTTCCCGTCGACATTCTGCTCAAGCCCATTGAGACCCCCGCAGGGCCGGTCGTGATGAGCATCGTCCGCGACGACTCCGAGCAACATGCCGCGCGCGAAGCTCTGCGCCGGGCCGACCTGCAGTTACGCTCCATCGTCGAGAGCATCCATGACTACGCCATTTATCTGCTTGACCGCGATGGCAACGTCATGACCTGGAACCCGGGCGCCGAGCGCATCAAGGGCTATTCCTCCGATGAAATTCTCGGCCTGCATTTTTCCCGGTTTTTCACGCTGGAGGACCAGGATCGCGGCCGCCCGGCGGAACTGCTGAAGCTGGCCCTGGCAAAAGGCC
>Ga0209169_10002747_pt1 | contig 10474 bp, 4 predicted proteins | sample HubBroMetageWRM4_FD_188346 | JGI IMG/M metagenome (GOLD analysis project Ga0209169, IMG submission 188346) | Warmed soil microbial communities from the Hubbard Brook experimental Forest, New Hampshire - Hubbard Brook CCASE Soil Metagenome WRM 4... | ecosystem: Environmental > Terrestrial > Soil...
AAGTGCCATGCCAAACCTAAACCGTGGATTACTAGGACTTAGTGCATACTATGCGTCCAGTTTTGGGATTCGTATGTGTCCATCTGTGGACAGAATTTTTCATGCTCGATCATCGACTAATCGTCAAGTCACTCGTCGGGAACTACAGCGGAAAGTTGGCCAGCTTTCGCAGTTCCGGTCGGATCACCGCCCAACCGCACTCTACCGAGTGGTAATTTACGTGTTGCGGACAACACAACCGGAACTCTGAAAAGCCAATGAGGGCCAGCCTTCGGTGAGTGCTTTACCCTGTTATCACCGGTCAGAACAGTTCCTGCGAATCAACCGCTCCTCGCTAATTCGCATTGATTTCATTCGCGAATTGCAGAAATGGACTCATGGTGAGTACCGAATCCTATTGCAGTCAGGCCACACGCTTATGTGGACCCGTCGCTATCTCGATCGACATTCCGACCTGCTTCGCAAGGTTTAGAGGCGCCCCGTTGGACCCGCCTTTTTCTGAAATTCAAAAGCTGGATTGCTGCAGACTTTCTGTAAGCTAGCGAGGATAAATCTATACGCTAATCGAGTTGATCTGCAGCTAGTGTCTCTGTTCTCCGGGAGCCTCGATTTGCGCAAGGCCTGTTACCGTCAACCGAGGATCATGCGGAGGCAGATTGGCGGACACTGGCCAACTTGCCTGTTCTTAACAAATCGGAAAACAGTCTGATACCCGATTCTGAGCTCAATGAACAAAACAAAAGGTGTCCTCGTTTATGCGAGGACACCTTTTTGGTTGAAGCAGTTTCTGGAACGTGATTCCAGCACATTACGTGAACTACTGACTAGAAGCTGTAGTGTGCTGAGAACTGCACAATACGTGGCTGTGACCGGGTATCAGTGATCTGACCAAAGGTGCTATCACTGATGTTGGCATCCGGATAGTTGTAGCTGGCGAAATTGAATGCGTTGAAGAAGTCGGCCCGGAATTCAACGTTCTGGCTTTCCGTAATGCGGAACTCCTTGCCCGCAGTCAGGTCGATCTGTTCGAACCCGGGAGCACGCTCTGTACCATTGCTTGCAGTACCGAACTGCTCACTGTTGGGAATGCCGTAGGCGCATTCACCATTGTCGAATCCATCGCTTGCGGTACAGGGAGTAGCGGACGGATCAGTACCAAACCAGTTGCCGACGCTGCGATTACGTACCGCGAGCGGACGATAAAGATTTGGCCGTGAAGCTTTGTTGTTCACCGTGGTCGTGTTTGGCGCACCGATCGTGATAGGCAGACCGGTGAAAGCCATAGCTGTTCCCGTCAGCTTCCAACCACCGGCAATCTCATCGATCCACGGGTTTATGTTGCTTCCAAAACGGTGTCCACGACCGAACGGAAGTTCATACACGCCGGTTGCCGACAGATTATGACGTACGTCCATGCTGGCTGGGCCGTAGTCCGCATGGCCGTCATAGCCGTTCTGCCAATAAGCGCTGTAGTTGGGACCGTTATTTCCCAGGGAGTTCGCGCCAAAGAAGCCTGGATTGTTGGTCAGAGCTTTGGCGTAGGTGTAATTCACCGTGTACTCAAGGCCATTGTGCTCACGATGACGAACCTGAACTTGCAAAGCATTGTAGTTCGACATCGATTCTGCTTCGGTTACAACCACACTGCCGTTTTGGCCTACCAGGTTTGCATACGGAGCTGTAGTATTCGGCGCAAAAAGCTGATTGCCTGCGCGTGCATCAATCAGGTGTTGACCCAGTTGACCAACATAACCGGCAGATATAGAGGTCTGATTATTGAGCTCATACTCTGTTGAAAGCGAGAACTCTTGAATGAGGGCCGGGCGCAAATTATTTTGCCATGCGCGAAGTGTATTGCTGCTGGTAGAAGCGGCAAAGCTCACTGGCAAAGCATTCTCTGCGGCGAGTGGGGTACCTGGACTGGTAGCGCTGGCGTTTGTCGCCTGGTAAGTAAAGGCCGGCTGAAACGGCGGATTGAAGTTCAAGCGCAGGTTGGCGCCGGTGCCTTCAAGAAAATTGGTAATGCCGTAACCGCCACGGAAAACCCAGCGTGCAGATGGCTGGAAAGCAAACCCAATACGGGGCATGAGGTTGGTGTAAACCGGATGGTAGAGTGCATGTCCATCGCCAAAGACTTGAGCGGCTTCAGGCGTGCCCGCAGCGTAGTATTGGCCCGTGGCCAGATCCACATTGGCCTGCTTATCGTTCACTTCATAGATTGGCTGGTCATACTCATAACGCAGTCCCAGGTTCAGAGTCAGAGCGGAAGTTACTTTCCAGTCGTCCTGGAAGAAGCCCGCATCACGATACTGACGCTGACCGGAGCGGCCTACATTGGCTGAGATGCCAGCGTAGAAGACCTGGTCCGAATCGAAGTCGGCGACATTGCTACCCGTGAATCCGCCGCCATACTGCAGGCGGCCCATCACGCCATCATTGCCGGGGTAAAAGTCGTTTTGCTGGTAGCGAACCACTTCCGCACCCATCTTCATTGTGTGCTTGCCCAATTCGATGGTGAGGTTGTCGCCGTAGGTGAAGATGTTGTTGATCAGGCTGCTGCCGAGGCCCGTAGTGCCGATGCCGGTAAGGTAGGTTTGGTTGAAGCTGCCCTGGGCATTCGAGAAGTCCTGAAAGGCAAAGCCGGGATATGGCTGATTGGGATAATCAATACCGACCACGGAATCGCCCGTGAGGCCGAAATTTCCAGTTGTGTCAATTGGAATGCCTTGCACCCAGCGAATACGCGACCAGCCTGCACGGAACTCGTTGACAATTGCGGGTGAGAAGACATGCACCTGATTGAACGCGATGCCCTTAAAGGGATAACTATTTATAGCGGGAAAAGTAATGGCAATCGGAGTTTGCGGTGTGGCATCGGAGGCCTCGCCTTGCGAATAACGGACACTGAAAGTATCTCTCGATCCGTAGTGCCAGTCGATTTTCGCGTCGCCCTGGTCATTGCGCACGGTATTCAGATAGTTGCCAATATAGTTGTTCTGTGCGATTCCGTCGGTAGGGGTTTTGTTGGGAAGAGGATATAGCTCCGGATGAGCAAACAAATATTGCGCCACCGGGTTCGTAACCGCTACCTGGTTATTTGGATATGGCGTACGAACGCCATTTACAAAGTGATAGAGCTGCACCGGAGATGAGGAAAAATCGCCATTGCGGAATGCTTCAGGAATGACGCTTGCAGTCTGAGTGCCTCCCGTGCGGAAGCGGGCGCCCTGATAGTCTGCGTAGAAAAATAATTTGTCACGCAGGATCGGACCGCCAATCCCTCCGCCGAAAATGGCTTGCGTAAATGGCGGCTTTGGGGTCCCCGAGAAGTTGTTCGCCCACGTGTTCGCATCCAGCTTGTCGTTTTCGAGAAAGCCGAAAGCCGAACCGTGAAATTTGTTTGTGCCGCTCTTGATGACTGCAATTACATCGCCACCATTCACGTTGCCGTATTCGGCACCCGCGTTGGAGGTAATAACCGTCAAATTTTCAAGTGCGTCGGGACTCGGGTTGTAACCGATCACGTTGTTGATCGTTTCGTTGATCTCAACGCCGTCCAGCAGATAATTGTTGGTCTGGTTGCGATTGCCATTAACGGAAACCTGACCATTCTGATTCGTGTCACGCTCGATGGCGTTTACACCGGTCATGCCAGATGGGGTTGCAGTCACAGCCCCAGGAATGAACGAGGTCACAGACGAAAAATTGCGGCCGTTCAGTGGCAGATTCTGAATTGTGTTCGCGGTAAAGGTACTGGCAATGGACGCGTTGTCAGTATCCAGAATTGGCTGGAGTTGTCCGCTGACCGTGACTGTCTGAGATTCATTCCCAGGTACCAGTTTGGCATCAATCTTCGCGATCTGATTCACTTCGAGGGTGAATTGTGACGAGGTGAAGTTGGAAAAACCCGAACCTGAAACCGTCACTGTATAGTGGCCGATTTGCAGAAAACGAACATTATAATCGCCGGTACCGTTGGACGTCGTTTTGGTGTCTACCCCGGTGTCGACATTGTGAGCGGTGATAGTAGCATTAGGAACAACCGCTCCGGACTGATCGGTTACTGTTCCATTAACGGAGCCTGTAATCGTTTGTGCGCTGCTCAGCGTGCTGATAGTAAGCATCATTGCACTGGCTGCAACCCAACAGCGGAAATGCTTGTAAAACATGAAAAATTTGCCTCCAGGTTAGCAAAAATAATGATTTATAGATTTTTTGATTGGCTGAAAGATGCGTATGGCTGTTCATCGATACCGCATCGTGAGAAAGAACGACAGTGGTAGTGATAGTGGAAACACTCATCCCGAGAGCTCACTTGAGTCACTTTGCTAAATCGCTTTTATAATTAGACGATATAAACCGAGAAGCCGTTGCATCGTCTCTCAGTTTTGGTAACAAATGAATTAATAATAAATTAGTAAATAAGAGAACCAAGCATAAACAAGGGAGGATCGTCGACACTCCCCTTAAAGCATTCTCTCAAAGACTTAACGGAAGGTTTGCCCATGATTCGGCCCGGAGCGGTAGACATATGTCGTCGATGATGGTCAGAATACTCGGTAATCTGCGGAGTCACCCGATGACCGCAGCAGACTTTGGCAGGGTTGCACTGAGCCTGGAGCGGATGGAAGAGTACTCCCACGCAGGATTGCCGGCTTTCGTGTACGAGGCAGGAAATTTGCTCGATTCTCAGTGGTTGCTAATAGGAACGTGTGCCTCATTGAGCCGTAAATATTTCTATCGAATGAGGCCGAAGTGCTGAAGGACATACATGCGTTTGTTGCTAGTCTGCATTAACCGCGAGGACGAGAGAATTTCTGGAAAGTAGTCTTGCATTCATTTTTACTTATTCGCTTCATTTGAATAAATGATAGAGCATTCTATCTCCCGCCCCAGTGCATCAGACCTGCATCGTCGATGTTCTTGCTGAGGTACCTCCGCGTCTGCTACTTCCGCCTTGTGACAATCTCAGCATCAATCGCAATCCCCGGAGCGCCTGAGAAGTCACCTTTTGAGTAACTACAATTCTCAACTATTGCCTACAGGGCGAAGCACATTTCCAGAACCGGTCACGCTCGAAACACGGTTAAAAGATGATCTTGCCGCCGATAATGGCGAAGCGGTTCCCGGAATTCGAGCCAGTCCCGTTCGGCACCACGATGGATGGTTGATTGTTGACCTGGGTAAATCCGGATGAACCAATATTCGCAGTGCTGATACCCGGCGCCGTGTATTGCTGGTTCAGCGTGTTGTATGCGGCGAACGAGAGCTGAAGACTGACGCGCTCGGTCAACTGCGTCGTCTTCGTGATCGTCGCATCCAGGTCGCTGAATACTGGACCGCGCAACAGGCTTCTCGGAGAGCCCGGGTAGGGATTGCCGACGGCCAGCGCATAGGCCTGGTTATTGACAATCCAGTGTGCCGATGTGGGGTCGATCGGAGTTCCGGGGTTATAGACGCCAGTATTGGGGTCGAACCCATCGCTGCCATACACAACGTACTCCGGCGTACCTGGAGCCGGCGTACCCATATTCGGCCCGGTAAACGGATTCAGATAAGCCACCGTATTGATCGGCGCTTTCTTGTTTGAGAGGACAGGCCTGCAGAAATCGAGACCCACGGTTTGGCCAGCGAAACCGATGTCGCAGAAGCTGGTGTCACCAGTGTTCGAATCCAGAGGAATGCCCTGAAACGGTGTGTAAACCTGGCCGGAGTTATAGCGATAGATGCTGCTCAGTCCATAGCCGTTCGTCAAGCGGGAGAGCCAATTTCCCCCCTTCACGAACTTAGGAAGCTGATAGTCAAAGGAGATGGCAACCACATTGGGAAAGTCGTTGCCGCTCAATCCGTACTCTCCCTGTCCTGGGTTGAAGGGATTTTGGGGCCATGCAATGGAGCTGCCAGCGCCGCCGGTGCTACGGAAGGCATCAGTAGTGTTGGTCAGATTCTTACTGAAGGTGTAAGAGACCGTTGACGTCAACCCGTGGTAGCTCCTGGTAGTCAGGTTGAGCAGCAGCGCACTGTAGTTGGCAAATCCACCATTGGTGATGAAGGCCTGGTTGGAAAAATCACAGTTTGGGCGGCCAAATCCATTCGCGTTCGGGTCCTGGCACAGGGAGGATGGCGAAACAATGTTAGGGAAAGCAGCGGCTACGTTCGCCAGGAGCGGGTTGTTATTGTTGGATTGAAAGTCGTGCGTGGTCTTGGAACCGACGTAGCGGATTTCGCCAACCGCCGCCGTACCGATCTGATGCTCGATTCCCAGCGTCCAGGTTTGCACGTAAGGTGGACGGAAATTCGTGGGAAAGTACTGCTCGAAACGCGATCTCGGATCGATGCCACGCGGAAGGAAAGGCAGGTTGGTCGCGCGAACATCGGCCCCCAGGAGCGATCCGTTTGCCGGCAGGCATGCACCCGCAGAGCACGGCACCGAGCCGAAGTTCACCACCGGAGCCGCAGTGGCCGCCAGGGTGAACAGATTAATGAAGGCTGGATTCTCGTTGATCGCGTAGCCGCCGCGAATAACCAGTTTTTTGTCGAAGTTCGGGTTCCAGGCAAAGCCCAGTCGCGGTTCGAACCCTTTGTAGAACTGATCCGCGGCCGGATTCGTGCGCGCGGAGAGCGGCAGCGTCGTATCCCAGAACGCGGTGGCTGGATTCAACTCGCGCGCTACTGTTTCATCGTGCAGCTTGTTAAGGGCCTGGCTAAAAAACTCCCAGCGCAGGCCGATGTGCGCGGTAAATGTGGGACTGACCTTCCAGTCGTCCTGCACGTACGCCGCGACATCTCCCTCTGTAAAAGGAATTGCAGAATTTCCGTCAGCCATGAGGATATGGGCCGGAGCATTCGTTCCCTGGCTGGCAGCGCCATTCTGGAGATAGTCGCTGAAGTTTTGAAAATTGAAGACTCCGTTGTAATTGAACAATCCGAATTGGGGCGAGTTCTGGTAATCGAATTCACCGCCGAAGAGAATGGTGTGATTGCCATGGGTCCAGGTCGCATTGTTTTGCACCTGGGTTACTTTAACTGTACGGCCTTGCGGGAAAACGGTATTCTCGCCGAATCCCACATCGTTGCCCGCGCCGACGAAGAGTACCTGGGCAGGGCAAGCACCGAAGTCTGTGGTCGTGCAATCGGGAAACGACCCGCCCTGAAAATCGAGCTTTGCCTGCTGGAAGCTGTAACGGAGCTGATCAACCCAACGCTCGTTGAAGGTGTGCGTCCAGTCCGCTCCAATGGAGTGCGTGGCCGAGTTAATGTCAACGAAGGCCCCATTCGCGATCTGGCCGAATTCACCACCTCCTACTCCGGTGCTCTGCTCATTTTGATACATATACCGAACAAAGAGGTGATCGCTCGGCGTCGGCTGAAAGTCCAGACGGCCAAGATGCTCCTGGTCATTGAAGACGCTGGGAACAAAGCGCTGTACCGCCGCGAACTCCACCGGTTGGGTTACGCCACCAGGTCCACTGATCGATTCGATGCATGTGCCATTGGGGCCTGGCGTTCCTGGGCAGCCACTCGCGGGGACTGGTGTCGCCACCGGATTGCCCGTTTTAACACCAAACGGTCCAGAGGCGGAGAGCGCGGTCACCGCTGGATTCCCAGGGAAGGCGGCCTCGAGCTGCTGGAGTCCGGTTGGATCCGGAGTGATGCCGGGCAGACTTGACGTCGGCGCAGCGCCCGGACGGACACGGTCCCAGAATGTGCTCCCGAAGAAGAAGAGTTTGTCCTTCAAAATGGGGCCGCCGATAGTTCCACCATAACGGTTCTCAACGTAGCGCGGCAGGGTCGGTACGATACATCCCGTGCTGGGATCTTGACCAGACGCGCAAAAGCCGAAAATCGAACTCTTTTGCTGGTTAGGGAAGGAGCTAAGCTGCTGCCCCTGGTAGAACTCGAAGCCGCTTCCGTGAAGTGTGTTCGCGCCCGACTTCGTGATGTAGTTGATAACCGCTCCGGCATTGCGGCCATACTGCGCGCTAAAGTTATTGGTGATGATTTGCAGTTCCTGTATAGCATCCTGATTGGCAAAGAAGAACTGAGGGCCACCAATGGTGTTGTCGTTGTTGGATTGGCCGTCGATCTCCGAATTGTTGTATCGTCCGCTCTGACCATTGACCGAGTAGTTGTCTCCGTTCGTATTTGAGAAGTTATCGCCATGCGTGCTCACGACTCCTGGGATTAGTTCCGCTGCGGTATCGAACCCGTTATTCAGCGGCGCCCTCTGGATCGTCTGCGCATCGAACGTCGTCGTGACCTGCGAATCGCTGGTCTGGAGCAGCGCTTCTGTTGAGCCGTTGACTTCCACTTGAGTCGCAGTGCTTACATGCAGCGAAGCTGCTCTCAGATCGGTTGTGGCCCCTGAGTTCACCGAAACGTCGGTTACTTTCAAATTGGCGAACCCTGCGGCATCGATATTGATCGTATAGATCCCGATGGGGACAGCGTGAAAGGAGAACGAGCCGTCTGCTCCTGAGGTCGTCTGGAGTTGTGTGCCCTGAGCGTTGCTTGTGGCCGTCACCTGCGCGTTGGGAACCACCGCGCCGGACGGATCGAGAACTGTACCCTTCATGGTGCCGGTGGTGATGCCCTGACCGATTCCGAATGGGGCGAGGATGAGAACAAAAAATGTCGCGATGAAGATTCTGAGGAAGATTCTAAGGGTGCGAATCATTGCCACTCCCCTCGATATGCCTGTTTTCCTAGGGGCCACGTTTGCTGAATCCATAGGTGATGGGGCAATCAGGTTGCCACTCTGCCAGGTGCCTGCGCTCCATTTGTCAGTTAGTGTGCGGCTGCCCTGTCCGAATGGGGTCATCTAAGTCGCAAGTAGCAGGAAAACTGTGACGGGCGTTGGAAATGCCGTGATGAATGGCGCGTGCATGCAGCAGAGTAGGGATTATCTTGATGATGTATTTAAGAGTCCCGTCCGCAAGAATTTGATAGGAGCTGAAATTTGTGATGGACGGCAGATTCATGGGATAAGCGGCCAAATCGTCGCGGCTGGACTTCAAGGATCAGGGGTGGGTGCCACAAAAGCAGTTCTCTGGATGGGTGACGATAGTCTCGCTCACCTGTCTATGACGGCTAGCTGAGGAGGCACTCATGACCAGCAAAACTCATTTCCTTTGCATGAGCATAGGCACACTTACCATGCTCAGTTGCCTGATCCCTCAATTCACCCAATCGCAACCGAATGCGCTGCTGAGCGATATCGACGCGGCCAAAGAGAAAACTATAGAAGGACATTTGCAACAAGAACTGCAACTCGCTGGAGATTACATGACCGGGCGCGGCGTTGCACGCGATATCACACGTTCCGCTTACTGGTATCACAAGGCGGCAGATCAGGGCTATCCGGGCGCTCAGGTTCAGCTCGGGTATTTCTATCTCACAGGCCTGGGTGTTGAACGCAATGAAGTGGAGGCTGCGAAGTGGTTTGAGCGCGCAGCTGCTTCTGGGTCCAAGGAGGGAAAGCTAAACCTAGCGGTCCTCTATATCCGCGGTTCAGTCGTCCCCCGCGATCCGCACCTGGGTTTCGTGATGCTGCAAGAACTTGCTGACAAGCAATTTCCGTGCGCAGAAGACTATCTGGGAATCTCCTACCTTTTTGGAATCGGGGTGGCAAAAGATCCGGTAAAAGCTGAGAAATGGTTCGAGCGCGCGGCGAGCCATCACAGTCCTGAGGGAGAGTACGCAATGGGTAGCCTGTACTCGACGATAAGTGGTCACGAGCATGACTTTGTAAAAGCCGCCGAATATCTGCGACGTTCCGCCAACAGCGGATATGTGAACAGCATGCACTCCCTTGGACTTTTACTGGTCAACCATCCGGAGCTTGATCAGCAAGCGGGAGAAGCTCGTCACTGGCTCGAGTCTGGAGCGGAGGGCGGCTCTTATCGTTCGTCGGTTGTGCTGGGTGTTCTGGCTCGCGATGGGCGTCGCCGACTTCTCGGTCGGTCTGCTCCTCGGCTTCGGGCTGATCTCGACGTATGCCTTCAGGGGGAACGCGGTCGCCATCGAAAAGGGCGCCCAGCTCCGCGCCGGTCTCGTGAAGTTCCAGGTCCCGCTCGGCTTCCTCGCGATCCTGACGTCCGTCGCGTACACGGATCTGCACGCGTGGATCGGTGCTCACGCCGTAGTTACCTTTGAACTGCGGCGAGGCGCGCACGACAGCAGGCAGCAATTCGGCAACGACGCGCCGCTCAAGTCCGGGCCAGGTCAACAACGCGCCGCTGGTGATGCCCGTGCCCAGGCCAATCACGAGCGCCGAACGCGGTGCGTCGCGGTGAATGAGCAGTGGCAGCAGCGTCTGCAGACGCATGTAGCGCAGCGAGGTCATGGCGTCGCCGGAATTCGACACGCCCTGGATATACAGGCGCTTGAAGTGGTTTTCACCCGAGCTCTGCTCGACGACCGCAACGGTGCCTCCCGTGCTTTCCTCGTAAAAGCCAAGGTTGCCACTATGTGC
>Ga0209169_10002749_pt1 | contig 10472 bp, 15 predicted proteins | sample HubBroMetageWRM4_FD_188346 | JGI IMG/M metagenome (GOLD analysis project Ga0209169, IMG submission 188346) | Warmed soil microbial communities from the Hubbard Brook experimental Forest, New Hampshire - Hubbard Brook CCASE Soil Metagenome WRM 4... | ecosystem: Environmental > Terrestrial > Soil...
GAGACGGTTTTTTCGATGGCGGCGGCGACGGCTTTGGGATCTGTGGCGTCGGCCTGGATGGCGATGGCTTTGCCGCCGGCGGATTCGATCGCGTTGACCACGTTTGCGGCTGCGTCGGCGCCTTTGGTGTAGGTGATGGCGACGTTTGCGCCGTCTGACGCGAGGCGCTTTGCGATTGCGGCGCCAATGCCGCGCGATGCGCCGGTGACGAGTGCGGATTTACCTGCGAGTTTCTGAGCCATGGGAGTCTCCTGTGGTTGTGTGCGAACTGGAACGGGTTTAGATGTCGGCGCGTGGCTGACGATTCCGACGAAGAGCGAGCCGAGGCTGGGATCGACGCAACAAGCGTACCGGAGTGGGCGGAATGCGTGGTGTAAAAATTTGAATAAGCTGGAGTGGCGCGGCGTGGTGCGCGCGTTTTGGACGATGTGCGGCGGTATAATCGGCGGCGATGATCGCGAAGACGGTGCTGCTGCAAGATGTGCGGTATTCGGAGTGGTCTACGCGGCGGTTGTTGGAAGCTGCGGCGGCGCTGACGAGCGAGGAACGCGTTCGGGATTTGGGGCAGTCCCACCGGAGTGTGGTGGGGACGCTGAACCATTATTTTTTGTCGGAGCGGCTGTGGGCGGATTCGCTCATTGCGCACACGCTGCCGGCGCTGTACCCGTTGGGGCGGTCGGCGCCGCCGGCGGACCTTTCGATTGAGAAGCTGGGGCACGTGTGGCCGCCGATCTGGAAGCGTCTCGACGCGTGGTTGGACGACCTAAGTGATGCGCAACTCGCGCGCGTGATCCCGTGTGAAACGCTCAAAGGCGAGTTTCGTGATTTCCCACGATGGGAAATCATCCGGCACAGTGTGAACCACTCGACGCTGCACCGTGGGCAAGTGGTGGGAATGTTACGGCAGCTGGGGAAACAACCGCCTAACGTGGACATCATGACTTTCTACTTGGGTGGATGATTCGCAACGGCCGCATCGCGACAAGAACAAAAGCTACGGCGAGCATCGCACGGGCTGCCGTGCGCCGCTCGCCCACAGGCAGGATTGCCTATGCTACCTAAGGGCGAAGTTCGATTTGGTCTTGCGCGGCGTCGTACTTTCATTCCTGAAAAATCGTGATAAAGTTCGAGGAGTCTCAATCCTCAGGGGTGTTCATGTCGGCGAATTTCTCTCGGTCCCGGACGATTTGTATGTTCGCGATTTGCGTCTCGCTGCTCTCCTGCGCGTCCCAAAAGCCGCCGTTTAAGATTGCAGTGGCTGCGGCGGCAGGTTTTCACGGCCCGATGCACATCCGGCTTTGCCAGCCGGGAGCTTCCGCCACGGCGCAGCTGGACGCGAACGGGAATGGCATGACGTCCGCGTGCCCCGAGCCCGGCGATAACATGGAAATTCACGGGACGCGCGGCGCGGAGCCGGTGGATCTGACGCGCGAGGATATCCGAGTGGTGAAGACCGGGGACTCGATTCCTATAGCCCTGGACGCCGACCTGAAGTAATTCGCCGCGCGAGGAGCGTCGATGCCCGCGCTTCGAAAAATTGAAAAGGCTCAACCCGGCGAGTACGCCACTTACGCTTCGATCTACGTCGATCTCACTCCCGACGACGGCCCCATCCTGACATTCCTCGAACGCAACGCAGAAATTCTGACGAACCTTTATCGCAGCTTGCCCGAGGAGCGCTTGCTCTATCGCTACGCGCCGGGGAAGTGGACGATGAAGGAGATTCTGAACCACTTGATCGACGACGAGCGGATTTATGCGTATCGCGCTTTGCGATTTGCGCGCAACGATCGCGCGGAGTTGCCCGGTTTCGATCAGGATTTGTACGCCAGCGAGTCGAACGCGAACGCGCGAGACATCGACGAGATGCTCGACGAGTACGCCTACACGCGTCGCTCGTCGCTCTCGCTGTTCAACAGTTTTTCAGATGAGATGCTGCTGCGGCGGGGAATTGCGGACGGGAATTCGGTGACGGTGCGCGGACTGATTTACCACACTGCGGGGCACGAGCAACGGCACCTGAATATTATTCGCGAGCGGTATCTTACGAGCCTGCATCGCGACGATTCCTAGCCCTTCGTTTTTGCGTAGGGCGCTTTAGCGTTTTCGGCCGCCGACCCACATCATCGGCGTCCATTCGCCGTCAGTATTTTCCACTTTCAATCCAGCCGATTCGAGTTCGCGCGCCGCTTCATCGGGTCGGATCGCGCGGCCCTGCCAGGTGTCGAGATAGCGGAAGCGAACGAAGAGAGCGCCGCGTTTCCGCGACGGCTCTTCGCGGCCAACGTCCTTGAAACCGGCTTCGACCATCAGGCGGCCGAGCGGCAGCGTCCACACGCCTTTCATATGCAGACGGAAAAGACCCCCCGGTTTCAGGACGCGCGCGGTTTCGCGGAAGTAATTGAAGATCGCTTCCTTGCTGCCGACGTGCTGGAAGACGGCGAAGGAAAACGCGAAGTCGATGCTCGCGTCGGGCACGCCATCGAGGTCGCCGCCGGAGACGGCGAGAAAGCGCGCGTTGGTTAGATTGTAGGAGGATGCCTTGCGAACCATTTCGGGCGAGACGTCCACGCCGGTGTAGGACGCGAAATCCTGCGACATCCATCGCGCGATGCGGCCGAGGCCGCAGCCGATCTCGAGAGCCGATTTGCCCGCGGGATCGAAATTCATTTTCTTCAGATAGGGTGTGACGTAGCGCGAGTAGTCCACTTTGCCGGATGCGAAGAAGGCGTCTTCTTCGTTGGGCTCGTCGGGCCAGTTGATGTAGGCGCGAGGATTTTCGCGGGCGCGTGTATCCCAGTCGCGCCGGGCGGCTTCGAGGTACGTTGTGTCGGGTGAACTTTTGTCGTTCATGATTCGATCGGTGCTAGATTGTGCCGTGTCGCGGGCACGTGGCGCGCGACACGGCTTAAGAAAATAGCATAGCGAAGCGGGGCAGCGGACGCGAGCGATGGATCAAAATTCTGAAAACTGCGCGGTGAGCGGGAAGCGCAAATACGATTCGGAACGCGATGCGCTTGCGACCGCAGCCCACCAAGTCTCCACGAACAACGCGCCGAAAGATTTGAGAGCTTATCCATGCCAGTGGTGCGGAGGCTGGCACCTGACGAAAGGCTCCGCTTCGAATACGAAGAAGAAGCGCTGACGCTGCTTGTACAGCAGTGCGGCGCGCGGGCTAATCGCGTTTGGCGGCTTCGCGCGTAGGGCTTTTGGTGCCCTTCACGAAGCAGGAGTCGCACACGCGAGTGCCGTCTTTCAGTGTGAAGTCCACTCGCCGCGTGGAATCGATTTCGGCTCCACAGCGCCCACAAAGATCTGCATTTGAATCGCTCACCACACTCTCCCGCGCTACCCGCGCTGAAATTGCCGAGCCGCTCAGCGCGACAACGGATACATCAACCACGCGATACCTACTCCTACGATGATGAAAAGCGAAAAGGTGATGGCCGCGTAACGCACGCGTTCCGCCGGTGCGCGGGGCGTGAGGCACGCGAGCGCTCCGGCGACGAGCGCGGCGTAAAGCAACATCGCGGCGAAGTGACTCAGACCTGCAACATGGCCGATCATGCGCGGCGCCCCATCGCGATTTCGTAAGCGTCAAACACTCCCAATATGTTCACCACGCCCGCGGCGGCGATCAGGCGAGTGCCGTAGTCGCCCGCAGCCTTCGAAACGTCAGGACCGGCGGTCTGCACAAAGCGCGAAAGAAAATAGAAAACGCCCGAACCCGCGTCGGCGAGAAAGCCAAGCGTGCCGAATGGGTCAGCAGAATGTTGCGCGAAAACATTGCCTCGGAGCAATAGACCGGTGATGGCGAGGCCGCCCGCGCAAAGAAAAAACACAAAGCCGCGGACCCAGCGCCGGGCAATCACGTGACCGAGGCCTGGCACAGCCCACGCGGCGACGGCGACCAGCGTTGCGATGACGCGAATACCGATCTCGGCTGAAAGTGTGCGCGCGGAAGCGTCGCTGTCGTTGAATTCGAGTTCGCGCGCGTCATCGGGAGCAGACGTGATGGCTGCAGCGACTTCCGGATCGACGGATTGCGCAGCGGGCGGGGGCGGAATTTCGCTCGCGGTGCCGCGGACTTCCTCGGGCGGCAAGCCCGTGGTGGCGAGCTGGCGCGCAGCATCGAGTTCGGCGATGTCGTGCGGGGCTTCGGGAGCTGCGTGGGGAAGGGGTTCGTTCACTTTTGCCTAGGCCAGAAGCGGCAGAATCTCTTCCTGAATGGCGCCGGTGACGCGCGCTTCGCGGTCGCTGACGTGCACGTTCACTTCGCTGCGAATGCCGAACTCGGGGAGGTAGATGCCGGGCTCGACCGAGAAGCAGGTGTGCGGTGCGATTTTGCGATCGTCGCGCGTTTCCAGGCTGTCCATGTTCGCGCCGTTGCCGTGCGTTTCCTCGCCGATGCTGTGGCCGGTGCGGTGCACGAAATATTTCTCGTAGCCCGCTTTGCGAATCACGTCGCGGGCGGCGCGGTCCACTTCCCATCCGTGGATCGGCTTGCTCTTGGCGACGGCGTTTTTCACGAGTTCGACGGCGGTGTTGCGCGCGGTTTTCACGATCCTGAATATTTTCGCGTAGGAGTCGGGAACGCGCGCGCCCAAATATCCGACCCAGGTGATGTCGTAGTACACGCTGCCGGGCTTGGCGAGCTTGCCCCAGATGTCGAGAAGGAGCAGATCGCCGGCGCGAATCGGGCGAGCAGTTTCGATGGTGGGCTCGTAGTGCGGATTGCCGTTGTTGGGTTGCACGGCGACGATGGGCGGCTCGCTGGTGGTGATGCCGCGAAGGCGGAATTGTTCGAGGATCCACTCCTGCAGCTGGAACTCGGTAAGCGGTTTGCCGTCGCGCACAAATTCAGCGGCGCGCGCGAATGCTTCGTGTGTGATTTTGTCGATGGTGCGCCCGGCTTCGAGGTGGCCGTCGAACTGTGCGGCCGACCACGTCGCTTCAAATTTCTGGACGAGATCGGCGGAGCTGACCACTTTTTTCTTCAGCTTGCGGATCAGTTCGATCGTGCCGGCATCGACCAGGCCGATGTAGGGAATGTTGTTGTCCGGCGAATACTGCATCGCGATGGTTTTCGCGCCGGAAAGAATTTTCTTCACGCCCTTGTGCAGCTCTTCCCAGCCGGAATATTCGATCTTCTTGCCGGGAACGGCGTCGAGCGCGCCGGCTTCGATGCGATGAACGAGTTTGAGAGGCTCGCCCTTGCGCGGGATCAAGTAGAACCAGCGGCGCGTGGCCATTCCGTTGCCGAGCTGGAGAATTTTCGCGGCGATTGAGTCGCGGCGGTGATGATCGAAGAACAGCCATCCATCCAACTTGAGTTTCTTCAGTTCGTCCTGAATGGCTTTCACATCGAGCATGTTCCCGCCCTCACGAATTTCGTACGAAGCTTATTTCGCGGCGCTTTCGGCCAGCGCCAGGATTTGTTCGCGCGTGACGCATGCGATGGCCACGCGCTTGGAGCGATTTTTTTCGCCCGTGACGATTCTAACAGCCGCGATTGGCACCTTCAAACGAGTGGCCAGAATGCGCCGCAAACTTTCGCTGGCGCGGTCTTCGAATGCCGGAGCGGTGAGGCGAATTTTGAGCGCGCCGGCATGTTCACCTTCGATGGCATCGCGGCTGGAACGGGGCGAAACACGGCCCGAGACGATCACTGCGCCGTCGCGCTCGGTGGCGTCGATCACCGCTGCGCCGTCCGCTGCGTGCGCTCAGCGCGCCAGCTCACCATTGTATTCGCGGATGAGCTGGTAGCACTCGCACGACGAACGCTCGAGGCCCTTGCGATTGATTACGCGCACCGAGCCGCGCGTGTATTCGATCACGCGCTTGCGCTGCAGCACGCCGGCGGCTTCGGTCACGCTGCTGCGGTCTGTGCCGAGCATCACGGCGAGGAAATCGTGCGTCATGGGAATCAGGCCGGCATCCACGCGATCTTGCGTCATGAGCAGCCAACGCGAGAGGCGCTGCACCACTTCGTGAAGGCGATTGCACGCCGCGGTCTGCGAAATTTGCATGCGGTTCACGATCACGAAGCGGCTGAGGCGCACAGGCAATTCCGGGTACGCGTGAAAGAGCTTTTCGACGTGCGTGGTCGAGATCGAATACGCCATGCCGGAAATCTGGACGATCTCTCGTAGCGGACTGCGGCGGATGCCAAACAGGCCTTCGAGTCCAACGACCCCTTCGTTGCCGACGACGCCGGCTTCGGCCGTCTTGCCGTTGGACATCACGACGACCAGCGAGATCAGGCCGCTATTGGGAAAATAAACGCGCTCGACCTTGCGATTCGCCTCGTGAAGGATCGAATGGTGCTCGAGTTCGACGAGCTTGAGCCGCGGGCGCATCGCGCGGAATTCGCGATTGCCCAGCAACAATAGAATTCGATTCGAAACCGGCTTACCTTCCGGACCGGTGCGCTCGCCGGGCTGGAGCAGCTGCGACATTTACGTCTCCTCAGAAATATTTCGTGTGAAGCACTGAAGTAGGTGAGGGCAGCATCGCCGATAACCCTCTACGAATCAAGTTTATGTGGGGAATGCCACGGAGGGCAGGCGACGACAGGATCGCCGAGCATACGGCTATTAGTGTATTTCGTTCCGATTTGAAACGGAGTAACGTCGGCTCTTGTGGCTCTGTGGGTTATCCCACATAAAGTACTAAAATGGACAGCACCCGAAACTCGTAGCATAGCCCCAGGATCAACCTAGCCCGTGTACAACATTCTGATTGCAGACGATAGCGACCTGATACGCGGCTTCCTCAAGAGCCTCGCGGCCCAATATAAGGGTTGGACGATTGTAGGCGAAGCGGTGAATGGCCGGCAGGCGGTACTCATGGCGGCCTCGCTGAAGCCGGACCTGGTGGTCGTGGACCTGGCGATGCCGATGCTGGATGGGCTCCGCGCGGCGGTGGAAATTCTGAAAGGCTCGCCCGCCATGCCCATCATTCTATATACGCTCCATGACATGCCGCACCTTTATCTCGAAGCAAAGAAAGCTGGGATCCGGGAAGTGGTGTTCAAGACGGCGGATGCAACGGCACTGGCTGAGGCGATCCAGCGAGTTTTTGATGCGCCCGTGACCACTGGCGCGGCGGGTGAGGTGGTGGCGCCGCCGCTGTTTGTGGACGGCGGCTCCGCGGATGGAAACGCGGCGCCCGTTGTGAGTGAAACGGAAGAGGCCTCGACTTCGACCTCAGCGTCGGCGGAGTCAGTGATGGAAAATTCTGCGGCGGCTGCGGCGCCTCCTGAAGAGCCGACGGGCGCGAACTAGCGCCGACTTTTGGGACTGATCAGGCTTTTTTCGCGCGTTCGCCGAAAAGCGCGCTTCCCACGCGAACTTCCGTTGCACCCTCTTCAATCGCCACTTCGAAATCGTGGCTCATTCCCATGGAAAGGACCGGCAGCGGCAGTCCTGTGCGAGCGCGTAGCTTTTCGCTTAGCTCGCGCAGACGGCGGAAGTAGGGGCGGACTTTTTCGATGTCTTCAAAGAAGGGCGGGACAGTCATCAAGCCTTCGAGCTTCAGGTTGGTGAAGCCGCGGACGGCGTTGGTGAGCGCGTCGAGATCGGCCTCGGCTACTCCGGATTTTGATTCTTCGCCGCTGAGGTGAACTTCGATCAGCACGCCGAGCCGTTTGCCTTGTTCGGCGGCTGCGGCGTCGAGCTTGTTTGCGAGTGCGATGCTGTCGAGTGAATCGACGCGGTCGAAAATCGCGGCGGCTTTGCGGGCTTTGTTGGTTTGCAGATGGCCGATCAGCTGACATCGCACGGCGGCATCCGAGAATTCAGCGCGCTTGGACTCCCACTCCTGCACGCGGTTTTCGCCGAGAATCGTAAGTCCGGCGGCGATGGCTTCGCGAATCGTTTCCACCGGCTGTGTTTTGGTCACAGCGATCAGCGTGATTTCCGCCACGTCGCGCTCCATGCGAGCAGCGGCGCTAGCGATCCGTTCGCGAACTGCGGCTAGCCGGTCTGAGATTTCCGTAGCGGTCATTGGTCTCATTGATGAGTGCGGCTGCGATTTTATCACGCGCGGCGATGCTAACTTGCAACGTGCCAGTCCCGTCCAAAATGATGCAAACGATTTAACATTTCGATGACCTGGAGACCACCCGCCTGCATGTTAAACTCCCGACGGAAACCGGGGAGGATTCATCGTGGCTAAGCCTTCGTCGCGCGCAATCCATCCAGGCCTTCGACTCGCCAAGCACATTCAGGCTTCGGGCCTGACGCAGACCGAATTGGCGCGCGCGATTCGCGTGCCGGTGAATCGGATCACGCGCATTCTGAACGGTACGCGTAACATCACAGCAGAGACCGCAGTGCGGCTTGGGCACTTCTTCGGGCACCCGCCCGAATTCTGGCTGAACCTGCAGGGCATGCACGACATTCAAGTGGTGGAAGAAAAGGAAGGGAAGGCGATTCGCGCGCTTCCGAAGTTCAAACGCCGCTAGGCGCGTCGTTGAGTCTTCGTTGACGCGTTCTGCAAGTCGCGTCGGAGACTCGCGGCGCGAGCTTCACGCTCCTCGTGCAATTGGCTCGAAGTTTGGTGTGCTAAACTCCCGTCAGACGCCATGCCCCCGCGCGGAAAATTCATAGTCCTAGAAGGGATCGATGGTTCGGGCAAGCACACGCAGATCGATCTGCTGGTTCGCGCGCTGGTGTCGCGCGGCGTGGACTTCGCGCAGCTGGGCTTTCCGAACTACGACGGTTTCTTCGGCAAACTCGTCGCGCGCTTTCTGAATGGCGATTTCGGCGGCCTCGAGGCCGTCGATCCGCATTTCTCCGCGCTGCTTTACGCGGGAGATCGCCTGGAATCTAAGCCGTTGCTCGACCGTGATCTTGCGGAGGGCAAGACGCTCGTTGCCGACCGTTACGTCGCGTCGAACCTGGCGCATCAGGGCGCGCGGACGGCGCCTGAGAAGCGGGCCGCGTTTCTGCGTTGGCTGAAACAACTCGAATACGAAATCTACGGCCTGCCCCACGAAGATCTGGTGGTGTATCTGCGCGTGCCGCCGGCGGAAGCGCAGCAATTGGTGGCGAAAAAAGGGAAGCGCGACTACACGCAGCTGGAGCGCGACATTCAAGAGGCGAACATCGCGCACCTGGAAGCTGCGTCGGCCGTGTATGACGAGCTGGCCAAGCAGCCGGAATGGGTGACGATCGAGTGTTACGACGCGGTAGCAAAAAAGCTGCGCACCCCGATGGCGATTCATAAAGATGTGGTGGCGGCGGTGGAATCGCGCGTACTGCGCATGCACTACGTGAACTGAACGCTTACGGGACCTTCAACGACGATGGGTTTTGACGAATTCCTCGGGAACGCACGCGCGGTGTCCGCCCTACGCGGCATGCTGCGACGCGACCGCGCTCCCAGCGCGATGCTTTTCTCCGGAGCGCAGGGAGTGGGGAAGTACACGCTGGCGCGGATGTTTGCGCAGGCCGCCAATTGCGAGCGCCTGAAAGACGATTTCTGCGGCGAGTGCGACTCCTGCTTACGAATGGCGCCATACGCCGACCCGGCGCCGCTGATTGCAGCGGGACTCACCGAGCGCGGGGAGAGCCCGGACGCGTCTGCCGTGGAGCGAATGCCGCTGATCCTTCAGCCGCACCCGGATGTGTGGCTGCTGGTGCCCGATCCGGTGCGCAAGAATTCTCCCGTGGCGCGGCCGTTGATTCGCGTCGGCCAGCTTCGCGCGGTGCAACGCGCGGCTTATTTCAAGCCAGAAGGCCGCCGGCGCATCTTCATTCTCGATGGCGCCGATACGATGCGCTGGACCGACGCGGACATCTTCCTGAAGATCCTGGAGGAGCCGCCAGACTCGGCGACGCTGATCCTACTAGCGCCGAAGCCGGATTCGATGCTGCAAACAATCCGTTCGCGGTGCCTTCAGTTCCAATTCGCGCCAGTTCCGACTGAGGACATCGTCCAGTTCCTGAAATCACGAAAAGACGTGAAAGTCGCCGACCCGCAACTTGCCGCGCAGCTTTCCGCGGGAAGCCCCGGGTTCGCGCTAGCTCTCGATCTGAAGGAATCGCAGCGCTTGCGCCGCAATGTGCTGGGCCTGCTGGACCAGGCCGCGACGGGCGGAAATTATTCGGAACTTTTCGCTCAAACCGCGCAAATAGCTAAGCAAGAGAAGGAATCGTTTGAAAACATATTGCCGCTGTTTTATAGTTTGCTTACAGACCTTCTCGAAATATCCCAAGGTCCCAAAAGCCGTCTTCCGCGAAATCCCGATTTGAATCGTGAACTGGAAGCGCTGAGCAAGAAGGTCAACTGGGAATGGGTCGTCCGTGCCACACAGGGCATGGACCGCCTGGAAAAGCGTCTGCGGCGCAATGTGGGCCGCCAGTTGGGCCTCGATTCTCTCCTGATTTCGCTGGGAACCCGGTAGTCCCAATTTTCTGTAAACTTTTTTAAAATCATCGCAACCGAATCCCCGCTTCCGCAGTCAT
>Ga0209169_10002753_pt1 | contig 10465 bp, 9 predicted proteins | sample HubBroMetageWRM4_FD_188346 | JGI IMG/M metagenome (GOLD analysis project Ga0209169, IMG submission 188346) | Warmed soil microbial communities from the Hubbard Brook experimental Forest, New Hampshire - Hubbard Brook CCASE Soil Metagenome WRM 4... | ecosystem: Environmental > Terrestrial > Soil...
GAATCCCGCGGAAGACAAAGTGAATGTCGCGGGGCAGGGAATGATCTCGGTTTTCGGGTTGACGCTGCCGCCGAAAGAGAAAGTACCCAGTACCTAGTACCCAGTATCCAGTGAGAAGCGGGTTGACTCGGTACTAGGTACTGGGTACTAGCGACCTTCATGAACACCTCCGAACTCATCTACGACTGGAACAAGAATCATCCGCCAGGGCTGAAACCGCTGGGGCCGGTGCTGCTCAATGATGAGACCCTGCGCGATGGGCTGCAGTCGCCTTCCGTGCGCGACCCTTCGATTGCCGAGAAGATCGAGATTCTTCATCTGATGGAGGCGCTCGGGATCAACTCTCTCGATCTCGGGTTGCCGGGTGCGGGAGCGCGCGCAGTCGAGCATGTGACCGCGCTGGCGCGCGAAATCGTGGCGCACAAGATGAAGATTCGCGCCAACTGTGCTGCACGGACGCATGAGAACGATATTCGTCCCATTGCTGAGATCGTGCAGAAGACGGGTCTGCGCATCGAGGCCGCTACGTTTATTGGATCGAGTCCGATCCGGCGGTTTACGGAAGGTTGGTCCGACGATTTTCTTTTGCAAACCACCGAGAAGGCTGTGAAATATGCGGTTTCGCTCGGCCTCGAATCGATGTACGTCACCGAGGATACCTCGCGATGTGATCCGGAGACGGTGAAGCGGCTGTATTCGACGGCGATCAGCTGCGGGGCGCGAGCCATTGTGATCTGCGACACCGCCGGGCACTCCACGCCTGTGGGCGCGTTCACGCTGGTGCAGTTTGTGATGGAGGAGGTGGTGAAACCCTCCGGCGAAAATATTCGCGTGGACTGGCACGGGCACAACGATCGCGGCCTCGCCATTGCCAACTCGATTGCGGCACTGATGGCCGGGGCCAATTGCGTCCACGGGTGCGCCATCGGCCTGGGCGAGCGCGTGGGCAATACGCAGATCGATCAGATGCTGGTGAATCTCAAGTTGATGAGCATTGCGCCGTGGGACGAGCAGGACCTCACCAAGCTGAAGCAATATTGCCAGGCGGTTTCGCGGGCCACGGGCGTGCCCATTCCGGCGAACTATCCGGTGATGGGGGATGACGCTTTCCGCACCGCCACGGGCGTGCATGCGGCGGCGATCATCAAAGCATTTCGCAAGAACGACGTTGTGCTGGCCAACACGGTTTACTCGGGCGTGCCCTCGCATGTATTCGGCCTGGAGCAGATCATCGATATCGGCCCGATGAGCGGGAAATCGAATGTGCTGTTTTGGCTGGAGCGGCGCGGCATTCCGGCGACCGACGATCTGGTCGAGCGCATTTACCAGCGCGCGAAGACGAGCGACCACACGCTGAGCGACGCCGAAATTGCGGAATGCCTGCCGGCTGCGGGTGTGAAGCAGAGCTGAGGCGTTCGAAAGCTTCGCGCGAGATCCCCTGCGGCTTCGCTCAGGGCAGGCTCTCGCCCCGCTGGAGAGAACGCGGGGCTTCGGGATGACGCATCGGAGACAGATGAGTAGTGCTGAGGTGACCTGAATGTCCGAACCAATGCGACATGCGATTCTGGGGGCTGGCGGCGTCGGCGGGCTCATCGGCGCTTGTCTCGCGCACGCGGGAGATTCCGTCACACTTGTCGTGCGGCGCGAAACGCTGGCGCAATACCCCGAGCAACTTCATCTGGAAAGTCCTTTCGGCAATTTCACGGTGAATGTTTCCGTCGCTGCGGAAGTCCCTCCCGTCGACGTGCTCTGGATTACCGTGAAGGCGACGCAGTTGGAGCCGGCGCTTGCCGCTCTCAAGAATCCGGATGCGGTGCGAGCGATCGTCCCCTTGCTCAATGGCATCGACCACATCTCGCTGCTGCGCGCCCGGTACGGCTCTGGCCGCGTGATCCCGGCGACGATTGCGGTTGAAACCGAACGCGTGAGCCCCGGACACATCGTTCATCGCTCGCCTTTTGCTCGGCTCAATGTGTTGTCAGCCGGACGTGCTCTGCTTGGAGGCACCACCGATCAGCTACAGCAAATTGGATTCGAGTGTCGGTTTGTCGACGATGAGCCGACGCTGATGTGGGGCAAGCTGGTTTTCCTCGCTGCGTTTGCGCTGACGACAACCGCCTCGGACAAGACCACTGGCGAGATCCTCGCTGATCCCTATTGGGGGCAGCTTGGATTGGCCTGTCTGCGGGAGGCGTGTGCCGTCGCTGTCGCCGAAGGCGCAAAAGTTGATGCGGATGCGGTGATCGCCGGAGTGATGAAGATGCCGGGAAACATGCGCAGCTCGATGCAGAAAGACGTGGAGCAACACAAGACGCCGGAGTTGGAGGCTATCGCGGGGCCGATCCTGCGCGGCGCTCGGCAGCACGGTATTGATGTTCCGGCGACGCAGAAGCTGGTGGCAGCGGTCGAGCAGCGGGTTGGGTATGTGGAGAGTCGGCTGGCCTGAGATCTGGATTAGAAAAAATTACAGATCGAGCGGGTAAAATATCTCGATTCAATCACTTGGAGACTCTGATCCGGCGCGAGATCTAGCTAAAATATTGATTGCAAATACCTTGCTCGCAAAATCTTTGCAATCAAAGGCTTGGCAGCCTGAAGTTTCGATTGTCAAAGAACTTACTTTCTAGCCGATACAACGCGGCACAGCGTCCGCCGTACCATCATCTCGCGATTGACTGGCGGGGGGCAAGGTTAGATGTCACACGGGCTGTGGAAGAAGGCAATGAGCCGGCGTGCCTGTGCCGTCCCGGTGGGACTCGATTCGTATCATTCGCGCTTTCCCAGCACTTGCGTGCTGGGCTAGTGAATGCCGTCGCTTTGCGACTCAGATGCTTACGGGAAACGGAGACACTCTTAAGATGTTTACATCGCGAGCGATTGGATTTGTGAGTAGCCCGTACAAGGACACGGGCGAGGTCCCCAAGGGGCTCGGGGCCCAGCATCAGGCAGACGGTGTGCTTAAGATTCTGCCCGAGTTTGAGCTGGGGCTCACCGACATTGAGGGCTTCTCGCATTTGATCGTTCTCTGGGAGTTCGATCGGGCGCAGGGATTCGAACTGCTGGGCACGCCACCCTCCGACAATCGGGCGCACGGGGTGTTTGCGACGCGGTCGCCGCGTCGTCCGAACCCGATTGCCTTGACAATCGTCGAACTGCTTCGCCGCGAGGGTAGCGAGTTGCATGTTCGCGGGGTTGACATGCTGGACCGAACTCCTATTCTCGATATCAAACCCTTGCTGTCGAGCATACCGGTTGAGAGGCTGCGGCGGGGATGGTTGGCGGAGGCTGAGGCACGGGGGAGTGGTTGATGTTGAAGTTGTTCGCTCGGGGAAATCCCCACTTCTCGCAAAGTGCGCGAGAAATGGGGCACACCGCAGGTCCATCCCGGCTACTTCCAGACACGCGCAGTTGCGGAGAGAACTCCCCGCTGAGGCCGCGGGCGCTGCAAAGCTGCAAGGGGTCCTTCGACTCCGCCGCTGCTTCGCGTTCCGCGAAGCAGCGGCTCCGCTCAGGATGACAGAGCGCTCGCATAGCAGACGTTACTAACGTCCATTTTCGTGATACGCCGGGCGGCGGACACCGCTGGGTCAACGGCACTTTGCGGTTCCCGCCCTAGGTAATCCCCTTTCTTTCCTATACGTTGTAATATGGGCGATAACCCCCATGAGCCCCGTTCCCCCACGTGCGGACTTGCCCGATGTTGTACCAACGGTGCAGCAGGATGTGGCGCGTCTGGCGGCCTCGCCCGAGGTGCGGTCGGCTTACAACTGGCTGCGCACGCAGGAGCCGCAACTGGCGCAGTGGCAGATGGAGATGGCGCGGATTCCGGCGCCTCCGTTTGGGGAGTCGGCGCGCGCGGCCTGGCTGGCGGAGCGCTTTCGCGAAGTAGGGCTGGACGATGTTCGCATCGACGATGTGGGAAATGTGTTCGGCATCCACCCCGGATTTGGTCAACGGTACGTCGCGCTGAGCGCGCACATTGATACGGTGTTTCCGGCGAACACGCCATTAAACGTCCGGCAGCAGGGCAGCCGGATTTATGGGCCGGGAGTTTCCGACAATGGCGCTGGTGTTACGGCGATGCTTGCAATTGCATCGCTGCTGCGTGCGGTGCGCCTGCGGCACGCGCTGCCATTTGTGTTTATCGGCAACGTTGGCGAAGAGGGTGAGGGCGACCTCCGGGGCATGCGGCATATTTTTTCTACGCCGCGCTGGAAGGATTCGATTGCCTACAGCGTGGTGCTCGACGGCGCGGGCGCAGACACGATTGTCGCCGAGGCCCTGGGCAGCCGCCGCTTTGAAGTGATCGTGCGCGGTCCCGGCGGGCATTCGTGGAGCGATTTTGGCGCGCCTAATCCGATTGTGATTCTTTCGCGCGCGGTCGATGCGTTTACGGCAACGCCGGTACCGGCAACCCCGAAGACGACTTTCAACATCGGAGTGATTCGCGGCGGGACTTCGGTGAATTCGATTCCGGAGTCGGCGAGCATGAAGGTGGATATCCGCTCGACCTCGATGACGGAGATGGAGCGGCTGGAGCAGGCACTGCGGCTGGCGCTGAATCGCGCGGTGGAGGACGAGACCCTGGCCGCGGAAATGCGGTCGGCGATGCAGAAACGGCCTTCGGGAGTGAGTTGCGAAGTGGTCGCGATCGGCAACCGTCCGGCGGGAGAACTGGCGATGGGCGCGCGGATCCTGCATGTGATTCGCGCTGTGGATACGCAGTTGAATAACGCGGCGCAGGTGCAGCGGGCGTCGACCGATGCGAATATTCCGTTGTCGTTGGGCCTCGAAGCGATTGCGATCGGTGGGGGCGGATCGGGCGGCGGGGCGCACACCCTGCAGGAATGGTTTGACAGCAACGGACGCGAGCTTGGGCTGAAGCGGATTCTGCTGACCATGATGGCGCTCGCGGGCGCGGGGGTGGGCGAATGACCGGGAGATGCTGGGCCTCGGGAGCTAAAGCCCGTTATCAAGGCAAGTGTCTTTTCGCAAAGCTGAAGCGCTGCGCCACCCTAAGGCTGCCGGCAGTTGTGGAATCCCATCCTTCGCAAAGAACGCGAAGGATGGGGCACCCGACTTTTGTGGTTCTATTGTTCGCTAGCGTCTGCACCGCGCAGGCCCCTGCGCCAGCTGCTGCGCCGACTCCGACTTCGAGTACTACGCAGGCTCCCGCGACGAATAATGCACAGGCTCCCGCCGCGAGTTCGGCACCGAAGCCGAGCAGTGAGCCTGAGAAGACGGATGTCAAACCCAGGGCGGATGCGATCTACTTCCACGCGAATATTTACACGGGCGTGCCCTCGAATTCGCCGTTTGGTTCCACGCTGCGCGAAGAAGCCATTGCAGTGCGCGGCGACCGCATTCAGGCCGTTGGTAAGAATGTGGACGTCATGAAGCTAAAAGGGCCGGATACGGAGGTTGTTGATTTGGGCGGGCGCTTTGTCATGCCGGGCTTCAACGATGCACATGTCCACCTGGCCGCGGGGGGACTGCAGAAGTTGACGATCGACCTGACCGGAGTGAAGACGCTGGAGGAATTTCGCGAGCGGGTCAAGGCGAGGGTGGAGAAGGCTAAGCCGGACGAATGGATTGTGGGTGGAGGCTGGGATGAAACTCTCTGGCCGATCCCGGCTCTACCCAGCCGCTGGGACTTGGATGAGATTTCGGATGGGCATCCGGTGATTCTGGATCGCGTGGACGGGCACCTTGCCGTGGCGAATACCCGGGCGCTGCAACTGGCGAAGATCACCGTCGCCAGCCGCGATCCTGAGGGCGGCAAGATTGACCGCGATGCCAACGGCCAGCCTACGGGGATTCTGCGGGACACGGCGCAGCAGGCGGTGCGGGCTGCGATTCCACAGCTGACGCACGATGGGCGTCGGCATGGAATTGAAGTTGCGCTCGCGGATCTGGCCGAGCACGGCGTGACCTCGGCGCAGGACTATTCGCCGGAATGGGAAAATTTCCTGATTTACCAGGAACTGGAAAAGGAAGGCAAGCTGACGGCGCGCATTTCCGAATGGCTGCCTTTTGACGATTTGGTCGATGAGTTGAAGGTGAAGCGTGCGTTCCAACCTGAGTCTGACTTGATGTTGCACACGGGGATGCTGAAAGGCTTCATGGATGGCTCGCTGGGCGGACATACGGCGGCGCTGATGGAGCCTTATGCAGATGATCCGAAGAATTCCGGCTTGCCGCGCTACGAGCAGGCGAAGCTGAACGAAATGGCCACGGAGCGCGTGCTGGCTGGTTTCCAGCTGGGGTTTCATGCGATCGGCGACAAGGGCGTGCAGATGGCGCTGGATGCCTTTGCCGAAGCCGAAAAGGCTGCGCGCGAGCAGAAGGTGAAGGCTCCGAACGGCGGCAGCGATTTCCGGTTGCGGATCGAGCATGCGCAGATCACTACGCCGGCACAGATTGCGCGCTTCAAGGAACTGAAGGTGATTGCCTCCGTGCAACCCAGCCATCTGCTCAGCGATATGCGGTGGGCGCAGGACCGGCTCGGGCCGAAGCGCGCGGCGAATTCCTACGCGTGGGCGTCATTCCTGAGCAAAGGTGTGACGGTGGCCTTTGGCACGGACTATCCGGTAGAGCCGGTGTCGCCGTTCCGCGGGCTGTATGCAGCCGTCACACGTAAGAGCGAGAACGGCAAGCAGGAATATTTTCCCGAGCAGAAGCTGACCATGGATCAGGCCATTGCGGCTTACACTACGGGCTCGGCCTTCGCCGAATTCGAGGAGAAAGAGAAAGGCGAACTGGCGCCTGGGATGCTGGCGGATTTTGTGGTGCTCGACCGCGATATCACTGCGGCCTCCGCGGAAAAAGAGTTGGCGACCAAGGTGCTGCTGACGGTGGTGGGTGGGAAGCCCGTGTACAAGGCGTTAGCTGGGCAGTAATTGCAGCTTCGAGATCGGTGTTTATCAGTATCTGTGTTTATCAGTATCAGTGTTTATCAGTCCCCTTACCGAAGTTATTTCCTTCCATCGCATAAAACGAAAAGCCGGATTCGTGCGTCTAATCCCCTGTGATTGCGGGAGGGTAGTTGTATATTTCCGTGGACTTACGGGTGGCACCGCGGCTTTCGCGAACGGGTATAATTAAAGATTCATACGGTTTTCGGAGGAATTCAGGCATATGGATTCGCGGGCAATTTGGGTGCGGTTGAAAACGCATCGGTGGGTTTATTCGTTCAGCATTGTGGCTACGCTGGCCCTGGGTATTTTGATTGGCACGGTGATTTCATTCGGAGTGAAGGGCAAGGAGGGACAGAAGTCCTCGGATGCGACTCCGCTCTCGGTTCCCGCGCCGCAACAGCTTTCCAATGCGTTCTCGCAAATCGCCAAGCAGTTGGGGCCGTGCGTGGTGAACATCAACACGGAATCCACCATCAAGACGCCGCACCGGCGGAGGGGCGAGCAGAATCCCGATGATGACGATAACGGCGGCGGCGGTATGGATGACTTCTTCAACCACTTCTTCGGCGGACAGGGCGGCCAAGGCGGTGCAGGTGGTGGTGACGGCTCGATTCGCGAGCGCTCGCTGGGTTCAGGCGTGATTGTGGATGCGAAAGGCTACATCGTTACCAACCGCCACGTAGTGGAGAAGGCGGACCGCATCCGGGTGCGGCTGCAGGACGATCCGCCGGGCGTGCAGCATGACGCCAAGGTGATCGGGGAAGACCAGGAAACGGATCTGGCAGTCATCAAGATTGACTTGGACCGTGCGGTGCCGTCGGCGAAGATGGGTAACTCCGATAGCATGCAGGTGGGCGATTGGGTGCTGGCCATCGGCAGCCCATTCGGGCAGGTAGGTACGGTGACGGCCGGCATCGTTTCCGCTAAGGGCCGGGACATCGTGCAAGGCCGGCAGTTCCAGGTGTTCATTCAGACTGATGCGGCGATTAACCCCGGAAATTCCGGCGGACCGCTGGTCAACATGAACGGCGAAGTGATCGGCATCAACACCGCGATTCTGAGCGAGACCAACGCCTATGCGGGTGTGGGTTTCTCGCTTCCTTCAAACACGGTGGTGCAGGTTTACAACCAGCTGATTGGACCGGAGCATCGTGTGTCGCGGGGATCAATCGGAATTCAGTTTGATGCGGTCGAGAATCCTGCAATCAACCGCGTCTACGGCGCAGGCAGCGGTGTCACCGTGGCGCACGTGGTGCCGGGAAGCCCGGCAGATCAAGCAGGGCTGAAACTAGGCGACACCATTACCACGGTTGATAGCAAGAAAGTCTCGAAAGGAACGGAGTTGGTGGCGGAGATCGCCTCGCGCAAGCCGGGATCGAAAGTGGTGCTCGGCTTCCTGCGCAATGGCAAGCCGCAGGAGACGACCGTAACCGTCGCCGACCGCGCGAAGCTTTTTGCGGCGCGCCTGAACGAAGATGATGGCGACAACGACGAAAGCACGCCCAAGCAGAGCAAGTTCGGCGTCACGGTTCGCAAACTGACGCCGGAGATGGCCGACCGGCTGGAGGTACCCGCCGGCAAAGGGGTGATCGTGCAAGACGTAAAGCCAGGGTCGTTTGCCGAGGACATTGGTGTGAGCCGTGGCGACGTGATCCTCGAGGTCAACAAGCAGCCGGTAAACAACGAAGAGGATTTCGCCAAAGTGGAGTCCAGCATGAAGAGCGGTCAGGACGTGGTATTCCTGGTGCGCCAGCGTGGCTCGTCGCCTCAGGACGGAACCATCTTCATGGCAGGGACACTTCAGTAACCTCAAACTGGCCCGATAGGAACTGGTATTGCCTGCTGCAATGCGGGATGATTAGAATGCCAGTCCAAGTTGGGTCTTTTTGTTTTTGGGCTGGTTCGTTTCCTGGCCAGTGCGGCGAGGCGCGTTCTTAGCTCCGAGGTTTGAATTTGAGAGGCATGCAGAAGCGAAGCGCGGGAGTGCGGGGTTGGCTCGGTACAGGCTGCGCGGTAGCGCTGATCTGTGCCTGCGCATCGCCGCGTGAGGCCTTCGCGCAAGCGGCTGATGCCGCTGGTTCCGCAGCTTCGAAGGCAAGCGGCGACGCGGCGAAACCGGAGACAAAATCGAACACTGCGGCCGCGACCCACAAAAGCAGCGCCAAGCGCTCAAGCTCTCACAAGAGGGGCAAGAAAAAAGCGACTGCGCGGGGCCAGCAGAAGATCGATCCGCAGCGGGCGCAAGAGATTCAGGAAGCGCTCATTCGCGAACATTACCTGAGTGGCGAAGCGGCCGGAACCTGGAACGAGGCCAGCGAACAAGCCATGCGCCGCTATCAAGCGGATCACGGCTGGCAGTCGAAAACGGTGCCCGATGCGCGTGCGCTGATCAGCCTGGGGCTCGGCCCGAGCCACGACCATCTGCTGAATCCGGAAAGCGCTATGACCATGGAGCCAGTCACGCACGCGTCGTCTTTGAGCCCGGTGTCGCACAGCGCTGATCCGGGAGCACGCACGAATACGACTGCGACTCCGACCACTCCTCCGCCTGCGACGACTCCCGATCATGATGGGTCGAGCCCGCAGTAAATCCTTCTCGTCAAAACAGGATCTTGGTTGCTGACTACGCCACCAGTGTGGTGCAGTCGGCAACACCAAGGCCACTCGCTACGTTCGAGATGACAGAGTTGTAGCAATACGTTCTAACTACCAGATGTCTTGCGGTAGCTGCCCAGCACGGGGCGCGGAAAGTAAGGTAAGGGCTGCGAATTTATGATCGCGGCTGAATTGGTCTGGACGAGGGCCTCGGCCACTTCCCGGCCGCAGATTTTCGAGACGGCGTCGCGGGCAGTGGAGAGAATCGGGATTCGTTTCTCGGTATCGTGGGCATCGGTTGCCAGCACGTGCACGGCGTCGTGCTCGAACAGCCATAGGGCCGCGCGGCGCACTCGTTCGCCCCAGAATCCGGTGAGCGCGGAGCCGGTCACCTGGATCACGCAACCCTGCTCAGCCCACTCCAGCACGCGCTGCGGGCTCTCGCGCAGGATCGGATTGCGTTCGGGATGAGTGATGACGGCGGTGATGCCGCGGTCGCCGAGCTGCGTAAAGCAATCGGTGGTCTGCTGAGGCACGCTGTAATTGCTCAACTCGACCAGCATGTAATGCGTAGTGCCGATGGCGTAGCGAGCGGGATTGGCGAGCACGTCCTGCATGTTGTCATAGGAGAGATGGAAGTCGCAGCCCAGGCTGAGGGTGAGCGCATCGCCTACCTTTTGCTGCAGTTGGTCGACCAGTCCCTGAAGATAAGTGCGGTCGTAGTGGTAGCGGTCGTTGGCATGAGGCGTGGCGACCTGGTGCGTAATGCCGTCGGCGGCGGCCATGCGGCACATGGCGACGGACATTTCCCAGGACTTGGATCCGTCGTCTACTTCCGGAAGAATGTGGGAATGAATGTCGACCACGATTTATAGAAACCTAGTGCGCGCTGCGGGTTGCGTCTTGGATCGATTTAAGCAGATTCGCGGAGAAAGAGAAAGGTCAGGGAAATG
>Ga0209169_10002755_pt1 | contig 10461 bp, 8 predicted proteins | sample HubBroMetageWRM4_FD_188346 | JGI IMG/M metagenome (GOLD analysis project Ga0209169, IMG submission 188346) | Warmed soil microbial communities from the Hubbard Brook experimental Forest, New Hampshire - Hubbard Brook CCASE Soil Metagenome WRM 4... | ecosystem: Environmental > Terrestrial > Soil...
TTTGGTCAGACGACGCCGTCGGAGCTGCCGAACAAATTTGCGATGAGTGTGCGGCAGTCGATCGGCGTGGCGGGCCTGATCACGCCGTGGAATTTTCCGATGGCAATTCCGTCGTGGAAGATGATGCCGGCGCTGGTGAGCGGGAACACGGTGGTGCTGAAGCCGGCGGAGGATACGCCGCTGTCGTCGTATCACCTGGTGCAGACGCTGGCGGATGCGGGGCTGCCGCCCGGCGTGGTGAATCTGGTGAGTGGAGACGGACCGAATGCGGGGGCGCCGCTGGCGTCGCATCTGGATGCGCCAGTGATCAGCTTTACGGGATCGACGGCGGTGGGGAGATTGGTCGCGCAGGCGTGCGCGCCGCAGTTCAAACATTGTTCGCTGGAGATGGGCGGGAAGAACATCATCATCGTGCTGGAAGACGCGAATCTTGATCTGGCGGTGGATGGCGCGGTGTGGGGCGGATTCGGAACGACGGGGCAACGCTGCACGGCGGCGAGCCGCATTGCGGTACATAAGAGCGTGTATCACGAGTTTGTGACGCGATTTACGGATCGCGTGAAGAAGTTGAAGGTAGGGGACGGGTTGGATGCGACGGTGGAGATGGGGCCGTGCATCAACGAGCAGCAGCTCAAGACGGTGATGGACTACGTGGCGATCGGGAAGGGCGAAGGCGCGAAGCTGTTGTATGGCGGGAACCGGCTCGATTCGGGCGCGTATGCGAAGGGGTGGTTCCATCAGCCGACGGTGTTTGGGGACTGCGGGCCGAAGATGCGGATTGCGCAGGAGGAAATTTTCGGGCCGGTGGTTTCGGTGATTCCGGTCGGGTCGTTCGAAGAGGCGATCGAAGTTGCCAACGGAGTGCCGTATGGATTGTCGGCGTCGATTTATACGCGCGATGTGAATCGGGCGTTCCAGGCGACACGGGATTTGTTCACGGGGATTGTCTATGTGAACGCGCCGACGATTGGGGCGGAGACCCATTTGCCGTTTGGCGGGACGAAGCAGACGGGGAACGGTCATCGCGAGGCGGCGATTGCGGCGATTGATTTTTATACGGAGTGGAAGACGATTTACATCGATTACAGCGATAAGTTGCAGCGGGCGCAGATCGATAACAATTAGGCTTCGACCGATGGGGAGAAAAGCAGATCCCTCGCTCCGCTCGTGATGACAGATTCGTCTTTATTCCGAGCGGGGCGATTTCAGTTATGAGGCGGGGAGTTATTGTGGCTGGGCGGCGACGGCGGGGATGCGGGTGGAAAGGCTCAGAAGTTGCTTGCGGGCGGCCCAGGTGTGGTGTTCGTGCGTGAAGGATTCGGGCTCGACCCAGATGAGTTCGTGCTCGGGCGTTGAATTGGTGGAGTCGCCGAGCTCTGCGGCGTAGAACGTGGCGTAATGTGCAGTGAGGCCGTCGCCCTGAGGGACGTAGTGCAGAGCTTGGCCGATGCGTTCGCCGATGTTCACTCTGCAGGCGATCTCTTCGCGGACTTCGCGGTGAAGCGCTTCGGTCGGAGTTTCGGGGAAATCGACGCCGCCACCGGGCAGGTGAATGTGATCGCCGTCGCGGGTGCCCGCGACCAAGCCGTCGGAATTGATCACGACCGCATAGGCGCACTCGCGCGTTTTCTTCAGGGCCTCGCCGGAGCGCTGGCCAAAAACGGGGACATTTGGCTCCATATGTCTAGGATGCACGGATGTTTGGGGAACTGCAACGCTGGAAGGGCAGAAAATTTTGAGAAAAAATTCGATGTTAGTTGGGTTTGGAATGGATATTGCGGTGGCGGAGCGCGAGCAGGCGGATAGGACGCTGCAAGACGATCCGCGCGAGAATAACTTCAATTGCGACAGTGCGTTGCGATGTGCCTTTCGCATTGGGCGGAGCGGCTCGCGTTGACGGGGGTTGACAGCGTTTCTACAATGGTAGATAGGCACTCTGGGCAGAGTGCAATCCTATGAGGACTCCCGCGCTGCAGGAACGACGGAACCGGCAGATTCTGGCCGACGTGGTCCGCACATACATTGAGACTGGGGAACCAGTGTCTTCGCGCGTGATCTCGGCGCGCTTTGAGGAGACGCTCAGCACGGCGACGATTCGCAACGTGATGGGTGAGCTGGAGGACGGCGGATTTTTGTTTCAGCCGCATACTTCGGCGGGGCGCGTGCCGACTGCGGCGGCGTATCGATTTTTCGCGCAAGAGATCGCATCGCAGGCGACGTTGAGCTCTGCCGATCGAGAATGGATTCAGCGCGAGATCAGTGCTGCGACAAACGCTTCGGAAGTTACGGAGCGCGCCGGGCATGTGCTTGCAGAAGTGTCGAACGGGCTCGGAATCATCGTGTCGCCGCCGCTAGGCAAGACGGTGATCGAGCATGCGCGAATGTGGTTGCTGCCCGATACGCGCGTTGTCGTCGTTCTGATTTCGCCTGGCGGAATTACGCGCGACAAAATTTTGCGGCCGGCACGACCGTTTACGCAGACCGAGCTGGATACGACGGCGGACTTTTTGAATCGCCACTATTCGGGTTGGACGCTGGAAGCGATTCGCGGCGACTTGCTGCAAAAATTAGCGAATGAGCGCGAACGGTACGAAGGCATCGTGCAGAACGCGCTGACGCTGTGCGATCCGGTTGTGTTCGGCGAAGACCGGGCACGACAAGTTCACGTGGAAGGCACGGCGCAAATGGTCGGCACGCACGACTTTTCAGATCAGACGCAATTGCGCGATGTGCTGGCCGCGATCGAAGAGAAGCATCGGCTCGTGACGGTTTTGAACGCGTGCATCGATGGCCCGGAGCCGGTACACGTGCAAATCGGAGTGAAGGAGATTTCCGAGTCGGGCGAAAATTTGGCGCTGATCAGCGCTCCTTACATGAGGCATGAACTCGTGCAAGGATCGCTCGGCGTGTTGGGTCCGACGCGCATGCACTACGAACGCGCGATCACCGCGGTTGCCTACGTGGCGCAACTATTCAGCGAAACATTGAGCAAAATTTGAATAACTTTTGGCAGAAGAGAGGCAAGAAGGTGCCCGAAAAGAATATGAATGCGAATTTGGAGCCTGAGGACCCGAACGAGGGTTCGCAGCGCGGCGGGAATCCCGCGAATAGCGATCCGGAAGTGGGTGGAGCGGAGGCTGCGGAGACGGCGAAGCTCGTCAGCGAATTGGACGATTTGCGACAGACGCTTTTACGAAGACAGGCGGATTTTGACAATTACCGGAAGCGGATCGAGAAAGAGCGGGCTGATGACTCGAAGCGCTCGACGGCGCGCGTCATCGAAGGACTGATTCCGGTCATTGACGGATTCGAGCACGCTCTGGCAGCGCATGGGCAACAAAAGGAATACGACAATTACCGCAAGGGCTTCGAGCTGATCTACAAGCAGCTGATTGAAAATGTGACGAAGCTTGGAGCGGAGAGAATCGATCCCGTCGGGAAGCAGTTCGATCCGCATCAGCATCAGGCGATGGATCGGCTCGAGACGACGGATCAAGAGGATGGGACCGTCGTACACACGTTCCAACCGGGATACGTCTTCCATGGGCGAGTCCTGCGGCCAGCGATGGTGCGCGTAGCGGTACACGCCACCCCCGCATCCAAAAAGACCGTGAACTGACGCGGCACAGCTCCGCGCCAATCGAAACAAATCGACATTTAAACCGTAGAGAATTGTGAAGGGCATCAGGAGAGAGAAGTCGAATGGCGAAGGCGAGTCAACGGGACTATTACGAAATACTTGGCGTCTCGCGCACGGCGAGCGTAGATGAGATCAAAACGTCGTACCGCAAGTGCGCGCTGAAATATCACCCCGATCGCAATCCGGAAAATAAAGCGGAAGCGGAAATCAGGTTTCGCGAAAGCACGGAAGCGTACAGCGTGTTGAGCGATCCGCAGAAGCGGCAGGTTTATGACAATTACGGACACGCGGGATTGTCGGGACAGTCGGCGGGAGTCGATTTCAACGGGACGATTTTTCAAGACTTCCACGACATCTTCGGGGATTTCTTCGGCTTCGAAGACATGTTTGGCGGCGGCGGGCGCGGCCGTGGAGGAAGTCGCCGAGCGCAGCGTGGCTCGGATCTTCGCTACGACATGTCGCTGACGTTTGAAGAGGCTTCGACGGGCGTCAACACGAAGGTGAAGTTGCCGCGGCAGGAATACTGCGAGTCGTGCAACGGAACCGGCGCGAAGAAGGGAACTGGCGTTACGACGTGCGCGACCTGCGGCGGGCGCGGACAGTTGGCGTATCAGCAAGGATTCTTCACGATCACGCGGACGTGCCCGTCCTGCCAAGGCGCCGGGCAAATGATCAAAGAGCGTTGCCCGGATTGCCGCGGGCAAGGGCGCATCGAGCGCGAGAAGACGATCGAGCTGCGGATTCCCCCGGGTGTCGATACGGGGACGCGGTTGCGTGTTACTGGAGAGGGCGAGCCTGGGCCGAATGGCGGTCCGGCCGGCGATTTGTACGTCGTGCTCGACGTAAAAGAGCACTCGTTCTTTGAGCGGCGCGGCGCGGATTTGTATTGCACGATTCCGATCAGCATCTCGCAGGCAACGCTTGGCACGGAGTTGCAGGTCCCGGGGCTGATCGGGGAAGAGAAGCTAAAGATTCCGGAAGGGACACAGAGCGGCGCCGTTTTCAGGTTGAAGGGCAAGGGGCTGGCCGATCCGCGCGGCGGCGGCAAAGGCGATTTGTATTATCACGTGCGCGTGCTGACGCCGACAAAATTGACACGCGAGCAGCGGAAATTGATTGAGGAGTTGGGATCGTCGCTGAAGGTGGAGAATAAGCCGGCGGAGCGGAATTCTTCGATCTTCGACAAGGTAAAAGACATCTTTGGCTAGGTCGTTGAACTGACGTCGGGCGGACAAACCAAAAGTCGTTTAGGCTGAAATTCTGCCGAGATGGGGCGCAGCGTGCTGCGCCCTTACATATTTGTGGCGAGGATTAGAGTGCGTCGCAGATTTTTCGTTGAGCAATTTCAGGGTGATCGGGCGGTGATGGACGGCGAGGCTGCGCATCACGTTGGGCGAGTGCTGCGCGCCCAGGCTGGACAGGTGTTTGAGTTGAGTGATGGCAACCGCGTTCGCTTGGGGCGCGTTGAGAACGTGTCGCGTGACGAGATTGAGTTCGCGCTGCTCCAGGATGTTCCCTCGTATCAGGCGGCGGTTCACACCACACTATTGCTGGCGATTGTTAAATTCGATGCGTTTGAGTGGGCGCTGGAGAAGGCGACGGAGTTGGGTGTTGCGGCGATTGTGCCGGTTGCGGCGGCTCGGAGCGAGAAGGGGCTGATTGCGGGCGCGGCGAAACGCGCGGAGCGATGGCAGAAGATTTTGGCTGGTGCTTCGGAGCAGTCGCGACGGGTGAAGGTGCCGGAGTTACGCCAGGCGACTCGATCCGCGGATGCTTTCGGCATGGTGAATGCCGATTTGAGGATTTTGCTATCAGAGCGGGAGAACGCTACGAGCCTGCGAGAGATTTTGACGGGGCCGCGTCTATTGAGTGCGGCGCTTGCGATCGGGCCGGAGGGTGGCTGGACTGAGGAAGAGTTTGCGGACGCGGTTGCGGCGGAGTTTCGCGAGGCGTCGATGGGGAGGATGATTTTGCGGACGGAGACGGCGGTGACAGCGGCGTTGGCGTGCTTGAATTTCGCGCTGGGTGCTTGAGTGATGTTCGACGAACGAAATCGATCTCGGGCTGAACGTTGAGATCCTTCGGCGACTTTCAGTCGCCTCAGGATGACAGACTTCAAATAACCGGCCGGAAGCTCCTGAAAGGTGGGTATTCGAGGACTGGACTCCGCTGACGTGGGCAACGGAGGATTGGCACGCGGCGTCTGATGGCGAAGGTGTTGGTGGCGCGGCGTAGCGCGGACGTGTTATAAATACGAGGCAGCACAAAATGGAAAGCACGGACGAGCGACATCCTTCCGGCTCCGGTGGCGGAGACACCGGCGGTACGGAATCCGGCGCGCCAGCAACGAATTCCGGCGCGGGGTCTGAGCATTCCCCCTCCAATTCTTCGAATCATTCGCACCATTCCCTGAGAAACGAAATCCGGATCTGGACGCGCGATCTGTTGATCGCGATCGGCTTGGCGCTGGTGATCATCGTGTTTCTGTACCAGCCGGTGAAGGTCGAAGGCACCAGCATGGCGCCGCTGCTTTCGGACCAGGAGCGCATCTTCATCAATAAGTTCGTGTATCGGTTCGAGCCGATCGAGCGCGGCGATGTGGTCGTCTTCTGGTATCCACTGGACCGCTCGAAATCGTTCATCAAGCGCGTAGTCGGCCTGCCGGGTGAAAAAGTAGAGATTCGCAAAGGAATCGTATACGTGAACGGCGTGGCGCTCCCCGAGCCATACGTGCCGCCGCAATACGAAGATTTAACCGATTATCCGGCGACAGTGGTGGCCGAGCACAGCTACTTTGTGATGGGCGATCATCGAATCAGCTCAAACGATTCACGTGTTTTTGGTACAGTGCCAAGTCACTTTATTTACGGACGCGCGGTTTTCGCGTATTGGCCCGTGGATCACTTTGGCTCGCTGTCGGCGACATCGACGACGGAAGCGAAAACGAAATGAATTTCGACGGAGGACACACTGAACGAGGTTCAACACCGACCTGCCATACTCGCGCTGGAAGACGGGCGCGTATTTAACGGCCGCGCGGCCGGCGCGATCACGCGCCGGGGCGGCGAAGTCGTTTTTAACACCAGCCTCACCGGATATCAGGAAGTTTTCACCGACCCAAGTTACGCAGGGCAGATTGTCTGCCTGACGTATCCGCACATCGGAAATGTCGGCGCGAACCTGGACGACCAGGAATCGTCGAAGCCTTACATCGAATCGCTGATCGTGCGCGAATTTTCGCAGGTGTCGTCGAATTGGCGATCGGCGGAAACGGCGCAGCTGTACCTGAACCGCCACAAGATTCCCGTGATCTGGGATATCGATACGCGCGCGCTCGTGCGCCATCTGCGCTTGCACGGCGCCTTGCGCGGAATCGTCGCAACCGACGGAACTCCCGCGGAGCAATTGATCCACGAGGCGAAGCAGTTGCCATCGATGGCGGGACAAGAATTGGCCAGCCGCGTCTCGACCGAGACCGGGTACAAATGGGACACCGGCTCGATCGAACTCGCCAGCTCTCCGTGGAGCGAGCAGATGGGCGAGGCCGGCTCCGGACACGAAAGTGGGCGGAAGCTGCGCGTCGCCGCGTACGACTTCGGGATTAAACAAAATATTCTGCGACTGTTAATCGATCATGGGTGCGAAGTGGTGGTTGTCCCGGCGCAGACTCCTGCGGAAGATGTTTTGTCTCTGCGCGCAGACGGCGTGTTTTTGTCCAACGGGCCGGGAGATCCCGAGCCTGCGACGTACGCGATCGAAAACATTCGCCAGTTGCTCGGCAAAGTTCCGGTGTTCGGCATTTGCCTCGGGCATCAGCTCTGCGGGCTCGCGCTGGGCGGGAAGACCTTTAAGCTTAAGTTCGGACATCACGGCGCGAATCATCCGGTGAAAAACTTGCTCACCGAGCAAGTGGAAATTACTTCGCAAAATCACGGATTCTGCGTTGATCCCGAATCGCTGCCATCGAGCGACGTCGAGATCACGCACTTGAATTTGAACGATCACACCAACGAAGGCTTCCGGCACAAGTCGCTGCCGCTGTTCAGCGTGCAATATCACCCCGAGGCTTCGCCGGGCCCTCACGACTCACACTACTTGTTCACGGAGTTCACCGATTTGATGAAGGAATTCGCCGCGCCGGGAAGTTCGCGCCGCTAAGGGAGCACAGGTAAAACGACGGGATGCCGAAGAGAACAGACATCAAGAAGATTTTGATCATCGGGTCGGGGCCGATTGTGATCGGGCAGGCCTGCGAATTTGACTACTCGGGAGCGCAGGCGTGCAAGGCGCTGCGCGCCGAAGGCTACGAGGTCGTGCTGGTGAACTCGAACCCGGCGACGATCATGACCGATCCGGAGCTGGCGCACCGCACCTACATCGAGCCGCTGACCAAGGAATATCTCGAAGAGATCATTTCCCGGGAGCGTCCACAGGCAATTCTGCCGACGGTTGGCGGGCAAACGGCGCTGAACCTCGCCGTCGAGCTTTCCGAGAGCGGCATCCTCGAGAAGTACAACGTTGAAATGATCGGCGCGTCGTTGCGAGCGATTAAAGTGGCGGAAGATCGGCTGTGGTTCAAAGACGCGTGCCGAAAAATTGGATTGGAAGTGCCCGCGTCGGCGCTCGTGAACAACGCGCAAGACGCCTTACGACTTTGCGATCAGCTTGGCTTTCCGCTTGTGATTCGGCCGTCGTTTACGATGGGTGGGTCGGGCGGATCGATCGCCTACAACCGCGAAGAATTCGGCGAAGCGATCTCGCACGCGCTCGACATGAGCCCAGTTCACGAGGCGCTCGTCGAAGAATCGGTCCTCGGCTGGAAAGAGTACGAACTCGAAGTGATGCGCGATTTTCGCGACAACTTCGTGGTGATCTGCTCCATCGAGAATTTCGACCCGATGGGCGTACACACGGGTGACTCCATTACTGTCGCTCCCACGCAGACGCTGACCGATAAAGAATATCAGCGCATGCGCGACGCCGCAGCGGCAATCATTCGCGAAGTCGGCGTGGAGACCGGCGGCTCCAACGTGCAGTTCGGGATCAATCCTGCCAATGGACGCATGGTCGTGATTGAGATGAATCCGCGCGTGTCGCGCAGTTCGGCGCTGGCCAGTAAAGCAACCGGATTCCCGATCGCGAAAATCGCGGCGCGTCTCGCCGTCGGCATGTCGCTCGACGAAATCGCGAATGACATCACGAAGGCCACTCCGGCTTGCTTTGAGCCGACCATTGACTACGTTGTCGTAAAAATCCCGAAGTGGCAATTCGAAAAATTTCCCGGCGCGGATACGACGCTCGGCACGCAGATGAAATCGGTCGGTGAAGTCATGGCCATCGGCCGCACCTTCAAAGAGGCTCTGCAAAAGGGAATTCGCTCGCTCGAACCGCACACACCGTGGCGCGCCCCTGCGGAGACGCCCGAATCGCTTCTGCGCGAAAAACTGGCGACCCCGCGAGCCGATCGCCTGCACTGGATATTGACCGCAGTCGAGCGAGGCTTGCCCGCCAGCGAAATTTGCGATCTGACAAAGATCGATCCGTGGTTCATCCAGCAATGCGAAGAAATCAACGCAATGAACCGCCGCGCTGCCAATGTGACGGTCGAAACCGCGTCGAAGGATTTACTCCGTGAAGTGAAGCGCCACGGCACCAGCGACGAGGCGCTCGCGCAGATCTGGAAGACAACGCCAGCCGCCGTGCGCTTGCAGCGCGCGCGCTACGGTGTAGCGCCGGTCTTCAAGCGCGTCGATACCTGCGCCGCCGAATTCGAGTCCTTCACGCCGTATATGTATTCGACCTACGAAGATGAAGACGAGTCCGAGCCCTCCAACAAGCCGAAGATCATGATCCTCGGCAGCGGCCCGAATCGCATCGCGCAGGGAATCGAATTCGATTACTGCTGCTGCCACGCGTCGTTCGCGCTGCGCGAAGACGGCTATGAAACGATCATGGTGAATTGCAATCCGGAGACCGTGTCGACGGACTATGACACGTCGGACCGGTTGTACTTCGAGCCGTTGACGCTCGAGGACGTGCTCGCGATTGTCGAGAAAGAAAAGCCGCAGGGCGTGATCGTGCAGTTTGGCGGGCAGACGCCGCTGAATCTCGCGCTGGAACTGAAACGCAACGGCGTGCCGATCATTGGGACGACTCCGGAATCGATCGACCTTGCGGAAGATCGGCGGCGATTTGGCCGGCTGCTCGAAGAACTAAAAATTCCACAGCCGCGCAATGCAACTGCGCTGATTCCCGAAGAAGCAGCGCGCGTCGCGGGCGAAATTGGCCTGCCCGTGCTTGTACGTCCGAGCTACGTCCTCGGCGGACGTTCGATGGTCATCGCATACGATGTCAACACGGTCCAGGAATATGTCGCACAAGCGGCGTTGATGGGCCCCGCGCGCCCGGTCCTCATCGATCAGTTCCTCGAAGAGGCGACCGAAGTCGATGTTGACGCTCTTGCCGACGGCACCGATGTCGTCATCGGCGGCATCATGGAGCACATTGAAGAGGCCGGTGTTCACTCTGGCGACTCTTCGTGCGTGTTGCCGGCGGTGAGCCTTTCGCCAAAAATTCTCGACACGATTCGCGACTACACGAAGCGGCTCGCCCTCGCGCTCAAAGTGGTCGGCCTAATGAACGTGCAATACGCGATTCAGCGCGATACTGTGTACGTTCTTGAGGTGAATCCGCGCGCGTCTCGCACCGTTCCCTATGTGAGCAAAGCGACCGGCGTGCCATTGGCAAAAGTGGCGGCGCGGCTCATGGCTGGGAAACGACTCGCCGATATGAAGCTACCGGTCGTGAAGCACAACGGCGTG
>Ga0209169_10002756_pt1 | contig 10460 bp, 10 predicted proteins | sample HubBroMetageWRM4_FD_188346 | JGI IMG/M metagenome (GOLD analysis project Ga0209169, IMG submission 188346) | Warmed soil microbial communities from the Hubbard Brook experimental Forest, New Hampshire - Hubbard Brook CCASE Soil Metagenome WRM 4... | ecosystem: Environmental > Terrestrial > Soil...
CCGGCCGCGGTCGGTGCCGCGGAGATCATCACGGGACCGGCGGAGGCGCAGGAGAAAAGCTCGTCGCATCCCGCCGCACCGGCGCCATCGGAAAAATCTCCGGAAACAATCCTGCTCAAAGACTACCGCCCCAAATCCATCTACAAAATTCCCGTCACGCAAGTCGACAAAGCCAAACACCACATCATCGACATGCACTCCCACCCGTACGCCAAAACCCCGCAGCAAATCGACGAGTGGCTCAAGAACATGGACGAGGTCGGCATCGAAAAAACGATGATCCTTACCATGACCACCGGCCCGGAATTCGACGACATCTTCCGTAAATATTCAAAACATCCCGATCGATTCGAAGTCTGGTGTGGCCTCGATCTTTCCGGTCACGACAAGCCCGCCTTCGGACCTGCCGCCATCAAGGAACTCGCGCGCTGCCACGAAATCGGCGCGCGTGGCGTCGGCGAAATCCACGACAAAGGCGAAGGCCTCCGCTCCGGCAAATCGCAAGCGCCGGGCATGCATCCCGACGACGCCCGCATGGACGCCGTCTGGCAACGCTGCGGCGAACTCGGCATGCCCATCAGCCTCCACGTCGCCGATCCCATCTGGATGTATCAAAAAATGGATGCCACCAACGACGGCCTGATGAATGCCTGGAAATGGCGCCTCGACAACAAGCCCAATATCGTCAACCTGCCCGGCATGGTTGAAATCTTCGATCGCACGCTCGGCAAGCACCGCGGCACTACCTTCATCGCGTGCCACTTCATGAATCTTGACTACGATCTCGCGCATCTCGGCGAAATGTTCGATCGCAATCCCAATCTTTACGCCGACATTTCCGCTCGTTACGCCGAGACCGCGCCCATCCCGCGCTTCGCCTCAAAGTTTTACGAGAAGTATGCCGATCGGCTCGTGTACGGCACCGACATGGGCTACGACAAATCCATGTATCGCGTTACGTTCCGCATCCTCGAATCCAACGACGAGCACTTTTACGAATTCGATCAGTTCGGTTACCACTGGGCGCTCAACGGCTTCGGTTTAAGCGATGGCGCGCTGAAAAACGTCTACAACGCCAACGCCGCAAAGCTCTTAGCTGCCCGCGCCAACCGATAGCGCGCTTCCGCCAGGGCCCGACACATCCTTACAAATCGCTCACGAATTGCTCAGGACTTCCCCACGACCCTAAAGGCATGATCTGTCTTGTCATGTCGCTCAACATATTTCTCACTGTCTGTGTTCTAGCGTGTGATTTCTTGATCTACGCCTTCTTCCAATGGACCTTCGGCGAAAAATATCGCCGCCGTCCGCGAAGGCTCCCCCTCCAGAAAAATCCCAGAAAAGATGCGATCGAGATTCCAACATCTCGGCCGTACATGGTCGTCTCGCGAAGCCCACAGCAACGAGCGCGTCAATCCGAACGCGAAGTCGCTTAGCTCTGGTCTAAGGAGAACGAAAATGTCTTGCGGCCCAAAGGGAAGTGAAGCGGATCCTGCTGCGCGGTGTAGCGTTTGCGGCCACCGAACGGACTTGGTGGAGCTCCCAGGAATGAACGAGAAATATTGTCTGGAATGCAGCGCCGACGTAGCCACGTCAATCTTGCTGAAAACGGAAATTAACGCCTCGTGGCTTTCCGGCCAGCGCTATGAAAACCTCGCTGCCGAGCTCGCCCAGCTAGGCAAACGCCTGCTCGAGCGAGCCCAGTCCGCTTGAACCCTGCCATCTCTTTCGTGCGCCTCTGGCATAGGCGAAATAAAAGCGAACAATCCGCGCGCTTCTCCATACCCTACGTACTGCTATCAAACCCCCGCTTCGCTACTCATATGTAGCGAGCAGGGAAGCCCAAGTCCCCGCCAAAGCTCGTCGCGAGGAACGCCCATGTACCTCCCAGACCTGAAGCAGCCAAACGCACCCGCCGGCCCCACGGGAACAGCGACCATCCTCCTGGTTGATGACAACGATCCCTTCCGCAGCGTCATCAGCACATTTCTTCAGAGCAGCGGCTACAAAGTCCTCGAAGCGAGAACGGCCTCCGAAGCATCGATCATCGCCGCCCACCAGGAAAATCCGATCGACCTCCTTCTCACCGACGTCGTGCTTCCCGGCGTCAACGGCGACCAGCTCGGCGACTATCTGCGATTCCTGTTCCCCAAGATCACGGTCGTCTTCATGTCTGGGTACGGCTCCTCAGCGAACTTCGGCAGCGTCGGCTCGCAAACCGGCGCGCACATGTTGCCCAAGCCGTTCTCGAAGAAGACCTTGCTGCTGGCAGTTGCTCAGCTCCTCCACTGGAAAGAGAACGACGAAAAACTCGCTCCCGTCCGCGCTTGGGGCAACGTCACAAATTCCGTCCACCCGCACGCCTGATTCTCCGTTCCCCGCTCAATCCGTCTGCTGCAACGTTCGCGCTGGAACGACTCGCGGCCACATCACGCGCGTGACCAGCAGCAACACCAAGAAACTCACCGCGCAGAAGATCAATAGCTTCACATTGTTCGTCGTATGCGGACCCTTGCCGGGCATATAGGGCGGCATCAACACAATATTTTTGTGATTCGCCGGGTCATAACGAACTTCGATCGGCGAGCCCGCCGGATGCGCATCGATCCACTCTTGCAGTGACCCTGTGAACGGCCATTGAACACGCAACGAATAAATGTTCGCCTGGTTCTGCTCGAACCCGATCGGGTAGCTGAATTGGCAGGAAATGTAATACCTGTCGCGATTGCGCGTGCTTGATTGTCGCAGATAGCATTTCTCAACACGCGCTGTTACCGTCGGCCAATGCTCTTGGGCGTGTTCTTCCCAAGCTTGCACCGCCGTGATGACACCCACGAAAATCGTGCTCAGCCCCGAAAGCGCGAGCAGCGCGACGATGCCAAACATAAAGAAACCTAGCCACGCCGGCATGCTGCGCTCTGCATCTTCATTCTTCATCTAGACCTCATGCGGTTCGTACATCCGCCGCGATAGACGAATACTTTCAACGACCGGCCCACCTATAATCATTTTGTACTATTGAGGCGCTCCGACCCCGATGATATTCCCGGAACATGGATTTCTGTGCGCGGCTCTGCCTACAGCTCCGTGCGCGAATCGCTTTTAGCGGACTGGATGCGACATCGCAAGGGCAGAAACAGCATCGAGGCGGTGGTTTTTGAACGTGCTGGTGCGGCTCAGACCGGTCGCGTTCATCCTGGTTCTGCTCGTCATCTGGCAGATCGCCATTAGCAGCCATCCCGGCCAGCTTCTGCCCGGGCCATGGCAAACGCTCCGCGGCATTGGCGACCTCTTGCAACATGGCTTGCTGTTGAAGTACGTCGTCGCCTCATTGTTCCGCGTGACATGGGGCTTTCTCCTGGCCGCTGCGATCGCGATTCCTCTCGGACTGACTATTGGCTGGTACAGTCGCGCCGAAATGGCGTTCAATCCGCTCGTTCAAATTTTCCGCCCGATTTCGCCGCTGGCGTGGATTCCGATCGCCATCCTGTGGTTCGGAGTCGGAGATCTCTCCGCTATTTTCCTGATCTTCGTCGGTTGCTTCTTTTCGTTGCTGCTCACCGCCATGAGCGCCGTTCATAACATCCCCGACGTTTATATCAACGTGGGTCGCAATTTTGGATTGAGCACTCCCGCCTTTATCTATCGCGTCCTGTATCCCGCCGTCGCGCCTCAATTGATCGTTGGCCTGCGCATCACGCTGGGTATCGCATGGCTCGTCGTGGTGGCGGCAGAGATGATCGCCGTAAATTCGGGCCTCGGCTTCCTGATCGTAGATGCGCGCAACGCCGGCAATCGCTATGACCTGGTCGTCGCTGGTATGGTCGTCATCGGGCTCATTGGCTTGCTGTTGGATTTAGCCATGCGTTCGTTGGAACAAGTGAAGTCGTTTCGCTGGGGATTTCCGGAGAACTAAGAATGTCCACGCAAGCTTCGCCTCAATCCGCCGGTGTGAAGTTGCGAATGGATCACGTGCGCAAAATCTTCGAACGCGACGGGAACAGCATCTCCGTCCTCGAAGACATCAGTCTCGATGTTCGCAACGGCGAATTCATCTGCCTGGTCGGCCCATCCGGATGCGGCAAATCGACGCTCCTTAACGTCATGGGGGGCTTTCTTTCCCCAACGAGCGGCTCCGTGGCGATCGACGGTGAAACCGTTCAGGGCCCCGACCCTCGCCGCATCCTTGTTTTTCAGGAGCGCGGCGTTTTCCCGTGGCTCACGGTTGAAGGCAACATCGGATTCGGTCTGTCAAAACTCTCGGACGCCGAACGCAAACAGCGCATCGCGCATTACGTTCAATTGGTCCGCCTCCAAGGCTTCGAGCACTCCTATCCATCCGATCTTTCCGGCGGCATGAAGCAGCGCCTTCAGGTCGCCCGCGCTCTCGCCGTCAATCCCGACATCCTCTATCTCGACGAGCCGTTCGGAGCGCTCGATTCCGTCACCCGTTTCATCATGCGCGGTGAACTTCTCCGCATCTGGCAGACCGAGCGCCGCACGATCATCTTCGTGACCCACGACATCGACGAAGCCGTGCAACTCGCCGATCGAGTCGTCGTCCTCAGTTCGCGCCCCGCGAAGATCCAGGACGTTCTTACGATCGACATCGAACACCCGCGAAATCTCAGCTCACCGCGCTACCTTGAGCTTCGCGATCAGCTCGCCCAAAAAATTGGATTGGCCTTCTCCGCATGAATTCACTCGCAAAACCAGCGACTTGGGAGAAATTCTTCTGGCCGTTACTGACCGCCGCCCTGCTGCTCGCCGTTTGGCACTACTCCGTCATCTGGACGGCAACAAAAGTTTTCCCCTCGCCACTCAGTGTCGAAAAAGGCTTGGTCGAACTCGCCCACAAGCACGTTCTCTGGGCCGACATCATCGACTCCTTGCGCCGCGTCGCCACCGGCTTCGGACTCGCCGCAATCATCGGCATCCCGTTCGGCCTGGCGCTCGGCTGGTATCCGGCCTTGAATCAAATATTCAATCCAGTGCTTCAAATCCTTCGCCCCATCAGCCCCATCGCGTGGATTCCCGTCGCCATCATCTTCTTCGGCATCGGCGACAAACCCGCGACCTTCCTGGTTTTTCTCGGCGCGTTCTTTCCCATCGTCGTTGCCTGCGCCAGCGGCGTCTCCAACGTCCCATCGATCTACCGCCGTGCTGGCCGCAATTTCGGTCTCTCATCGCCACAAATTCTCGCGAGAGTCGTCTTTCCAGCCGCGCTGCCGCAAATTCTCATTGGCCTGCGCATCGCGCTCGGCATCGCATGGCTCGTCGTCGTCGCCGGAGAAATGATCGCCGTCGATTCCGGCCTCGGCTATCTCGTCATCGACTCGCGCAATTCCGGCAAGCGCTATGATTTGGTGGTCGCGGCGATGTTGATCATCGGAGTCATCGGCCTCGCGCTCGACGTCATCTTCCGCCAGGTCGAAAAGATCCGTTCCGTTCGTTGGGGGTTCCGTTCATGAGGTTCCATTCATGAGCCTGAAATCGAAAATCGCATTGTTCGCTGTCGGATGGCTCGTCCTGATTTCCGGCGCGCACGCCTACCTCAACGTCAATTGGGGCGCCGTTCTCAACGACTACCGTCCCATCGAAAAACGCAAAATCACCGTCGCCTACTTGCCGGTCACGTGCCAGCTTACTTGCCCGGTGACCGACTACATCTCGAAATTTTCCGCATCCGGCGAAGAATATCTCCCCCGCATGTTCCAGGGCTTTCCAGAGATCAAAGAAGCTCTCATCTCCAATCGCGTCCAGGCCGCCTTCATCGTCGCGCCTTTGGCGTTAGCTCTGAGAGCCCAAGGTGTTCCCATCAAGATTGTCTACCTCGGACATCGTTACGGCAGTGCGTTCGTCGTCCGAAAAGACGGCCCCATCAAGACTTTCGCCGACATGCGCGGTCACACGGTTGCCATTCCAACTCGCTTCTCCGACGAGCGCCTTCTCGTCTTCCGCGCGATGAAGGCCTATGGCATCAAGCCCACCGAAATAAAAATGCTGGAGATGGCGCCTCCCGACGTCGCCGGCGCGCTCAACGCCAAAGCCATCGACTCTTTCGTGATGGGCGAACCATTTCCATCGCAAGCAGAAATGGCCGGCTTCGGCCGCATTCTCTTCCAGGCGCGCGAATATTGGCCCGACTACATGTCCTGCATTCTCGTCGTGCGCCAGGACCTCATCGACTCTCGCCCCGAGGTCGTCCAGACCCTCGTCGACGGCATCGCTCGCTCCGGCCTGTGGCTCGACACCAGCAAACCTCATCGCGAAGACGCCGCCGATTTCGTCGGCCGCTTCTACTACAACCAGAAACCCGCGCTTCTTCGCTGGGCGCTCACCAAACCGATGGACCGCGTCACCTACAGCCCGCTCGCCCCGCGCAAAGCTGATTTCGACATGGTCCGCGACCTCATGATCGAAACCGGCGTCCTCGACAAAAAACTCGAATTCTCCGAGTACACCGACACCCGATTTTCCGACAAAGCCAGCATCCAAACGCCGTGGCGCTACGAACCCGGCATATCGTTAGCTCAATGACTCCGCGCCCAAATCCGATTCATGTAGGGGCGCAGCACGCTGCGCCCCATTTCAGCAAGATTGCTAACCAGTGGAGTGATCCTCCACATCGAACGCCGTCAGAAACCAGTTTTTGCAACTGAAGGAGATACTCAAATGCTGCGCCGAAAATTTTTCCAAGTTATGACCATCGCCACCACCGGTGCCCTGACACCTCTCGAAGCCATCCCCGCCACCGCCGCACCCAAAAAAATCATCACCTACCACGTCCGCGGCTTCAGTTGCGTCACCTGCGCCACCGGCCTCGACACCCTGCTCGCGAAACAAAAGGGAATCGCCTCCAGCTCCTCCACCTATCCGGAAGCCATCGCCACCATCGGCTTCGACCCCGGCCAAATCTCCGAAGCGCAAATCAAAGACTTCATCTCCAGCCTCGGCTTCACCGTGGACGACCAACACAAACCCGCCCAGTCCCCGACGACAAATAAAGCAAAAACCTCTTAAACAGATCCCGGAACGCCTACGGGCTCGCCGGTGTCTAACTACGTACAGGCCTTGCACGTCACTCGACGATGAGATGGAAAATCAAATTCCTTGTACTGTTTCTTACCGCTCTTCCCTCACAGGCTCAACAATCACCTCCGCCGGACATGCCATCGCTCGCGTTCAAGTTGCTGGTTCGTTCGACGCAGCCCACATTTGCCCCCGGGTCGCCGCTGAAATTGGAAGTGGCTTGTGTGGGTATCCCCAAGTTGGCATCGCCCGAATGGCAGAACCGGTGGGACGAGGCATGTTCAAACGTCAAACTGGAAGTTGAAGACGCCCGCATCGGCGGGTACTGGGGCGGTGTAGGGCTGATCGCATGGCTCCAGAATCAACTCCACATTTGTCTGCCGGCTCCCGGCGAAAGCTACCGTGAGCCCTTTCATCTCGATTACACCGAACCGCATTGGCGCCCAGTCACAGTCGTCGCTGAGAAACTAACCAAGTTGAGGGGCATGGTCCAGATCAACGCCCAGGTTGATCTTATGGTTGGACAAACGTCCCTGGCTACCGAGCGGGCCCAAGTCGTGACTGCCATCGTTCCCAATGGCGACGCCGCGGAAGCCGATTTGGACGGAAACATTCAGATCGACGCAGCCGCTGTTCAGTCAGGCGACCTGACTCGAGTCCGCCAGCTTTCTGACGAACTACTGGAAAATCCAACTCTCGGCGCACTCAAAACGGCGGTGAAGCTGTTCGACAATACGCACGCGACCGACGATCTCTGGACCGTCATCGAAAACGCTCCGAATCAATCCCAAGCGATCGAGTTGATGGAGTCGCGACTGAAAGAAACGAATTTCATTCCCGACTATGACTTGCTGGTCAAACTCACTGGGATGAAATCCCGACTTGGGAATCCCTTGGAGTTCGAAGCGGAAGACGGACAACCTTACAGGGAATATCATCCCGACCTTGAAAAAGCGGCGTTGGATTATTTTCGTTCCTTACTGGATCAGATGGCCGCATCGAGCGGAGATCCTCGAAGTGCCCGCGTCACGGCAATCCGAGAGATCGTAGACTCTCTCGTCGAGAGCGATCAGTGTGATCTAGGCACCTACGGGCTCAGCACCGGCGAAGCCACCGCACTCAAAGCGAAGCTTCCGCGCTAAACTCTACCAGTCCGCTAATTGTGCACGAGGATATGCGCATGCACATCGCCTCGCGTCTCACCATTTTCCTTCTCGCGGTCGTTTTATTCGCGCCCTGTGTCGCCGCCCAACAAATTGACTCGGGAGCCCATCCCGGCGAGCGAATCTACGTAGACGCAGTCGTGAGTTCAGGCCCCGACGGCCCCCCGGTTGAAAATCTTCAGCAGCGCGATTTCACCGTCTTCGACAACGGTATCTCCCAAACCATCACGTCCTTCGAAGCCATCGACTCCCGGCACTCTCAAATCGCCGTGATCATCGTCCTCGACACTCTGACAGAGAACTGGCGTGGCCTCGGCACAGCACTGACCGACATCAAGCGCTTCCTGCGAGCGAAGGGCGGCGAGCTCACGTACCCGACGACGATCGACTTCGTCACTGCCAAGGGCCTCGAATTCAAAGCTGGTCCATCACGCGACGGCAAAGCTCTCAGCGCCTCGCTCAACAGTCCAGCGGCCTCTACGCAACCCATCGAGGGCGACCCTGGCACCTACCCGCCCTTTCAGGCACTCGCCGAACTGATAGCTCTCGAGCGCGACAAGCCGGGTCGCAAGATCATCCTCTTTATCTCTCGCGGCTCGGCCCCCGCTCTCAACCCGTACTCCACCACTGTCAACCCGTACTATCACGACATCCCGACGGAAATAAAACTTCAGCAGCTTCGTCTCGGAATATTCGGAAATATTGTTCAACTCACCCGACAACTCTCCGAAGGACAGATCACTCTCTACAGCATCGATCCTCCGGCCCTCGGCGGTATGGATGACGTATTCACCAATAGCGCGACGCATCTCAAGCCAAGCCACGACGACGCCAATGTCGCACCCATCCGTTCGCCCGATGACGTCCAGTGGGACGACCTCGCCTTTCGGTCCGTCGCCGTCCGGAGCGGCGGTTTGGCGCTTTACTCCGGCAATGACCTGACTGCAAGCCTTCGTCAATGCGTCTCCGAAGCTGCTCCGTTCTACGAAATCTCTTTCGATCCCATGCTCACCGACGACCCGAACCGCTACCACCAGCTGAAAGTAGAAATCGCGAAGCCCGGCCTGCACGCGCGCACCCGCCAAGGCTATTACTCGCAACCTTGGCCAGGGGCGCAGCGCGCCGCAGACACGAGCGAGCCGGCGAACTCAAGCGTTCCCCCATTACAAGAGCCGGCCCTCGATATCCAGGAAGAGTCTGAAGACACAGTTAAAAAATTGAACCCGCAGATCCCCACCTACGTGGACATGCCGCTGCAACAACTCGTGAAGCTGGTTCCAGATTTAAAAAGCATCCAGCCCAGCGAAGACCAGAAACAATTACCCGCGATTCTGAAGAAAACCGGACACAGCGTAGACGTCTTCATCGGTAACGTCGGCGATCTGATCGCGGACGAAGACGTGACCCAGCAGCGACTGAACGCCGACGGCAAGGTCAAAGCGAAGCTGCGCACCCGCGACGACTACTTGATTCTTCATCACGGCTACGAATGGGGCGCAAGCTCGGAATATCGCATGGATAAGAGTGGGAATCGCCTGGGCGCGATCGGTCTTGAGAAAGGCTATCTCGTCACCGCTGGCTACGCTCTAAACTCCATAAGTTTTGGAACGGACACTCAATCGCAGTCCAATTTTCGGTATCTCGGAGATCAGAAACTGGGAGCCCGAGACGCTTTCGTGCTCGCTTTCGCCCAGCGGCCCGGTGAGGTTACGTTTTCGACTGTCATGAGAGGCACAGGCATCCACGAAACCGAGATGTACACGCAAGGGATTCTGTGGATCGACAAAAACAACTTCCAGATTCTTCGATTGCGTACCGACCTTCTGGAGCCGAACAAGGAAATTCGACTGAATCGGGCGACCACCGACGTGAGTTTCAGTCAGGTGCAACTTCAAAATAATCCTGAACCTCTATGGCTGCCCAACGACGTAACCGTCTTCATCGAAATCGCCAACGAAAAATACCGCAACCTGCACCACTACACGAACTACCGCCGCTACCAGGTCGCCGTAAAAATCGGAAATTCGCCGTAATCGGTTCAAGCGTCCGCTACGCAGTGGTACATTACCCGCTCGCATGACTCAACCACCCCGAATTCCGGATCTCAAAGCCCAACGCGCCGCCATGCAAAAGCTCGCGTTCTTGATCGGCAAGTGGACTGGCGAGGCTTGCATTCTCCAGGGCCCCGGCCAATCGCTCGATCTTCACCAAACCGAGGAAGTCCAATACAAGCTCGACGGCCTGCTTCTCGTCATCGAAGGCGTC
>Ga0209169_10002758_pt1 | contig 10455 bp, 3 predicted proteins | sample HubBroMetageWRM4_FD_188346 | JGI IMG/M metagenome (GOLD analysis project Ga0209169, IMG submission 188346) | Warmed soil microbial communities from the Hubbard Brook experimental Forest, New Hampshire - Hubbard Brook CCASE Soil Metagenome WRM 4... | ecosystem: Environmental > Terrestrial > Soil...
CCGGCGCATGGCTCTGGTCGTACTCCTGGCCGCCAGGCTCCTGGCCGCGGCAGTCGATGAGGAACTTCGCGAGCGCAACGTAGTTATCGCCGTGGCCGCTGCCCTCCATGTCGTTAACAAAGCGGCCAAAGCGAACGAGTGCCTGCTCCATCTCCTGGTGCCCGTCATACCACTGCTTCTTACCGGGGCCGATGTTGGCCACCCAGCAGTCGGCCAGCTTCTTCGCCGCGTTGTAAAGGCGCAGGTCCTGCCCCTGCGTGAGGGTGTAGTGATTGATCGCGGACTCTATGAAGTAGCCGGCCGTGTAGCCTTCGTGGTTGCCACGATGCTCCGGCATCCAGTGCTCGGGCCAGCGGCTGCGATCAGAGAGCGTGTATGCAGTCTGAAGATAACCATCGGGCTCCTGCGCTGCGAGAACAATCGGGATCCACCTATCGAGCGTGACCTTCATATTCTGTTGCGCAGCGATGATCTCCTGATCCCCCTGCGGATCAACCATCAGCGCGATGCACATGGCTTCGACGGTCTGGTGCACCCACGCGTTCGAGAAGACATACCCCTTGTGCCGGGCATGCTGCTCGCCGCGCAATGCCTTGGCCGCTTCAATAAAGTTGTCCAGTCCGCCCTGGCCCTGTGTGAGATCAGTCCGCTCACACATGTCGATGACATGAGGAATCCAGCTGACGATCAGGGTCTTCGCGCGCTCGTTCCACATTGGGTTGTCGATGGAGTACAGCGTGGTGTAGACCACGTCGAGCCGATCCTTCGGCGGCGCTTTTTCCGCGTGGACGAACAGCTTCGAGGTGCCGTTCTCCTTGCCCAGCGCGGTGAGTTCAAGAACGTATTCGCCCGGCGCCGAGAAGGTGGCTGTGGTATCGGCCGCTGAAGGATCTGCGAAGACGACGTGGCCCGGTCCGGAGGCTTTGCTCCAGCGCACACGCCGTGGTGACGACGGCAGCAACCAGTCAGCCGTTCCGGATAGATACGTCTTGCTCCCGAGAACGACGGAGCGGTCGATGCCCGCGTTGACGATGGGCGGGAACAGCGGAACTGCGCCGGTGCTGTAGACCTTCCATTCGAGGATGCCGGGAGAGTGGGTGCCGTCCGAGACGATGTCGATCCGCAGCTTGTCGGTCTTTACCGCGTCAAAGGTGGTGCTGTTAAAGGTGTTTGCATTGATCCCAAAACCCTTGGCGTTCACAACCGGAACGAAAGCGGAGCCATTCCAGTAGCTGACCTTATAGGAGGCCGGCGCGCCGACACCCTGGCCATCGACCCACCAGTAGATCTCGACACGGTTCGTGGTTACAGGCTTGCTCCAGTCATACTGCACCCACTGTGGCTCTGTATGAGGCCACGTGCCGAACACCGGGTGCGAATGGTCGTGGGAGCTCGAGGGATCAAACCCATCATTCAGTGCGGAGAGTTTGGTGTCACCCGACGCATTGGCTGCAGAGGGAGTGGCAACCTTCGCCAGATTGACGGAGATGTCTTCGCCCACAACGGAAGCCAGTGCAGGCGACCGGTCGACGGCAGCCAACAGCGCTACACCCGCCGCGCCGGCAAGGAAGTGTCTTCGGTTCACGGGCGCGCTGGTGAGCGCCGACTCCGCCGGTGCCGGAGAGGAAGCAGAACAGGAAAGCTCTTGAGGCGACAAACTAACAGACTTCATTGTCGATTCCTTTTCGCATGTTGGCATGAGTTATCGTCAGCGACCAGCGAACTCGTTCGGGTATACATCGTCCGATCGTCCGCGTGCATTCTCCGCAAAGTATCGTACCGCCGGCGCAACTGCGATTTCCAGCCTCAGATTCGCAGTTCTTGCGTCTGTTTTGTATACGTGAATGTACACACGAAGGTTGCGGTTGTCCATAAGCCCTTTTTCAGACGCAGGGAACCGGCCAACCTTCCAGCGGACCCCGATAATTCGCTGGCTGTTTAGCTCTAGGCATTTTTTGCGAATACTTCGCGCCACGGGGGCCAAGAGAATCAGTTCCTTGTCAACCGCCGCCAAAAAAAAGAGAAAATTTCTGCAAAAGTTTCGTTGACATTGGATACACAGTTGAATACAAAATAACCCACAACGAATACCGCAATTTTTGGTTTTAGAAGCCCGTAGCTGAGCAAGAGGGTCCATGCGGATTCGTTGCCGATGTTCTTGCGTGTCTTTTATGGAGGCGAAATATGAGATTTTCAGTATCGCGATTAGCAACTCTTGCCTATTCCCTGGCGACGGTTTTCCTGCTCGTTCCTGGCGCTCTCAGCGCACAGTCGGGCAATGAGGGAACTGTCACGGTGACGGTGCAGGACACGTCCGGCGCCTTGATCCCGGGTGCCAAGCTGGAGCTTGTCGAGAACAGGTCAGACAGCGCCCGAAACGCAGAGAGCGACAATAAAGGTCTCCACGCCTTCGTGAATCTGAACATCGGCACATACCACCTCACCGTCTCGCACGCGGGATATCAGACGAAGGTGTATCAGGACGTGCTGGTGGAAAGCTCGTCCACCACGACACTGAACGTCGTTCTTCCTGTCGGTCAGGTCTCGGAGACGGTGAATGTGACGTCGCAGGCCAACGCTCTGCTGCAGACCACGTCCACCGAAATCGGCACAGTCATCAACTCGACAGACATCGAGAACCTTCCGATTTCCGGCCGCTCAATCTCTACGTTGACAACGCTGACGCCTGGCTACACCGGCACATGGAACGGACTGCCGGAGCCGGCGGAAGGAACCAACGTCGACGGTGCGGTGGCCAACAACGGCCGCACGAAGTATCAGGGCACGATCGCGACCTCCATCTCCCCCCGCATCGAGTCGTTCGAGCAGGTGAGCGTGGTTACGGACGGCCTGAACCTCGGCAACGGCTTCGGCACCGCTACGATGCAGCTCAACTACATTTCGCGTCGCGGAAGTAACCGGTTTCATGGGCGTGCGTACTATGACTTCCGCAACGATGGACTGAATGCGAACTCCTGGACCAACGACGTGACCAACACGCGCAAGGCGAAGCTGATTCAGCACGACTTCGGCGTCAGTGTCGGCGGCCCCATCCTGCACAACAGGCTGTTCTTCTTCGGCACCTTTGCGATGTTCAAGCAGCCGGGCACGGTAATCGCAACCAACAACGTCTTCGCGCCATCAGCAGTGACAGGTAACTTTACATATACCGGGACCGACGGGAAGGCGCATACCATCAACGTCTTCCAGTTGGCGCAGCAGTACGGCAACGGCTTGCCGACGGTCATCAACCCCGGCGTCAATACGCTTATCCAAAATGCGTTGACCGCCACGCAGTCGCTGACCAAGGGCAATTACACCGATCCGACAATTCAGAGCGTCGCATTCAACGAGCCCGGCGAGCAGACGCAGTACTACCCCGTGGCACGCTTGGACTACAACGCCAACGACAAGATCCGTATGTACCTCTCGTGGATCATGAACGAAAGCAAGCCGGTGGGGAGTTATCCTCCGCCCTATCCAGGCGCCTCTTTCGCCAACCAGAACGGCAACAACTACACGCGCAACTTCAACGGGAATTACGGCCTTGACTACATCTTCACTCCTAAGCTGATCAACCAGTTCAAATTCGGGTTCCTGTACAGCAAGCAGTTGTTTGCAGCTACGGCAACTCCAAACTGGCAGACCACGGCACCGGTCTTCTTCAACATGACAGGCGATTCGGCTAACCGTATGTCGGGTCTGAACTACACGCTACCCAGTGGCTATGAGTACCCGGTCTTCAGCCTCTCCGACAGTGTTACGTATGAGAAGGGATCGCACGCGCTCAACTTTGGTTTCCAGGGCTACCGCGAGCAGGATCACTACTACAACCCGCCTGTAGGCTTCCCCAACATTAACTTCGGCCTGGTAACGGGCGACCCCGCACAGAATGCATTCACCATCAGCGGCGCCTCAGCCACGATGCCCGCAGGTACGAGCACGGCGCAGTCTGAGGCATGGCAACTCTATGCCGTCCTGATCGGACGCATCTCAGGCGTAAGCGGAAGCAACGGCTACGATCAGCCAACCAACTCGTATAAACCGCACTCGTTCAACCTCGATGAAGTCGCACTGGCGAGCGGTATCTGGGCTCAGGATTCGTGGAAGGTTCTCCCGAATCTGACATTAAACTACGGTCTGCGCTGGGACTTCGTCGTCGACCCGCACGATATCAAGTCGGCCTACCACAATGCTCTGATCGACAGCATCTACGGACCTACGGCACAGGGCAATCTATTCAAGCCCGGAACCTTAGGCGGCAACCTCGCCCCGCAGTTTGTGTTGAACCCACGGCCATTCCACGGTTGGTATAAGACACCGCAGCCACAGTTCGCGTTGAACTGGAGTCCACACCCAGAGAAGGGCTCGGCTTGGGGCCACATCTTCGGCGATGGTGCTACGGCAATCCGTGCCGGTTTTGGATTGCGCAACTTCACCCAGCCGTACCAGTTCTACTGGGATGCCGCCTCTGCGCAGGCTCTGCTCTACTACCAGACCTTCGCTTTGACCGCCAACACGACCGGTACGACAGGCACATACGCTCCAGGCACTCTGAACTACGGCCAGTCTCTGCCGGCGTATGCCTTCAACCCGATAACCTTCCCACAATCGGCACCGCTCACAAACTTCTCGTTCATCAACTCGGGTGTGCCGGTGGAGGGCATCAAGTCCAACATTCGCATGCCGTACACGGAGTCGTGGAACCTTGGCATCCAGCGAGCACTGCGGCACAACACCGTCGTAGAAGTTCGCTACAACGGCAACCGTACAGTTCACAACTGGGTGACCTACAACTACAACGAAGTCAATATCTTTGAAAACAGCTTCCTTACCGACTTCCAGAACGCTGCAATAAATTTAGCGGCGAACGGCGGCACGAGCTTCAGCGATGCGAAAGGTATTCACACCCCAATCATCGATGCAGCGTTTGCGAACACGCCGACCGCGTTCACGAACGCAACCTTTGTCGGCTATCTGCAGCACGGTCAGGCCGGCTCGTTTGCCCGCCAGCTTGCCGGAAACGGCCAGTCGACACCGGCGTACTTCTGCGCACTGGTTGGGTCCAGCTTTACGCCCTGCGGTGTGAATGCGAAGTTCACGGGCGCGGGTGCCGGTTATCCCATCAACTTCTTCCAGTCCAATCCGTACGCTCCGGGTTCGAACACAACCTATATGACCGATGGAGGGTTCTCGAACTACAACGCGCTCCAGATCGATATTCGTCAGGGCAACTGGCATGGAGTGCAGGGCGATCTCAACTACACGTTCGGCAAGACGCTCGGCTTGGGAACCAACAACAACGACTACCTTGCAACGGCCGACAACTGGTACACACTGCGCAATCAGCATCTCGCATACGTGCCACAGTCGTTCGATGTGCGCCATGTATTCCACGCCTTCGGTACCTATGATTTGCCGTTCGGACAGAACAAGGCGTTCCTCAACTCGAATCACTTTGAAAATGCCATCTTCGGAGGCTTCAACCTGGGCACGGTTATCGGCTATCAGACAGGTACTCCGTTCCTCTTCACCGGTGGCTACGACACCTTCAACCAGTACGATGGCGGCGTAGTGTTCCCGAACGGAGCAACGGCGAAGACCCTTCAGAGCAAGGTTGGCATTCACTATGTGCCGGGCCACACAACGGCGCTCGCATTCGATCCGACACTCTTCTCTGGCGGAGCGGCGGGCGGCACCGCCAATTCGGCGATTGTGGCTCCCAACACGACGCCCGGAACCATCGGCAACGTGGTGTTCCTGCATGGACCGAATGTCTTTACTCAAAACATGGCGCTGTCGAAGCTGATTCCGATCAAGGAAGGCATCGCCGTAAACCTGCAGGCAGAGTTCATCAACGTGTGGAACCACCCCACGTGGGGAACGCCTTCCGGCACCCTGCAGTCCACCAGCTTTGGTACGTCGAGCATCGGTACTGGCGCTCGTCAGATCGAGCTACGCGGCAACATCACCTTCTAGCCGGGCCTGAATTGTAAGGGCCTGAAACCACGGTTCGGAGGCTGGTGCAGTGACCAACGTCGCTGCATCAGCCTTTTTTCTTGGTTGAGTCGTCAAACCTGGTAGAGCGGGCAAAGGATCTCCGATGAAAATGAATCGCCGTCAGTTTGTAAGAGGCGCGGCTGTGCTGGCTGCCGCAGGAACGTCGCCGGCGATCGCACGTGCGGCAGCCAAAGGAGTGGTGCCTGCATCGGTAAAGCCGCTGCCCCTCACTGCGGTACGTCTGACGCCTTCTGATTTTGCGACAGCGGTCGAGGTGAACCGTACCTTCCTGTTGAGCCTCAGCGGCGATCGCCTTCTGCACAACTTCATGAAATATGCAGGCCTGCCGCCGAAGGGAGAGATCTACGGCGGATGGGAGTCCGACACGCTCGCCGGACATACGCTGGGCCACTACCTTTCTGCGCTTGTGCTCACGTATCAGCAGACGGGAGACGAGGAATGCAGGAAGCGTGCTGATTACATCGTCGATGAGCTTGCGCGCGCCCAGGCGGCACGCGGCACAGGCTACGTAGGCGGACTTGGCCGCAAGCTCAAGGACGGCACGATTGTTGACGGCGAATCGATCTTCCCTGAGGTCATGCGCGGCGAGATCCACTCCGGCGGCTTCGACCTGAACGGATCGTGGTCGCCGCTCTATACCGTGCACAAACTCATGGCGGGATTGCTGGACGTACACGCGGCGTGGGGGAATCCCACCGCGCTCAAAGTAGAGCAGGGGCTTGCGGAGTACTTTGCGAAGGTGTTCGCCGCGCTGAGCGATGAACAGATGCAGCAGATGCTCAATACGGAGTATGGCGGTTTGAACGAAAGCTTCGCCGAACTCTCCGCGCAGACAGGAGACAAGCGCTGGCTCGACATCTCACAGCGCATCTACGACCGCAGAGTCCTCGATCCGCTGGAGGCGGGTCAGGATAAGTTGGCGAACTTCCACGCAAACACACAGGTTCCCAAGCTGATTGGTCTTGCTCGCATTCATGAGCTCAGCGGCAAGCCCGCGCCGGGAAATGGCGCAAGCTTCTTCTGGGCAGCGGTGACGCAGCATCACAGCTACGTCATCGGTGGCAATGCGGACCGCGAGTACTTCACCGCACCGGACACTCTCTCCGCTCATATCACCGAGCAGACCTGCGAGCACTGCAACACCTACAACATGCTCAAGCTCACGCGCCACGTATACAGCTGGACGCCCGACGCGTCCTACTTCGACTACTACGAACGCGCACACCTGAACCATGTAATGGCCGCGCAGGATCCGACGACGAGCGGCTATACCTATATGACGCCGCTGATGAGCGGTTCCAGCCGCGATTACTCGAGCCCGAAGGAGGACGCCTTCTGGTGCTGCGTCGGCACCGGTATGGAGAGCCATTCCAAGCACGGTGACTCAATCTTCTGGGAGGGGGATGGCACGCTGCTCGTCAACCTCTACATACCCGCAGAGGCCACATGGGCGACGCGGGATGCGAAGGTTAAACTCGAGACCAAGTATCCGATGCAGCCGGAGTCGCGCCTGACACTAACCGCTCTTCAGAAACCCGGCAGCTTCTCGATTGCGCTGCGTGTTCCGGGCTGGGCCAAAGGTAACGCCAGCGTCACGGTGAACGGCAAACACTTCGATCCAACCATGAGCAAGGGCTACGCCATCGTTGACAGGAAGTGGAAGCAGGGAGACGTAGTCGCGATCACTCTGCCGCTCGACCTCCGCATCGAATCTACTCCGGGCGATGACAGCACGATCGCCATCCTGCGCGGGCCGATGGTGATGGCAGCCGATCTTGGGCCGACCTCAGACAAATGGGATAGCCCAGACCCCGCGATGGTTGGCGAGAATCTGCTAGCCGGCTTCAAGCCCACCGCCAATACGGAACGCGTGTCCTACGAGACGCACGGCGTACTTCGACCGGCTGATCTCACCTTCGTGCCCTTCTATAGCCAATACGAACGTCGCAGCGCCGTCTACTTCAAACGCTTCAGTGACGATCAATGGAAGGTCGAGCAGGCGGCCTTCCTGGCTGAGCAGGAACATCTGAAAGACATCACCGCACGTTCGGTGGACGTGATGCACCTCGGTGAGATGCAGCCGGAGCGCGACCACAATTTCGTATCGCAGACCTCCTACCCCGTGGTTTACCGCGGACGCCAGGGCCGGGACGCGCGCTCGGGCGGCTACTTCCAGTTCACGATGAAAACCAAGCCAGGCCCGCTGGTGTTGATGGCCACCTACTGGGGCGACGAGCGCGGAAACAACTTCGACATACTTGTCGACGACGTACTGCTGGCCACGCAGGAGCTGAAAAGTAACAAGCCGGGCAAATTCTTCGAGGTCGAGTATCCGATACCCGAAGCCCTGACCAGCGGCAAGACAAGCATTCGCGTGAAGTTTGTACCGCACAACCGCTCAACGGCGGGACCGGTCTTCGGCGTAACGCTGTTCACGCAGAAGCCATTGAACGGACCCGCAGGCGGCCAGGCCACGACAACCTCCTCATCCACCTAGGATGAGGAGGTTTCACAATCAGGAGAGCTTCACGGAGACGGTGCCCGCAGCGAGTGTGAAGTTCTTCTCGCCACCGCCCGCAAGCTTTGCGCGAAACGCACGCGGCTTCGTGCGCGAGCCCTTGCCACGCCGCAGTGTGAGCGTCTTTGATCCATCGTCCCAGCGCATGGCGATCTCTTCGAAATCACCGTGCTCATTTGCGAAGCTCACGCCGTCATCGTCGTAGAACGTGAACGCGCCGTCGGCTCCGGGATAGATGTTCAACGTCACCGGTTCGCTCGAAGGTTCGTCTGCGTACTGCTTCACCGGGCCCGTGGGCACAATCGCTCCCGCACGCACTAGCAGCGCCATGGAATCGAGTGGAGCTTCGACGGTCACATTGCCGCCACCCTGGACCTGCTGACCGGTCCAGAAATTCCACCAAGCACCCTGAGGCAGCGTCAGCGAGCGTGACGTTGCGCCGCTCTCGAATACCGGCGCAACCAGCAGGCTCGGCCCAAAGAGGTACGCATCGACCGTCGCCCACGCCTTCTCATCGCCGGGAAACGCGAGCCCTAGACTGCGGATAAGTGGCAGACCCGTGGTATGCGTTTCGTACGCCGCAGAGTAAAGGTAGGGAAGCAACCGATACCGCGTCTCCAGAAACTTGCGGCAGATGGGTTCGACGGCGGCGTTATGCAGATCCTCTTCTTTCGGGAGGAATGAGGCGGCATTCTGGCCCATCTCCGAGGGGCCATAGCTACCCGTGTTCCATCCCCACGGACGGCGCAATTGCCACGTGCGGCCATGGCAACGGAACGACGGACAGAACGCGCCGAACTGAAACCAGCGAACATAGAGTTCCGCGGTGAGCTCTTTCGTCGGCACGAAGCCACCGATATCTGTGCCCCAGTAAGGAACTCCGTTCAGCCCCGCGTTAATGCCCTCCATGATCTGCGTCTCAAGCGTCTTCCACGTTGAGAAGGTATCGCCCGACCACAGCCATCCCCAACGCTGGATACCCGCGTAGCAGTTGCGGTGCAGCGCGAAGGGCCGCCGGTCGGAGCGCGTCTTGCGGCCGCCCTCCCAGTACATGCGATTGCGCACCAGCCGCGAGTACGTTGGCAGCACGTCGCCTTCGTCCGGCCACCAACCATCGACGCCCATATTCACGAAAGGTTCGTGCTGCTCCCAGTAGTTGGCCGCATCTCCTCGCACCGAAGCCGCGACGCCCGCATCATTCACAGCCCCGTGCAGCGTCTCAGGCGGATTCACCACATGCAACACGACCTTGAAGTGCTTGTCATGAAACTCGCGCAGAATCTGCTGGGGGTCCGGAAAGACCGCCTTGTTGAAGACGAAGGACCCGTGTCCCGTATTCCAGCCGGACGGGCAGAAACCCGTTCCGAGATAGATCACTGCATCGCAAGGCAGCTTCTTTTCGCGGAAGGTAGCAGCTTCACTAAGAATCTGTTCGCGGCTATCGAGTGTGCGATGCGACTGCTGAAATCCCAGCGTCCATCGTGCAGGAAGGTGTGGATACCCGGTCAGCTCGGCGTATTCGCGCAGCAATTCAGCGGGCGTTTCGCCCACGACAAGGAAGATATCCAGCGGGCGCGCAACGTCGCTGGGATGCCATACGCCCTGATCGCCCGAAAGGTCGAACTGGCCCGTAGGCAGGTGAAAGTACAGCCCCCAGCCCTTGCCCAGCAACCAGGGGATCGGGTTGCGCGCGCCAAAGATGCGCAGATTATCGCCCGCGCCATTTCGCATGGCAAACTGCCGCTTACCGCCTTGGCCGATTTGCCGGCGGACGAAGCACACGCAGCACTAACCGTGATCCATGGCATCGGGCCGTGGACGGCTGACATCTATCTACTGTCATGCCTCGGCCATGCCGATGCATGGCCAGCAGGTGATCTCGCGCTGCAGGAGGCGGCGCGCCTTTCCTTCGGTCT
>Ga0209169_10002760_pt1 | contig 10450 bp, 8 predicted proteins | sample HubBroMetageWRM4_FD_188346 | JGI IMG/M metagenome (GOLD analysis project Ga0209169, IMG submission 188346) | Warmed soil microbial communities from the Hubbard Brook experimental Forest, New Hampshire - Hubbard Brook CCASE Soil Metagenome WRM 4... | ecosystem: Environmental > Terrestrial > Soil...
TGCAAGTTGCAGCGAGAGCAGGATGGGCGCGGAAAAGGCGAGGAGTCCGATGGACAAGGCGATGGGTTCGCTGCGAAATAACCTCACTCCGACTCCTTCACGCTGCCCGTCGCCGGCTCACGCACAACACAAGAGTTTTCCGATGTTATCTCAGCTTTAGAGAGTAGCACCATCCCACATTCGTTGCGGACGCTGACTTGAGAAGGGGCTGGATTCGTCCCGGAGCGCTCGAGCGTTCTCGACGGCAGTGAATTCTCACCCGTCCAAAGCGCGGCTTTGCGGCCTATCGAGGGGCGGCCTGCGTCGGTTTTGCGATCAGATCGCGTACCGGCTGCGGCGGCGTGAGGGCGGCGGGGGCGACGTCGTTGAAGGTGACGGATTCATAATAGGCGACTCGCGCGACGACCCATTGGCCGTCCGTGCTTTTCACCTTCACGGTCTGCACCATGGGAACCAGGACTCCGTCGATTTTCCGGTAGCTGGAAAAGATCTCATGGGTCGGGCCCATGTCGGATTGGAAGTCGTAGGCGGTGAGAAGGCCGGTCTCCTCGTCGTAGAGATGATCGTTGGATTTATTCCAATTGTTGATTCCGTGCAGGCGATAGCAGGGGCGGCCTTCGAAGTCCTCGATTCCTTCCGTTTCCATGGACTTGAACCAGGAAAGTTCATTTAATGGATAATAAAAATCCGCATCGCGCTTCTGCGATTGGAGATCGTTGCCGAAGTAGGTCTGCGGGCCGAAATGGGGACCGGGACGGGGATCGAAGCTCCAGGCGTTTTCGCCATCGAATCCGTTGAGGATGTCGCCTCGACCGTCGGGCAGCGTCACCTTCTCGAGGCGCTGGTAGGGGGCTGCGGCGACATAAACAAAAGACAGCCGGCTGAGGTGGTCTGCGCGATGCACTTCGAGGGTGCCGCGCATGGTGGAGGAGGTGTGGCGGAGGATTGCGTCGCGGCCGCCGAGAGCCTGGTCGTAACGCTCGACGACTTCCTGGGCGGTGGGGAGGGTTGAATTGGCGGCGACGAAGCGAGGTGTCGCGCAGGGGAAGAGAGTTGCGGCCAAGGAAAAGATGAGCCAACGGGTTGCGGTCATCGATTTGCCTCCATTCAGCGCAGCTATTCGTTGCGCAGGGCGATCATGGGGTCGACGCTGGCGGCGCGGCGGGCAGGTGCCCAGGCGGCGAGGAGCGCGAGCAGACAGAAGAGAACCGGAACGAGTGAGTAGGTGAGGGGATCGATGGGGCTGGTTTCGAAGAGGAAGCTGCGCATGAGGCGCGTGGCGCCGACGGCGCCGGCGATGCCGAGGACGGAGCCGGCGGCGGCGAGGGCCAGGCTCTGGCCGAGGACCAGTTCGGCAATCTGCAGGCGGTTGGCGCCGAGGGCCAGGCGCAGGCCGATTTCGCGGGTGCGCCAGCTTACGGTGTAGGAGATAAGGCTGTAGACGCCGATGGAGCCGACCAGGAGCGCGAGAACGCCGAAGGCGGTGAGCAGCATGGTGAGCGAGCGCGGCGCGGCGGTGGAGGAGACAACGACGCTCTCGAGCGTGCGCACCTTGGTGACGGGGACGCCGGGGTTCATCTGCGAGACCAGTGTGCGCAGGTTGTCAGCCAGTTGCGTGGAACTCAAATTCGACCGCAGCAGAATGTTCATGACTGGGCGCTCGTTGCGCGGATCCATGGGCAGGTAGGTCTCCATGCCGGAAGCCTGGTCGAGGCTGCGATGATGCGTGTCGCTGACCACGCCGACGACGAGGTAGGCGATGTTGTCATCCATCAGTGCGGGCGTGGGTTCGTCGGCGACATATTCAATATGCTTTCCGACGGGGTCCTGACCGGGCCAAAGCTGGTTGGCTTCTTCCTGGTTGATGAGAACCGCGCGGCTGGAGCCGGAATAGTCGGAGGCATTGAGAAGGCGGCCGCGCAGCAGGCGGATGCCCATGAGCTGGAAGTAAGAGGGCGAGACGATGCGGGCTGCGCCGCGAAGGCTGATTTGTCGCGCGGTGCGGGGGTGGTTCTCGGCATCGAAGCTGAACCAATCGTCGAGGCCGGTGAGGGGCAGGCGATCGACGAGCGCGGCGGAATCCACGCCGGGCAATCCCTGGGCGCGGTCGAGCAGGTTTTGGAAAAAGGCGACGCAGGACCCCTTTTGCAGGCACTCGCCGCGGAAGGAACTGCGATCGAGAGAGATTTCCGCAGTGAGGGTCTGTTTGGCTCTGAAACCGGGGTTGGTTGCAGCAAGGCGCGAGAGACTGCGCAGCATGACGCCGGCAGCGGTGATGACCACGACTGCCAGAGCGATCTGCCCGACGACAAGCAGGCGCGAGATGCGGAAGCGGTGGGCAGTGCCGAAGACATTTCCGGCATTTGTGCGCAGAGCGCCTTGCAGGTCGCTTTGGCCGGCCTGGAGAGCCGGTGCGAGGCCGGAGAGGACGCCGGTGACGAGCGAGACTGCCGCGGCAAACCAGAGTACGCCTGGATGCACGGCCAGGTTTGCAAGCCGCGGTGTGTCTGGAGGCAGGACGAGTTTCAGTGCGTTGAGACTGATGGCGGCGAGCAGCACGCCCAGCGTGCCGGACAAGACGGCAAGGACCGCGCTTTCGGTGAGCATCTGGCGGATAAGGCGGCCGGTTTTGGCGCCGAGGGCGCAGCGCAGGCTCATTTCGCGTTGGCGGCCGGCGGCGCGGGCCAGCATGAGGTTGGCTACATTGGCGCATGCAATGAGCAGCACCAGGCCGACGGCGCCGGAGAGCAGCAACAGGCGCGGACGCACGTCGCCGACGACGGAGTTCAACAGCGGAGCGACGGTGATGTTGCTTGCCCATTCATCGGGCATGACCCAGGGAAACAGGGTGAGCATTGCGCGGTGCTGCGCTGCCAAATCGGCCTGCGCCTGGTTGGGGGTGAAGCCGTCGCGGAGACGGCCGACGGTGTGGCAATTGAAGTCGTTCCATGGATCGAAGCGGTCACCGGCCTTGAAGGCGATGGGAATCCAGAACTGGGTGTCGAAGTCGGGGAAGTGGGATTGCGGCGGAGCAACGCCGATGATTTCGCGATTGACGCCATCCAGCAGGATGGTGCGGCCGATGACATTTGGATCGGTTCCGAACTGCTGACGCCAGAAGCCGTCACTCAACACAATCACATGGTCCTGGCCGTCGATCGAGTCGCTGGAGGAGAAAAAGCGGCCCAGCGCGGGGCGGACTTCGAGAGTGTCGAAGAGGTTGGCGCTGACCGTGCTGCCAAAAGCGCGGGCGGCGTTGCCGGCGCCGGTGAGGTTGAACTCGACGTTGGGGGTGAAGCCGGAGACGCTGGCCAGGGCATGGGAGTGCTGCTGATAGGCACGGATCCAACCCTTGGGAAAGACGGAGGCATTTCCGTCTTCCTCGATCTGGACCAGGCGGTCCTGGTGCGGGAAGGGCAGGGGCTCGAGGAGGATGGAATCGATGACGCTGAAGATGGCGGTATTGGCGCCGATGCCGAGGGCGAGCGTGAGAATTGCAACGACCGCGAAGCCGCGGCTGCGGTTGAGTTGACGCAGCGCGTAGCGAATGTCCTGACCGAGCCTGCCCATGCGGGGATTCCTCCGGGGAAAATGCACTGTGACCAATAAGTGCAAACTAAAGGCCAAAGTTGAGGGCTGTTAAATGGTCTGCTTCCAGGAATATAGCAAGCTTCGCGAATTGAGCGGCAAGCGGAGCGGTGTCCATTCATGAAGAAAGCCGTTCGGAACTGGACAGTGACGGTGCTGAACCGTTGGCGAGGGCCCCTGAAGGGCGGGTGTGGAGGAAGATTCGGCAAGAAAAATCGGGACTGTTGCGGAATTGAGTTTTTGAAAGTAAAAAATGATCAATATTGACCACATCGGTTAAGCCCCACCCTGTATGATTGCGCAAGCTTTCCGACAGCTCTATTCGGCATCGCTCCATCATGCGGGGACGCAACCCGCCATCGATTCGTTCGATTACGAAGACGCTCTCCCGAGGCCGCTTTACTCGCTTCCACCTATATGCGTCCCAGGAGAGGTCCAATCTATTGAGCGTTCATCTGGTCAATCCCAGTGACAATTCCTTTGGCACGGCGGTGATTACGCCGCGGTGGCTTTTTGTGCTAGCTGCGGCAACACCGGCCGAGGCGGGCGATCCCATTCTTATCGACGAGTCGCTGGAGCAGATCAAGCCGGAGACGATTCAGCCGGGCGACATTGTGGGCATCAGCGTACATACCGGCAACGCGCTGCGTGGCTACCAGGTGGGACGCATGGCGCGGGCGCGCGGGGCGTGGGTAGTGTACGGCGGGATTCACGCGACGCTGTTTCCCGAAGAGGCCCTGGAACGCGGCGAAGGGCACGCGGTGGTGAAGGGCGACGGGGACATCGCCTGGGGCAAGGTGGTAAGGGATTGCGTGGCCGGGAATCCAGGGAAGATTTACGAAGGCGGGCGGATTGAGGGCAGCCAGTTTCTGGCGGCGCGCTGGGACCTGATGGATCCGGCGAAGTATATGTGGGCCTCGGTGCAGACCATTCGCGGATGCCCCAAGCACTGCTCGTTCTGTTCGGTTTGGCGGACGGACGGGCAGAAGCCGCGGCAACGCAAATTTCAAAGCGTGATTGACGAGATTGTTACGCTGCGCAGGCTGGGATTCCGGTTTATTGCGCTGGCGGACGATAACTTCTATCCGGTGACTTTTACCGATCTGCGGCTGGCCAAGGAGCAGGGAAATACGGCTAAGTTCGAGGAACTTACTGCGATTCGCAGCGAGCGCCTGCAACTAATGGACGAGTTAGCCAAGCTGCCCAAGGACATGGTGTTTTTCACGCAGATGACGATGGAAGCCGGCGAGGATGGGAGTTATCTGGATGCGATGCGGCGGGCTAACATCAAGGGCGCATTGGTGGGCGTGGAGGCGGTAACTCCGGAGGGCTTGAAGGCGGTATTTAAAGACTGGAATTACTCCGGCGAGGCGCTGGCGAAGCAGTTACAGACATTCAAGAAGCATGGTGTGCATGTTTTAGGCTCATTTATCTTCGGGCTGCCGACGGACAGGCCGGCGACGTTTGACGCGACCGTGGCCATGGCGATGAAGGCCGGCGTGACGTTTGCGCAGTTTGTGATGATGACGCCGTTTCCAGGGACTGTCGATTTCGGGCGATGGGAGAAGGAACAGTCGGTGAATCCGACCATGGTGGGCGACGTGCCGATCACGCGCTACTGGATGATTCCGACGGAGGTGCGGCCGAAGATGTTTACGCCGCATCCGACGATGAGTTCCGATGAGATTCGGGAGCGGACGCAGAAGGTGTGGGACACGTTCTACACCTGGAGCGCGATCTGGAAGCGGTCGGCGTGCACGCCAACATTGAAGGCGAGGATTGCTTTCATGTTTCTGTCGAAGCTCTACAGGCAGATGTATGCGGGGACGGGGATCTCGACCGACAGCGCGCGGCGGAAGAAGTCGAAGCGCTGGGCGAAGTGGACGGCGAAGCAGTGCAAGAAGCTGTTCCAGGCGCATCCGATGCCGGAGCTGGCGGGGCCGGTGTGGGAGCTGGGGATTCCGGCGCTGAGCCAGCCGGCGTTCGAGGGCGGCGAAGTGGGCGGGCCGTTTGTAGTGCTGCCGAAGAACTGATTGGACTGGGGTGGTTTCGTGGTTTCCCGCCCATTCCGCAAAGTACGTGGAATGGATGGGGCACGGAGCTTTTGTGGTTGAATGTGGCCACCTGCCCGAAGAACTGATTGGACTGCTGTGTTTTCGTGGTTTCCCATCCATTCCGCAAAGTACGTGGAATGGATGGGGAACGGAGCTTTTGTGGTTGGATGAGGGCTGCCCGCCTCTCAATGCGGAAGACGGCTGACGGGGTTTGAAGTGATTTAGGTCGGTGGCGGAGCCGGTTGTGGTTGATTACCAGACGATCGGAATCATGCCTGAGTCCTTAATCAGCTTGTCGTGGGTGACGAGCCGGATCCCTTCAACCAGCGCAGTCGCACCAATCAAGCGGTCTTGAGGATCCTTCGGAAAGGGCTCAGGGAAGCTGACCGCACGCGCGGCGATCTCCGGCGTGATGGGGAGCACCGTCATTTTCGAAGCGCACTGGCGGACGAAGGATTCGACGCTGAGCCTGGTTTCGACGCGCCCCTTCTCGGCAAGCCAGGCTAGCTCCAGGAGAGTGATCGAGGCAATTGCAAGTCCGCCTTGAATCCGAGCTGTGCGGATGGCTTCTTTCGCGCGTTTCGACAGTTTGTCCGGTTCAAGGGCAAGCCAGACAACAATATGTGTGTCGAGAAGAATCACTCGGGCAGGTTCCAATCCGAGAGTGGAATCGTATTCTCGATGTCTCCAACAATGCGGGCTTTTTCTGCCAGGAATCCGAAGATTTCGTTTTCATCGGATTCAGCCGAGACGATTTTAACAACCGGTTTCCCGTGCTTTGTGACCACGACAGACCGACCGCTTTGGGCGACCCCCTCCAGCACAGCGAGGCACTGTGCTTTGAATTGTGCGGCCGGAATCTTCTGCATGAGGTTCTCCTGCTAATGTGACCATAATATTATGACCTCTTTTGGAAATCAAGCTCGGAATGCGTGGGCAGGGTGCGAGACGACGTTGACCTTCGATCGGAGTGCAGGGCGGTTGAGGGGGTTTGCGGTGATTGGTGAGAGGTGATCGAATGGGCTGGGTTCGTGGTTTCCCACCCATTCCGCAAAGAACGCGGAATGGATGTGGCACAGGGCTTTTGTGGTTGGATGAGGGGCGGCGCGCCGAATTGAGTTACCAGCCGAGGACGTAGGCGAAAATCAGCGGGGCAACGATCGATGCATCGGATTCGATGATGAACTTTGGGGTGTCTTCGCCGAGCTTGCCCCAGGTGATTTTTTCATTCGGGACGGCGCCGGAGTAGGAGCCGTAGCTGGTGGTGGAGTCCGAGATCTGGCAGAAGTAGGCCCAGAGCGGGACGTGCTCGCGCTGCAGGTCCTGGTGGAGCATGGGGACGACGCAGATGGGGAAGTCGCCGGCGATGCCGCCGGCAATCTGGAAGAAGCCGAGCGGGGTTCTGGCGGTGGTTTCGGTGTACCACTCGGCCAGCTCCATCATGTACTCGATGCCGGTGCGGACGGTGTGGACGTTTTTCACGTCGCCACTGATGCAGTGGCCGGCATACATGTTGCCGAGGGTCGCGTCTTCCCAGCCGGGAACGAAGATGGGCAGATTTTTTTGCGCGGCGGCGAGAAGCCAACTGTTCTTGGGATCGATCTGGTAGGACTTTTCTAGATCGCCGGAAAGCAGAATCTTGTACATGAACTGGTGGGGAAAGAAGCGCTCGCCGGCCTCATCGGCGCGGACCCATTCTTTGAGCACCTCGTTCTCGATGCGGCGCATGGCCTCCATCTCGGGGATGCAGGTGTCGGTGACGCGGTTCATGTGGCGGGCGAGCAGCTTGGCTTCGTCGGCGGGGGTGAGGTCGCGGTAGTGGGGCACGCGCTCGTAGAAATTGTGGGCGACGAGGTTGAAGACGTCTTCTTCAAGATTGGCGCCGGTGCAACTGATGCCGTGAATCTTGTCCTGGCGGATCATTTCGGCGAGTGAGAGGCCGAGCTCGGCGGTGCTCATGGCTCCGCCAATCGTGACGAACATTTTTCCGCCAGCGGCGAGGTGCTTGTTGTAGCCTTCGGCAGCGTCAATGAGGGCGGCGGCGTTGAAATGGCGATAATGGTGCTTGATAAATGAGGTAATTGCAGGCATGGTTTGTTCGAAACTCCACTCAATAAACTACCACATTCAAATTTCGTGGATGTTAAGGTCGAAGGCAGTCTCAATCCAGCGCCGGTCTGGATGACGGTGTTCATGGCTGCGGTCTTGACATGCGGGATTGGGCGATGCGAGGCTTCTTTCATCCTGTGCGGATTTCAATATTCCGGCTTCAATCATCTAATGTGGTGTCATCGAAGTTCGGGGCATTTGTCAGGAAGTACAAAAGCGGATCCCCTTCGGCTTCGCTCAGGGCAGGCTTTCGACTCACCACCCCCAACCTCCACCCCGCAGACGAAGACCTGTCTGCGGGGGCACCGGAACTGAAGAACGTTTTGGGGCCCCGTTCGCTCAGGATGACATTTCATTTGTTGATAAGGACTCTAGAAACTCGATACCAGGCATGAGAGGGACCTATGAAAAAAGCAAGACAGCTCAGTACGTGTGCATTGGTTTTGATTGCGATATTTGGAACAGGCTTTCTGGCGGCGCAGGCGGGCGACCCCGGGATGATTCAACAGAAACTCGACGGCCAGTTCAAGCTGACCAGGACGACGGCCGACCGGACGGACGTGGTGACGGCTGGGGATATTGTGCAGATTCACAAGCCGGGGATTGTGATGTTTGCGGTGACTACGCCGGTGCCGGCGACCAATGTTTATAAGAGCGGAAGGATCACGCAGGGGTTTGGCACAGCAATGGCGATGAACAACCCGAATGTTACGCAGCGCCGATTTGTGCAGGACGAGAAGTGCTGGGTGACGCGGATCCTGGTGCAGAACGACGGCGTGTCTATCGATCTATACAGCGACCCCTATAACGACGTGCGCTATTTCGCGACGTTGAAGATTGCTTATCCGGACAAGAAGACGGTTCCTCCGGTGGACAGCTTTCTGCAGACGGTTGCGGAGGTGATCAGCGTGGCTCCGCAAGATAACCAGGCGGGGCAGCAGCCGACGGGTGGTCAAGGGCCCGCGCCGGTACAGGCTCCGGCGCCAATTCCTGCACCGGCTCCTGCGCCGATGCAGGCGATTGCGCCACCTCCTCCGCCGGCCGATGCGCCGCCGCCGACGATTGCGCTGGGGCAAACCAAGGACCAGGTCACAAGTGGATTTGGACAGCCGACGCGGATTGCGAAGCTGGGAACGAAGGAGATTTATTACTACAAGGATATGAAGGTGACGTTTACCAACGGGAAGGTTTCGAACGTGGAGTAAGGATTGCTTCCCGGATGTCCATGGCGTGGGCTTCGGACGCCCCTACGGTGCTCAGACGTTTTGGTTGGAGCATTCCCAGGGCTGCCCCTTCCCCATTCGCTTCGCTCAGGGTCAGGGTTCACCCCGGGGCTCCTTCGAAAATGGCCATTTTCATGCCTGGTTGTGAGCCGAAGGATCATGTAGGACTATTTTCGTGTTCTCCCTCCGGGAGACCGCCTGGCGGATCAGACGCGCCAGTTGTCGGGACGCCAGGATTTGATGCGCTCCTTGATCTGCTTGCGGGTTAGATTTTTCTCGAGCGCTTCCTTGGCCAGCGCGACGACTTCCTCGTCCGATGCGAAGCGCAGTCCGATCAACTGATCTTCAGTGAGCTTATAGATCTGCGCGTGCCACTCGGCGGGCGCAAGAGCCTGCAGGCGGAGGCGCTCTTCGAGGCGGATGACGCGGTCCTGCACCTTGAGCGGGTAGCTGCGCAGCTTGAGGGCGGGAATGAAGGCGCCGAGCGAGAGGATGACCATCCACTCGGTGAGGTAGCTGAGATGGTGGATGGTGTAACTGAGCACGACGAACAAATTCACAGCGAGAGTGGTGACCAGGACGAAGTGGTAAGGCGGGTCGAGGCGTCCGTGGTTTTTGAAGCTCTGCGGGGCGGAATCACTCATGCATTGCCATCATTTCTTTCTGGCCGGAATGGGCTGTCTCATCCGCCGGAATTCGGCAGGATTGCGTGCAGCAGCAGCGGAGGCCTGAATGACCGCGCTGCGAGGATTTTGCCGGTCGGAGGAGGGGGATGTCAATCGGGAAAGCTCGCAGGGGCAGTAACTTTGGTAGCAGCTGAACGAGCGGCTGAGGATCACGAACGGCGCGGTGCGGCTGTGGGCGCCTGCGTCGCAAGAATTGGCCGACGGGTCTGGATGGCGCCAGCGGGCTGGCTCTGCTAACGTTCTTCTTCCGGAGAATTTTGGCGTGGATTGGCGCTGAAAATCTGCGGGTATCCTGTTTTGCGCGAGGGTTGTCTTGAAACAGCGAATTGCATTTCATTTTTGCTTTCTATCGGCGGCAACGGTGCTGCTGTGCGCGTCTGTTTGCGCATCGGCGCAGGTGACTCTTCCGAAAATTCTGTCCAGTCATATGGTGATTGAGCGGGACCTGCCGGTGCATGTGTGGGGCATGGCGGCAGCGACGGAGAAGGTGAGCGTGAGCTTTCGCGGCGAGACGCGCACGACAACGGCGGCGACGAATGGGCGATGGAGCGTTTTTCTGAAGCCGGGTGCGGCCGGCGGGCCGTTTGCGATGACGGTGATGGGAACGCCTGCCGCCGGCGGGTCCGGCCAAGGCGAGACCCAGACCATCACGCTCGACGATGTGCTGGTGGGCGATGTGTGGGTTGCTTCGGGGCAGTCGAACATGGAGTTCGCGATGCGCCAGGCGGAGACGGCGGACAAGGATCTGCCGCATGCGGACAATCCGCGCATCCGGCTGATGATGGTGAAC
>Ga0209169_10002763_pt1 | contig 10445 bp, 7 predicted proteins | sample HubBroMetageWRM4_FD_188346 | JGI IMG/M metagenome (GOLD analysis project Ga0209169, IMG submission 188346) | Warmed soil microbial communities from the Hubbard Brook experimental Forest, New Hampshire - Hubbard Brook CCASE Soil Metagenome WRM 4... | ecosystem: Environmental > Terrestrial > Soil...
GTGATTAACCCGAACGCTCGGCCGCCCGTCGGCGAAGACCTTGCCGGTCAGGAAATTGGCGTGACGGTAGATGGGCCCCCGTCGGCGAGATCAGCTGGAACGCGCCGCCGCCTGGCTCTGTCGCTACCTGCCGCCAACCGCTTCGGCGGCGTTTACGTTTTGCTTGCCATGATCGTCGTGTTCTCGATTCTCTCACCGTCGACATTCCCGCACGTCGCGACGATCGCCCAGGTACTCGACGTTAATTCTGTTAGCGCCATGGCCGCGCTCATCCTCGTCGTGCCTCTGGCCGCCGGCGTATTCGATGTGTCGGTTCCCTACACGATGACACTCTCTGGCGTAGTTGCTGCGTACGCGATCGTGGATTCACACCTGTCGATCTTCCTGGCGATTCTGATTGCCATCGGCGTGTCGTTGGTCGTGGGCCTGGTCAACGGTCTAGTGATCATTGTCGGGAAGGTCGACTCGCTCATTGCCACGATCGCTACCGGATTTCTGATTCAGGCGCTGGTGCAGTGGCGAACCGGCGGCCTGATTATTTCGGGTACGCAGCTCGATACAGGAGCCTTCAGCGGCATCGCCTATCATCCGCTCTTCTCAACGATCGATGTTCCCGTTCTCTACGTCGCCGTCCTCGCGACCGCCTTGTGGTACCTGCTCCAGCACACCGCGACTGGCCGCCGCATCTATGCCACCGGGTTCAAGCGAGAGGCAGCGAGACTGGCATCGGTGCGTACGGATCGGCTGCGCCTCGGGTGCCTGATTCTTTCCTCGTTCCTCGCGGGCCTGACCGGCGTGGTGCTAGCGGCCAATCTCGGCTCTGGATCGCCGACCGGTGGCAACAACTACCTGCTGGCGATGTTCGCGGGAGTATTCCTGGGAGAAACGCAGCTGAGGCCGGGCCGATTCAACGCCTGGGGCACGGTACTGGCAATTCTGATCCTGGGAGTTCTGACTACGGGTCTGTCGCTAGCGGGGGTGCCGCTCTGGGGACAGCAGCTCTCAGACGGTGTCGTTCTGGTCGTAGCGCTCATCCTGCACGCGCGGGGACGTGCATCTATCGGGTCGTCTCCGCAGGGACGGCGACGCCCGCGTAAGGAACAGTCAACCACTGCGGCGGAATAAACCCGCCGCCGGAGCACGACCCGTATCCCTCGATAACTGTCGGCCTAGCGAAATGAAAGAGCAAGGGATCTCTATGCCTCCGAAGGAGTTCACGCACAGAGTAAAAGTGGGTTTCGGACTGATTGCCGCGTTGTCGGCGCTGGCTCTCGTCTCAGCCGCATGCGGGAGCAGCAGCCCGTCGGGTAGTGGCGGCTCAAGCGGCGGGACCGCCAGTTCGGCTGAGGCGAATCGCGTCGCTGCCGCGGATAAGATCGTCGCGCAACTATCGCAGCGCCCGACGAGCACGGGAGTGACCACTCCTATCACGAAGCCGATCCCGAAGAACATCTCCTATGAGGTGATCGGGTGCGGAGCGACGGCGTGTGATTCGACGAATGACATCATCCACAAGGCGGTCAGCGCCCTCGGCTGGAAGTTTATCGAAGTGCAGAGCGACGGTACGTCGGCCGGCACCGACAACGCCTGGGAGCAGATCATCCGGACTAAGCCGAGCGCCGTCGAGTTCGGCGGCACGCCTGCGGCACAGGTCCAGACGTACATCAACCAGGCCGCGGCGGAGGGCGTCTACGTTCAGGGATCGTCCATTCCCATCGGAGGACCCCACGTCTCCTTCCTGGCTGCCGACGCCACCGAGACCGGAGCTCAGGGCGAGGGAATGGCCGCGTGGGTGGTAGCGGACGCAGCGAAGCAGGGCATCAAGAACCCCGGAGTGCTGTACGCGAGTGTCCCGGACTTCCCTATTCTCTCGTCGATCGGGACGACGTTCACGGCTACATATAACCGGCTGTGCCCCGGTTGCAAGATTCTCGACGAACCGATCGGGTTCGCGAATATCGCCCAGGCGCCGGCGGTGATCGTGTCTGCCCTGCGCAGTAACCCGAATATTCAGTATGTCGTGTACTCAGCGGGCAACCTGTTCGACGCCGTGACGCCGGCGATCAAGGCGGCCGGGCTCAAGGTAAGGATCATGTCTGGCACCCCGTCTACGACGACCTACGCGGACCTGAAGGTCGGGACAGTGGCGGCGGTGATTCCCTTCGCTGAATGGGAGCTGGCATACGAGCTCGTCGACGAGGCCGCACGCCATTTCGCGGGCGCGCCGATTGTTCCATCGGGCCCGCTCCCGCAGTGGATTATGACGTCTAGCACGCTGGCCAGCACCAGTCAGGCCGGAAGCATCGACGGCATCTTCCCGGTCGTGTCCAATGTCGCCTCCGACTACGAGGCGCTGTGGAAGCCGGGCCTGAAGTAGTAGCCGCGGCTGGCCGAGGCCAGAATTGCAGTTGATGGTGTGCAGGTACCGGGGTTCACGGCCCTCTGGGGTGTCGGTGAGCCCCGGCACCTGGCCGGGGTCTCCGGCGCTGGCAGACGGGCGCCGAGAGTTCGCTATCGGCGCCGTCGTCGAGGATCGGAACCTGAATGGGTGACGCTGACTTAAATGGGCCCTACGATGAGCCCGGTGAGTGTCTCCTCGGCGCACATGCGGCTGGCCCAGGAGGAACGTCGTCGACGAATCCTCGAGTCTGCGGTGGCCCTTTTCGAGCACCAGGGCTTCCAGGGAACGACAACGGATGAGATCGCCGCGGCAGCGGGGATCACCAAACGCACGTTGTACCGGTACATCGGGAACAAGGATGCGCTGCTGTTCGAGATTCACGCCAACTTCGTCCAGGAAGGCCTGACACGATGGCAAGCGGCCGCGGCCGAGGGCGGAACTGCGATTGAGGTACTGCGACGGCTGATCCGCGTGCACATGAACGTCGTGGCGAATCATCAGGCCGCGATTCGTGTCCACGTCGAGGAGTGGAAGCATCTCTCCGAGGACGACCGCGCCAGAATTGTCGATCAGCGCGATACCTACGAGGGAATCCTGCGCGATGCCCTCCGGCGAGGGATGTCAAGCGGGGAACTGAGGACGCAGGACCTCCGGGTGACGACGCTGTGCGTGCTCAGCACTCTGACCGACGTCTACCGCTGGTTCCGGCGCGGACCAGGCCTGCTTCCCCCGGACGAACTGGCCGACTTCATCGCGAACTTCCTGCTCTCGGGCCTCGAGCAATAGGCCTCGCCTGACCACTAGCAAGCACGATAAACCCACAACGTCACCTGATGCGCAAGGTATACTGAACGGATAGTATCTATGGGAAGAGCCGTCAGCGTCTGATTCGCTCAAGGGGGCTACCATCACCGAGTCCCGCTCTCCCCGCCCGGTCCAGGTCGGCCAGGCATATGGCTCCCCGCCAAGGCCGCGCGCCCTGATTACCGCACCGTGCCGCGGTTCTGGCTTCGAGCGGCTCTGCGAGCTGCTGGACGTGACGTACGATTCGTGGCTTGACCACAATCCGCGGCGCATCTACTCGGATGAGGCGCTGGCGACACGCGTTCAGACCGAAAGCGCGCAGGTTGTCATCTGTGAGGTCGATCGGGTGGGCGGCGCGCTGTTTGAGCTTCCGGTCCTCGCCGTAGGCGTGACGCGCGGACTGCCGGAAAACGTCGACATCGCAGCCGCGACGCGCGCAGGTGTGCCCGTCATCAACACGCCGGCGCGGAATGCGGATGGCGTCGCCGAACTTACGATCGGCCTCATCCTGGCCGCCGGGCGCAAGCTGATTGAGGCTCATGAAGACGCGGCCCGAGGCGAGATCATTCGCGGTGGGTACAGTCCCTCGCAGCGCTTCCGCGGCTGGGAGATTCAAGGCCAGACGCTGGGATTGATTGGCTTCGGGGCGGTGGGCCGGGCCGTGGCCTGGCGCGCGAGAGGCCTTGGAATGCGGATCCTCGCTCACGATCCGTATGTAATCGAGGCCGCGGCATCGCTGGACCAGGTCCTCAGCCAGTCGGACATCATCTCCGTGCATTCGGCCCTGATCGATGCGACGAGCGGGCTGATCGGTCAGCGCGAATTCTCACTGATGAAGCCCGGAGCAATCTATATAAACACGGCGCGGTCGCAGATCCACGATAGCGCCGCGCTGGTCGGTGCGCTCGAGGGCAATCAGCTGTCCGTGGCCGCGCTCGACCATACGCCGTCCGGATGGCACGCCGCGGTGGCCGGACTGTGTGATACGGGTCGCCTCATCATTACACCCCATATAGGCGGGGCGACATTCAATACTGAGGAGAGGCAATCGGCCATGATGGCTACCTCGATCGCGCAGCTGCTGGCTGGGGATCCGGTTAATAATGTCGTCAATCCGGAGGTCCTCCATGAAAGCTGAGATTGTCGCATACGCTAATCGAATGATTGAAGCGGGCCTCATTGAAGGCACCGCCGGGAACATATCGGTACGTCTGGGTGATGCCAGAGTTTGTATCACGCCGTCCGGCGTCGAATACGGTTCGGTGACCGAGGGTGATCTTCCCGTGGTGGATCTAGATGGCAAGGTCATAGAGGGAGATCTTCGACCGTCTTCCGAGATGGAGCTGCATCTGGCTTGCTATCGAGAATTCCAGGAAGTCGGAGCAGTAATACATTCGCATCCGATCTATGCGTCGATGTTTGCGGCGGCGGGAATGCCTATTCCGGCCTGCCTGGACGAATTTATACTGTACGTCGGGGGCGAGGTGGGCATCGCCGCATATGCCCCGAGCGGTTCGAAGGAGCTTGCGCAGAATTCCGTCAGCAAGCTGGCGGATCGAGGTGCGGTACTGCTCGCGAATCACGGAATGGTAGCAATCGCCCCGGACCTGAAGCGGGCCTTTCATATCACCGCTCTGGTTGAACGAACCGCTCAGGTGGCCTGGGGTGCGCTTCAGCTGGGTCGTGTCGTTGACGTACCCGAAGCTGTCCTCAGCCGATTCGGCGCTGTGTATCGACGAAGGCGACTCGCGTAATCGTCGCCGGGCCGTCCGAATCGGAGGGCATCCTGCGGCTCGACGGTGTCTCGGGGTGCGCTGCGAGCGTTCCTGAGTCTGTGCCGGCCCGCTGAGTTGGTAGGTATCTACACTGAATATATGGTAACCATTACCATTGTGCGCGGGAGGCTTCACTGTGAGTCCGACATGCTAGACGCCCGGACCGCCGCCGTCGCGGCCATTGCTCCGGCGCACGCTTCGCAACGTTCTGCGCCCAGTGGCCGTTGCTGCCGTGCGGACGGCAGCCGGCTGGCGCTCCCCGAAGCGAGATTGACAACGATCGCGCCCAGAGTCGACTCGGACCAGTCTTGACGGGTTCACGGGAGCGCCTGCGGCGGACTCGGCGTCCTCCCGACCGGTTAGCGTCAGTGGCAGTCATCGGTGCCGGGGTCGCCGGAATTTCGACTGCGGTAAGCCTGATGCGGGCCGGCGTCCATAGCTTCATCATCTTCGAGCAAAGCGGCGGCCCGGGCGGCACGTGGCACGACAACGCATTTCCGGGGGCCGGCTGCGACGTCCCTTCGCACCTGTACTCATTTTCTTTCTATCCGCGCCAGGAATGGTGCCGGGTCTATGCGAAGCAGCCGGAGATCCTTGGCTATCTCGAGGAGGTCTTTGATCGGTTCGGGCTGCGCGCCCATGCGCGGTTCAACACTGCGATCACTCGCGCGGAGTGGAATGAGGAGCGCGCTCGCTGGACCGTTACGACCGGCGGCGGCGAGCGGTTGGAGTTTGACTTCGTTGTGAGCTGCGTGGGGTTCCTCAATGTCCCCAAGGTCCCGCAGATCCGGGGGATCGAGGCATTTGGCGGACGTGTCGTCCATACCGCGCGGTGGGACACCGGACTTGACCTTGGCGGACGGCGCGTGGGCGTGGTCGGCACCGGCTCAACCGCGGCTCAGCTGGTGCCCGCGATAGCGGAGCTGGTGGAGCATCTCTACGTCTTTCAGCGCGAGCCGGGGTGGGTGGTGCCCAAGAAAGACCGGGAGTACTCCGCGGCGGAACTGGCGCGGTTCGCACGATCGCGCTGGGCGGCCCGCAAAGCTCGATGGGCCGAATACTGGCGGCGGGAGATCAACAGCACTGGCATTACGCCGGGCAGCCGCGTGCACCGGCGGAATACTTCTGCCGCGCTTGAGTGGCTCAGTACTGCCGTGCGCGATCCCGATGTCCGGGACGCCCTGACGCCGCGATACCCCTACGGATGCAAGCGGCCGGTTAAGGAGCGGGACTACTACCTTGCCTTCAACCGGGACAACGTGTCGCTGATCACGCAGCCGATCAGTGCCGTCGAGCGCACCGGGCTCAGGACCGGGGACGGCAGGCGTTACGGACTTGATCTCCTAGTACTGGCTACCGGGTTCAAGGCCGCGGATTTCCTGTGCACCCTCGAGGTGGTGGGCAAGTCCGGCACTGAGCTGCACGCCCTATGGGCAGCGCAAGAGGGCCCAGAAGCGTTCCTGGGCCTGATGGTGGCCGGGTTCCCGAACCTCTTCATGCTGTACGGTCCGAACACCAATTCCTCGACCACATCGCTGATCTTCGTGCTGGAAGCCCAGGCACGGTTCGTCGCGGCGGCCGTCCGCTCCGCCAGCCGGCGCGGTGAACCGGTCGAGATCGCTAGCTGGGCGCAGCGAGTCTACAACCGGTGGCTGCAGCGGAAGATGCCCCAGACCACGTGGTCTACCGGCTGCCGGAACTACTTCACGAGTCCCTCGGGCAAGCTCGTGACCAACTGGCCGCACACCTCTGTGCTCTACCGGCTGCTCACCGTGCTATGCCGGCCCTGCCTGGCGATCTTGTACGAGCGGTCCGACTGAGGCCATACAGCAAGCAGCGGATTCAGAAAGGACACCGATGCGCACAGAGCACCCGCTCGACGGCAAGACCGCGGTGGTGACCGGAGGAGCTCGCGGAATCGGGCGGGCAATCACCGAGCGGCTTCTTTCCGCCGGAGCTCTGGTGGCCGTCATTGACCACGACGCTACGGAACTGGGATCGCTGCGAGCGCTGGCTACGGATGCGCCGACCACGGATAGGCACAGTCAGGAGCTGTTTACCCTAGCCGCGGACATGGCGCTGGTGCCGGAAATACGGGAAGCGATGGCAGAGATATTCGAGTGGTGCGGGGAAGTCGACATCCTGGTTAATAATGTCGGCGGGTCTTTTGGCACGCCGCTGCGGATCGACGATGTGACGGAAGACGACTACGACTCGGTCCTCGGCCGGAACCTGAAGAGCGCATTCTTCGCTACTCAGTCGGTGCTTCCGGGCATGCGCCGCCGAAAGGGAGGTTCGGTTATCAACATTGCGTCGATCTCCGGGCGGATGGGGATACCGTCCATCAGCGCACAGTACAGCGCGGCGAAGGGTGGCATCCTGGCGCTCACCCGGAATCTGGCGGCCAGCCTGGGTGCCGACAATATCCGCGTCAATGCGATAGCTCCCGGATACATAAGAAGCGGGCCCAGGGTCGAGGCAATCTGGAACTCGCGTGATCCGGGCCCGATACTGCGGTCGATCGCGCTAGGCCGCCGGGGCGAGAGCAGCGAGATTGCCGCGGCCGCGGTATTCCTGGCTAGCGATGCAGCCGCTTACATCACCGGCGCAACCCTCGACGTTAACGGCGGCCTGCTATGCCTGTGATCAGCTCGCCGGCCGCGCGCGATCGTCTTGAGGCGCTCATCCGGCCTCAGTCCGTGGCCATAATCGGAGCCAGTGGCGAACCCACCAGGATCAGCGGCGTGATAGTTCGGATCCTGCTGCGGTACGGCTTCCCCGGGCCGGTATACCCGGTCAACCCCAAGCATGAGCAGATCTGTGGCCTGCGGTGCTATCCGGAGATCGGCGCGATCCCGGTCGGCTATCCGGTCGACCTAGCGATCATTTTCGTCCCGCGGTCCCAGGTCGTCGAGATGGCCAGGCAGTGCGGTGAGCGCGGAGTCAAGAGCCTTGTCGTCATCACGTCCGGCTTCTCGGAGATCGGGGAAACCGGGGTGGCTCTGCAGCAGGAGCTGGAGCGCACCGTCCGTGGCTACGGGATGGCGATGGCCGGGCCGAACTGCGCTGGCATCGCTAACCTCACGGCTGATTTCGTTGCGTACGGCACGACGAATTTCATCGAGCTGGGAGAGATCGTCAAGGGGGGAGTGGCGCTCCTGACCGCATCGGGCGGATTCGGGAACACCATCTTCACGTACTGTCAGGAGCGAGCCCTCGGAGTGAGCCACATCATCGGACTCGGGAACGAGGCCGTGACGGACGCCGCACAGTTTCTTGAGGTGCTGGTGGACGATCCTGCCGTCCGTATGGTCCTGGCGCACCTGGAATCTGTCCGGGATCCGGCTAGCTTCTTCCGCGCGGCGGACCGCGCCGCGGCGCTGGGCAAGCCGCTGGTCGTACTGAAAGGCGGCCGCAGTGCCGTCGGCCGCCACGCGATAGCAACGCACACAGCGGCGCTGGGCGGCTCACCTGCGGCTTTCGCCGGGGCATTCCGGCAGCACGGAGTGGTCCAGGTGACGGACCTCGATGAGCTGGCGGATACCGCTGCCCTGCTGGCTCGCGGAGTGCAGATCGGCGGCGACCGGATCGGCATTCTGAGCCTGGCGGGAGGCGGCACCGGCCTGCTGGCCGACATTGCCGCTGATTATGGCTTCACCGTGCCAGAGCTTGCTCCGGCCACTGTCGCTGGCCTCGGCGAGATACTGCCCGCGATTGCCGTCGTCAAGAACCCGCTCGATCCGACCGCGGGATTTGCCCGTGATGAGGACGGCTTCCGGGCGGCCCTCCTCCGGTTTGCCGCGGATCCGGGCATCGACGCCGTCGTCTTCTTCCCGCTGGCCTCGCAGCCAAGTTACGCCGAGCAGCTGGCAGCGTCGCTGATAGCCGCGGCGCCGGATATCGGCAAGCCCGTTATCGTCATCTGGACGGCCGGCCAGAATCTTGCCCCTGGTGCCTGGCGGATGCTGCATGAGTCGGGAGTGCCGCTGTTCACGAGCAGCATGGCTGCATTCCGGGCGATGCGGCGAGCGCGCGAGTACTGGGAGTTCGCGCGATCTCGCGCCCTGCCCGCCGCATCGGACTACGGGCCGCTGCGCACGCTGACGATGGACGGCCGGGCCGGGGACCGGGCGTTCGCTATCGAGTCGCTGGGGCTGCTCGGCCTGAGGTTCCCGCCGAGTCGTGTCGCGCGCTCAGCGGCCGAGGCCGCCGCGGCGGTGGCGGATCTTGGGCCTGCCGCGATGAAGGTCGTGTCGCCCGACATCCTGCACAAGACCGAGGCTGGCGCGATACAGCTGGATGTCACGTCGCCGGACATGGCCGCGGAGGTCTTCGGGCTGATTCTTGACCGCAGCCGGCAGCACAGTCCGGATGCCGTTATCGATGGCGTGGAAGTGCAGCAGATGGTGCCCGCGGGCCTTGAGATGCTGCTCGGCGTAACCACCGATGATCAGCTCGGACCGGTCCTGACCGTTGGTCTTGGCGGTATCTTCGCTGAGCTGCTCCGTGACGTTGCCCAGCGCCCGGTCCCGATATCGCGGCTGGACGCGCGGCTCATGCTGCGTGAGCTCAGGGCGTCGGCGGTTCTTGACGGCGTCCGCGGCGCGCCCGCCTACGACGAGGACCGCGTTGTCGATGCGATGCTGAGCCTGTCAGCCTTCGCTGATGCAGTACGGGACCGGGGTCCCGAGATTGAGATCAATCCGCTGGTGGTGCACCCGCGCGGTCGGGGCGCGGTCGCAGTTGACATAGTGGCCGCTTTCACTGGCGAGAGCGGCGCCCGATTGTGAAGTCACTGAAATCGCACTTCCTGGTCATGCGCCAGTAATCGACCACGCGCCAGGGAGAGTTGCTCACGACGCGACCGCTCCGGTTGCGGTACCAGTTGGTGGTACCGGGGTGAGTCCAGATCATTCGGTTATGGGCTTCGTCGACATCGTGGTTGTAGCTGTCGTAGACGCTCTGCTTAATCTCGATCGTGTCGATTCTCTTGACGATCATCTCCTGGATGGCCGAGATGATGTAGCGCGTAGCGCACTCGCTGAGAAGAATGACGCTGCCTCCGTGACCGAGTCCGGTGTTAGGTCCGTACAGGCAGAAGAAGTTCGGAAAGCTCGGAACCGTCATCCCCAGGTAAGCGCGAGCATCGTCGTCGCCCCACTCGTCGCGCAGCGACCGGCCCCCCCGGCCCCGGACCTCGTAGGAGCCGATGAAACGCAGGGTCTGAAAGCCGGTCGCATACACGATCACGTCGGCCGGATAGGGCTGCCCGCGCTCGTCGACCGCGCCGTCCTCGGTGATCTCTTTGATCCCGTCGACCACGAGCTGGACGTTGTCTCTGCGCCCCGGCGGGGCTGACTTCCTGCCCAGCCTGAGCTGCGTGCTGGCACTCAGCGCAGCTCTGATTCTTCTGATCGCCATTCGGTGCGGTGGGCTGCGAATCGCCCACCTTCTGCTGTGCGGGG
>Ga0209169_10002764_pt1 | contig 10445 bp, 8 predicted proteins | sample HubBroMetageWRM4_FD_188346 | JGI IMG/M metagenome (GOLD analysis project Ga0209169, IMG submission 188346) | Warmed soil microbial communities from the Hubbard Brook experimental Forest, New Hampshire - Hubbard Brook CCASE Soil Metagenome WRM 4... | ecosystem: Environmental > Terrestrial > Soil...
CTCCGTCGCGCGGAAAATCACCGGGTTGTGGCAGCGCCAGCAATGTGGATAGCTGTGCTTGTAATTGTGATGACCGAGCAACGCGCCGCGCTCGCCGAGCAGCTTCACGACGATGGGATTCGCGGTGAAAACATCTTTGCCTTTGTATTCGGGCAGACCTTCGGTATACACGCCGCGGTCGTTGATCGGTGCGGCGGTCTCGAGGCCGTATTTCTGGCCGGTGTTGAAGTCATCGACGCCATGTCCAGGCGCGGTGTGAACGATACCGCTGCCTTGATCCAGCGTGACATACGTCGCAAGCACACCCGGCACCTGTATCGGCAAAAACGGGTGCTGAAATTTCATGCCTTCGAAGTCGCGACCCTTAAAGCGCGCGATCTCGTGCGCTTCCTTGATGTCGCACTCGGCTTGCAACGCCGCGACGCGATCGGCCGCGAGCAACAACTTCCCGCGCGGCGTATCGACGACGACGTAATCGAAGTCCGGATGAAACGCGAGCGCGCGATTGTGCGGGATCGTCCAGGGAGTCGTTGTCCAGATGACGGCGCTGACATCCGGCGTGATTTTCGCGGCTTCCCCGCTACCGCCGCTGACCACCTGAAACTTCACCCAGATCGACGGGCTGTGGTGATCTTCGTATTCAACCTCGGCTTCGGCGAGAGCGGTCGCGTCGTGAATGCACCAATAGACCGGCTTGCTGCCACGGAAGACGTAGCCCTTCTCCATGAAATCGAGAAATGCACCCGCGATGACGGCCTCATAGCCGAAATTCATCGTCAGATAGGGATCGTTCCACCGGCCGAAAATGCCGAGACGCTTGAAATCTTTTTTGTGCTGCTCGACGTAGCGCCCCGCGAACTCGCGGCACTTCGCGCGAAACTCCGCGGGCGACACTTTGTCCTTGCCGCCGAGCTCTTTTTCGACCTTCGTCTCGATCGGCAGTCCGTGGCAGTCCCACCCGGGCACGTATGGGGCGTAATGCCCCGCCATACTCTTCGTCTTGACGACCAAGTCCTTCAGAATTTTGTTCAGTCCGGTGCCAAGATGAATCTCGCCCGTCGGGTACGGCGGCCCATCGTGCAGCACGAACAGCGGCTTTCCCTGCCGAGCATCCAAAATGCGCTCATACAGCTTCGAGTCCTGCCAGGCATCGAGCTGTTTCGGCTCGTTTTGCGGAAGGCTCGCCTTCATCGGAAAGTCAGTTTTCGGCAGGTTGAGAGTTTTCTTCAGTTCAAGTGGCTCGGCCATGGAGCGATGGATCGGATCCCTTCTATCCCGTCATTTCCTTCGGATGCCCTCAGTGCTAGGGGGAAACATCGGAAACTCGCGTAATCACGTATGTTACAATGAAAGGCGTCTAGGCTGTAAGTCGGTACAGGTGCAACCTATCAGGTAGCGCCAGAATCGTAACTGAGACCGCCACCGAAGCAGGGACACTTGCGTCTATAGGGGCAGGGGTGAGTTAGGGGAACACGTGCCGAGCAATTTCATAAACCTCATACCGCCAGGAATGACCAAGCCGGAAGTGGACGACCCTGCGGTCCACGAAGCGAAACCCGTCCCGGCCTCCGCGGTACCGAAATTCAGAACGCCTGATCGTGTCGTCACCGACGGCTTCTGGTCGAACCTCAAACAGTTTTTGACCGAAAAACCGATCAAGGTAAACCCAAACCTGCAATCCAACCTGATGCCGGAAGAATACGGCGGCGGGTTCAGCGAGAACCTGAAAGACTTTTTCAAGTCCAAGCCAGTTCCCAAGGGTCCGCTCAACAGCCGGCTCGCCGTCAACTGGGGAACGAATTTCGGCGGCTTCGGTTATCGCATCAAGGAATTCTTCTCGCCCACGAAGCAGCCGCCTCTCCCGCCGGGAATTCAGCCGGTCAAAGTCAAAGATATCTGGACGAAGGACGAGAATTTCGGCTGGACGCAGATCATTGCGTTCTGCGCGCACATCGCGATCATCGCGCTGCTCGTTGTCCCGCTGATTTGGTGGAAGCAGCAGCCCGCAGCCGCTAAGAATAAGATGGATGTGACGCCGCTCGATATTTCTCCGTACATGGCGAAGTTGCCTGCGGGCGCGACCAAGGCGGGCGGTGGTGGCGGCGCGAACGATCACACGCTGACTCCTCCAAATAAGGGGCGACCGCCCAAGTTCAAGTGGACGCAGTTCACTCCGCCGCAGATCAAGATTCAGAATCCGAATCCGAAGCTGGCGATGGATCCGTCGCTGCTCGGTCCTCCGGATTTGAAAGTGAACGGCCCGAATGGGTTGGGCGATCCGCTTGCGAATGCGCTTTCGGATTCACTGGGTCACGGCAACGGCACGGGCATCGGCAGCGGCACGGGCGGCGGTTTGGGTCCGGGTGAAGGCGGCGGCACCGGGGGCGGCGCGTTTCGCGCAGGCGTGAACGGCGTCGGCATTCCAGTGTGCCTCTATTGCCCGACTCCGCAGTATTCCGACGAAGCGCGCAAAGCGAAGTATCAGGGTACAGTCGTCCTGCAGGTGACGATCACGACGGACGGCCGCGCGGTGAATATTTCGGTCGTGAAGGGCCCTGGCCTGGGACTCGAAGAGAAAGCGATCGAGGCCGTGAAGGGCTGGAAGTTTAAGCCAGCGGTCGGACCGAGCGGCAAGCCGGTCGCGACGATTGTGCCGATCGAAGTTACATTCCGGCTGTACTGAGTTCCCTTTCCCACATTCTTGTGTGCGGTTTTCCTCGCTCTCAGCGAGTTGGGCAACCTATCTCCGCGTCCATACCTCTGAATCTGCAATCGCTCCGCAGTTCTGTCGAGGAACTGCGGCTCAGGCGCGATCATAGCGGCGTTCTGGAGGTGCATCCGTGGGCGCTCCCTTCCTGCGTCATCGTCCGAATTCGGAATCCTGGTTCACGCGCGTGCGGGAAAATCTTCGGCAGGCGTTTGCGTCAACTGGCTTAACGCACTCGTCGTCGAATGGCGCGCCGATTCATCTGCTGGAGCTTGATCCTTCACAAAGGACTGGGCGCGCGCAGATCGCTTCGCTGCTGACGCATTCAGGAATCATCGGCGCGCTTGCGTTGCTGGCGTTTCAAACGCAGGTGGTTCGAACGCAGCGAAATGGCGGCATCGACGTAGCCTCGGAACATTTGTTGTTTTCGCCGCCGAGTGACTTCGCCAATGATCGCGCGTCGCTCGGACACAACGCCGGTGGCGGCGAGCACAATCCGGTGCCCGCGACGCACGGCTTTCTGGCGCCGCGGTCGTCATTGCAGCTAGCTCCGCCGCGATTGCCAGACAACGTGACGCACATACTCGCGGTTCCGGTGGCGACGCTCGACGAAAATGCGCCGCCGATTGTCGCGGCGGTCCCTCAGTTGGGACTTCCATGGATGCCGAATGACACAAATTCGCCGGGACCAGGCAAAGACGGAGGCATCGGCTCCGGCGAAAAAGGCGGGATGGGCGACAACTCGGGAAGCGATGCGGGCGAAGGCGAAAGTGGAACGCCGTACTCGCGCGGCATGACGATGCCCGTTTGCGTGACGTGCCCTTTGCCTCTTTACACCGACGAAGCGCGCAAGCTGAAGTTGCAAGGCATGGTCACGCTGCGCGTGCTCGTGGGCGCGGACGGACGCGCCGCGCAGATTCACGTGGCGCGAGGCGTCGGGTACGGGCTCGACGAGCGCGCGATCACGACCGTGCGAGGTTGGACGTTTACACCGGCGCGAGATGCAGCACGGAAGGCGGTCCCCGTGTGGGTCACGATTGAAATCGCGTTTCGGCTTTTCTAGCGCGATGACACGGCGCCGCTCGCCAAGAGCGCGCTCAAACGGGGCCGGGATTGGAAACTCAACAGAACCGCCGCGTGCGGCTTGCGGCCAATCTGCTACGATGAGGCCATGAGAAATGCGTTGTTGGCTGCAGGATTTTTACTCTGCTCGCTGATTGCCACTGGCACCGCGAGCGCCCAGGCCGGGAACGGAGCGCTCGACCTGACGGCACGCATCACGCCGACTGCGGCACGGCCTGAACCCGTGCGGCAGTTCACGTTTTATGTGCTGACCAAGAGCTACGAAGACATCACCAAAGACGTCGAAGCGAGTGACGCCCCGCCCGATCGAGATAAATTCATCACCGATCTCAAAGTTTCCGACCAATTAAAAGAGTGGCTGAAGAGCCACGACGAGTTCGATCTGACTTCGCCCAACCTCGACAAGACGCTGACGCCCGACGACATTTTGCATGTGCCGGAGTTTTTGCTCGCATACCAGCGCGCGAATAGCGGCGGCGTGACCTACGGGCTTCCTAAGCCGAAATATACGGACGCGGACAAGACGGCGCATCCGGATCGATACCAGAAGCAGCACGACGAATATTTCGCAGCTCTGAAGAAGTTTATCCAGACGCATCCGGAGTCGATGAGCGGGGTGGAATTGGAGCTGTCGGGGATAAATCCGCAATCAAAATGGGCGTTGTTGCAAGCGGAGCGCAAAAAACGCGTCCTGCGAGTCGCACCGGAATTGGCCCAGACGAAGTATCTCGCGACCCAGGTCGATACCGACCTGGATGGGCACGCATCGACCAGCTTGCCGCCAGGAAATTATTGGGTGAGCACGTTGAATCTGGATGCCGGCGCGGGTGACGCGCAGTTGCGCTGGGATGTGCCCGTCGTAATTCAGAACGGGCGAAGCACGCGAGTTGAATTAACCAACCTGAACGCGATCGACGCGCACCGTAAACCGGACGCGGACGAGGCGCACGGCAGTTCCAAGAATTAGTTCGCATCACGCGAAACCATCATGGGAACGCCGCTGCTTTGGATCGGATTTAATGCATTCGTGCTGATTGCGGTCGCGCTCGACCTGGGCGTCTTCAACCGCAGGTTGCATAAGGTCGAACTGCGCGAGGCGTTCTGGTCGACGCTGGCGTGGATCGCGATCTCGGTGCTGTTCGGGTTCGGGATCTGGTATTTCTCGGGACATCAGCGCGCGGTCGAATTCTTCACCGGCTACCTCATCGAGAAGGCTCTCAGCGTCGACAATCTGTTTTTGTTTTTGGTGATCTTTCGCACGTTTGCGATCGACGAGCGATTCCAACACCGCATGCTGGAGTGGGGAATTTTGGGCGCCCTCTTGATGCGCGGCGTCATGATTTTCGCGGGCGCGGCGCTGATCGAGAAATTTTCGTGGGTGATGTACATCTTCGGCGCGTTCCTGGTCTACGCGGGCGTGCACATGCTGTTTGCCAAGAAAGAGAATATTCGGCCGGGAGACAGCGCGTTTTTTCGCTTTGCGAGCAAACATTTACGGCTGACTCGCGACTATGCCGGTGAGCATTTCTTCGTAAGAAAAAACGGCCGGATTTTCGCGACTCCGCTGTTTTTGGTATTGCTGGTCGTCGAGATCACCGACGTTACGCTGGCGATCGATTCCATTCCGGCGATTTTCGGAATCACGCGCGATCCGTTCATCGTCTTTACGTCGAACGTGTTTGCGATTCTGGGCTTACGGGCGATGTACTTCTTGCTGGCCGGGTTCTTGAACCGGCTTCGTTTCTTGACCGTAGGCCTGGCGTTCGTGCTGGCGTTTATCGGCGGGAAGATGCTCGTCGAGCCATGGCTGCACGTAACCGCGCTTGTCTCTCTATCAATCGTTGCGGGGATTTTGCTTCTCGCGATTGTCGGATCGCTTGCGTTTCCGGAGAGGCAGCAGGCGACGAACTAGCAGTGCCGGCTGGTCCTGAGCTTCGAAGGACATCTTGCCGGCGGTTTTTCCTAGTGTTGCTTCAATAAAAACTCGAACGCGGTAGTCTATTCCGCCTCAAACATCACTTCATCGACGTAGCACCACAACCAATCCTCGCCCGGCTCGATCGACTGAACAATCGGGTGTTTCGTCTTGTGAAAATGCTTCGTGGCGTGTTTGTTCTTCGAACTGTCACAGCAGCCGACGTGCCCGCATTCCCGGCACAACCGCAGGTGCACCCACGTGTCACCCATCTTGAGGCACTCTTCGCAGCCATGGGTCTTCGGCTTTACGTCCTTGATCTCGTCGGTGTGCGTACAGACGTCAGCCATCGTGTCTCCTGAATCTTAGACTGCGGGTTTGATCGGGATGCGAATTTCGAAACGGGTATCGCCCGGCGCCGATTTCACGGTGATCAGGCCCTTGATCTTGCGAATGATGCGGTAAGCGATGTCGAGGCCGAGGCCGGTGCCTTCGCCGACGCCTTTCGTCGTGAAAAACGGCTCGAAAATTTTCGATTGGATTTCCGGCGGGATGCCGGGGCCGCTGTCCGAAATGACGACCAGCACGTAGTCGTTGTCGCGCGCGATGCGCACACCGAGCTTGCCTCCGTCCTTCATCACGTCGGCGGCGTTATCGATCAGATTCGTCCAGACTTGATTGAGTTCGCTACCGTAGGCTAGAACCTTCGGCACGTCGGGCTCATATTCGCGCGTCACACTGATCGTGCGCTTCAGCTTGTGATGCATGATCGTCAGCGTCGTATCGAGGCTCTTCGCGAGATCGACTTCCTGCATGGACGCCTGATCCATGTAGGAGTATTCCTTGATCGCTTTGACGAGATCCGAAATGCGCGCCGTGCTGTTGTCGAGCTCGTCCGCGATGCGATCCATCTCGAGCAGCGTCGCGAAGCGCGTCAGCTCGGGTCCGAGCGAAGGACCCGCAGCCTTCGCAAACGTTTCGAGGTCGGCGTCGCTGAGATTCGCCTCTGCGAGCAGCGGCCCAAGCTGCCACGCGTTATCGACGCCGCGCTGCTCCAGCCAGGTCTGAATCGCCTCTTCGCGATCGACCCGCTCGAATTCATCTTTATACTGCGGCGGCTTCAGTGAAACGCGAATCTTCTCTTCCTTCTCCGCCAGCATCGCGCAATCGTCCGGCCCGATCGACGACGTTCGCACCGCCTCGCGCAGCCGCGCCAGACACTCTCGCAAAATTCCCGCCGACCGGCGCGCTGCCGCCGACGGATTGTTCAGCTCATGCGCGAGCCCCGCCGAAAGTTTCCCGAGCGCCGCCAGCTTCTGGCCCTGCTGATCGAGTTCCGTGAACGTCCGCACACGATCGGTGAGCATTCCCACCAATCGCTGCGACAAATCCGGCAAGTGCTGCAACAACTCGCCAAAAAAAGCGTGAGAGTACGCGAGCCCCCAGATTGGAAGCGTCGCCCGCGCCGTCAGACCGTAATTCTTCAATCGCGAAAATGGCAAAAGCCCCGTGACCGTCGGAGCCTCCATCGTAATGACCGGGCCTTCGCCTCCATGTTCCTTCCGTCCGCGAAGCTCACCTTCGAGCAGCACAAACATCAATTTCGCTGGGGTCCCCTCGCGCATCATTACTTCGCCCGGCTCAAATCTAAATTCATGCGTCCGGTCGATGAACCAGTTCAGGTCAGGCTCGGTCTGGGCGGCAAACACCGGGACCTTGCGGATCGCTGCAATCACAGCGGCGCGTTCCGATGGGTGCTCCGGCCCCTTCAGCGTGCCGTACAGCTCGTTCGTATCGTCCGAGATGCCGCTCATTCGCTCTTCACTCTCACGAACTCGCCCCGCCCGCTGCTCACTGCACTTTCGCCAGGTATTGATGTATGAATTGAACCACAACCGCGCCTTCTCCAACGCCCGACGCAACTCGCTTCACCGATCCGTGCCGTACATCGCCCACCGCAAAAATTCCCGGCACGCTCGTCTCCAGCAATCCTGGATCGCGATCCAGCGTCCACGTCGCCGGCCGCTTGCCGTCGTGCATCAAATCCGGCCCCGTCAGAATAAATCCGCGTTCATCGCGCTCGATCGACTTGCCCAGCCACTCCGTCCGCGGCAGCGCCCCGATAAAAATAAACAAACTCGTCGCTGGAATCTTGTGCGGCTCCGAAGACGACCCGCGCTTCACCGTAATCGAATCAAGCCTCTGATTGCCATTCACTTCCGTCACCGACGCCGAAGTCCAAACGTCGATGTTCGATGTCTTCTCGATCTGCTCGATCAAATAGTGCGACATCGTCGCCGCCAGCGACTCGCCGCGCACCAACATCACGACTTGCTTCGCAAACCTCGAAAAGTGCATCGCGGCCTGCCCCGCCGAGTTCGCGCCCCCAACAATAAAAACCGTCTCGCCCTTGCAGGCCATCGCCTCCGACGTCCCGCCGCCATAATAAACGCCCGCGCCCTGCAGGCTTTCAACTCCAGGAATATTCAGGGTCCGCCACTGAACTCCCATCGCCAGCAACAACGCGTGACATGAAATCTCCACCCCATCTCCGAGCTTCAAATAGCGATACGGCCCGTCGATGCGGACGCTCATCGCCTCTTGCGGCGCCAAAATCTCCACATCGAATCGCCGCGCCTGCGCCACCGCGCGCCGCGCCAAATCCGCTCCACTCAATCCCGACGGAAATCCCAAATAATTTTCGATGCGCGAGCTTAACCCCGCCTGACCACCCGGCGCCTCGCGCTCGATCATCACTGTCTTCAAACCTTCCGAAGCACCATAGACTGCCGCCGCCAATCCCGCCGGCCCTCCGCCCACAATCGCCAAATCATAAAAATTGGTCAGCGCGTGCGTGCGCAACCCAATCTTATCGGCGACAGCTTGCTGCGTCGGCTCCGCGATCCTCTGTCCATCGGGAAAAAGTATCAGCGGCAGATTCTCCGCCTCGGGCCCCAGCGATTCGCACAGTCGCCGCACATCCGCATCCGACGCCGCTACTTCCACATCGATCCACTGATACGGCACTTGGTTCCGCGCCAGAAAATCCCGCAGCTCATACGATCGCGACGACCACCGCGTCCCCAACACGCGAATCCCCTCATACGGCGGGCGAAATTGCGACGACCAATCGTGCAAAAGATCGTCGATCGCCGGAAACAGCTTCTCCTCCGGCGGATCCCACGGCTTCATCAAGTAATAGTGAATCCGCGCCTCATTGATCGCGTCGATCGCCGCATTCGTATCCGCATACGCCGTCAGCAGCGCGCGCTTCGCCTGCGGATGAATGTCCATCGCCTCGGCCAAAAATCCGACGCCATCCATGTGCGGCATCCGCTGATCGGCCAGCACCAGCGCCACCGGATTATTCCGCGCCTTCAGCTCGCGCAGCGTGGCCAGCCCCGCATCGCCCGAATCCGCCCGCATCACGCGATAACTCTGCGCATAATGCCCGCGCAAATCGCGCTCGATCGCACGCAACACTTCGGGGTCGTCATCGACGGTCAACAGAACAGGCTTCGGCATGGTCCTTGGGATGACTTGCGCGGCGGGTCGGTTACTTCCTTTTCGCGGCGCTTCGTTTTGGATTCATCCTCACGCTACAATTTGTTCGCCAATATGTCCAGCGCCCTTGCAGCCGCGATCGCGATGCTCAGTTCCGCCGACGCCGGTGAACGGGCGGCTGGCGCTCGTGAAATCTACCGTGCAGGCCGCGATGTTGCCGACGGAGTCTCGCGCGATTGGCGCGCCGACCCGGAATTCGCCGCGCTTGTCGAGAACGCCGCCGGCGCCAACGAGCCGCCAGTCACCGTCGGCCTCGCCGTAAACCCAATCACTTTCGAGGCAGTCCGCAACGCCAACGGCTTCCCGCATCTCGCCGACGTCCCGCCCGACCAGGACGCCATCGAGTTCGAGCTGCACTTCGACGCAAACGTCGCGCTGGACATCCTGACCACCCGCGACACGCACGGCCAGGGCGCCATCGCCCGCTATCTCTCAAAATTTGGTGAAGGAATCCAACAGGTCGAATACCGCTGCCGCGACGTTGACGCTGCAACCGCGATCTTGAAGAAAAAATTCGCCGTCGAGCCAATCTATCCGCAAACTCGCCCCGGCGCCGACAACACCCGCATCAATTTCTTCCTCGCTCGCACTTCCGACGGCGCCAAGGTCCTGATCGAGCTCTACGAAAAGTAGCCGGGCGCCAACTCACCCTTCCTGATAATTCTGAATCTCTTTCACCGCTCGCAGCACTTCCCCCACAGTCCAAGCTTGCGCAATCGCTCCGTGCGGCGTAAACGGCGAATCCCCCTCAAAAATTTCCCCCAGCGTCCCCAGCCCGTACATATGCACCGAAATCCCCAGCGGCTCCAGAAATCGCATAGCCTCTTCCGGGTCGCCATAAACGCGCAGATGCGCCAGCACGAACGGTCCCACCAACCAGCCCCAAACCGTCCCCTGGTGATAAGCCGCATCGCGATCGCGCGGCCCGCCCGAGTAATTCCCCTTGTATCCCGGCTCTCCCGGCGCCAAACTCCGCAGCCCATACGAAGTCAGCAAATGCTTCGCGCACATGTCGACAACCGCGCGCTGCTGCTCCTCACTCAACGGTGAAATCGGCAGCGACACCGCGAACAATTGATTCGGTCGCAGCGACGCATCATTCCCCCCGCCCGGCGTATCGATCACATCGAAACAGCACCCGCGTTCTTCGTTCCAGAATTTCTGAAAATTTTTCTT
>Ga0209169_10002765_pt1 | contig 10444 bp, 8 predicted proteins | sample HubBroMetageWRM4_FD_188346 | JGI IMG/M metagenome (GOLD analysis project Ga0209169, IMG submission 188346) | Warmed soil microbial communities from the Hubbard Brook experimental Forest, New Hampshire - Hubbard Brook CCASE Soil Metagenome WRM 4... | ecosystem: Environmental > Terrestrial > Soil...
TCGTTCAGCCGTTCCAGCTCGGACAGGCCGGCCTCGTCGATCTTGCGCGCGGCGAGTGACGCGCCGAGCGACTCGAGCGCCGCGCGGATCTGGAAGTTCTCCTCGACCGGCCCGTCGTCGGGAGTCACCACGGTGAACCCGCGGTGGGTGTCCCCGATGACCAGCCCCTCGGACTCCAGCCGCCGCATGGCCTCGCGCACCGGCGTCTGGCTGACCCCGAAGCGCTGCGCGAGGTCCCGCTGGCGCAGCTGCTGTCCCGCGGTGAGCTCGCCGGTGATGATCAGCTCGCGGATCAGCGCCGCCACCATGTCGGTCTTGCTGACGTAGCTCACCGCGCCGTGACCAATGACTGCCAGCGCGTCGGTGCCTGAGACGGACATCACCGGGAACCTTCCGTTCTTGCGGCCTGCCAGGTGGCGGGCTGGTGGGGTGAGGCGTGATGGAGGGGTGGAGCGGGCTGAATGTCCGTGCTGCCAGCGGCGAGGGCCTGCACCCGCGCCGCGGTGAGCGGCAGCCTGCCGACGCTTCCGGCCAGGCCGAGCGCGTCCCGGACGGCGCTGGCCAGCACTGCGCCCGCGGCGCTGATCCCGCCCTCGCCGGCGCCGCGCACTCCCAGCGGGTTGCCGGGTGCCGGCGACTGCTGCGTCACCAGGACGTCGATCGGCGGCACCTCGGCAGCGGTCGGCATGCGGTAGTCGATGAACGTCGTCGCCTGCGGCTGGCCGGCCTCGTCGTAAGCGAACTCCTCGAGCAGCGCGCCCCCGATGCCCTGTGCCGCGCCGCCGCGCAGCTGCCCCTCGACCAGCGTCGGGTTGACCGCGCGGCCCACCTCGTACGCCACCAGGTAGCGCAGCACCCGCACCAGGCCGGTGCCCGTGTCGACGTCGACGACCGCGATGTGCACCCCGTACGGATAGGTCATGTGCGCGACGTCGAACCGGCGGCGCGCGGAAAGCCCGGCAGGCTCGCCTGGCCGCAGGTATTTGCTGGCCGGGCCCGCGGCCCTGGCCACCTCGGCGAGGGTGACCGAGGCGGCGGGATCGCCGCGCACGCTGACCGTGCCGCCGGAGACGGCCAGGTCGTCCTCGGCCACCTCGAGCATGCGCGCGGCCAGTTCGGTGACGCGCTCGCGCACCGCCTGCGCGGCCGCGTGCACCGCGTTGCCTGCGACGACCGTGGTACGGGACGCCCAGGAGCCCATGCCGAACGGCTGCAGGTCGGTGTCGCCGCAGACCACGCTGACCGCATCCAGGTCGACGCCGAGGGCGTCGGCGGCGATCTGGGCGAGCACGGTCTCGACGCCCTGGCCCAGCGACGTGCCGCCGGACAGCACCCGCACCGCGCCGCCGCTGCTGACCAGCACGTCCGCCGTCTCCTGCGGGCCCAGCCCGCTCTTCTCCAGGAACATGGCCACGCCGAGGCCGCGCAGCCGCCCGTCCCGCCGGCCGGCGTCGACCGCGCCGGGGTAGCCCAGCCGCGCGGCCTCACCGACCGCGGCGTCCAGCAGGCCGGGGTAGTCGCCCGCGTCGAGCACCATGTCGGTGTCCAGCGTCGTGATCGCCCGGCGGTGCGGCAGCTCGCCGGGGCGCAGCAGGTTGCGGCGGCGCAGCTCGATGCGGTCGATCCCGAGCTCGGCCGCTGCCACGTCGAGCAGCTGCTCGCGGGCGGCGGTTCCCTCGAACCGGCCCGGCGCCCGGTAGGTGCCGCACGGCGTCTTGTTGGTCAGCACCACCCGGATCCGGCCGGAGTAGGCGGGCACCCGGTACGGTCCCGGCAGCATCGCCACGGTCAGCTCGGGAACGGTGATCCCGTGCGTCCGGCAGTACGCGCCGTTGTCGTGCAGCACGTCGTCGCGCAGCGCGGTGATCACGCCGTCGGCGTCGAACGCGGCCGCGATCCGGTGCGACTGCTGCCGGGAGTGGTTCACCGCCACGAGGTGCTCGGCCCGGTCTTCGGCCCACTTCACCGGGCGGCCCAGGGAACGCGCGAGCCACGGCACGAGGAAGTCTTCCGGGTAGAACTCGCCGCGTACACCAAACCCGCCGCCGGCGTCGACCGCGGGGACGTGGATCAGCGTCTCGTCGACGCCCAGCAGCGATGCCAGCACGCCGCGGTTGAACGCGGGGACCTTGGTCATTCCGAAGATCGATATTTCACCGGTGCGCCGGTCCACGTCGGCGAGCAGCGCGCGGGGTTCCAGTGGCACCGCGGTGTGCCTGCCGATCTCGATCTCGGTCTCGACGATCCGGACAGCCCGCCTGAACGCGTCGTCGACATCTCCATATCCCAGGGTGAAGTCGGCTGCGACGTTCCCGGCGGGGAACAGCCGCGGTGACCCGGGCTGCGCCGCGGCCGCGGCGTCCAGCACAGCCGGCTCCTCGTCGATGTCGATGTCGACCAGCTCGGCGGCGTCCTCGGCCGCGTACGGGTCGTCGGCGACCACCACGGCGACGGGCTCGCCCACGTAGCGCACCACGTCGGCGGCGAGCACCGGCTGCAGGAACGCGCCCAGGTCGATGCCCTGCAGCGGCAGCCGGACCGGGATGAGCAGGCCCGGCGGCAGGTCGGCGGCTGTCGCAACGGCGACGACCCCGGGGGCTCCGGCGGCTTCCCGGACACCGACCGAGTGCAGCCGGCCGTGCGCCACGGGGGAGCGGACGACCCGGGCCCAGCACTGCCCGCTCGCGCTGAAGTCGTCGCCGAACCGGCCGAGGCCGCGCAGCAGCCTCGGGTCCTCCTTGCGCGCCGCGCGCGTTCCGACCGATGTCATGGCCCGCCCGCCGCGTCCCGGCTGCCCCGCGCCCCCCGACCAGCGCCGCGTCCCTCGCCACTGCGGAGCCGGGCCCGGGCTGTCGCCAGCACCGCGTCCACGATCCCCTGGTAGCCGGTGCACCGGCAGAGGTTCGACGCGGCGAGCTCGCGGATTTCCGCCTCGGTCGGCTCGCCAGCGCCGGCCGCCTGCCGCTCGGCGAGATAGGCCTCGGCCAGCATCAGGAAGCCCGGCGTGCAGAAACCGCACTGCAGCCCGTGGTGATCGCTGAACGCCTGCTGCAGATCGGACAGCTCCTCGCCGTCGGCCAGGCCCTCGACCGTACGCACGTCGCATCCGTCCGCCTGCACCCCGAACACCAGGCAGGACCGGACCGGGGCGGAGTCCACGAGCACCGTGCACGCGCCGCAGATGCCGTGCTCACAGCCGAGGTGGGTGCCGGTGTAGCCGAGATCGTGGCGCAGCATGTCCGCCAGCGTCCGGCGGGTTTCGACGGCGAGCTCGTGCTCGGTGCCGTTGACCCGGAGCCGGATCTGCCTGATGTCCTTCACGCCGCCCCCCTCCGGTGCTCCCCGCTCACTGCGCTCGCTGCGCTCGCCCCGCCCATCCCGCCCGGCCCGCCCGGCTCGCCCGCGGCCACCGCGTCGCCGGCCAGCGCCGCGCAGACCTCGGCGGGCAGCACCGGCACGTGGTCGAACGAGATCCCGGCCGGCCGCAGCGCGTCGTTGATCGCGTTGAGCACCGCGGCGGGCGCGCCGATCATGCCGCCCTCGCCCATGCCCTTGGCGCCGGTCTCGCTGAACTGCGACGCGGTCTCCAGGTGCGTGATCTGGACTGGGCACAGCTCGGCGGCGGTCGGAGCGAGATAGTCCATCAGCGTGGTGCTGGCCGGCTGCCCGTCCTCGCCGTAGCGGACCCGTTCCAGCAGCGCTGCGCCCACACCCTGCGCCACGCCGCCGCTGACCTGGCCGTCCACGATCATCGGGTTGATCACGACGCCGCAGTCCTCGACGACCAGGTACCGGCGGAGCCGGATCTCGCCGGTGCCGGGGTCGACCGTCACCATCGCCGCGTGGCACGCGTTGGAGAACGTGCCGGGCGGGTCGAAGCTGGCCCTGGCCTCGAGCCCGTAGCGGAGTTCCTCGGGCACGCGGTGCGTCTGGAAGTGGACGATCCGGGCGAGCTCGGAGATCGGCAGGGCCGATCCCGCATCGCCGCGTACCCGCGCCGAGCCCCCGGCCAGCTCGACGTCGTCCGCGCTGGCTTCCAGCAGGTGCGCGGCCACCTGCCGCAGCTGCCGGGCGACCACCGCCGCGGCACGGTCGGCGGCGCCGCCGCCGATCACGATCGAGCGGCTGCCCCAGGTTCCCCAGCCGTAGGAGGCCAGATCGGTGTCGCCCTGCCGCAGCCGGACCTGGCCCGGGTGCACGCCCAGCCGGTCGGCCACGATCTGGGCGAATGTGGTCTCGTGCCCCTGGCCGTGACCGCAGGTCCCGGTCGTCACGATGACCTCGCCGGACGGATCCATCCGCACCAGGGCGGTGTCGTAGCCGGGCGTCATCGCCATCCGGCGTTGCGACATCGTCGGCGTGCCGTAGGCCGTCCGCTCGGAAAAGCACGCGTAACCCACACCGGTCATCAGGCCGCCGGATTCAGCCGCGGGCGTCACGTTCCGGAAAGTCTCTTTGACCTGCCGCTCGGCGAGATCAAGCGATTCCCGGTAACTGCCCTCGTCGTAGCTGATGCCGTTGACGCCGGTGTAGGGGAACTCGCCGGGGCTGATCATGTTGCGGCGCCGGACGTCGAGGGCGCCGATGCCGAGCTCGGCGGCTGCCTTCTCCATCAGCCGCTCCATGACCAGCACCAGCTGCGGCCGGGACACGCCGCGGTACGGGGCTGTTGGCGCCTTGTTGGTCGCGATCGCGCGGCCCCGGGCCCGGTAGGCGGGGATCTTGTAGATGCCCGGCAGCTCGGTGCACGCCATCAGCGGCTCGACCGCAGAGGTGAACGGGAACGCCGAGTACGCGCCGACGTCGCAGTCGATCTCGGCCGCGAGCCCGAGGATCCGGCCGTCGCGGTCGAAGCCGGCGCGCACCCGGTAGCGCTGCTCGTGGCCGTGGAACGAGGCGGTGAGGTTCTCCTGGCGGTCCTCGATCCAGGACACCGGGCGGCGCAGCCGCCGCGCCGCGTCGGCCACGGCGATCTCTTCCCTGCCGACCACGCACTTCAGGCCGAAGCCGCCGCCGACGTCCGGGGCGATCACCCGCACGCCGTGCTCCGGGATGCCGAGCGCCTGCGCCACGCCGGACCGCACCTGATGCGGCACCTGGGTGGAGATGTGCAGGACCAGCTGCTGGTCGCGGTCGTCCCACTCGGCCATGCAGGCGCGGCCCTCGAGCGGCAGCGCCGCCACCCGCGCGCTGCGGAACACCGCGTCGATCACGACCGGCGCGGCGGCGAAGATGCCGGGCAGCGCGGGGTCGTCGAACATGGTCAGGTCCACCAGGCGGTTCCCGTCGAGGCCGTCGTGGACCTGGCGGGCGGCGCTGTCCTGCGCGGCTTCGATGCCGGTGATCGCGTCGAGCGGGCGCCAGTCGACGTCCACCAGCTCGGCCGCGTCCTGCGCCGCGTACGGGTCGGCGGCGAGCACCATCGCGACCGGCTCGCCCGCGAACCGGACCTGGTCCCCGGCCAGCAGCGGCATCCGGGTCGGGGTGAACTCGTCCCGTTCCAGCATCGCGATCAGGTACGGGTGGCCGAGGTCGGCCGCGGTGAACGCGGCGGTGACGCCGGGCATTGCCAGCGCGGCCGACGTGTCGATCCCGGTCACCTCCGCCGCCGGGAACGGGCTGCGCGCGAACGCGGCGTGCAGCATGCCCGCCCTGGTCAGGTCGCTGACGAACCGGCCGCGGCCGAGCAGCATCCGGCGGTCTTCCTTGCGCGGAACGGATGCGCCCACCCAGCGCCCGGCGCGGGTGTTCAGGCGCGCGTCGCGGCTCACCGCCGGCTCGCCTCGGCCAGCGCGCGCGAGACCAGGGTCGCGGTCAGCCGCCTGCGGTACTGGGCGTCGCCGCTCTCGTCGTCCAGCGGGTCGATCTGGGCCGCCGCGAGCTCCCCGGCCTCGCGCCAGGTGCCGGGCGCCGCGGGCTGGCCGGCCAGGCTGGCTGCGTCCACCACGAACGGCGCCGGGCTCACCCCGCCGAGCACGATGCGGGCCTGCCGGAGCGCGGCGCCGTCCGGCTGCCCGTTGGCTTGTGCGCCGTCTGTGCCGTCGGCGCCGTCTGCGCTGGCAAGCTCGACGGACACGGCGGCCGCGACGGTGGCGAAGTCACCCTGCCGCGGGGCGAACTCGGTGAGCGCGGCGTGCGGCGCCGGGGCCGGGAACCACACCTCGGTGATCACCTCGTCGGGCTCTGCCGCGATCGTGAAGAAGCCCTCGAAGAAGTCGCTGGCGCCGACCTGGCGCTGCCCGCCCGGGCCGGTCAGGATGATCTGCGCGCCGAGCAGCACCGCCAGGATGCACCACTCCGCGGTCGAGTCACCGTGCGCGACGCTGCCGCCGAACGTGCCCCGGGAACGGATCGGATAGTGGCCGATCCAGCGCGCCGACCGCTGCAGCACCCCGAACCCGGCCAGAACGGCCGGGTCCTGCGTGGTCTCCACGGCGCGGTGCCGGGTCAGCGCGCCGATGTGCAGGCCGTCCGGGCCGGCCCGCAGGTAGTCCAGGCCGGGGATGCGGGTGATGTCCACCAGCGCGCTTGGCCGGGCCAGCCGGAGGTTCATCATCGGCACCAGGCTCTGCCCGCCCGCCAGGACCTTCGCGTCCTCGCCGAGGTCGGTCAGCAGCGCGACGGCCTCGGCGACGTCATGGGCGACGTGGTAGGTGAATGGCGCTGGCTTCAACAGGCTCCCCTCGGCGGCCTGGTGGTGCAGCTGGTACAGCTGGTGCGGCGCCCCGGCGGCCAGAGATAAGATCTCCACTTGGTATACCATATTTCAGCAGGAGCCGGACATGCCGCACCCGAACGTCCTGGCCGAGCGCAGCAGCGCCGGTTACCTGCGGTTGCTGCTCTCACGCCCGGATCAGCGCAACGCGCTGGTTCCCGGCATGGTCGTCGCGCTGACCGAGGCCATGCAGGCGGACGGCGACGCCGTGGTCCTGCTTGGCAGCACCGACCCGGGGGTGTTCTGCGCCGGAGCCGACCTTTCGCTGCCGATGGCGGACCGTGCCGCCGTCTCGGACCTGCTGTACGAGTGCTACGAGCACATGATCACCCGGCCGGGGCCGGTGATCGCCGTGGTCGGCGGCCCGGCGGTCGGCGGCGGCGCCCAGCTCGCCACCGCCGCCGACCTGCGGATCGCCGGGCCCGGCGCGCGGCTGCGCTGGGCCGGGCCGGCCGGCGCCGGGCTGGCGGTGGGCGCGTGGATCCTGCCGGACCTGGTCGGGCGCGCCGCCGCGCTGGAAATCTGCATGACGGGCCGGTGGGTGGATGCCGCCGAGGCTCTCACGCTGGGACTGGTGCACCGTGTCGACGGCGACCCGGGCCGGGCCGCAGCCGGTCTCGCGGAAGCGCTGGTTGCATCCGGCCCGCTGGGGCCGGGCCGGATCAAGGCCGTCGCCTCTGCCGGTGGCCTGCTCGACCGCCTGCGCACGGAGCGCAGCGTGAACCACGCAGCGTTCGAGCATGCGCTGGGAGGCGGATAGGCAGGCCTGCCACATCATCCGCTGGGGGTGATTCGAACGATCAAGGGGGTTGGGATCGTGGGGCAGAGCCTGTCCCGGAACGGGCCGGAGGGAGATCTGACATGATCGCCGATATCGGTCCGGGCGAGGCTCACGACGTGGGGATCAGCGCGTACATCTACCTCTACCCGCTGGTCACGATGGAGCGGACCCGGCGGCAGGCCATCAATATCGAGCCTGGTCGCAGGCCTGGCTTTGGGCCGATGAACGCGTTCTCGCATTTCCGCGAGTTCCCGGACGCCAATTTCAAGGCGGTGGTGCGGCCGAATTTCGACACGCTCTACTCCTCCGCCTGGCTTGACCTGACCGGCGGGCCTGTTGTCGTGTCGGCCGGGGCCGATCCCGATGGCCGTTACTACGAACTGCCGATGTATGACATGTGGACCGACGTGTTCGCCGTGCCGGGGCAGCGGACGACCGGAACCGAGGCGGGCAACTGGGCCGTGATCCCGCCAGGCTGGCAGGGCAACCTGCCGGGCGATGTCGACCGGATCGACGCGCCGACGCCCTACGTGTGGATTATCGGGCGGACCCAGACCAACGGCCCGGCGGACTACCCGACGGTGCACAAGATCCAGGACGCGTTCCGGGTGACCCCGCTGTCGTACTGGGGCGGCGAGGCGCCGCCGGTGACCGCCGTGACCGACCCGGGCATCGACATGGTGACCCCGACGGTCGACCAGGTCAACAGCATGTCCGCGGAGGAGTTCTTCGACTCCGCTCTGGGCCTGCTGAAACTGCTTCCGCCGCACCTGACGGACTGGTCCCTCATCGCGCAGATGCGCCGCCTGGATCTGGTGCCCGGGGCCCGGTTCGCCGACCTCGAGCCCGCCGTCCGCAGCGCCCTTCACGATGTGCCCGCTGCGGCGCTGCAGGCAATGCAGCAGGCATTTCCCCGGCTGGCGAAGGTCGTCAACGGCTGGCAGATGAACATCGACACCATGGGTGTGTACGGCAACTTCTACGTCAAGCGGGCCGTCGTCGCGATGGTAGGCCTGGGCGCGAACTCGGCCGAGGACGCCGTCTACCCGATCCTGCTGGCCGACGCTGACGGCAAGCCCCTGGCCGGGGACAACGACTATGTCCTGCACTTCGGCAAGACCGAGCTCCCGCCGGTGCGCGCGTTCTGGTCGGTCACCATGTACGACGCCGAAGGATTCCAGGCCGCGAACTCCCTCAACCGCTTTGCCATCGGCGACCGCGACCCGCTGCAGTACAACACTGACGGGTCGCTCGACCTCTACCTCCAGCACAAGCCGCCCGCCACCAGCAAGGAGGCCAACTGGCTGCCCGCGCCGCAGGGTCCGCTTGGCGTCACAATGCGGCTCTACTCCCCGAAAGCCCGCGTGCTCAACGGCACCTGGGCACCACCGGCAATACGGCGAATTTAGCCCGGGCATTACGCCCGGCATCAGACAGTTCTGTGATCAGGTCTGCGGTGAACTCGCTGCGCTCTGCGATTGACAGGTGACGAGCCCACGGGAACACATCTGCCAGCGCGGTCTCCATCACCCGTACCCCGGACTCGCTGCGGGCCAGCACGCCGAACATACGGGACGCGGTAAGCAGGTTCTCGTCCCGCTCCTCTTCCCGGTCCGCGGCCGTTAGGTAAAAGTCCGGCGCATCGCGATGGGTTACCCGCAGTCGGCCCATCAGGCACACATACCCGAGTCGTGATATTTGGTATACCATCTCGCGGGGGCGGGCAAGCGTTGCGTGGCGGCACGGCGTGACTGGGCCTGGTCGGCCACGAGACGGCGGAAGGAGCAGCGGTGGACCTGCAGCTGGACGGGAAGGTGGCCTTCGTCACCGGCGCGAGCAAGGGCATCGGCCGCCAGGTGGCCGAGGATCTCGCCCGGGAGGGCGTCGACGTCGTGATCGCCGCGCGTACCGCCGAGCCGCTGGAGAAGGCAGCCGCGCAGATCGCTTCGCTGACCGGCAGGACGATCGTGCCGATGGCCGGGGACATGAGCGTCTCGGCCGACGTGGAGCGGTGCGTGAACGCGACCCTCGACCGGTTCGGGCACATCGACATCCTCGTCACCTGCGCGGGGAGCTCCCCGGGCGGGCTGCTCGAGAACCTGACCGAAGAGCAGTGGCTGGCGAGCCTGAACCTCAAGTTCATGGGGTACGTCCGCTCGGTCCGGGCTGTCATCGGGCACATGCGCGAGCGCGGCGAGGGCGCGATCGTGCTCGTGGTCGGCAACGACGGGCTGAAGCCCAGCTACTGGGAGATGACCGCCGGGGTCGCGAACGCCGCCGACATCAACTTCGCCTCGTCCGTCGCCGAGCAGTACGGGCGTTACGGCGTGCGGATCAACACCGTCAACCCCGGCCCGGTGTCGACCGACCGGTGGGACACGCTGGAGAAGGCATTCGCCCGCGATAAGGGCGTCTCCCAGGAGCGAGCGCACGAACTGGCCACCGAGTCGATCCCGTTCGGCCGCATCTGCCGCCCCGACGAGGTGTCTGCCCTGGTCACGTTCCTGGCCTCGCCGCGCGCGAGCTTCATCAACGGCGCGCACATCCCGGTCGACGGCGCCCAGCGCAAGGCGATCATGGACCACTAGCGCCGGAGCATGTCCGGCCGGCAAGCCAGTGCAGCCGCGCACTCTTACTTCGACCCGTGGCCGCATTTCGGACATATGTCACCGGAAAATGGCTGAGCCGAAGTAAAAGTGGCGACGATCAAGGAATCCATGGCCGGGAACCCGGTGTGCGGCTGGGGCGGGCGTCGGTACGCGGCCTCGATCACCCACACTTCACGCGTTTCAGTCATTTCGAGGGGCGATATGCCCGGATTGCGGTTACCGAACGCGTGAGAAGTCGAAATGATCTTGATTTAGGCGGGGCAGCGGGTCAGCTTGCCGGCGGGCGGAGGATCTCCAGGACGCGAGGGCGCGCCGAGTGCGGGATGCGCACCGGCAGCC
>Ga0209169_10002766_pt1 | contig 10444 bp, 6 predicted proteins | sample HubBroMetageWRM4_FD_188346 | JGI IMG/M metagenome (GOLD analysis project Ga0209169, IMG submission 188346) | Warmed soil microbial communities from the Hubbard Brook experimental Forest, New Hampshire - Hubbard Brook CCASE Soil Metagenome WRM 4... | ecosystem: Environmental > Terrestrial > Soil...
GCGCGCGCAGGCGGTGAAGCTGGTGAAGCCGGACGCGCATTTTAAGGTGCGGACGCCGGTGGGTGTTGCGGGCGTGGTCGGGACGGTGATGATCGTTTCGTTCGACACCACCGGAAACATGAACGTGATCTGCGAAGAGGGAACGTGCCAGGCATGCGACCTGGGCGGGAATTGCGTGACGCTGCACGGCGGTCAGGAATCGAACGTGCATCAGAACACGGCGCCTTCGCAGCCTGCGCCTACAACTCCGGTGAACATGACTGCGGCGCTGAACTCGACGAGCGTGACGGGCGCTGCTGGAGCTGCGGGAGCGGGGTTGAGCGCGGGTGCCGCGGCCGGAATTGGAATAGGCGCGGCAGCGGCGGCTGTGGTGGCGACCGTGGTGATACGGTCGGTGAACAAGACTTCGACCTGCTCGACGAACAACAGCACGCCGACTTCGGGTGCGTATCCGGCGGCGAGCTGCAAGGGCATTACGGGGAATAAGGCGCCGGGGCAGAAGCCGTAATTTTAAGTGAACGGCCATTGCCGCGGGCGCGGCGATTCGCATACTGAAGTTTGTGCTACGAAAACCTGGCGGTAGATCTGGTCTGCCCGGAGCGCACCCTTTTGAGAAGAAAAGGGGTGCGGCGCCCGGAAAAGCAGGGACTCAGACTGAAATCTAAGCTACGGACACTGGCCTAGAGTTGTACCTTCGTCCAGTTGTTGCGGTCTGTCCTCTCCATCCATCATCTGTAAGACCCCAATCCTCACAATTTTGCGTTTACGGACAGGCTCGTGCGACGCGCTCACTTCTTCCTGCTCAACATTCTGTTCGGGCTGCTTGTGATCCAGATCGGCTGCGCTGGGACGCAGAAGCCGAGTGGTGGAGGGGGCGGCACGACTCCGCCACCGCCGACGGTGACGGTGGCGGTGAGCCCGACGTCGGCAAGCGTGCGCGTGGGCTCAGGGCAGACGTTTACGGCGACGGTGACGGGGACGTCGAACACGGCGGTGACGTGGCAAGTGAACGGAGTGAGCGGCGGCAACTCGACGGTGGGGACGATTTCTTCCGCAGGAAGCTACACGGCGCCGGCAGCGGTGCCGAATCCCAACACGATTTCGGTGACGGCTGTTTCGCACGCTAGCGCGAGCGCGACGGGATCGAGCGCGGTGACGCTGGAAAATCCAACGCCCTCGATCGCGAGCGTTTCGCCATCGACGTTTGCGGCGGGATCGTTCACGGTGACGGTGAAGGGCAACAATTTTGTGAGTGGAGCGACGGTGTTGTGGGGCGGCGCGGCGCTGGCGACGACGTTTGTTTCGGGCACGCAGCTGAGCGCGACGGGAACCGAAGCGACGGCGGGAACTTACGGCGTGAGCGTGAGCAATCCGAATCCGGGCGAGAGCGCGTCTTCGACGATCAATGTGACGGTGACGGCAAGTTCGAGTGGTGGTGGCGGTGGTGGTGGTGGCACGACGCCGAGCGCTTGCAGCGCGATTTCGACGGGGCAGGGCGCGAGCTTGAACGGATTTTTGCCGTTCACATCGAACAATTTGTGGAACCAGAATATTGCGAGCGCGGCGGTGGATACGAATTCGTCGGGCTACATGAGCGTGATCGGAAACGCGGCGATACATCCGGATTTTGGGTCGGGCGAGTATGACGGCTCGTCGATCGGAATTCCATATGTGGTGGTGAATTCGTCGCAGGCTCCGGTGACGATTACTTTCACGGCGTACGGCGATGAAAGCGATCCAGGTCCGGCTCCGGTGCCAGCAAATGCGCCGATCGAGGGCTATCCGAATCCGGGCGACGGCGATCGCCACGTGCTGGTGATCGACAACAGCAGCTGCTTCCTCTATGAGATGGACAATTCGCAGCCACAGACGGATGGAAGCTGGGATGCGGATTCGGCCGCGGTGTGGGACTTGCTCGGCGACGAGCAGCGGCCGCTGACGTGGACTTCGGCGGATGCGGCTGGGCTTCCGATTTTTGCGGGCCTGGTGCGTTACGACGAAGTGGCGAGCGGCGAGATAAAGCACGCGATTCGGATTACGCTGCAGGATTCGAAGGCGGCGTTTGTGGCGCCGGCGTCGCACTGGGCGGCAAATTCGTCGAATTCGAATGCGGCGCCGATGGGGATGAGGCTGCGGCTGAAGGCGAATTTTAATATTTCGAGCTACTCGGCGACGAACCAGGTGATTTTGAAGGCGCTTCAGCAGTACGGCGCGATCATGGCGGACAACGGGTCGAACATGTACATCAGCGGCGCGCCGGACAGCCGCTGGGACAACGACGACCTGCACAATCTGGGGAACGTGACGGCGGCGGATTTCGAAGTGGTGCAGCTGGGAACGGTTTACACGTCGTCTAATTTGCCGAAGGGCGCGTCGCCGGTGATTTCGAGTTTTACGACGAGCGCGTCGTCGGTGGTGGCGGGGACGCCGGTGACGTTGAGCTGGACGACGACGGGTGCGTCGTATTTGATTGTGACGCCGCAGATTGGGGCGACGCGGGGGACTTCGATCTCGGTGACGCCGACGGCGACGACGACGTACACGCTGATCGCGACAAACGAGTATGGAAGGACGACGCAGCAGGTGACGGTGAACGTTCCGTAGCGCGGCGGTGGTAGAATCGCGTCGCGTTCGGAGGATCCACTGTGACGAAGCGGCGGCGGGAAGTGTTGATGGCATTTGGAGCTGTGGCGGGGGCGGCGATGGTGCCTGGGGCTTTTGCGGGTGGCGCGGAGCAATCGACTGCGGCGCAGGGCGGGAAGGAAGCGGTCACCGGGATTGGTGGATTTTTCTTTCGCGCGAAGGATCCGAAGGCGCTGCAGAAGTGGTATCAGGACAATCTCGGCGTTTCCGTGCCGGTGTGGAAGCAGGAAGCGGGGAAGACTTCGTTCACGGCGTTTTCCGAGACGACGAAATATTTCGGCAGCGACCTTTCCAAGCAGTGGATGATCAATTTCCGTGTGAATGACATCGAGAAGATGGCGTCACAGCTGCAGGCGGCGGGAATCGCGGTGAAGGTGGATGCCGAGATGTCTCCGTACGGCCGGTTCGCGCATTTGAACGACCCTGAGGGGAATCCGATTGAGTTGTGGCAGCCTGCGGCGGCGGACGCGAAGTAAGTTTCGCGCCTGTCGCTGGGCCGGGGTGCGCATTCGTTTGCGGCGTCTCGAGAATTTGAGTACGGGAACCGTGTTGCAGGGAATGACTGCGTTTTTGTTGTGGTAAACCTCCGCGTCTTATGCCCCGTTGTAACCCCCTCGTTGCGAGGTTTTCTTGATCCCGAAGCGCGCGGATTTGGCCGAATTCCTATCGACACTTGAATTTTTCCGCGATTTGGATGAGGCGGCGCTGCGCGCTGGCCGCTACGATGGAGCCCATGACGCTTGCGCCGGCGCGACCGAACCTGGTGGTTCCAAAATGTGTTGAGATTATTTTTTGTGAGTGCACTGGGATAGTGCAACTTTCCTGTAACACTCCTCGTCCAAAGCTGTGAGTCGCTCAGGTACGTACTGTCCACGTGGATGCTCGCGGCGCGCCGCATGCTGTGGCCGCTGAAATCAAAAAACTAAAAATGGCCGGAAAACGTCGCGCTACGGGTGTGCCCGGACGCGAAGTGGAACGGCCGTAAACGAGGCTCTCTGAACATGAGACACAAAATCAGTTTGCTGCTGGCTGTGCTCGCAATGATTTCGGTCTTTTCGATTCCAGTGTTTGCGCAGGGAAATTCGGAAGTCTCGGCGAATTTCACCGGGAATTTTCAGAACACCGTGACGGGGTTGGGAGTGACGGATGCGCCGACAGATTCGGGCGGACTGCTGGTGAATTACCGCTACCACTTCAACCGGTGGAGCGCGATCGAGGCGAATTACAGCTGGACGCGATTCGCGCAGAGCTACAACACCGGAACGCTATCGCAGGCGAACATGAATGAAGCTTCGCTCGCGTATCAATTCACATTCGGAATTTCGGAGGAGAAGAAGCTGCATCCGTTTGTGGAGGTCGGGACCGGCGCACTGTTCTTTTCGGCGCCGATCACGCCGGGATCGACGACGGCGGGACTGTCGCAGCAGCGGCCGGCGCTGCTCTACGGAGGCGGGGTGAGTTACAAGCTGGCGCACGGGCTCAGCGCGCAAGTGGGATATCGCGGGCTGGTCTACAAGGCGGCGGATTTTTCTGTGACCGGGCAGGTGACGAACGCCGCGGCGCACATGGCGCAGCCGTATGTGGGGTTGTCGTTTCGGTTTTAAGCCAGATGAAATGAAAGTTCAAAGGCACACGGACAATGTCTATGCCACACAAGGCTTTACAACATCGAACGTGCGAGCGGATCGGTTTGCGAACTTGTTGTGATGGCTCAACCCGGGACCAACTGAGAGTTGGTCCCGCTCAGACTCGAAAGTCTAAGCTACAACTCGCTGCGCTCGCCATGTGTCGCGGGCGTTGTACTTAGGACACGAATGGCATTCTTCGCGACGGCGTAACCGGGCGTTTACAATTTCGCTCGTAGAGTGCGGAGTAGCGATTGCGGAGCGGAGATTTGATGTACTATCTGCGGCAATCGAGTTGTACCCCGGAGGGGACGTGACGACGTCCGCCGGGTGTGGCCCCGAACGTGGAGGCGAGCCGTGAGGAACCCAGCGCGAAGGCGCGGCCCGTTGTTTGAGATGACGTTGCGGAATGTGGTGTGGCCGTTTTTTGAGCGAGTGGGGCAATGCGCGTCGTGCGGCGAACAGATCGGCGATGCGCCGGACGCGCTGCTGTGCATCGAGTGCACGAGCGACGCGGGCGGGACAAGACGCGAAGCGGGCGCCGGCACGAGTTGCGAAGAGATTATTGAGCTGACGTGACGCCGCATTGGCGTCGCCGTTGTCGCGTCAGGCGCGCGCTGAGGCGGCGTTCATTCCTGCAAGAACTCCACGCATGTAAGCGAAGCTTTCGGTGGCGCCGGGCATCGGGTCGTCGGCGTGGACTTCGTATTCGAGATCGACGAAGCCATCGTAATTGACAGCTTGTAAAGCCGCGAAAATCTGCGGTACCGGCATTTTCCCCTCACCGACGGCGACTTGGCTGTCCTTCGCGTTGAAATCCGTCAGATCTTTCATGTGCATGTTGAACAGGCGCGGACCGGCGGCGTGAATCGCGTCGATCACATCGACGCCTGCGCGGACGCAATGGCCAACGTCGATGCAGCAGCCCATGCGCGGGTCGAGCGACTTCACGGCGGCGAGAACGTCGAGAGGCGAGTGCCAGATTTTATCTTCGGGGCCGTGATTGTGGATGGCGATGCGCATGTCGTAGTCGCGGGCTGCGTCTGCGATGAGGGGCAGAGCTTGTGGCGAGGGATCGCCTGCGACGATCACTTTGATTCCGGCGCGTTTGCAGTAGTCGAATTTGGAGCGGATGTCGGCGGGATCGTCTTTGTCGAAATAGATGGCGCCGGCGGCGTGAAGCGTGATGCCCGCGGCGGCGTAATCGGCGAGCGCTCGCGCTTCCTGCGCGGGATCGACGGGAAGGTGGTTTTTCACGTCTTTGGCGTTGAGCGCGTCGATGTGAAGAGTTTTCATGAAGCCGATGAGCTGGGCGCGATCGAAATTGCGAAACGTGTAGCTGGCGAGGCCGAGGCGGATCGGCGGCGCGGCGGGCGCTGGCTGCAGCGTGGGGATTGTTACTGCGTTTGTGGTGAGGTGCGATGAGGCTAGCGCGCTGAGAGGCGCGAGTGCGGCGGTTGCCGTGGCGAAGCCTGCGTTGCGAAGAAGATTGCGGCGAGAAAGGTCATTCGTCATCGATGGGCCTCGAGTGGTATGCGCAGTTTGCCTAGAGATGCGGCGTCCAGCCGGGTTCGTAGTTGCGGCCCCAAAGCTTCATCGCATCGGCGTCGTTCGTGATTTTTCCGTTGGCTGGGTCGAGCTGTAGTTCGTGGTTGGTTTCCCACGCGATGTTGGAGAGCTGAAGCATGGTGACGGCGACGTTGCCGACGTCGATGGGCGCGTTGAGCTTTGCGCCGGTGCGGATGCCCGCGATGAAATTCGCGAAGTGCATGTCGGTCATCGAGTCGCGACCGACCAGGTCGGCCGTGGATGTGGTGCTGCCCGCTTTGAACTCGGACTTCTTTTTGCCATCCAAGTCGTAGATTTCGTAGCCGTCGCGATCGACGAGCACCGAGCCGGTGGTGCCGACAATCGTGGAGCCACGGCCGCGATTGTAATAGGTCATGCCGGAGCAGCTCTTGCCGTCCCAGGAAATCGTTTTGTCGTCGTACTCGAAGCTGGTGACGAGCGTGTCGTAGAACTCCCAGTCGTCTTTGAAAGCGTAGCGGCCGCCGGACGAGGTGACGCGCTTCGGATAATCGACGCCGAGAGCCCAGCGGCAGACGTCCACTTCGTGGGTGCCGTTGTTGAGCGTTTCGCCGGTGCCGTAGATGCGGAACCAGTGCCAGTTGTAGGGCTGGAGATTGTCTTTGTACGCGCTACGCGGCGCGGGACCTTGCCACAAATCCCAGTCGAGCGTTTTCGGAACGGGCGCCTCTTTGCCGTGGCCGATGGATTTGCGCGTGTTCACATACCACGCTTTTGCGAAGTAGGGGCGGCCGATCAGGCCATCGTGAATTTTCGCGACAATGTCGATCGTGTGGGGTGAAGAGCGCTGCTGCGTGCCCATCTGAACGAGCTTGCCGTATTTTTTCTGCGCGTCGATCAGGAGCGCGCCTTCCGCGGGATTGTGGCTGCAGGGTTTTTCCACATAGACGTGCTTGCCGGCGGCGAGAGCGTCGATCGCCATCGGAGTGTGCCAGTGATCGGGCGTGGCGATGGAAACGGCATCGATGTCTTTCAGTTCGAGAACCCGGCGGAAATCTTGCGCGGTTTGCGGCGCGTAGCCGAGTTCTTTTTGTGCGGCGGCCGCGAACTTCGCGAGGATGTTGGTTTCTACGTCGCAGATGTGCGTAACGCCCGCGGCGTCTTTGTTCGCGCCGATCGAGGAGAGATGAGCGTAGCCGCGGCCGTTTAGGCCGATGATGGCGAAGTTGAGGCGGTCGTTCGCGCCGAAGATGCGCGCGTAGCTTGCGGCCGTGGAGGCGAACGCGGCGCCTCGCGTGACGCTGGCTGCTGCGCCCGTTGCAGCACCTGTGGCGAGGGTGCCTAGAAATTTGCGGCGCGTGATCACGCTTGGTCTCCTTGCGTTGACGGGCGCTGGGGCGAGGGCGTGAGGTTCAGCAATTTGCACCGGCGGCGGTCAGACATTTTTTCAATCCATCCATGCTGATGCGTGTGGAAGCTTCGGGAGTGCCTGCGCCGCGCCAGTGCGTTTCGAGGCTCACGGCGAACGCGTAGTGATCACGCATGAACGCGTGGAGCTGGCCGGTCCAATCAATCACGCCTGCACCGACGGGCGCCCAGTCATATCCCTTGTTGTCCGGTTTAAAAATCACATCCTTCGCGTGGCAGTGGCCGATGCGATCTTTGGGCAGCACGTCGTAGCCCTTCGAGTAGGGGAAGACGCCGAGCGCGGCCGCATTGCCCGGATCCCAATTGAGCATGAAGTTTTTGTTTGGGATGGCGGCGAGCACGGCGGCGGATTCTTCGCCGGTGGCGGTGTTGCACGTCATTTCATTCTCGAGGATCAGGATCATGCCGCTTTTCGCGCAGCGAGCGGCAGCATCTGCGAGTTTCGCGTTAATGGCGGCGCGGTACGGCTTTTGATCGGCGAGGCGCCAGTAATCGAAGCAGCGGATGCGGTCGGTATCGAAGGCGCGAGCGAGTTCGATGCAGTGGTCGAGGAGCTTGTCTTGCGCGGCGGCGTCGAAATCGACTTTGAACTGATCGCGATGCTGGCTGGGATCGGCAAGCGGCGCGCCGGGCCACTCGGTTTTGAAAAGTGGGCTGGCGATGTCCGTGACTTTCAGATTGTGCGCGGCGAGAATTTTGCGGGCGTCGTCGATTTGCGTTGCGGAGAGCTCGGTGACGTTTTTGTTCCACATGGAGCGGAGCTCGATCCACTGGAGGCCGAAGTCATTCGATGCGATGGAGCAGGCTTGCTCGAAGTCTTGGGTGATTTCGTCGTTGATGACGGCGAGGCGGAAGGGGCAGGTGGCGGGGGAGGCTGAATTTGTTTTGGTCGCTTGCGCGGGTTTCGGCAGGAGTGTGCCGAGGCCGAGCAAGCCGAGTCCGGCGAGCAAATCTCGCCGCGTGGTTTTCATCGAGGAAGCTCCGGCGTGCCGGGCGTCGAGGCGCGGCGCGCTGGATGAGTGTGACACAAGTCGAGGGCGGCGGACGGTGGTTCAGAATGTGGAATTGCTGGGGTATGGGTGGTGTGTGGAGGCTTGTTGACCACCAATGTTGAAATAGCTCAACCCGCGACCAACTGAGAGTTGGTCGCGCTCAGACTCGAAAGTCTAAGCTACATCCCTCTTCGCGGGATTAAAGCAAACTCGCATCGAGTTGAGTGCTCGTCGGAGGACCGCCTGCGGGGCTGTAGGAAGCTTGCGCGGGGAGGGGGCGCGTTCTATGATTCGCGCGTTGAAGTTACTCCTGCCGGGATTCTTAACATGCGAGGGTCTTGCCCCACTTCAGACGAAGTGGTGAGAGAGGCATGCCCGATATCAAAAGCGATCGATCTGTAGGCGAGCTTGTCGCCGGCTACCAGATTCTGGGAACGGCCGGCGCGGGCGGCATGGGCGTGGTGTATCGCGCGCTCGATACGAAGCTGGACCGCGTGGTCGCGCTGAAGTTCCTGCCAACCGAACTCACCGAAAGCGATAGCGAAAAACAGCGATTTTTGAAAGAGGCGCGGACGGCGTCGTCGCTGGATCACGCGAATGTGGGCGTGATTCACGGCATTGAGGAAACGCCGGAAGGACGCACGTTCATCGTGATGGCGTTCTACGAGGGCGAGTCGCTTTCGCGCAAGATCAAGAGCGGGCCGTTGCCGTTTTCGCAGGCGATCGACGTGGCGATCCAGATGGCGCGCGGACTGGGCGCGGCGCACGCGAAGAAAATCGTTCACCGAGACGTGAAGCCGTCGAACGTGATGCTCACGGGCGACGGTGTGGCGAAGATTGTCGATTTTGGACTCGCGCGCGTAGTGAGCGCGCAATCCATCACGCAAAGCGGCGGAGTGAGCGGCACGGTAAGTTACATGTCGCCGGAGCAAGTCTTAGGCAGCGCCGTGGATCAACGCACGGACATTTGGGCTCTCGGCGTGGTGTTTGCGGAGATGCTCACGGGACAGAACCCGTTTCATCGCGAGAGTGTTCCTTCGATCGTAGTGGCGACGCTGCACGAGCCGCCGCGCGCGCTGACGGGCGTGCCGGAGCCGCTGCAGGAAATTGTGTATCGCGCGCTATCGAAGGACCCGGCGCAGCGCTACCAAAATTGTACGGAAGTGTTGACCGATCTCGAGCGCGTGAGAATGCAATACGGCTCGCCGACCGAAGCCGTGGATCCTTCGTCGGCGACACGTACGTATAAATCGAGCGACCTTAATAAGTATGTAAAGGAGGCGTCGCGGTCGGCGTGGTTCCCGCAGGGATTTTCGCAGCGCTGGCGGTGGCAGCGATGGCTGGTGATCGCGGCGGTCCTGGTGCTGGCGTTTGCGGCGGCGATGCTGGTACCTGCGGTGCGCGAGCGCATTTCGGCGTTGGTGGGCGGCGGTGGCGAAAGGCATATTGCCGTTTTGCCGTTTGACAACATCGGCGCGAACCCCGCGAACGAAGCGCTTGCTGAAGGCTTGATGGACAGCCTTGCGGGAAAACTTTCCGATCTGGATGTGGGCGGGAAATCTTTGTGGGTCGTTCCTGCGAGCGAAGTGCGTGCGCGCAAGATCACCGATCCAGGCGCGGCGCTGCGCGAGCTGGGCGCAACGTACGTGGTGAAGGGAAGCATCGCGCGCGACGGGCAAGATGTACAGCTCACCGTGAACCTGATCGACACGAAAAATCTGCGGCAGATTGGTTCGGCGAGCATGGAGGATCGCGCGGGCGACCTTGCGGCTCTGCAAGACGAAGCGGTGTCGCGCCTTGCGAAGTTGATGCATATCAACGTGACCGCAGACATGCTGAAGAATACCGGCGGTGTGGTGACGCCCGCGGCGTACGAGGGATATGTCACAGCGCTCGGCCTGATGCACCGGTACGACAGGCCGGGCAATCTCGATGAAGCGATCGGGGCGCTGGAAAGCGCGGTGAAGACCGATCCGAAGTTTGCGCTGGGCTACGCGGAGCTGGCCGAGGCGTACCGCCTGAAGTATCACACCGACAAAGATCCGAAATGGATTCAAGAAGCACTCGCGAACGCACAGAAAGCCGCTGAACTCGACGACCGTGTTCCGGCCGTTTACGTGACACTGGCTCACATTCACGACCAGATGGGGCAACACGATCTGGCCGTGCAGGAATATCAAGACGCGCTACGGCTGGACTCGCGGGATCCCACGGCGCTGGGCGGGATGG
>Ga0209169_10002768_pt1 | contig 10441 bp, 10 predicted proteins | sample HubBroMetageWRM4_FD_188346 | JGI IMG/M metagenome (GOLD analysis project Ga0209169, IMG submission 188346) | Warmed soil microbial communities from the Hubbard Brook experimental Forest, New Hampshire - Hubbard Brook CCASE Soil Metagenome WRM 4... | ecosystem: Environmental > Terrestrial > Soil...
ATCGAGGATCAGCGACTGCGCCATGTGCGCCGCGAGCTCGGGATGACCCTGCACGACGGGCACCGGGCGGGCGCCGTACCCCTCGTCGGCGGGCGGGAACTCATCGGCGCAGCCCAGCGCGAACGTCGGCACGATCTCGGGGGTGAACGCGGTCGCGTGGTCGTTGTAGACCAGGATCACCACGTCGGGGACCTCCGCGGCGGCCCAGGCCTTGGTCCACTCATACCCCGCGAACAGGGGCTTCCAGTAGGGCTCCCCTGTCTTGCCGAGGTCGATCGCGGCGCCGATGGCCGGGATGTGGCTGGTGGTAAGCCCGGCGGTGATGCGCGCCACGTCAGCTGCCGTCCTTCACCGAGCGCCAGCCGTCGGGCGAGCGTCCGCCGGAGATCATCATCTGCTGGTAGTCCTCGATGCTCATGCCGGTCATCGTGGACACCGCCTGGAGGTAGCTCAGGCCGTCGGTGGCGAAGATCTTGGCCAGGAAGTAGATGTTCCCGCCGAGCTCGAGCATCGCGTTGTAGTCGCGGTCGAGCACGGCCTGCTTCTGCGCCTCGGTCATCGGCCACTCGTCCAGGTAGGCGCGCTCGTCGGCCTTGAACCGCTCCCTGTTCTCGGCCTTCATCAGGCTCATGCAGAACTGGTTCAGGTTGTAGCCCGCCTTCGCGCGCTGCGCCGTGAACACCCGGGTACCGGGGATGTCATCGAACTCAGAGGTGTACGCCGTCATCTGACCTCCCAGTACAGGCGCTGCGGGTTGGCGACGAGCAGCCGGCGCTGCAGGTCGCCGGTGGGGGCGATCCGCGGCACGATGTCGACCAGTGCCCCGTCGTCGGGCATGTGGCTCTTCATGTTCGGGTGCGGCCAGTCGGTTCCCCACAGCACCCGGTCGGGGAACGTCTCGACGATGTGCCGGGCGAACGGGACGAAATCGTCGTACCCCGGCGGCCCGGATACCGACAGCCGCTCGGCGCCGCTCACCTTGGCCCAGACGTTCTCGTGCTCGCGCATGAAGCGGTTGAACAGCTCGAAGCCCGGCCCGTCGAGCGGCTGGGTCACGTCGGGCCTGCCCATGTGGTCGACGACTACCACCGTGGGCATGCTGGTGAAAAGCTGCCAGCGTTCGGCCAGGTCGGGAGCCTCGAAGTAGACCACGATGTGCCAGCCTAGTTCGGCCACCTGCTCGACAAGGCCGCGGTAGTACTCGTCGGGCTTGGGGTCGGCCAGGCGGCGCACGAAGTTGAACCTGATGCCGCGCACGCCGGCCGCGTGCAGGTCGTCGAGCTCGGCCCTGGACACCCCGGGTTTCACGGTGGCCACGCCGCGGGCCCGGTCTCCCGCGCTCAGCAGCGCGTCCACCATGGCGCGGTTGTCGGCGCCGTGGCAGGTCGCCTGGACGATGACGTTGCGCTCGAAGCCGAGGAAGTCGCGCCGTTCGAACAGCACCTCCTTGGGCGCGTCGGTCGGCGTGTACTTGCGTTCCGGCGCGTAGGGGAAGACGTCCCCGGGGCCGAACACGTGGCAGTGGGCGTCCACCGCGCCGGGGGGCGGGACGAAGCCCGGCTTGCTCGGGTTCGGGTCGAACGTGAGCCAGTCGGCGTCTGGGGTGAAGGTAGCGGTCATCTATCGTCCTCGCGCGCGCAATGCCGCGTCCAGGCGCGGGTACACCCGCCGGGCGTTGCCCTCGAGTACCTTCGCGCGGTCGGCCTGCGATATGTCGAGCGCGTCGACATATCGCTTCGTGTCGTCGAAGTAGTGGCCGGTCTGCGGGTCGATGCCGCGGACGGCGCCCACCATCTCGGACCCGAACAGGATGTTGCCCACGTCGATGACCTCGAACAGCAGGTTGATGCCGGGCTGGTGGTAGACGCAGGTGTCGAAGGACACGTTCTTCATCACGTGCTCGGTCAGCGGCGGCTTCTTCAGCATGTCGGAAAGCCCCCGGTAGCGGCCCCAGTGGTAGGGCACGGCCCCGCCGCCGTGCGGGATGACGAACCGGAGCCCGGGGAAGTCCGCGAACAGGTCACCCTGGATGAACTGCATGAACGCGGTGGTGTCGGCGTTGATGTAGTGCGCGCCCGTGGCGTGGAAGACGGGGTTGCAGCTGCTGCTGACGTGCACCATGGCGGGCACGTCGAGCTCGACCATCTTCTCGAACACCGGGTACCAGTACCGGTCGGTCAGCGGCGGGGACGTCCAGTACCCCCCGCTCGGGTCCGGGTTGAGGTTGCAGCCGACGAACCCGAGCTCAAGCACGCACCGCTCGAGCTCGGCTACCGACGCCTTCAGCCCGGCGCCCGGTGACTGCGGCAGCTGGCAGACGCCGGCAAACGTCTCGGGGAACAGCCCGACGACGCGCGCGATGAGGTCGTTGCACGCCCGCGACCACTCCTCGCTGACCCGCTCGTCGCCGAGGTGGTGCGCCATCGCCGAGGCCCGCGGCGAGAAGATCGTCATGTCCGCGCCGCGCTCGCGGAGCAGCCTGAGCTGGTTCTGCTCGATCGACTCGCGGATCTCGTCGTCGGAGATCTGCGGGTAGGCGGGCGTCCGGCGGCCTTCGGCGAAAGCGGTGAGCTGCTCCTTGCGCCAGGCGTCGTGCTGCGGCGGCGCGGTCGTGTAGTGGCCGTGGCAGTCGATGATCATCGCGGCGTTTCCCCGTCCCACACCGACGCCGGCACCATGACCTCGCCGCGCATCAGCAGGCGGGCGGTGCGCAGCAGGGCGGACCGCGTCACCACCGGCACGCCGTCGTCGAGCCTCACCTCGATGGTGACGGTGAAGAAGCCGGTGGGGTGCTCGACCTCGACGTCGATCGAGCCCTCGGTCTTCGCCGGGACCACCGCGACCTGGTGCGCCACCGACCCGGGCAGCACGCACGCCGTCGCCACCGACACCGCGCCGAAGACGCCTATCGCCTCGTGCACGCGGTGCGGGATGAACGTCCGGGTACAGATCGTGCCGCCGTTCGCCGGGGGGGACACGAGGCTCATCTTCGGCACGGTCGTGCCGGTGACGTCGCCGAGGTTCATCAGCGGCCCCGCGGCCAGCCGGATCGCCTCGACCCTTTCTTTAAGCTCGGCATTCGCCTCAAGCTCGGCGGGCGGCTCCTGGCCGGTGAGTCCGAAGTCGGATGCCGCCAGGCAGACCACGGGCATGCCGTTGTCGATGCAGGTCACCGACACGCCGTTGATGACATCGGTCACGTTGCCCGTCGGCAGCAGCGCGCCGCAGGAGGACCCGGCGACGTCGGCGAACTCGATCGGGATGGGCGCGTGGGTTCCTGGCACGCCGTCGATGCGCGCCTGCCCGTCGTAGCGGACCTGCCCGTCCGGCGTCTGGATCAGCGCGGTGGCGAGCGTCTCGGTGTTGCGCATCCAGATGCTGACGGGCGTCGTTGCCTCGCCCGGCGGCACAAGGCCCTGCTCGATCGCGAACGGGCCGACCGCGGCCAGCATGTTCCCGCAGTTCTGGTTGTCGGAGACCTCCGCCCGGTCCGGCCAGACCTGGAGGAAGAGGTACTCGACGTCCGCGTCGTCGCGGGCCGACGGGCTCACCACGGCCACCTTCGAGGTCAGCGGGTGGCTGCCGCCCATGCCGTCGATCTCCCGCGGGTCGGGGGATCCCATCGCGGCGAGCAGCACCGCGTCCCGGGTCGCGCGGTCTTGCGGCAGGCTGTCGGCGAGGAACACCAGGCCCTTCGAGGTCCCGCCGCGCATGGCGGCGCAGGGGATGGCGGTCTGGGTCACGTCACATCCTCGTAGTCGACGTAGCGGAGTCCCTTGGCCGCGAGCCTGTCGCGCATGCCGTACAGGTCGAGACCGAGCTCGCCCGCGTTCAGCCGGGGCCGTTTGGACGCCTCGCTGGCCTCGCGGTCCTGGGCCGCCTTGAGCACGGTCTTCGCCCCGCCGCGCGGCACGACCACCACCCCGTCGTCGTCGGCGACCACCACGTCGCCCGGCCTCACGTACACCCCGGCGCAGACGATCGGGATCTGCACGTCCCCCGGGGTTTCCTTCACCGTCCCCTTGGCCGAGATCGTCTTGGACCAGACCGGGAAGCCCATCTCGGTCAGCGTCGCGACGTCCCGCACGCCCGCGTCGATCACCACTGCCCTGACGCCGTGCGCCCGCAGGCTCCCGGCGAGCAGGTCGCCAACGTATCCGTCGTCGCACGGGCTGGTCGGGGTGACCACGAGGATGTCGCCGGGCTGCGCCTGCTCGACGGCCACGTGGATCGCCCAGTTGTCGCCCGGGGCGACCTCACAGGTCAGCGCGTTGCCGGCGACGCGCGCCGGCCGGAAGATCGGACGGATGTCCGCCCGGAGCAGCCCCGTCCGGCCCTGGGCCTCATGCACCGTCGCCACCCCCGCGTGTGCCAGGCCGTCGACGGTCTCAAGATCGGTTCGGGGAGTGTTCCGTACTACTAGCGGCACCTGAGTGCTTCCTCTCCCGGTGAGTGATTCTTGTTATAAATGGTACTGAGGCCGCGTTTTACGCTAGGCGAACAAGCCTACGCTAGGCGCACAGTATGCGACGCTCTGCCCCGGATCCTGGCGCCCTGCTCACCCTCAGTGGCGTACCTCTCTTACGTACTCCGAGCCGGCCGGACAGGGAAGGGGGCAATCTCGCCGTTGACACCGAACCACAAGCCCCGCGCTCTACCGCACCCTGCTCACCACAAACCTGCTGCAGATGGTGCGGCGGCGGGGGACAAACTGGATCTTCCGTCGCTTTGATATTTGATATACCATCCAGCTCACCGCGCCATCCTGCGGGAAGAAGCCGACGTGGCGTAACGCTGTAGCGGGACGAGAGGGGTTGCGGTGGATCTGCGGCTGGACGGGAAGGTGGCCTTCGTCACCGGGGCGAGCAAGGGCATCGGCCGGAGCGTGGCCGAGCACCTGGCCCGCGAGGGCTGCGATGTGGTCATGACGGCGCGGACCGCTGAACCGCTCGAGGCCGCCGCGGAGAAGATCGCCGCCGAGACCGGGCGCGCGGTGCTGCCGCTCGCCGGGGACATGAGCGTGACCGCCGAGGTCCAGCGCTGCGTCGATGCCACCCTTGAGCGGTTCGGCCGGATCGACATCCTGGTCACCTGCGCGGGCAGTTCACCGGGCGGCCTGCTTGAGGACCTGACAGAAGAGCAGTGGATGTCGAGCCTGAACCTGAAGTTCATGGGCTACGTGCGCTCGGTGCGCGCGGTGATCCCGCACATGCGGGAGCGGGGCGAGGGCGCCATCGTGCTCGTCGTCGGCAACGACGGCCTCAAGCCCAGCTACTGGGAGATGACCGCCGGGGTGGCGAACGCCGCGGACATCAACTTCGCCTCCTCGGTGGCCGAGCAGTACGGCCGGTACGGGGTGCGCATCAACACGGTCAACCCGGGCCCGGTGAACACCGACCGGTGGGACACGCTGGAGAAGGCCTTCGCCCGGGACAAGGGCGTCTCCCAGGACCGCGCGCACGAGCTCGCGCAGCAGAGCATCCCGTTCGGCCGCATCTGCGAGCCGGAGGAGGTCGCCGCGCTGGTTACGTTCCTCGCCTCGCCGCGGGCAAGCTTCATCAACGGCGCCCACATCCCGGTTGACGGGGCGCAGCGCAAGGCAATTATGGATTCTTAAGGAGGCTGCGATGACCGACGCCACGGGCACCGCCGAGCTGCGGCCGCTGCAGGTCGAGGCGAACGGCATCAACGTGATCGCCGAGAGCGAGCGCAAGGGCCGCCCGCGTGACCTGTTCTGGCCCTGGTTCGCGGCGAACGTCTCGGTCCTCGGCCTCGGCTACGGCTCGTTCGAGCTGGGCTTCGGCATCTCGTTCTGGCAGGCCGCGGTGGTCGGCGTGGTCGGGATCGTGCTGTCCTTCCTGGCCTGCGGGTTCATCGCGGTGGCGGGCAAGCGCGGCTCGGCGCCGACGATGGTGCTCAGCCGGGCGGCGTTCGGCGTCCGTGGCAACGGCCTGCCGACCGCGGTCTCCTGGCTGCTCACCGTGGGCTGGGAGACCGTGCTGGTCATCCTGGCCACGCTGGCAACCGCGACCGTCTTCCACCGCCTGGGCGTGGGCGGCGGCAACGGCACCAAGGTGATCGCGCTGATCCTGGTGGTGGCGCTGACCATCTTCGGCGGCGTGATGGGCTTTGACCTGATCATGCGGCTGCAGACCTGGATCACGATCGTGACCGGGGTGTTCACCGTGGTGTTCGTCGCGCTGGTCGCGGACAAGATCCACTGGCACACGGTGTCGGCCATCAAGGGCGGCACCGCGCAGGATCTTATCGGGGCGCTGGTGTTCACCATGACCGGCTTCGGGCTCGGCTGGGTGAACTGTGCCGCGGACTACTCGCGCTACCTGCCGCGCCGGTCCTCGGGCGCCGGCGTGATCGGCTGGACCACCTTCGCGTCGTCCGTCGCCCCCATCTTCCTGCTGGTCTTCGGGCTGCTGCTGGCGGGCTCCTCGACCAGCCTGTTCACCGCCATCGAGAACGACCCGATCGGCGCGCTGACGACGCTGCTGCCCACCTGGTTCCTCGTGCCGTTCGCGATCGTGGCCGTGCTCGGCCTGATCGGCGGCTCGGTCCTTGACATCTACTCCTCCGGGCTGGCCCTGCTCACCCTGGGCCTGAAGATCCCCAGGTACAGGGCCGCCCTGATCGACGGCACGGTGATGACGCTCGGCACCATCTACGTGGTGTTCGTGGCGCACAACTTCGTGGGCCAGTTCGAGGGCTTCCTGATCACCCTCGGCGTCCCGATCGCCGCCTGGTGCGGGGTCATGCTTGCCGACATCGCGCTGCGGCGGCGGGACTACGCCGAGCGCGAGCTGTTCAGCCCGGCCGGGCGTTACGGCGACATCCGGTGGGCCCCGGTCCTTGCCATCGTCGGGGCCACCGCGATCGGCTGGGGCCTGGTGGTCAACACGTCGGCGAAGTGGCTGACCTGGCAGGGGTATCTGCTCGGCCCGTTCGGCCTGGGCGGCAAGCACGGCGCCTGGGAGTACGCCAACCTCGGCGTGCTGGTGGCGCTGGCCATCGGCTTCGTCGGTCACCTGGTCTTCGGCCGCGCGGATGTGCGTGCCGAGGAAGCCGTCCCCATCCCGGCCGCCGCGGCCGCCTAGAGCCTGCCGGGCGTGAGCGGCTCACCTCTCCCCCGCACGACGCCTCTCGGCACCGATTCCCCCGCACGACGCCTCTCGGCACCGATCCGGGGCCTGATGCCCCTCCGCGGTCGGCAGGCCGCTCCCCGCCGGCCCCATCTTCCCCTGTGGTCACCTAGCCGCCAGACCCTGACCGGAACGTTGTGGCAGTGACCCGGTGGTATGCGGGTCGATGCAGCAACGTCCCGGCCGGGACGGGCCGATCAACCCAGATGAGGGTCCTCAGAAGCGCGGGTCTCAGTCAACGAAGCGGTAACCATGTCCGATCAGGGGTTTTTTGTGGAGTATGTGCCGTTTAGGCTGATGGTATGGGAATGCCTACCGCGGCTCCTCCCAGTCCCCCCGGTCCCTCCGGTCTCCCCGGACGGGAGCCTGGGGAGACCCAGGAGTCGTGGGACCCGTGGGCAGGTTACGACCGTGCCAGGCGCCGCCGCAGGCGCCTGCGGCGGGCAAGGATCATGCTGTCGCTGCTGGCCGTCTGCACTGCGGCGGTACTGGTGGTCATCGTGGTGATGATCAGGGACATCGGCAAGCAGCCCACGACGGCCAGCCCGGCCGCGCTGGCCGTCTCCTCGTCCGCCTCCGCCACTCCGAGCGCCAAGGCGTCGCCGCGGGCGAATACGTCGCCCGCGCCGGCCGTCATCGGGATCAGGCACCAGGTCGCCGATACGTCGTCCGGGCTTTCCTACGTGCTGCTTGCCTCCCCCTGGCGGCGAGGCTGCCCGCTGCAGCTGAATACGCCCATGTTCAGCTGGAGCGCGGGCGAGAACGCGGTGGCCGGACACGCCACCATCGACGGCACGGCCACCGAGTGGTACGGCAACGTCTGCTCGGGCCTGCTCGGCCAGCAGTTCGCATACTCCGGTACCGCCGACCTAGAACCCACCGCGATGGGCCTGGTCGGCGCGCTTGACCCGGCCTACTATTCCGGGCTGCAGCATTACCGCACGTTCGAGGGCAGCTCAGCGCTGACGATCAGCGGCCATCAGGCGTGGGTGGTCAGGTTCCTGATGACCTACCCGGATGCCGCGAGCCAGGGCCTTGCCTGGTCCAGCGAGGCCGGCGCCGTTGTGGTCGCGGATCGCGGCGCGGGCCAGTCCCCCGCGATCTTCTACGTCTCCGTCCCCAGCAACCTCGGCACCTCCGACGTCAGCACCCTGATCAGCTCGCTACGGCTCAGTTAGCTTCGGTGATGGTGATGTCGCCTCCGCTGCTGTTGGCGGTGATGGTGTTGTGGGACTTGGCGCTGACCAGGGACGACGGGTAGCTGTCGGTGCCGCCGGCGGAGCTGGTCACGAGGTTGTAGGTGGTGTCGCCGTGCGGTAGCACCACGTTGATGTTGCCGCCGCCCGAGGAGATCTGCAGGCTGGTCGGCGCGACGGTGAACACCAGGGTGACGTCGCCGCCCTCGGACTGGACGGCGACCTGCCGCGCGGACACGGAGTTGCCGTTCACGTTGCCGCCGTCGGTCAGCAGCTGGATGTTACCGGACATCGCGTTGCTGGTCAGGTCTCCGCCCTCGGTGGTCACCTGCACGGTGCCGGACAGGTCGGTGGTGCCGACGTTGCCCCCGTCGGTGTAGACCTGGACGCTGCCGGTCAGCGCGGTGTCGGTCAGGTCACCGCCTTCTGTGTAGATCACCAGGTCGCCGCCGAGGCTGCCGGCATTCACGTTGCCGCCGTCGGTCGACAGCATCAGGTGCCCGAGGAAACTGGCGGTCTGCATGTCACCGCCCTCGGTGTAGAGCGAGACGGCGGTCTGCGTCGGGACGTCAAGGGTCGCGTTCGCGCCGCAGTTGCTGGCGATGGCGTCGCAGTCCACGTTCACGCTGATGCCGTTGGACCTGACGGTCTGGGTAAGGCTCGGGCGGAATAGGCCGTACTGAACGATCCCGGTCAGCCGGGCCTGGCCGCCCGAGGTCTGCCGCAGCGTGACGTTGCCGCCGTTGTAGTAGACCGTCGCCTGGTGGTCGTGTATGGGAACCGCGTTGCTGAACGGGTAGCTCCCCTGGGCGACCAGGCTGACGAAGTCGAAGGCGGTCCAGCCGATCAGGGCGAGGGCCACCGGCACGGCGAGGGCGAGTGCCACCCAGCGGCCTGGCGTCATCCGCACGTTGCCCGGCGCGCGCGGCGCGCCGACGGTGGAGGTGAGCGTCATGGTGGTACTCCGTTCAGCCGGTGCCGAGGTAGCGGAGGACCGCGAGCACCCGACGGTGGTCGCGGTCGCCTTGCGCGAGCCCGAGCTTGGTGAAGATGTTGTTGATGTGCTTCTCTACCGCGCCGCCGCCGACCACGAGCGTGTCGGCGATGGCGGCGTTGGAGCGGCCCTCGGCCATCAGTGCGAGCACCTCGCGCTCGCGCGGGGTGAGCTCGCCGAGCGGATGGCGGCTGCGGGCGAGGAGCTGGGCGACGACCTCGGGGTCCAGCGCGCTGCCGCCCCCGGCCACCCGCACCAGCGCGTCGAGGAACTCGGCCACGTCGGCGACCCGGTCCTTCAGCAGGTAGCCGACCCCGTGCGGCCGGCCGGAGATCAGCTCGGTGGCATATTGCTCCTCCACCCACTGGGACAGCACGAGCACGCCGATCTTGGGCCACTGGTCGCGGACCACGAGGGCCGCGCGGAGGCCCTCGTCGGTGAACGTGGGCGGCATCCGCACGTCGACGACCACCACGTCCGGCTCCTGGGCGGCGACGGCGCGCAGGAACCCCTCGGCGTCGCCCTCGGCGGCGGCGACCTCGTGGCCCGCCTCGGTGAGCAGCCGGGTCAGGCCCTCGCGCAGCAGCACGGAATCCTCCGCGATCACTACCCGCATGGCAGTTCCGCCGCGATGATCGTCGGGCCGCCGACCGGGGACTCCACCGAGAGCCTGCCGTCCACCCCGGATACCCGGTCGGCCAGCCCGGAAAGCCCCGGGCTGCGGACGTCCGCGCCGCCGATCCCGTCGTCGGTCACCATGACGGTGAGCGTCCCCGGGAAGCCGTGGCCCTCCACGACGACCTTCGCCTGGCTGGCGCGGGAGTGCTTGGCGACGTTGGTCAGCGCCTCCGCCACCATGAAGTAGGCGACCGCCTCCACCGCGGCCCTGGGCCGTACCGGCACGTCGACGTGCACGTCCACCGGGACCGGGCAGAGCGCCGCCAGGCCGGACAGGGCCGCGTCGAGGCCACGGTCGGTCAGCACCGGCGGGTGCACGCCCCGGACGAGGTTGCGCAGCTCGATCAGGGCCTCCTTCGCCTGCGTGTGGGCCTGGTCGACCAGTTCCCTTGCGCCGTCGGGGTCGTCGGCGAACTTGGCCT
>Ga0209169_10002769_pt1 | contig 10441 bp, 8 predicted proteins | sample HubBroMetageWRM4_FD_188346 | JGI IMG/M metagenome (GOLD analysis project Ga0209169, IMG submission 188346) | Warmed soil microbial communities from the Hubbard Brook experimental Forest, New Hampshire - Hubbard Brook CCASE Soil Metagenome WRM 4... | ecosystem: Environmental > Terrestrial > Soil...
TGCGCGATCTGGTAGATGCGATCGATGTCGGGCCGCTCTTCGCGGTCGACCTTGATGTTGACAAAGAGGTCGTTCATGACCCGTGCGGTTTCCGGGTCTTCGAACGACTCGTGCGCCATGACGTGGCACCAGTGACAGGCCGAATAGCCCACCGACAGGAGGATCGGTTTGTGTTCCTCGCGGGCCTTTTCCAAGGCCGCCGCGCCCCACGGATACCAGTCGACGGGGTTGTGCGCGTGCTGGCGCAGGTATGGGCTCGTTTCGTGCGACAGGCGGTTGGCGGGGGCTGCGGCGCTGGTGGCGGGGTCGGGGTCCATAGGGAACTCGGTCCGGTTTCGAGTAGAATGCGGCGCCATCATACCCCCATGGTTTCTCTGCCACCCGCGCTGCGGTGAGTGCAGGGATGCGAGTGCAATGTCATCTGACGTCCTCATTTTGAAGCTGAAGCGCGGCGAGGATCGTCGTATCCGCTCCGGTCACCTGTGGATCTTCAGCAATGAGATCGACACCGCGGTAACACCGTTGGCGGGTTTCACCGCTGGCGCGCAGGCGCGCGTCGTCTCCGACCGCGACCAGTTCCTCGGCTACGCTTATGTAAATCCCCACGCGTTGATTTGCGCGCGGATCATGGGGCATGACGCGGCCCGACCCATCGATCGCACGCTCCTCGAGCAGCGTCTCAAGGTGGCGCTCGCGTTGCGTGAGCGCCTCGGTAAGACGCCTCACTACCGGTTGGTATTCGGTGAGTCGGATCAGTTGCCCGGCCTCGTGCTCGATCGCTATGGCGACGTGGTGGTCGGTCAGATCGCGACCGCCGGCATGGAGGCTCTCAAGGCCGACGTGGAGGCAGCGGTGCGGACGGTTGTGAATCCCGCGGCGCTGTTCTGGAAGAACGACTCAGGTGCGCGCGACCTGGAGCACCTGACGCAGTCGACCGAAGTTGCCTTCGGCACCGTACCGCCGGAGATCGGCGTCGTGGAGTCGGGTTTGAATTTCCGCGCGCCGTTGGCGGATGGCCAGAAGACAGGTTGGTTCTACGATCAAACTGCGAACCGACAGCGTCTCATCCGTTACATGCCCCCGGGCGCACGCGTCCTCGACGTGTGCAGTTACGTCGGCGCGTGGGCGGTTACCGCGCTTCGCCATGGTGCATCGACCGCGCGGTGTGTCGACTCCTCACAGCTGTCGCTGGACTTCGCCCAACGCAACGCGGCGGAGAATGGTGTTGCGCTGGAGACGGTGCGCGACGACGCCTTCGACGCCTTGAAGGCGCTACATGCGCAGGGTGCGCGTTTCGATGTCGTCATTCTCGACCCGCCCGCCTTCATCAAGCGTAAGAAGGACATTCCGCAAGGGCAGGCGGCATACCGGAAGCTCAATCAGCTCGCCCTGGATCTCATCGACGGGGACGGGCTGCTCGTGTCCTGTTCGTGCTCCTATCACCTGGCACCGGAGGAGCTGGTTAGCGCTATCCAGTCCGCTGCCCGTCACTCGGGGCGTTTTGTGCAGATTCTCGAGTCCGGCGGCCAGTCGCCCGATCATCCGATCCATCCGGCGATTCCCGAGACGCGTTACCTGAAGGCGTTCTTCTGCCGCGTTACCCGCGAGCTCGGCTAAACTTCCACCTGCCATGCTGAAGTATCCTGGCTTCAATCCGATAGCCATCGAAATCGGACCGGTCAAAGTCCACTGGTACGGGATCATGTACCTCATCGGCTTTGCGGGCGCCTGGTGGCTCGCGCGGCTGCGTGCCGGCAAACCCGGCTCGACGTGGAAGGCGAGTGATGTCGATGACCTGATTTTCTACGACATGCTCGGGGTCATCCTGGGGGGCCGGATCGGCTACGTGCTGTTCTACGGTCTGAGCTTCTGGGCGAAAGACGCCTGGTATCCGTTCAAGATCTGGGAGGGCGGTATGTCCTTCCACGGCGGCCTGCTCGGCGTGGTCGCCGCGATGGCCCTTTACGCGTGGCGACAGCGTCGCAACGTCGCCGACGTCTTTGATTTCACCGCCCCGCTGCCCGCCTTCGGGCTGTTCTTCGGCCGCATCGGTAACTTCATCAACGGAGAGCTCTGGGGCAAGGCGACGACCGTGCCGTGGGGATTCAACTTCAACGGGGTCGTGAGGCATCCCTCTCAGCTCTACGAAGCCTGCCTCGAGGGCATCCTGCTGTTCACCGTCGTGTGGATCTTCTCGTCGCGACCGCGCCCGCGGCTGGCCATTTCCGGGCTGTTCCTGGTCGTCTACGGCGCGTCCCGCTTTTTCCTGGAGTTCTGGCGAGTGCCGGACGAGCACATCGGTTATCTCTGGGACGGTTGGCTGACCATGGGGCAGGTGCTGTCGTTTCCGATGGTCATCACCGGCGTCATTTTCTTCCTGTACGCCTACCGGGCGCGCACTCCTTCAGGCAATTTCGCCGTCGCCCAATGAAGCAGTACCTGGACCTCATGCGCCAGATCCGCGACCACGGCGCTCGAAAAGAGGATCGGACGGGGACGGGGACGCTATCGTTGTTCGGCCCGCAGTTACGCTTCGACCTGGGCGCAGGCTTCCCCCTGGTCACCACGAAAAAGATTCACCTGAAGTCGGTTGTCTACGAGTTGTTGTGGTTTCTGCGGGGCGATACCAACGTCGCCTGGTTGCGCGAGCACGGTGTCACGATCTGGGACGAGTGGGCCGATGAGCAGGGCGAGCTCGGGCCAGTGTACGGGAAGCAGTGGCGCTCCTGGCTCGCACCCGACGGCCGCACGATCGACCAGATCGCGCAGGCGATCGAGCAGCTGCGCAGCAATCCCAACTCGCGCCGGATCATGGTGAGCGCGTGGAATGTCGGCGAGCTCGAGAAAATGGCGCTGATGCCCTGTCACGCGCTGTTTCAGTTTTACGTGGCCAACGGCCGGCTGTCGTGTCAGCTCTACCAGCGCAGCGCCGATGTGTTTCTCGGCGTGCCGTTCAACATCGCCAGCTACGCTCTGCTCACCCACATGATGGCGCAGCAGTGCGACCTGGAGCCCGGTGAGCTCATCTGGACCGGGGGCGACACCCACCTGTATCTGAATCACCGGAGCCAAGCCGACCTGCAGCTCACACGGACACCGTTGCCGTTGCCGCGACTGACGCTTCGCCGGCGCCCCCGGACTATTTTCGAATATGACTACGAGGACTTTGAATTCGTGAACTATCAACATCTCGCGGCGATCAAGGCGCCGGTGGCGGTCTGACCCATGACAGACGTTAAAGAAGGCGAACAGCCGGCGCCGCTCCTGGTGCGCGACTCCCCCGTACACGGCCGCGGTGTGTTTGCGACACGCCGGATCGAGAAGGGCGAGCGCATCGTCGAGTATCTCGGCGAGCGTGTTTCCCACGACGAGGCCGATCGGCGCTACGAGTTGAAGGACGACAACGATAGCCACACGTTCCTGTTCATCGTCGACTCGAAGACCGTCATCGATGCCGGTACTAACGGGAACGATGCACGCTTCTTCAACCACTCGTGCGATCCGAACTGCGAGTCGGTGGTCGAGAAGCGGCGGGTGTTCATCGAGGCGCTACGCTCGATCGAGCCCGGCGAGGAGATGACGTACGACTACCAGATTTATCGTGACCACGATGACCCGGAGAACATAGACGAGATCTTCGCGTGTCGTTGCGGGTTCGCGAACTGCCGCGGCACCATGCTGTGGCCGCCGGAGCCGAAGAAGAAAAAGCGCAGTAAGTCGGCGGCGAAAAAAAAGAAGGGCGCGGTGGGAAAGAAGTCCGCCGCGGGTGGCGGCAAGAAGACGGGACCCGGGAAGAGCGCGGGCCGGGGTAAGAAGGCAACACGGGGCAAGGCGGGCACGGCGGCAGCCAAGAAGGCGGGACGCGCCGGCAAAGTAGCGCAGAAGAAGTCCGTCGCCAAAACGAAATCCCGCGCCAAGGTGGCAAAGAAAAAGGCGCAGCGGCGTTGATGCCACGCCGTAGCCCATGAGCAACCAACACCGCTGGAGCGTCGGCACGATCATCAGCGCTACCGGTATCGTCTATGGCGATATCGGGACCAGCCCGCTGTACGCGCTGGAGCAGTCGCTGGCGAACGCCGGTCCGTTCGACGCCGAAGCGGTGATGGGTGTTTTGTCGCTCATTTTCTGGGCGTTGGCGATCTCCGTCACGTTGAAGTACGTGACGGTCATCATGCGCGCGGACAATGACGGGGAGGGCGGCATTCTCGCCCTGTTCGCCCTGGCAAAACGCCAACTCATCGGTGGCAGCCCCTGGACGAAGACCGTGATCGCGATGGCGTTGGCCGGCACCGCGTTCTTTTTCTGCGATGCCCTGATCACGCCGGCGATCTCGGTGTTGAGCGCCGTCGAAGGCATGGAGTTGCTCGACGAGGACTTTTCTCGTTACGTGATCCCGGTCACCATCGGGGTGCTGTTCGTTTTGTTCTTCTACCAGAGGCGCGGCACGGCGCGCGTTGCCAGCCTGTTCGGGCCGGTCATGATGGTCTGGTTCGCCGTGCTCGCCGTGACGGGGGCGCTCGCGATCGGCCGTGCCCCGCAGGTGCTGTACGCCTGCAATCCTGTGTATGGCGTGAGTTTGCTGTTGCATCGGCCGACATTCGCCCTCGCCATCATCGGTGCGGTGTTTCTATCAGTGACCGGCGGCGAGGCTCTGTACGCGGACATGGGGCACTTCGGCAGGACTCCGGTGCGCATCGCCTGGTTCGCGATCGTCTGGCCGGCGCTCATCATCAATTACTTTGGCCAGGGCGCGCTGTTGCTGCAGACCGGCCATGCCATCACGCACCCGCTCTACCTGCTGGTGCCGCCGGCGCTCCTGCCTTGGATGGTGGTGCTCGCCACGGCGGCGACAGTGATCGCGTCCCAGGCGACGATTTCCGGAGCATTCTCCATGGCGCGCCAGGCGGTGCAACTGGACCTGCTGCCGCGGATCCGGGTGTTGCAGACCTCCGCGCAGGAACAGGGTCAGATTTATGTTCCTATCGTGAACTGGACCGTGTTCGTTGCCGTGGTGCTGTTCGTTGTTGGATTTGGATCGTCGGATGCCCTGTCGGGAGCGTACGGTGCGGCGGTGGTCGGCACCATGCTCATCACGACGTTCCTGGGCTCGTTCGTGGCCGCCACGCAGTGGCACTGGCCGAAAGGGGCGGTGGCCCTGCTGTTTGGCCTGATGTTCGCCGTGGATGTCGTGTTTGTTGCCGGCAACATGACGAAAGTCCCCACCGGGGGCTGGATTCCCCTGACGTTGAGCGCGATGTTGTTCCTGGTGTTCCTCACCTGGCGCAACGGGCGGCTCGAATTGCGCGCCGCACTGGCGAAAATGGCAGTGCCGCGGAGTGAGTTGGCGAAGATGATCGCCGGCGCCTACCGTGTTCCGGGCACCGGCGTGTTTCTCGCGAGCGATCCGGGGCTGGTGCCCTCGGCCCTGATTCGCAACATCGAGCACAACGGCGTGGTGCATCAGCGCATGATCATCCTGCAGATCGAGATTGCGCACACGCCACGGTTGGATCCGGTGCGCCGGGTCAGCATCGAGGAGATTCTGCCGGGGGTGTATTCGATCACGGCCCGATTCGGCTTCATGGAAACGCCCGACGTCAGTGAGGCGCTTAAATCATGCCGTACGCGCGGCCTGAGAGTGTTCACGGAGGACAGCTCGTTCTTCGTTGGGCGACACGTGGTACGCGCCCGGCCGCTCCCGGGACTCAGAGGGATCCAGCGTCGTTTGTTCGCGCGGATGCAGCAGCACAGCACCCAGGCAGCGGAATTCTTCCGTATGCCGTTCCGCGGGGTGGTCGTGCTGAATACGGCCGTGGAAATTTAAAATCCCACCTGTGAGCGCTGCCTGACCTTGCGGCGCGACAGTTGCGCTCGGGCCCGATTCAGACTACAGATAGGGTTCGCCGGGATGTAACGCTCGCGTCTTACACTCCCCGCGTTCGGTGCAGGCGGGGAGGATTGTAATGAGGGCCATAATCACGGCTACGGTGGCCGTAGCGGTGGCGATTACCACGGGCGCGTTAGCGACCCGTGCGCGCGCCGCGAGCGCCCTGATCGGGATGACGCCTAACCCCGCGACATTGATCGATAAAAACAGCACGGCGGCGCTGAAACAACTGCTGCTCGAGACGAAGTCCGGCCCCGGGGCGAAGATCGGTCCGCACCTTTACATTTTGCAACAGGCTTACGGCTCCCAGCCGGTGGGGCACGACGGTGGGCTGCGGACGAAGCTGCCGCCCTTGCGAGTGCAGGACGGATACGTGCGGATCAGCGCCTACGGCGATGATGTGAGTGCGCTGCGAACCCAGCTCGTCGGGCAGGGCATGCTGGACTCCAGGTTGCACGACCACGCGGTCACGGGGCGCGTGCCGATCGCGGCCCTGAACGATATCGCGGGGATCGCGGGGTTGAAGTTTGTAAAGCCGGTGTTGGCCACGACGCGGGCAGGATTGACGACCACGCAGGGCGACCGCTCCATGCGCAGCGACATCGCCCGCTCGCAGTTCGGCGTCGATGGGACCGGCGTACGTGTAGGCGTGCTGTCCGATAGTTTCGACTGCGCACCCGGGCCGTTCGTATCCGGTCAGAGCTTCACACGTGCCGGGCAGGACGCCGTGAACGGGGACCTGCCGTTAGGTGTTCGTGTGTTGGCGGACCTGCACACCGTACCGGACGGCGAATGCACCGATGAAGGGCGAGCGATGATGCAGATCGTGCACGACGTCGCTCCCGGCGCCTCGCTGTCGTTTACGACGGCGATGACGGGCGAGGAGGATTTTGCCTCCGGCATCCTGGCGCTGGCGAGCGACGGCGCGAAAGTCGTCGTGGATGATGTGGAGTATTTCGACGAGCCCATGTTTGAGGACGGCGTCGTCGCCGATGCAGTCGACCAGGCGGTGTCGCGCGGTGTCGCTTACTTCTCGGCGGCCGGAAACGAGGGGCGGCAGTCTTATCAGTCGGCGTTTCGAGCGTCAGGGCGCAAGGGGCTCTCCGGGGTGCGCCACAACTTCGACTCCGGCACCGGTGTGTCTGATTTGCAGCATCTCGTGGCCCCGCCCGGCACGATCTCGCTGCTGTCCCTGCAGTGGGATCAACCGTCGCTCTCTTCGAACGGCCAGCGCGGCTCCCAAAGCGATCTGGACGCGATCTTCTACAACATGGACGGCACCCCGGTGGCGCCCTGCACCGACAGTCCCGCGCAGCTGGTTTGCCAGGAGCCGGGTATCGCTAACAACATCGGCGCGGATGCGGTGGAGTTGCCGGTGATTGTGAATCTCAGCAACCAGGAGCTGCAGGTGCAGCTCGGCATCGAGCTCGCCTCGGGGCCCGCGCCGGGGCTGCTCAAATATGTCTGGTACGACCTCGGGTCGGCCGCCCTGGATGTCGATACTTTTGATACGGCCGACGGCACGATCGTGGGGCACGCCAACGCGGCGGGCGCCGAAGCCGTCGGCGCAGCCGCCTGGTATCAAACCCAGGCGTGGGGCAGTCCACTGCGGCCGCAATGCGTGCCGGCCTGTCTCGACAGTTTCTCCTCGGCCGGCGGAACGCCGATTGTGTTCGATCGGGCAGGACGGCGGCTCGATGCCCTGCAGTGGCGTACCAAGCCCGGGGTGATCGGACCGGACGCGGGCAACACCAGTTTTTTCTACTTCAAGCTCGGCTTTAATGTGCCCGGCAGCTCGGAAGACGATGCCTTTCCTAACTTTTCAGGAACGTCTGCTGCGGCGCCCCATGTTGCCGCTGTCGCGGCTCTGCTACTGGACAAACGTGCGCGCGACATTGCTGCTCATCGGCACGTTCCTACAGCCCGTCTGACGCCCGCGGCGCTCTACAACGTGCTCCGGACGACGGCGAGCGATATGCGGCTCAGAAACCTCGGTGGAAATCTCGGGCCGCAGCCGGTCAATGCAGGTGACGGGTTTGATAACGATGCGGGTTTCGGGCTGGTGGATGCGGTGGGGGCACTTCAGGCCATCGCGGCAGATTGAGTTAAGCGGCATGTAAAGGCTGGCGCGGGGGGCGCGCGCCTTGAGATACAGGCCGACATGGCCTATCCCCTCGTTTCGATGATCGTCGCGATGGCACAGAACGGTGTCATCGGGCGTGACAACACACTCCCCTGGCGGCTTTCCGAAGACCTGCGGCGCTTCAAGGCGATTACGCTCGGCAAGTCCGTTCTGATGGGGCGCAAGACGTTCGAGTCGATCGGCAAGCCGCTGCCAGGCCGGCTGAATTTCGTGCTCACGCGCAATCGGGAGTGGCACGCCGAGGGCGTCATTGTCGTGAATTCGGTGGACGAGGCGCTGCGTAAGGTGCGCGATACCGACGAGATGATTGCGATCGGTGGGGCGGAGATCTACCGGTTGTTCATGCCGTTTGCGCGCCGTATCTATCTGACGCAGGTGCACGCGGAAGTGCCGGGAGATACGATTTTTCCGGATTTCGATCCGACGCAGTGGGTCGATGCGGAGTATAGCGAGCATCCGGCGGATGAGAAGAATGCGTACGATGTTACGTTCGTGACGTTGGAGAGGAAGACGGAGCCGCTGTCGCCGCGGTCGCATTAGTTTATGGGCTGAAAGTCGCCTGCGGCGCTTTCAGCGAGCACGCCGAGAGCGAATATGGGTACGCGAGCAAAAGGCGTGGCTTTTGCTCGCGAGAAGCGGGCCGGTTCGGGTCGAGAGAGAGTGCGGCGCTTTCAGCGCGCGATCGGGTCGAGGAGATCTTTCACCAGCTTCTCGGCGAGGTTGGCGTCTGTGCCGCCGGTGGCATCGCGCCGGGAATCCAACTCCGCGAGAATTTCTGTTTGGACCGCGCCGCGGCGTTGGGCTTCGGCGTAAGGGATTTCTGGGTGGAACATCACCATGGAATAGCGTGGGATGAAGCGGTCGGGGAAGCGGCGTTCCAACTCCATGGCGATGGCTTTTCGGCGTACGAAGCCAGCGTCCAGGACGGTGTCGCGCATTTCGGTGTAATTCTCAATGGCCATTGCAGCGATGGCTGCCGCGTTGGGTTGCCGTGCGCGCGAGAACTGCGCGAAAAGGGTTTCCCACTCATTGTGCTGGTCCAACAGACTGTCGAGCATGACGCAATCTTCGAAGGCGGCGTTCATCCCTTGCCCGTGGAAAGGGACGATGGCGTGCGCGGCATCACCGAGCAGCAGGACGCTGCCGCCAATGTGCCACGGAGCCAGGTGTACGGTGCCTAGTTGTCCCTGAGGGTGTGACGCGAATTCCTGGAGGAGGTTCGGCATCAGGGGGACGGCGCTCGCGAATTCGCGCTGAAAGAATTCTTTTACGGCGGCCGGGTCTGTTAGAGCCGCGAAGCTGTTCTGGCCGGCGCGGGACAAGAATAGCGTTGCGGTAAAACTCCCGTCCGTGTTCGGTAAGGCGATCAGCATGAAGCCGCCGCGAGGCCATACGTGGAGCGAGTTCGCATCCAACACGTGCCGGCCGGCGACCGCGGGAATGGTGAGTTCCTTGTAGTCGTGATCGAGCCACTCTTCCGTTACGGCGACCTGTTGCGTGCGGGCAAGGCTCGTGCGAACTGCGGAGCCCGCACCGTCGGTGGCGATCGTGGGCGCGAGTGGCTCGTCGTACTCGGTGCGATCCCTGCGGTTGTGGAACCTTAGGGTGTTGCTCTCAGGTATTGCCGCGATACAGGTTTGCTCGAAACGCATCTCCACGTTGTCGTGACGAGCCGCTTCCTCGATCAGGAGGCGGTTGAGCGCCGCACGCCCGACGGAGTAGATCACTTCGTGTTCGCCCTGGCCGTAGGGGTGCAAGGCCGTCGTGCCGGAAGTGTCGTGGACCATCCGGCCGCGCATCGGTATTAGCAATGGACGGACGCTGTCCATGACTCCGGCGCGCTCGAGTGCACGAATGCCGCGAGCCGCGAGCGCTAGATTGATGGAACGGCCGCCTTCCGCCTCGCCTTCTCGAGGGTCGGGACGGCGCTCAAAGAGCTTCACTTCGAAACCGCGCTTCGCGAGCAGCAGGGCGAGCAGGGCGCCCGCGAGGCCGGCACCTACGACGTTTATCGTCGTCGACGGGGACGAGGCTCGCGGTGATTCCGTGGAAGGTGTGGCGGCGGGGGTCACTGGATTTCTCGCAGCACCTCGGTTGGAGCCTGTCTGGCCGATGATCGCCGTAGCGAGGGCGACCCCCGTCGAGCCGATTTTCGTGATCGTTTCGCGCGCATAGCGTGGCCTATGTAAGTGAAAGGATCACGGAAAGCGGCCGATGGGGGGCGGCCGCAGTAGGTGATCATCGGCCAAACAGGCTCCTAAGTGCTCGCTGAAGCGAAACACTTCCTCGAAGGTGTTATAGAGCGGCACCGGCGCCACGCGGATCACGTCGGGATCACGCCAGTCACAAACTACTCCACGCTCGCCGAGCCGCTCGAACACTCGCCGGCCGCGGTTCGGTGAGCCGCTGAT
>Ga0209169_10002770_pt1 | contig 10441 bp, 5 predicted proteins | sample HubBroMetageWRM4_FD_188346 | JGI IMG/M metagenome (GOLD analysis project Ga0209169, IMG submission 188346) | Warmed soil microbial communities from the Hubbard Brook experimental Forest, New Hampshire - Hubbard Brook CCASE Soil Metagenome WRM 4... | ecosystem: Environmental > Terrestrial > Soil...
TGGCCTCCGGCGGACTTCTCCACTACGGGCAAGGCAAATGGTACCCCGGTGAGGCAGTGCCGCGTTGGGCGCTGAGTTGTTACTGGCGTGCCGACGGTATTCCGATCTGGGAGGACTCCGGGATCATCGCGCGCGAAGATCGCGAGTACGGTTTCGGAGCGGCCGAAGCTCTCGCATTCATGGAAGCTCTCACGCGCCGCCTTCAGGTGAGTTCCGAAAATCTGCTGGCCGCCTTCAACCCGGATGACGAAGCAGCGGAGCCGGTTGGCTATATTCTGCCTCTTCGCCGTCGGCAGCCGGAGGGAGAACTTCGCTGGTCGAGTCAGTTGTGGTTCCCTCGGCCGGAACGTCTTCTGCTTTCGGTTGGGGATTCACCCATAGGCTTCCGCATTCCCACCGAGTCAATGCCTTGGGTTGCGCCTGACGAAATTGAATACGAGTTTGATGCCGCGCCATTCGAAAAATGGGCCAAGCTCCCGCCCGGCCCTGCGCGTCGCATGGCGCTCTTCGAAATGGACCCTGCACCCGATCAACTGCCCGCTGTTTTGCGTACTCCGGGTGAAGCGCCCGAGCTGATCCGACCGTCGCTATGCGTGCAAGCTCGGGAAGGCCGCCTGCACGTGTTCTTGCCGTATGCGCCCAAATTGGCGGACTATCTCGACCTTGTCAGCGCAGTTGAGGATACTTGCCAATATCTGAAAACCCCGGTTTGGGTGGAGGGTTACCCTCCGGCGCCCGATCCGCGGCTTCGATCGTTCAGCGTCACGCCTGACCCGGGTGTCCTGGAAATAAACCTGCCACCTGCGAGCAATTGGGACGAACTGGAACGAATCAATACCTTGCTCGACGGAGAGGCACGTCGGAATCGGCTAACCGCCGAGAAATTCACCTATGATGGCAACCGTATCGCTACAGGGGGCGGCAACCACATTGTGATCGGTGGGGCGACCCTGCCGGATAGCCCCCTTCTGCGCCGCCCGGATCTGCTGCGCAGTATGGTTTCGTTTTGGCAGAATCATCCATCGCTCTCGTACCTGTTTTCCGGCATGTATGTTGGTCCCACAAGTCAGTATCCACGCGTAGACGAGGCCCGCATGGATGCCCTGTATGAGCTCGAGATCGCCTTCCGAAATCTCCCTGCGGGCGATTGTCCACCTTTTATCATCGATGGATTGTTTCGCAATCTACTGGTTGATACCACGGGAAACTCGCATCGCGCCGAATTCTGCGTCGACAAGCTTTATCCGCCCGAGGGCCTGGGATTGCAACTTGGATTACTCGAATTGCGGGCTTTTGAAATGGCACCTCATGTGCAAATGAATCTTCTGCAGATGTTGATGGTTCGCGCCCTGGTAAGTGTGTTCTGGAAGACGCCCTTCAAAGGTAGTCTGGTCCGATGGGGTACAGCACTCCACGACCGCTTTATGTTACCGGAATTTGTGAGGCGGGATCTTCGAGAGGTACTCGCCTGGTTGCGGTTGTCCGGAAACAACTTCGAGGACGAGTGGTTTGATTCGCACCTGGAGTTTCGCTTTCCGAAGATCGGGTCGATCGCTGCGGACGGAGTCGAACTCGAACTGCGTCAGGCGCTCGAACCCTGGAACGTGCTCGCTGAGGAGACCCATTCTGGTGGTACTGTGCGTACCGTGGACTCATCGATGGAGCGGATTCAGTTGAAGGTGTCCGGGGTCGCGATGGAATCCCGCTACGTTGTTGCATGCAATGGGCGCAGAGTGCCGCTTCGACTCACCGGCGAGGCCGGCACAATGTTGGCCGGCGTTCGGTTTCGCGCGCGGCGGCTGTCGGCGTCGTTGCACCCGACGATTCCCGTTCATGCGCCCCTCGTGTTCCACCTCATTGACCGCTTGACGGGCTACTCAATTGGCCAGTGTACGTACCATGTAGGACCACCCGACGGCCGCTCTTACTCATCTCGTCCAGCCAACGCTGCGGAAGCTGAAGACCGGCTCATGGAGCGCTTCCAGGTGACAACCTCTGCGCTGAGCCCGATGGCGGTGCCAGAGGAAGAGATCAACCCGCTGTTTCCCATGACTCTTGATCTGCGCCTGCCGCTGTGCGGACCAAGAACCCAAATTGAGACGCCGGGGAAGGTGTCATGACCGTGGATCTGTATCAGACTCCGTTCCGCTATGGGCGTGGCTATGACGAGTCGTCAGCCGATGGAGTGACTCCTCGGCCGCACTGGGCGCGAATCATGAAGTCCTTCCGGGCGATCGGTCCCGAGGAACTGGGCCGTCGCTGGGAGCGCGCTGAGCGCCGGATTCGCGAGAACGGAATCACCTACAACATCTATAGCGATCCGCTCGGTGCAAACAGACCGTGGAAAATTGACATAGTTCCATTCCTGATCCCGGCCGAAGAGTGGAGATTCCTCGAAGCTGGCATCGTTCAGCGCGCCCGGTTGCTCAGTCGAATTCTGGAAGATCTATACGGTTCGCAGGAACTTCTTGCGAACGGGCACTTTCCTGCAGCGCTTCTATTCGCAAATCCAGCATTTCTTCGCCCGCTGGTCGGTGTGCGGGTTCCCGCGCACAGTTATCTTCATATGCTGGCGGTCGATCTCGCACGTTCGCCGGACGGCCAATGGTGGGTGCTTTCCGATCGCAGTCAAGCTCCTTCGGGCAGCGGTTATGCATTGGAGAACCGCACGATTGTCTCCGATGTCCTGCCCGACATCTTCCGCAAGTCGAAAGTCCTGCGCCTCGCGCCATTCTTTCGTGCGCAGCGCGATGCACTTTCAGCACTCTCGCAACGCCAAAATCCGCGCATCGTTCTTCTGACTCCGGGTCCACACAACGAGACCTACTTCGAACACTCGTATATAGCTCGATACCTCGGATTCACTCTGGTCGCGGGAGCAGATCTCACTGTGCGTGACCGGTCCGTTTACCTCAAGACAGTCGATGGGTTGGAGCGAGTCGATGTAATCCTGCGCCGAGTGGACGATAGCTATTGCGATCCTCTCGAATTGCGGAGCGATTCGCTCCTTGGAGTCCCGGGTCTGGTCGACGCCATCGTCGCCGGAAACGTGATCGTCGCCAATGCATTGGGAAGCGGCTTGATTGAGACATCCGCCATAATGCCGTTTCTTCCCGGCCTTTCCAGGCTGCTGTTTGGGGAGAAGCTGAAACTTCCTTCCGTCGCGACCTGGTGGTGCGGACAGCCGTCCGCGCTGAATTGGGTACTGAATCATCTCGATTCCGTGGTAGTGAAGCCGGCGTTTCCATCACGCGGAGCCGAGCCGGTATTCGGATCCGAACTCGATCAAGCCGAAAAGGGGAAGTTTGCTGAGAAGTTGCGGACCCATCCTCATGAGTATGTGGCACAGGAGCAAGTCGCTCTCTCAAACGCACCCGTTTGGGAGAATGGACACCTTCATGCACGCAGCGTCGTGCTGCGGGCTTACGTGCTCAACACAGGAAATGGTTGGACGGCGATCCCGGGGGGACTGGTGCGTGTTGCTGAAACTGAAGGATCGGTCGTCTCGATGCAGCGCGGCGGGCATAGCAAGGACGCCTGGGTACTTTGGGACAGCCCCGTCGATACATTCAGTCTGCTACGCCCTCGAAATGAACCGGTTGCCTTACGCCGTGAGCTGCCAGGCGTGCCGAGCAGCGTAGCCGACAATGTTTTTTGGTTGGGACGATATGTCGAGCGCGCGGAGCAAACCGCTCGGATCGTTCGCTGCATGACGACCCGGTTGCGGCGGTCCAACGAGGCGGAGCTGGCTTGCCTAATCCGATTGCACAGCTGCCTGGAATCGCGGCAAAGCAAATTGCCAAAGACGAAAAGCAAGCGGCCTACTTCGCTGGAATTTGAACAGGAGTTGATCTCGATTGTTACCGATCCCAAGCGGGCTGAAAGTCTAGCTTCTACATTTGCAGAGGTGTCTCGTGTCGGTAGCACGGTTCGAGAGCGGTTGTCGGCCGATATGACGTTTCTCATAGGGCAGTTGCGGGACACAGTCGAAGTTGGGCGAGACACGCAGTTTCTCGAATATCCCGCGATGCTAACTCTTTGGCTGGAACTGCTCTCCGCATTTTCCGGAATGGAGCGGGAGAACATTAACCGTGGAGTGGGCTGGTTGTTCCTGTGCATAGGGCGGCGTCTCGAGCGCGCAATCTATCTGACGAGGCAACTGCGCGAAATCACCAAGCCGCTCGCCGAGCAGGACTGGCCACTCCTGGAGTGCTTGCTTGAAGTCGGCGACAGCTCAATGGCTTACAGGAGCCGGTACTACACAACTCTGCAACCGTTGGCGGTTTTAGATGTTCTCATGGCGGACGAGACCAATCCCCGGTCGTTGGACTTTCAACTGGCCCACCTCGCAGATCTCTATCAAAAGCTACCTCGGCATTTGCCGAATGAATTCCAAGCGATGCAGGATGCACTGACGTTACTGCGCGGTTTTGATCTGCGCAAGTTCAAGTACCCATTGCCAGGTGCTTCATGGGTGGGAAATCGTACGGATGGTCTAACTGAGCTTGAGCGATTCCTGAGAGGGCTGGAACAATTGCTGCCTTCCTGGTCAAATAACTTGTCGAGCAGGTACTTCAGCCACGCGCGCACGTTGCCGGTCACCATGGGCCTATGATTTGCAAAATTGTTCATCGAACCGCTTATAAGTACAAGTATCCGGTCTCCGTCGGGAACCATGTGGCGTGTCTCAAGCCGCGTTCTCATCTGAGCCACCGGTTAGCACAGTGCGGACTGCACATCCAGCCAACCCCTGCAACGATTACCGAGAGGGTGGATTATTTTGGAAACACTCTCTACTTTTTCACTGTGCAGGAACCACATACCGAATTGGTGGTGGAAGCACGAAGCGAAGTGATCATGGAGAGCGTTGAGAGAGCACTGCCACTCGCAGCGCTCCCCTGGGAAGAAGCGGTTCGTTTGTTACCCGAGGATCGTAGCCCTGAAGGGCTCGAAGCCTACCAATTCAGATTTGAGTCGCCCCGCATTCCGCTGCGCCCGGAGTTCGCAGCATATGCACTCCAGTCGTTTACTCGCAGGCGGCCGTTACGGGAGTGCCTTCTGGACCTGACGGAGCGGATCCACAATGACTTCCGCTTTGACTCTGGGGTTACGACAGTCCGGACGACTACGCAAGAGGTATTTCGGAAGCGGCGAGGCGTATGCCAGGATTTTGCGCATTTTCAAGTTGCATGCCTGCGTTCCCTGAATCTGGCGGCACGGTATGTGAGCGGATACCTCCGAACCTTTGCCGCCCCCGGACAACCGAGACTCGTGGGTGCGGATGCGTCCCATGCGTGGGTTTCCGCTTACTGTCCGGGAACCGGCTGGCTTGACCTCGATCCGACGAACAATCTTATTCCTTCAAATGGACACGTGACGGTAGCCTGGGGGCGAGACTACGGTGACGTGAGTCCTCTACGCGGTCTGATTCTAGGAGGCGGAGTGCACGCCCTTAACGTCTCCGTTGATATGGAGATCGTCGAATCCTGACGATCGAGAGCGCAAGAATCTCTCTGGAACAAAGTCGGAATAGGTAAACTGGAGCACGGACGCAGTTCAATCGGCGAGGAATTGCCCGACATCCACTCGAACACATTTCAAATCAGGCACGATTGTTCAGTGCGATTCCTGCGGCCTCGCTCCATTGAATCAAAAATGTGAATCTGAACACTGAATCTCAGTTGACGCTGACTGCCCGAAGCACGTTTCCACCTTCCACCGGTCAGGTTTAACGGGCCCCGGCCGGATGGTCGGCAACCCGGACAGAACTCCGTTTTCGGGGTTACTTCAACGTTGCCGGTCACTCGGCCGGAACCGCATCTGCAAGAAGCCGACTGCAGGGGATCGGTCCCGCTGCCGGTGAAATTATGGCCATTGTGGACCGAACGTTCCTTTCATGGAACGTCGGTGGTTCAGACAATAATTTGAACTCTCCGGCTCCTGCGCTCGTAGGTGGCTCTAGCGGCAATTTGCCCTGAAGTCGGGTAACCCATGCGCGAATTGCGGACTTCCACTCATAACGCCCGAATTGCATCAATTTTGAATGAGGGCAGATACAAATGGACACAATCAAATGGGATGATCGCCGGCACTGCGAATATTCCGATTGCTGCTTCTTCCCGCGCGACCTCAGGCACAAACCGGTTGCGGAAATCTTCTTGCACGTGCATCATTAATGTAGTTTAGAAAGTCCATTGTGCGCATTTACCGGGAACCCTTCCGCAGAATGCAGGGGGAAGAGAATGTTGAAGGCCGCTTTTGTACTTCTGTTCTCATTGACTGCCATGGCGGCAGAGAACCACCCGATTCTTCTGATTGGATCAGCGGCTCCAGACTTCACGCTGCCAGGCACAGACGGCAAAGTTCACCGCCTGAGCGACTATGATTCGAGCCCTATCCTTGTGGTCGTTTTCACGTGCAATCACTGCCCCATTGCGCAGATGTACGAGCAGCGAATCGAGCAGTTGGCGGCCGATTACAAGAGCCGCGGAGTGGCATTGGTGGCTATTCAACCGAATGACCCGAAGGCAATTCGCATTGACGAACTGGACTCATCCGACGTGAGCGACAGCCTGGCGGAAATGAAGATCCGCGTTCACTACAAGCATCTGACCTATCCGTATCTGTACGATGGCGATACGCAGGAGGTGGCGCGCGCTTACGGTCCGCAGGCAACTCCCCATGTGTTCATCTTCGATGAACATCGCAAGCTCCGCTATGAGGGGCGAATTGATGACAGCTATCGGGTCGAACTGGTCAAGACCCACGACGCTCGCAACGCGATTGACGCGCTGCTCGCGCACAAAGAGGTTCCCGTCACACACACGGGAGCCTTCGGTTGTTCGACGAAGTGGAGCGAGAAATCGGCGGATCGCATTGCGACCCTTGAAAAGATCGAGGCGCAGCCTGTAACCGTAGAGCTTGTTTCAAAGGATGAGCTGGCGAAGCTGCGAACAAATCCATCACACCACATGATGCTGGTCGATTTCTGGGCCACATGGTGTGGCTCTTGCGTTGCGGAATTTTCGGATCTTCAGGACACACTTCGCATGTACAGCGATCGCGATCTTTCGCTGGTGACAGTCTCGGTGAACATGCCCGACGAGGAGCCGGGCGTTCTGAGATTCCTTGAGAAGAAGCACGCTACGAGCCGCAATCTCCTGTTCTCATCCACCGATACGGCGGAATTGCAGAAGGCGTTCGATCCCGCGTGGGACTCTGCGGTTCCGTATACGATCCTGCTCTCGGGTGACGGCAAAGTGCTTTACAAAGAGTTGGGTTCTGTCGATGTGCTGGAACTTCGCCGAACGATTCTGGCCAACGTAGAATCAGAATACGCAGGGTTCAACCAATATTGGAAGGAAAACTGATCCGCGAGTGCGGACTCCCGACGTAGAAATCGCTTTCACAGAGGATTGTTGACGCGAGTTCTGCGCGGTGGTTGCGAAGGTGAGCGATTCCGCGGTCAGTCAACTCTACGCAAGCGCAAGCTTCCTGGTCGCCGTGTCGAGCGCGAGAAAGATCGCACCAGTCAACTGGGCATCCGCCCCCAATGCGCTCGGAATCAGTTCCGGTTGAACACGTGCACTCCGTTCGTGGAGTATGAGGCGCGTGGTATCGCACAAGGCAGGGTGAATGCCGATGGTTCCTCCAAGCACAAACAAAGAGGAGTTGAGCATCAGCGATGTGTTGTAAATCGCATAGGCCAGGGTGCGCGATGCAAGCTGCAAGACCTCTTGCGCAAGCGGATTCGACTGAAGCGCGTGGTCGAAGATCTGGGTTGCCGTCGCGTCTCTGGGGAGGGTTGTCAGCTTCTCGCTCCAGCGGCTTTGCCATTGCGATTTAATCCCTTCACCGCCCACGATGCCTTCAAGTGCGCCGGGCTTGCTGCGTTCGACTGGAGCCTCGGAAGCGCCTGGCACAAGCATGTAACCAATCTCTCCCGCGCCCCAATTTGTGCCGTGATGCAGTCGGCCGTTCAGCACGATGCCTGCGCCAACGCCTGTGCCGATTGCCAGGAAGACAAAATCGCTGATGCCCTGCGCCGCGCCTGCACGATGCTCTCCGATGGCAGCAAGATTGACGTCGTTGTCGACGGAGGCAGGGACTCCGAATTCGGTTTCAAGCAACTGGCGCAAGGGCACATCTCGCCAGCCCATCAGATACGAGGTCGCAATCACGACACCACTGTCGGCGTTGGTGATCCCGGGAGCGCCTGCGGCGATGGCGCTAAGCGAATCAGAAGGCAATGACGCCGCACGCAGCAATGTATCGACTCCTGCGCGCATGAGCCCAACGATGCTTGCCGCACCGTCCGCGCCGACCGTGGATGCGGACCATCTTCCCTTGATGGATCCCTCGCCATCAGCGAGCGCTAGACGCAGCCGGGTAGCCCCGATATCCGTACCAATCACAAACTGTCCGTGGGGTTCCTGCGTCATGGCTTAAGCGGCCTCGATTTGAATTTATCTTCCTTGTGCAAGCCGGTAACTCCCGATCACGGAACAGCGGCTGAGGGCTCGGCGCTGATGCTTTCCAACTCGGCCCCTTTGGTTTCAGGCATGATGAAGCGTACGAAGAAAAATGTGAGAATGCAGAAGGCCGCGTAAATGCAGAAGGTGACAGTATTCCCAGCCGCTTTGATGAGCGAGAGAAAGGTGAGCGAGACAATGAAGTTTGAGATCCCCGAGCCGAGCGTGGCGGCGGCCACTCCTCGCCCTCGCAGGCGAAGCGGAAAGACCTCCGCGACAATGATCCATGCGATGGGACCCATGCTGAACGCGAAGCACGTAATGTAGACCATCAGGCACGCGGTTGCAATCGTCCCGAGTGAAGACCCCAAAGCTGCCTGGCTATGAAAGGAATAGGAAAGCACAAGAAGTGAAAAGGTCATGCCGCCCACGCCCCAGTAGAGGAGCGGCTTTCGTCCGACGCGGTCGACAAGAACCAGAGCGATGATGGTCGCGAGCACGTTGACGACGGCAACCAGAAACGTGGCGAAGATAGCGCTTTTATCCGAGGCGATGCCCGCCAGCGCGAAAATCTGCGGACCATAATAGATGATGGTGTTGATGCCGGTAACTTGCTGAAGGACGGTGAAGCCGACCGCAACCAGGAGCGCTCTGCGTACCGTTGGCGTCCAGAGTGCGGCCCAGCGCTTTTCCACTTTGATCGACAGGCTGCTGCGAATATCGGCCATCAGCAATTCGGAACCGGCTTGGTCGGTGTAGGAGCGCAAGACCGCTTGCGCTTCGTCGGACCTGCCATGCGCGACCAGCCAGCGCGGGCTCTCGGGCACCGTGAGAACAAGTAAAAAGAAAAAGAGCGCTGGAATCGCGCCAAGGGCGAACATCTGGCGCCAGCCGTGGCTCGCGGCAAGCCAGTAGCCGGCGAGATCGGCCAGGGCGATTCCACCGGTGAGCGCTAATTGATAAAGGCCAATAAGCATCCCGCGGGATTGCGGAGGGGCGAGTTCAGAAACGTAAACCGGCGCAGTGACGGAGGTGAAACCGATGGCGACACCGAGCAGCATGCGCGCGACGATGAGCGTGGCGACATTCGGCGAAAGGGGAGCGAGGACCGATCCGGCGATGAAGAGCGCGCCGCCCCAGGCGAGGGTGGTACGCCTTCCGGCACTGTCCGCGAAAGTCCCTCCAACAACAGCGCCAAGCATGGAACCGACAAGGACCACGCTGACCACAACTTCCTCCATCTGCGTGGACAGGGAAAACGTGGAGTGCACAAAGATAAGCGCCGCCGCGATGATGCCCATATCGTATCCGTAAAGGATGCCCCCGAGGCCGGCGATCAGGGACACCTTCCGCAGGAACCCGCTGTTCACTTCCGGGCGAGCCATCGAAATCGAGTCGGTCAAGTGTCCCCCGTCGAATGACAACTGCGGTTATTCAGATTCTGCTACAATTAAATCACTTTTTAAGCAAACATTACAAAATAACTCGAAAGTATCTCGAAAGTATCTGCGGACACGAGGCAATCGGATGGATTCTGCAAAGGAAAACAAGCTGCGCCGATGGATTTCGGGAATCGAACCTGCGCCTGAACTGCTCGGGGCATCGGGCGTGCAGATTCTCGAAATCGAGTGCCGGGAGCAGCCGCTCAGACTTCACGAGTTGATTCGCGCGTATGCTGGCGATCCGGCGATCCGCGCTGCGTTCGGGCAACTCCGCGAAGCTGAGAATGCCGGGAGAGGCCCGGTGCTGTTTATTGGAATGGGAGCTTCGTTGTGCTCGTCGGTCAGCGGAGCCGTATTTCTGCAGACGCACGGAAGGCCCTCCTTCGTAGTGGATGCCGGCGAGTGGCTTCACTACGGCGCAGCCGTTCGGAATGGCCCCCCGCTTTCGATCCTGCTGACCACATCTGGAGAAAGCGCGGAGTTGGTGGAGTTGTTCAAAAGGGGTGCGAGCGGGCTGCTGGCGCTGAT
>Ga0209169_10002771_pt1 | contig 10438 bp, 8 predicted proteins | sample HubBroMetageWRM4_FD_188346 | JGI IMG/M metagenome (GOLD analysis project Ga0209169, IMG submission 188346) | Warmed soil microbial communities from the Hubbard Brook experimental Forest, New Hampshire - Hubbard Brook CCASE Soil Metagenome WRM 4... | ecosystem: Environmental > Terrestrial > Soil...
CGGATCGGCCAGGCGGATGACTGCTCCACCAGCGGCATCGGGCACAGACGGGCAAGCCAGCGCCCCCCGTCCGCTGGTGGAGCAGTTCCTAACCCGCGCAGAACATGAACCCCGGCGGGTTGTCATCCGGCGCCGCACCGCGGACCTTTGGTTCCAGATGACAGCGGCTGAGGTCGCCACCGCGATCGGCCGTACCTCACAGGCACTGCGCAAGGCAGGCGTCGCCGAATATGACTATGTGGCGTTGGTCGGCGCAGCCTCGACCGAGTGGCTCATCGCCGAGCTCGCGTGTCAGTACGTCGGAGTCGCCACGGTCGTGTTCGTCGGCGACGAGCGCAGTGCCGTTCCGCCTCCTGACGTCGCGAGTAAGATTCGCGCAGTCATACTCGTGGATTCTGACCGCGAAGTGCGCAGGAAGCGCCAGGACCGCCTCGCATCGATTGATGGACTCGCGGCTCGCGAAGTGTTGCATGCCGCCGACGTCATAGCAGACAATGCAGAGATATCGTCCGAGGACCGAACCCCGTCGGCAGCAGAATCAGCCGCCACCATAATTCGCACCCACGACGGCGGACACGCAGTGTACTCAGCAGTCACCTATGCGGCGCTTGGAGCTCTGTGGCGCGAAACCTTCACGAAGATGGCCGTCTCGCCCGCAGATCGAATCACTCCGGCGACTCGCGCCGATTTCTGGATAGGCCGGGTTCTCATGTTGGAGCTATTCGGCACGGTAGGTCCAACGTTCTATTTTGTATCCGAGGCCACAGCCGACGCGCAGGCCCTTCGCGAGATACGACCCACAATCTGGTGGTCAACAGCCCGCTCGTGGCTAAAGCTGACCGCTCGCGTGCGGGCGCAGATGCTCGCAAGCGGACGTGTGGCGCGGATGGCGTATGGCCGCGATCTCGGCGACCACAGCCGCAACGGGCGCGCGATACTCGCCTCGATCCGCAATTGGCTGATTGTCAAGCCTCTGCTGAATCAGTTGGGATTGCGGTCGGTACGAGTCTGCCTGGTTCTGGGAGACCGAGCGCCCAAGCTGGCCGAGCATACTCTTAATAAATGGGGATTGGAATTCATAGAGTTCGCATATGAGTCAGACGTCGCGGGGCCGTCCGCTTCTCGGGCTGGCGCTGAAACCGCCGCCAAGGTCGCGGTGGGAACGGTCGCCGATCCTTCGTGGGCTACAGAGCTGAGCCTAGAAACTTGTTTGCGACAAAGTGAATATATAAGCGACGCAGTGGCGACAATAGGCGACAACAGCGAAGTCGAGTTTATGCTGGAACCACAGACTGATTCCCTCGCAACGTGGGCTCGTACGACTGGAGTCCGATACTCCTCGTTGTCGTCCCTACTGGAGCATCCTGCTGTCGGAGAGCTGTTCGCGGGGGAGGCTGCTCGGCTATCGGCCGAGCACCTGGCGGACGGCTATATCAGTCGAATCGACCTAGTCGAGGACTTCTCCGAGCTCGAGACCGATGGTAACTACTTGTACACGGAATCAGGGAAACTTTCCACCGAGGTGGTCCGCCGACTTATTCGAGCAAATCAGATAACCCCTAGAAGGCGACCGATCCCAGCCGCAATGGTTGCGAAGACGCAAGCAGGAAAAGAGAAGCCGTGACGACAGCCGCCACTATATTTGTCCTCAGCGGTACCTACATTCTCCTTGCCCTTGGCTGGGTAATCATATTCCGGGCAACGCAGATCATGAATTTCGCGACCGGGGAGTTCATGGTACTCGGAGCCTACATCTTCTACCTGTTTCTGGTCATACGCCACCTCAATACCGTGCTGTCTGCAGTCCTGGCCCTCCTCCTAGCGGCTGTATTCGGCGCTGGCTGTTATGTGTTGCTTTTGCGCAGGATGGTCACCCAGCCGCTGTTCAGTGCGGTGGTCGTGACGCTGGGACTGTCGACGATAGCCAGCGGAATGATCGACATCATAGCTGGACCGAACGACATTACATTGCCATCCTCTCTAGCCAATGCCACGATCAGTCTGCCGGGCGGCGCCCGGGTCTCCGTGGAAGGTGTCGCTACGACGGGTGTGGCGCTCGTGGTTGTGGCATTGCTCATGCTCTTCTACCGTTTCAGCAGCCTTGGCGTCCAGATGCGGGCGGCCGCCGAGTCCCCAGCTCTGGCCGCTCGCTCAGGCATGAACGTGGCCCTAATTTTCGGCCTATCCTGGGCAATTGCAGGCGTGATCACGGCGATAGCCGGTATTACCTATGGATATACAAACGCAATAACACCGCAAGCGTCGCAGCTCGGCTTGGACGGGATTGCACCTGCTCTGATCGGCGGGTTCGTCAGTATCGGCGGGACGGTACCCGGAGCCATAATCATTGCCACCGTCCAGACGTTGGGAGTCACCTACCTCGGCGGAGCCTCCAGTGACGCTGTAGCGTTCGCGGTCTTGCTGCTGTTCATCATGGTAAGGCCCAGTGGTCTGTTCGGCGGCTCACGTGTCAGGAGCGTCTAGAGGTGACTCGGTGGCGGAGCCAAGAGGTCGCGCCGGAGGCGCTCCGGGCCGACCAGAAGCTAGAGCAGCAGGTGCTGGCTAGCGGCCTGGCGGCAGCGTTCTTGAGGCTACCTCGCAGCTATGCGCAACGGCGCGCAACGTTTGACACGCCGATGAAGCTCGCCGGCCTGCTGCTCCTGGTACTCGTAGCAGTGGCGCTACCGAGTCTGGTTTCGAGTTACTACGTCGGCGTCGCGTCAGTGATGCTTCTCGCCGTGCCGGGTGCGGCTGCGCTCAATGCCGTACAAGGTGTCGCCGGGCAAGTGTCGGCTGGCAATGCAGCGCTTATGGCAGTCGGCGTGTTCGCCGCCGCCTTCGTACTGCATGAGATGCCGGGCATGCCCTTCCTGCTCGTCCTAGTGTTCGGCGGCATCGCCGGAGGGCTGGTAGGTGCCTTGATCGGCATACCCGCCATGCGGACCCGCGGCCTGTACTTGCTCATCGCCACTCTGGCACTTCAGTTCATCGTGGAGTACGTGTTTGAGGTCTACCAGCAACACACGGTCGGTTCCGCTGGTTTCATCTTTCTGAACGCGACGATAGGCTCCTACGCTGTAGACACAACGGTGCGCTGGTACTACGTGCTTCTGGTCGCCGGAGTACTCGCAATCGTTGTACTCAAGAACTGGGTGGGCAGCCGCGCAGGAAGATCCTGGTTCGCCATACGTCACAGCGAGGCGACGGCATCGATTCTGGGAATCGACGTCGCGCGTACTAAGGTCGCGGTCTTTGTTGCCTCCTCGGCCCTGATCGGGATTCAAGGAGTCATATTTGCCTATTATACGGGCGTGGTGCAGTATAACACACTTACTTTCGATGTCGCTATCCAGTATATAGCGATCGTGATCATCGGGGGACAGGCGTCAGTTCTTGGCGTCGTATTCGGCGTGATATTTGTCGAGGGGCTGCCGTACCTGCTGCAGTACTTCGGCAGCCATATTCCGAGTTGGTTTCCCGATCAGAGCTTGTTCCAGCAGCATGTGTATGATCTGCAGGATGTGATATATGGCTTCTTCATCATTATCTTTCTGCTTTATGCTCCTCGCGGGCTTGTCGAGATCTGGGAGCGCCTAGGAATGCGGATTCGCCTGCGCGCGTTGCGGCAGGAACTGAGAATCGAGCCCGGTGAATCGCTACGCGGCCGTGAAGGTCGGGCGTAGCCAGCGAAGGCGGCGGCCGGAGAGAGGTTAGATGAAGAAGAGATTCAGCGAGGAAACGCAGAGTGGCAGTCGCCGCGACGAGTCTGCGTCGCCGCTCTTGCTGGAGGTCCGCGACGTAGAGGTCACTTACCAGGGCGTCATAACGGCGGTGCAAGGCATCTCACTGGAACTGCGTTCTTCTGAGATCGCTGTGATCTTGGGCGCGAATGGCGCGGGCAAGACAACCACGCTCACGGCGATCGCGGGTTTCAGTCCCGTTGATCGCGCGTCGATATCTCGCGGCTCGGTATGGTTCGACGGCGAGAAGATCTCAGGCAAGAGGCAAGACTCTATCGCCCGCCGGGGCATCCGCTTCATCCCGGAGAGGGACAAGGTCTTCCGGAGTCTTACGGTCGAGGAAAACCTGCGGTGCGTCGTTACTCGCAAAGGAGTCAGTCGCGAGGATATGGAGAGCTTCGTATACGAGCTCTTCCCGATTCTGCGCGACCGGCGGCAGCAGGTGGCCGGTCTTCTGAGCGGAGGCCAGATTCAGATGCTGGCAATATCGCGAGCGCTGGCGGCAGGACCAAAGCTTCTGCTGCCGGACGAAGTTTCGCTCGGCATCGCGCCGGCCCTCGCAGAGTCGATCATCGAAGCGCTTGGCCGTATAAACAAGGAGACAGGAGTAACCATCCTGATGGTCGAGCAAAATGCGGGCCTGGCGCTCGAGGTAGCGAGTCGCGCGTATGTCCTCGCAACCGGCCGTATGGTCTTTTCCGGCCTGACGAGCGAACTTGAGGCGAGTTCGCTGCTGTCGGAGTTCTACGTCGGCGGCTCGCGCCAATGAGTGACGATGGTGCACGTGACGTCGTATTGTCCGTAGCCAGACTGACACTTGCCTTCCGTGGCCTCGTTGCCCTTGACGACGTCTCTCTGGAGATTCGCCCTGGCCGGGTTACGGGAATCGTAGGGCCTAACGGCGCAGGCAAGAGCAGCCTGCTGAATTGCATCAATGGATTTTATCGCCCGCGGTCGGGGGATATAACTTGGCAGGGCCAGAGTATCGTACGAAAAGCGCCGCACGAGATCGCCCGCCTGGGGATTGCAAGGACTTTCCAGGGAGTCGAGCTCATACCGGAGCTAAGTGTGATGGATAACGTCCTGGTGGGTCTTCATACACTAATGCGGGCCGGAGTGGCTCGGTGCACGGTGAAGTCGCTCCGCGCACGCCGAGAAGAGGACTGGGCGTATGCACGCGCTGAGGAAGTGCTCGGCTTCCTGGGGATCTCTCGTTTCCGCGGTAAGCAGGCGGGCTCCTTGTCTTATGGCGATCAGAAGGTTGTGGCAATAGCAAGGGCGCTTGTCGCTGAGCCGCGACTGCTGTTGCTGGATGAGCCCACCTCGGGGATGAGCCAGGTGGAGAAGTCGGCGATGGCTGAGGTTATAACCCAGTTGCGCCGCGAGCGGGGTCTGACCCAGGTGCTGATTGAACACGATGTGCCGATGATCCGGTCGCTCGCTGACGACGTCGTTGTACTTGACTTCGGCTGCGTCCTGGCTACCGGAACGCCGGAGGAGGTCTTCTCGAGGCCGGACGTCATCGAGGCGTTCGTCGGCCGACGCGCGCTAGCCGGAAGCTAGCGCCGGAAGGTACTCGGGCCTGGGCTCGCCATCGTAGCCGAGTCACTGGGGGCAGTGACCATGACGCCGAGGCGGGCCGCGTGATAGCGGCGCGAGCGAGAGCATGCGGGACGCCCGACAGCCTCGGCCCGACGACGCATCATCGGCAAGCTGAAGCCCATGCCTGGCTCGAAGGAGGTATCGCGCTAGCTCGCCAAGTCGCCTAGCCGGGAGCGGAGCCGCAAGCAGTCGCTGGGGCTCCCGGGCACGTTCGCCATGGAACGCCGACTACCGACTACTCAACCCAGATCTCGTGTCCGAGCGACCTAGCCTCACAGGCCCATCAGGCTGATGCCGGACGTCGCATCGGCGTCCCAGTTTTCGTGGAACGTCATCGCAACGTTCGAGATCACGCCTCCATCAGCGGAACTCAAGGATGATCCGGTCATGTACCGCGACTCATCCGATGCAAGGAACAGGACGCCGTAGGCATTGTCGCGGATGCTTGGAGGCGTCGACAGCTTCAGCAGCATCGGACTCTCATCGTCTGGCCACTTATTCTTCAGCTCTTCATAGGACTTGCCCAGCACCTCGGCGTCGCGGGGCAGCAGGAAGTTCGCCGACATTCCGCTGAGGGGATTGAGACAATTTATTCTGATACCGTACTTACCTATCTCACGAGCAGCATTCAGCACCAAGCCGTTGACGCCGCCCTTGGTCGCGCCATATAGCACAGTCGAAGGGAAAGAACGCAGAGCTGCGGACGAGCCGGTTACAACGATGGCGCCGCCCCCCTCCTTCATGACGCGGACGGCGTGCTTAACGGACCAGATCACGCCAGTAAGGTTGGTGGAGCATATGTCATTCCACTCGTCCTCGGTGACCTCCTCAATAGGAATGTGGCCATAGCTCGGCGTCTGACACCCAGCATTCGCCAACATGATGTCCAGCTTGCCGTACTCACTGACGGCCGTATCGACTGCCCGACGAACATCTGCCTCGACTCCGACGTCGCCCACCACACCTATCGCATCTCCACCGCGATCGCGTATCAGCTGCACGGCCTCGGCCACCCGGGCAGCCACGCGGTCAAGCAGGACGACCCGAGCTCCCTCTTCAGTGAAGAGCAGGCCACACTCGCGGCCCAGTCCCGACCCGCCACCAGTAATGACCGCTACCCTGCCTTGCAGACGCATGTTATAATCTCCAGTTCAGTCGTTCCGTTTGTATTCCGACCCATTAAGAGCATCTTCAGCAGGCTGGCCGGAGTGCTCGCCGTCCGCAATTTCGCTCATCGCAAACCCGCTGAATTTGTCGCCGGTCAGCTCCGCGATCGCGCGCGAATAGTCGGTCTGTCCCCCTGGATAAAGGAGGAAACGTGTCGGTTTACCCGGCACGTTGGCCCCGAGAAACCACGAGCTGGCGGCAGTATTCACTTGCTTAGCGCGCTCATAGATTCCCGAAGTCCAGGCCCGCTCGGCCTCGGGCTCGGCCTCCACCCTGCCATAACCGTGCATGCGCACGTACCGCAGGAGTCTTGCAATGAAGTCCACCTGGATCTCGGTCGATCGGGGCAGATTCCCCAACCCGCCGCCGTGCGGCCCACCTGGGAAGTAGAAATTTGGGAACCCCGACGACTGAATGCCCAGATAGGTCTGGGGCCCGTCAGCCCAGTGGTCGCGGAGTGTACGGCCGTCTACCCCGACCAAGTTCAGCCGCAGCAGCGCGCCGGTGCCGGCATCAAATCCGGTGGCCCAGACAATGATATCAAAGACCCGTTTGCCCGCACGCGTAGCAATCCCGTCAGATGTGATTTCAGCAATAGGGTCAGTCTTCAGGTCGACCAGCGACACGGAAGACTTGTTGAAGCACTCATAGTAGCCGTTAACGAACGGCGGCCGTTTCATGCCATATCCGTGATCCCTCGGGATAAGTGCCTCTGCAACATCCGGATCCTGCACGATCTCACGGATCTTATGCTCAAGGAAGGCGCAAAAGAGAGCATTAGCTCTAGCGTCCTTAATGTCATCGAAATTGCTCAGAGTCTTCGCGAATCCCGGTGAATTCCACAGCTTCTCATAAAGCTGCCAGCGTTCCTCGCTCGTCGCCTCGAAGGTCATCTTCCCAGATGGCCGGTGGAGAAACCCGCTCTCGCTCTGCCGCAGCGTCGCTCGCATTTCTGCGTAGCTCTCCCGCAATTTTGCGTGCTCGTCAGACGTGAGAAAAGAGTTGTTCAGGGGAGTGCACCAGTTTGCCGTCCGCTGATACACGGTGAGTTCCGCCGCCACTTCGGCTATGGGCGGGATGATCTGGACTCCACTTGACCCCGTACCTACGACTGCGACCCGCTTGCCGACGAAGTCGACTCCCTCAGCGGGCCACGACCCAGTGTGATACGAGAGGCCGGTGAAAGCCTCACGGCCCGGGACTGCCGGGTAGAACGGAACGGACAGCAGGCCGGTAGCGGCGACGACATGACGGGCATGCCGTACTTGCCCGTCGCTGGAGAGGATCTGCCAACGGCAGTCAGCTTCATCCCAGACAGCTGAAACGACGCGAAAGTTCAGTTCGATCCGGTCACGCAACTGAAACCTATCAACCACATAATTCAGGTACGACTCTGTCTCAGGCTGACCCGCGAATCGTTCCTTCCATTGCCATTCCTGAAAGAGTTCCTTCGAGAAGAAGTAGCCATAGGTGTAGCTCTCAGAATCGAAGCGCGCCATGGGATATCGATTCCAGTGCCACACGCCCCCGACTCCGCTACCGGCCTCGAGCAGTTTCACGTCGAAGCCCGCTTCGGTGAGACGGAAGAGCTGATAGATCCCGGTGACGCCGGCACCGATGATCAGAACCTCGGCGTCTCGCGTCCGGATGTCAGCCGGCTCAACCGAAGGCAACTAACAGACCCGCCTCTCGCACACTGACCTCCGGGAACTTGGAGGATCAGACGGACCAGCGTGTGGTCTCACGCTTCTGCCGATTGTTCTCGCGAATATGCTCGCAACTTCTCCGCCCTGTTGGTTCTGCACATGCGGTGCGTAAAGCCGTCAGGGGCATGCGATTACGCTAGCCGCCCGGGCATCTTGGCGTGAAGGGTCTGGGTCGCTCAAGTTCGCGGTGGCGGCAGGCTGTCCGGAAGTTCGTGTCCGCAGCAAGTGCGCGTGCGCTCCACTCGGCGCGCCGGTGCCAACAGAGGATTGCGGAGGCCGACGCACACGCAGAACCTGACATGCCGCATCGGCTCGCCGGCGGCTTGCGCCGATCGCAGCTAGATTCAGTAGGGTAGTGAGGCGGGCCGGACGAAAGGACTTTCGGGTCTTGGGAATGCCGGGCATTTGACATTCGGAGGTGCTGCCATGGCCGCGGAGGTTCAGCGTTTGTCGAGCCTGCTGGACGGTTCGCCGAAGAACTGGGGTCGATGGGGCGAGGACGATGAAGTCGGCGCGCTGAACTTCCTGACCAGTCAGGAGGTTATCGCTGCGGCAAGTTGTATTCGCCAGGGCGAGGTCCATACCTTGCAGGTGCCGATGGCAAACCCCGAGGGTGATCCGGTCTTCGGCGACGGCCGACTGGTAAGGCATGGCGCGCAGCGGTACGTGATCCGCGACAAGTCGTCGTATGATGCTGGCCGTATAAAGGAAACACCTGGGGGAATGCAGTCCGCCGACGATGTGATGTTCTGCTTCCTGCAAGGCTCGACACAGTATGACGCCCTGGGGCACGTCTGGTACGACGGCGAGCTCTGGAATGGCTATCCGGCGGAGACTACGATCGGCGGTCTAGCTCGGGTGAGTGTTCTGCCGATTGCTGAACGAGGCGTAGTTGGCCGGGGAGTCCTGCTTGACATGGCCCGGCATCGTGGCAAGGAGCGGCTGGACCCAGGTGAGCCATATTCGCACGAAGACTTGCTGGCGTGCGCGGCGGCGCAGGGCGTGGAAATCCGTAAGCGTGACATCATCCTGGTGCGGACCGGATACCTTTCGCTCTTTTACACTGACCGGGCCAAATTCGCTGAAGACGTTCGCATGCCTGGACTCGAATATAGCCGAGAGCTGGTGGAGTGGTTCCATGAAATGGAGATTCCCAGTATAGGAAACGATACTTTCGGTAATGAGGTCCTTACCGATCCGGATCGCGTCGACTGCCCTCTGCACTGTGCTCTCATGCGCAATCTAGGCGTCACCTTTGCCGAAGTGCTCTGGCTGGAGGGCCTTGCTGGCGGATGCCTAGAGCACTCCCAGTACGATTTTATGTATGTGGCCGCGCCACTCAAGGTCGTCGCGGCGGCGGGTTCGCCAGTGAACCCAGTCGCCATTCTCTGAACCCCAGCATTCTGGGCCTATTGCGCGAGGCCAGGTCTTCTGGTGCCAGGGCTTCTCCGAGCCAGATGCCGGCTCGGATCTTGCCTCGCTGCGGACTTCCGTCGTACGTGACGGGGACGAGTACGTCGTCAACGGCAGCAAGATCTGGACGGCACACACTCCGCTCGCCGACTACTGTTTCCTGCTAGTCCGTACTAACCCCCAGGCTGAGCGTCATCATCATGGCATTTCTATACTTCTCGTCCCGACCAGCGTTGCAATACGAGCGTGTCGGCGCGCCGAAGTACGCCCGGGCTGCACTGGTACTGGACCGCGTCGCCGAGTGTGCCCGGCGGGAGGGCAGCCTCGACGGCGGCGAGCTGCCCCGCCGACCGGGAGAAGCCAGAGCGATCTGTGAAGCAGCGCGGCTCATTGCCTACCGCTTGCCTACCGCGTCATCGACGAGCGAGCCAGGCAACGGCCCTAGCCCGATGCGTATCTCGCACCTGCCGCCACGGTCCGGGCGGAGCGCGCTGTCGCCAGGCTCGCCCTCGAGGTCCTGGGCAGCGAGACAGTCGGCAGTCGGCGTTCTCTGCGTTCGCCGTTATGTTCCTCCAGATCGCGACTGCGACTCCGCGACTCCGTGCCCACAGCACGCGGTAGGGGCCTGTCCAGAGGATAGCCAGACGCAGAATGCTACGGTAACGTAGCGGTAGCTTAGGTCTGAGCAGCTGGCTCGGCGGCACTCTGGTCCGGGCCCTGGATGCCTCGCTTTCGGGGAAGGACATCTATAATCCGGTGATGGGCAGACCGGCCAAGAAAGACTTCTTCAAGCGGCTCTCGGATGGTGCG
>Ga0209169_10002773_pt1 | contig 10437 bp, 8 predicted proteins | sample HubBroMetageWRM4_FD_188346 | JGI IMG/M metagenome (GOLD analysis project Ga0209169, IMG submission 188346) | Warmed soil microbial communities from the Hubbard Brook experimental Forest, New Hampshire - Hubbard Brook CCASE Soil Metagenome WRM 4... | ecosystem: Environmental > Terrestrial > Soil...
GGTAGGGAAGTCCGCTAATCGTGTGCAGATTCCGAGCAATTCTGCCGGGTTGGGAATTCCGCGTGGCAGCGTCATGAACCTGCGCGATTTGTCTCACACTGCGCAACAAAGAGGCATGGTCACGACCACGCTGCACACCGGGCCTACGGGTCTCTCAGCTTGGTTGAACGGTGGATACGCAGGCGAGGGCATGCATGGCGCCGGGCCAGCGGCCGCGAGTTCGTCTTCTTCCGGCAGCGCCAGCCATTCAAGTGCGGGCCACACCGGCAGTGCACATCGCTAGGTGTAGCTGCAGCGCCCGCGACCCTGCCGCCTCCGCGTTGTGGGCGGGTTCCCCGCACGGCGCGGACGGTGGCTCGACCTTGCAAAGATCCTTACTGCTTCGGTTTCGCTGGCGCCTCCTGCTTCTGCGGCTTATTGAAATCCCCCGTCCACGGCGGAACCACGCCAATCATGCGGGCATAAGCGATCGATTGTCCCAGATGTTCGGCGCCGTGCCGGACGATGAAGATCAGTACGCCGCGCTCCGTGTTCTTTCCGCCAAACCAGTCGAAACTCTTCTCCAGGTCGGAGTCGGCCATGGCGGTAATTGCCTGTCGCGCGTGGGCGTAGGAATCCTTCAAAACGGCGATCACCTTTGCCTTGTCGGAAGTCGACTTCTCCAGATTCTTGACGTCGATTCTTTCTGGTGGCGGTGAGCCAACCATTTTGTAGAGGTTGTAGTTGGCGGCCGAAACGTGAAGAAACACTTCAGCCACTGAACGTACGTCCGGGGCGGGCCGCCAGGTGTACTTGTCAGCGGGGATGGCTTCCGCCAGCCGCTCAAACTTGTTTTCCTGGATCATCACCTCGGCCAGCACCTCCGAGCGATAGCCGGTGACGCCGGGAGTTCCGTCTTTGTAGGGGTTCACCTGCGCGCTCAAGACAATCGTTGGCAGTAGCGTCGCAAGCACACACAGACGCAGCCCAGCACGTTTCATAACGGCCTCCATTGCATAGTTGACTGCGGTTCGCGAGGAAGCATAACAGAACTTCAGAACCAGGAGACATTCTGGTTACAAAAGCCGGTGGCAAAGTTTACATAAGCTTTACACCCTCGTGACTTCGTCTGCCCGGAGAAGGGCTTTAATCCACAAAGAGCAGTTCCGAGGTCATTATGAAAAAAATGTTTCTGTTTGTGCTGACGGTCAGCGTCGCGGTTGCCGGTCTAACTACGAGAAGTTTGCTTGAGAAGACAGATTCGTCGGGAAATACTGCAATGAGTCAGGCGGGGAACGCGGCGTTTCGTGATGGTTTGCATTTAGGCAAGTTTGACGCCGCGTCCGGTCGAACCCGCCACATGAGTGTGGGCCGCTGGAGCGCCGACGCCAACCGGGAATGGTTTGTCGCCGGCTATCAGGCTGGCTACCAGCAGGTGAACGCGACGAAAGTCGCGGAAGAATGATCAAAGTTGCAACGCGCGACGGTCGGCGGCCAGCTTCTCGCCTGTTCCACTGCCTGCCTCTGGCCTCACCGCACCACCACGCCCGCATATCCAACCACCATTTCGCGGTCGCCGGACACATCGCCTGAAGTCGCGTATCTGACCAGGTCCGAGGACCTGGCTCCGAGGCGCTTGGCTGCCGTAAGCATGGCAACGGTGGGGCCAAAGCCGCACATGCTGATGTCCTCATTTGTCACCACGTCGAAAAGCCCACGCGCATCCATCGCCAGCATTCGCTCAATCGCCTTGTGGTCCTTTTCCCGGGTGATGCGGTCATTCTCGTAGTGGTTCATGTCACTCGAAGCGACCATCAGCACGGGCTCGGCCTCTTGCTTGAGGACATGGGCTATGGCATTTCCGAGTTGCTCCAGAACCTCAAACTGGCCGGTGCCCAGCGCAATGGGTACGAGAGTGAGCTGCGGATTTCTTTGCTGTAGAAACGGCAACTGAACCTCAATGGCATGTTCGCTGCGGTGGGCTTCGGAGTCTTCGGTGAGCGGGGGGAACTGCTTTCTAAGAGCGACTGCCAATTTGGCGTCAATAGGCACAGGCCCGAGCGGCGTTTCCCATGCGCCGATGCTCATAATTGCCAGCGGCCGTCCCTTGCCGGTGTGGTTAGGACAAAGCACCAAACAGCGCCGAGGCACGTCGATCGCGGCGTAAACCGCCCCAGCCACCGCGCCTGAATAGACGTAACCTGCATGCGGCGCGACACATCCCAGCGCGGGCTGCGTGGCGCCAGCCGCGAGAAACGTCTCCACTTCTCTCAGAAGAGTTTCTCGATCTCGCGGGTAGAATCTTCCGGCAACGGCGGCATGGCGGAGAGGCAGATTCACGTCTGCTCCTAGGTTGGTGCAGATTGTAATCCCAGTTTCAGAACTCGCGATTTCTTCCTCTGTGTTCTCTGTGCCCTCTGTGGTTCAACTTTTTCCCCCATTCGATAGCGCCCGAAACAGCGCTGCGGTCTTGTCCAGCGAAAGCGCTTCGCTGCGGGCGTCGGACTTTACTCCGACTTCTTCCATCGCCGCTCGCAAACTCTTGCTGTCGTATTGTGCCTTGAGATTGTTCCAGAGAGTCTTTCGCTTTTGTCCAAAAGAGAGCTTGAGGAAGTCGATAAAGGCGGTCTCGGGAACGTGCAGACCCTCTAGACGCGGAGTGACAGTAAGCCGCACCACCGTGGAATGCACTTTCGGCGGCGGCGTGAATGCGCTTGGGGGCAAAGTAAACAGTTTTTCAACCGTCGTGTAAAGCTGCGTGGTGGCGGAGAGCAGTCCATATTCACTGCTTCCGGGCTGCGCCGCCAGGCGGTCGGCGACCTCGCGTTGCACCATCAGCACAATGATCTCGAAATACCTGCGATAAGCGAACAGCCGCAGCAGAATGTCCGAAGTGATGAAATAGGGAAGGTTGCCGACTACCCGTACTCGTTCTGGCTGTCGGTTGATTCCAGGACGGGTGCTCCCGGGCTTGGGTCCGAAGACCGTGTCGAGATCAACCGCCAGAATGTCGCCTTCGATAATCTCCACGTTGCCGTAGAGCGCAAAATTCATGCGCAACTGTGCCGCCAGTACGCGATCAGTTTCGATGGCGATAAGCCGCCGGGCGCGCTTGGCCAGCAGGGAAGTCAGTGCTCCGCGCCCTGGGCCGATCTCGAAAACCGTGCTGCGGCTGATGTCGCCCAGGGCGTCGGCGATGCGCCCGGGCGCCATGGGATCGGTCAAGAAATGTTGGCCCAGTTTCGGTTTTCCACCGCTGGAACGGGCGGCTGATACTTTCGGCACATTGACCCTCTTTCTGGGGCACGATTAGACTAGAGATTCGTCCGCGATTTCCGCCGGAGCTGTGCCTAGGCGTGCACTTCTCTTATCATAACTTGCGGGGAGCGTTGACGGTCTGACCTGGGAGGGTAGCGTTCATGCATATTGCATTTGCGGCCTCGGAGTGTGTTCCGTTTTCAAAGACCGGGGGATTGGCCGACGTGGTCGGCGCCCTGCCTCGCGCTCTGGCCGCCGCCGGACACCAAGTCAGCGTCTACGCGCCCCGTTACCGCCAGACCAAGCTTACTGATGCCCGGACCGTGGTCCGTAGCATCACTGTGCCCTTCGATGACCACTACCGTTTCTGCTCGGTAGTGAGCGCAGGCAGCAAGTCCGGGGTGGATCACTATTTTATAGAATATCCGCAGTTTTTTGACCGCGACGGTCTCTATGGCACCTCTGCCGGCGACTATCCTGACAACGCCGAGCGTTTCGCCTTGTTCTCGCGTGCGGTGTTGGAAGCATCGAAAATTCTAGGCATCCCGCAGATCTTTCATTGTCACGATTGGCAATCCGCGCTGATTCCGGTGTTGCTCAAGAGCCAATACGCCGAGGACCCTGCATTCAAGGAAGTAGGCACGGTTTTCACCATTCACAATATGGGATATCAAGGCCTGTTCCCGCCTGACACGCTGCCGCTGCTGACCTTGCCTTGGGACCTGCTTACCATGTCAAAGATGGAATTTTTCGGCAACGTCAACTTTCTGAAAGGCGCGCTGGTGTTTTCAGACTTCATTACCACTGTAAGCCGCAAGTACAGCCAGGAGATTCAGACCACCGAGTTTGGCTTCGGCCTGGAGGGCGTGCTGCGTGACCGCGCCTCCACAGTGACCGGAATACTGAACGGCGTGGACTACGACGAGTGGAGCCCGCAAGCTGACAAGTTCATCGCCGCCCGCTACTCGCCGCAGGACCTGTCTGGTAAGGCGAAATGCAAACAGGATTTACTCGCGACTTTCGGCGTCACCAATGCGAACCTCAATCTGCCAGTCATCGGCATCGTCTCCCGGTTTGCCGCGCAAAAAGGCTTTGACCTGATTGCCCAGATCATGGACCGCCTGGCACGCGAGGAGATGATCGTCGTCGCGCTGGGCAATGGCGACAAGCAATATGAGGAAATGTTTGCCCGGCTGCAAAAGCAATTCCCGCAGAAGATTGCCATCAAGATCGCCTACGACAATGCCGTTGCTCATAAGATCGAGGCGGGCAGCGACATGTTCCTCATGCCGTCGAAATATGAGCCCTGCGGCTTGAACCAGATTTACAGCCTGAAGTACGGTACTGTACCCGTGGTGCGTGCCACCGGCGGCCTGGACGATACCATTGAGCCCTGGGACGCCCGCTCCGGCCGCGGCACCGGCTTCAAATTCACCGACTACAACGGTGAAGCTCTATTGCTGACTATCAAAGAGGCCCTGAAGGCTTTCCGCGATCAAACTTCCTGGCAGACGCTCATGCGCAATGGCATGAACAAAGATTTCTCCTGGAACAACTCGGCGAAAGAGTACGGGCGTATTTACGAGCGCGTGCGCCAGTTGCGCGCCACGCACAATGCGACTCCTGCGCTGGCGTCGGTGTAGGATCCTTCACCCTCAAGGGAAACGGGTGTCCCTTCGACTTCGCTCAGGGCAGGCTTTCGCCCGTCGCGTTGATCCCTTGACCTTCGCGGTAGAATGCAGAAGCGTCGGCCCCCCATGCCTTCTTCTGCAAAGACCATCTTCCACCTCGACATGGATGCCTTCTTCGTGTCGGTGGAAGAACTGTTCGACCCTGCCCTCAAAGGCAAAGCTGTGGTCGTCGGAGGCCAGCGTGACGAGCGTGGCGTGGTTGCTGCTGCTTCCTACGAGGCCCGCAAGTTCGGAGTCCATTCCGCTATGCCGTTGCGCACTGCGGCCAAGCTTTGTCCCCACGCCGTTTTCGTGGATGGCCACCGCCATCGTTACCTTGAATACTCAGAGAAAGTCCACGCCGTGCTTACTACCTTCTCTCCGCTGGTCGAAATGGCGTCCATCGACGAAGCATACCTCGACATGACGGGCACTGAGCGTCTGCATGGCCCTGCCCTGGCCGCCGCGCACCGGCTTCATCACAAGATCAAATCAGAGACCGCGCTCAATTGTTCGATCGGCATCGGAACCTCCCGCCTGATCGCCAAGGTCGCGTCAGCGAAAGCCAAGCCGCACGGCATTCTGTGGGTCATTCCCGGTCAGGAAGCCAGGTTTCTCGCGCCGCTCGATGTGCGTGACATTCCGGGCGTGGGTAAAGTCACCGAACAGAACCTTCATAAACTGGGGATCCAGCGGGTCGGCGACCTCGCGCGTTTCGATGATGCGTTTCTGGAAGAAAATTTTGGCAAGTGGGGACTGGCGCTGGCAGGGAAGTCGCGTGGAGAGGATGCAGGCGGCTGGTTCATCAACGAAGTGGGTGCCGACGTTGGTGCCAAGTCGATCAGCCATGAACATACCTATAACCAGGACACAGGGGACCTCGAGCAACTGGAGTCCACTTTGATGCGGCTCTCCGAAATGGTCGGCCGGCGGCTGCGCGAACAACGGTTGCACGCTCGCACCATTCAACTCAAGCTGCGGTACAAAGACTTCACGACCATTACCCGTGCCCATAGCTTGCCCGCTCCCACGCAGCTGGATACCGAGATCTTCGAGCAGATCAGGTCCCTGTTCCGCAAGAACTGGCGCAAAGGCATACAGGTTCGCCTGTTGGGAGTGCACGCATCTGGTTTTGAAAACCCGAACCACCAGGGCGATTTGCTCGAGGATGGCCGCCGGAAACGCTGGCAGCAGGCATTATCAGCCGCCGATCAGTTGCGCGATAAATTTGGCGAATCGAGTGTCTCCCTGGCGGCGGGGCTGGGAGGGACGTTCCGCGAGCGCACCCACGAGAATCCCGTTGGTCTGCCGGGAAAGAAGAAACGAGCATGAAGGTCTATCGTGCCGCCAACAACGACCCTACACCTGGCTTGTACCCATAGAAATCCGCCACCTGATGCAGGTAATCGATAATCTGCCCGTCGTAAGTTCTTTTTAGGGGGTCCGTGATTAAGTTGTGCTGGGCGTTGGGATCGTTATCGAGATCAAAGAGAAAGCTCCGCGCGGGGGAATCGTAGGTCGTGTATAGGTATTTGCCATTGTCCGTGAGCAGACCGAACACGGCTCGCTCATCGGAGGCGAGAAATAGTTCGGTGCGCTGGTAGGAATCCAATTCCTGCCGGGTTTCGACGAATAATGGATGTCCGAACAATGGATTCGCAACAATAGGACGATGGCCGAGCAGGTAATACAGCGAAGGTGTGATGTCGGTCAGGGTTGAAAGATGTGTGTCATCGTTAATGACGCTGCGGCGCATGTCGGCAGGAAGATGGATCAGCAAGGGGACGCGCATCACTTCCGGGAAAATGGAGAGAGAATGGCTGCTGCGGCCCAGTTCGCCGGTCGCGTCGCCATGGTCGGACGTCACAATGATGATGCTGCTTTCGTAGAGTCCACGAGCCTTGAGAAACTTGAAGAATCCTCCCAGACATTCGTCCGCCTGATTGACCTCATAGGCAATCCGGTTACTGAAACCCGGACGCAGACGCCAGTTGTCGCGATTCATCATGGGCAAATTGTTACGGGCAAATTGGTGGACGTTCTTGGGTTGCGTATAAAAGAGTATCGGCCCTTTCTGCGCCAGTCCGCCGTCGAGCAACCCCTCGGCCTGACGTATGGTGGAACAGACCTCCAACTGGTTCCAAAACTTCTTGTCGGTATCGAGTTTCACCAGGTTGTCATTCGGGGACAGCAACTGCCGCAGAATCTCATCGTCGCTAACCGCCATTTGGTAGCCGTCCGCCGCGGCCAGTTTTTCCAGGCTGTTAACCCGGCTGAAAGGCTGCAAATAATGCGCATGCAGCAGCATGGCGCCGGCCCAGATCGCCGGCTCAGAAAGCGAGGTGCCGGCATATTGCGTGTAGACATTGTGGATTACCACACTATCGGTCGCGAAAGCATCGAGGTTGGGCGTGAAATCAACCTTCGGGTTGTAGGCCCCGACGTAGTCCTGCCGCAGCGAATCAATTACAAAAATAAAAATGTTCGGCCGCCGACCGTCCGACGGAACCAGCCGATTCACCAGTTGCAGGTCACGGACAACTTCCGCATCGCGGACATTGGTGTTCTCGCGCAGGATGCGGCAAAGGTCGCCGCAGGCCTCTTCCCGCCCATTGCCCAGCAGATGATGCACCAATTGGAACGAAGCGTCCCCGGTCGCGTAATTTTCCATGGCCCGAGCGACCTCGTCGTCGGTCGTGCCCAGCGGCCTTGCCCAAAGAATCTCCGTGGCTTGCAACGCCTTGTAGCCGAACCCGGCAAAGAACACGATCGCCAGCATAGTGACGACTGAGTACGTCATTTGCCGGCACCGTAAGCGATAGACGCAGATACTCAGGGCCGTCCAAAAGATCACTGTGAACGTGTTTTGCAAAACACCATTCCAGTCGCTGCCCGTGACCATTGTGGGCAACACCACCGCAAAGGCAGACAAAGCAAACACCAACGCGATGAGCCCAAACCTGTGGCGGCGAGGCAGTCGCTCCTGGCCAGGGTTGGCCAGGAAAGGAATCGCGAGCCACGCCATCCACAGCATCAGGGCCATTGCCAGAGACGCAGCGTACAAATGCGACTGCCAGCCCTCAAAACTGAACGCGCTTCCCAGAAACCGAGACAATACGGTCCACAGAACGATGGAGCCCAAGACACCCGTGGCCATCAGGTTTATTTTCCGAGGATATTGAGTCCACACCGTCGCCAGGCGGATCAGATTGAACACCGACACAATCGCGACCGCCAGCAGAATATGTGAGATCAGGCTCCAAAGCGAAAGCTGCAACACCGCGGGATCGGGCCGCAATGAAGCACTTTCGGCATAGATGTGTAACTGGGCGCCGAGACCGTAGATCAAAGTCACGAACACCGCGATCAGTACAGCGTTTGCGTATGAAAGCATTCCAAGCCCGCCGTCGTCGACAATTCGCCAACTGCGGCGGAGTTCCACGCCCGATGTTAGCGTCAGCGGAAGTAAGGCAATCACAGCCCACCAGTAAGCCATCTGGTTGTCCTGGAGAGTTGTCATAAATGGCCGGACGAGCAAGCCAACTCCGGCGACCGCCAGGATCCCAAGCAGCGCCATGAAGGTAAGGTTCTTTTCCTTTGGCCATTGTGTGATTGCCAATCCCGCCAGCGCGAGCAGGTTGAGCACGGCGTGATGGTTGGCGAACCAAGGCATCCACGGGTAGGGAGGCTCTTTGATCAGGCCAACGTACGTATAGGGAAGAAAAGCCAGCAAACAATAGACCGAGGTGAGGATCAGGTAGATCCCCCAGACCGCTTTCGACAGTGTGGATAACCAGGTTCGCAAGGTGGTCTTGTCGGGCCGTCGCAAAGCTACATGAACGATTCTGGGCCGGAGCAAGTGATCCCGCAAGGTGTCTGCGGTGAAAAGTCCGGTGCGAAGGTGACCAAAGTACTCAACCGGCAAGACCCTATGCAGCCCGCCGCCGGGCGAACGCATAAAAGACAGGAATCCCGGCCAGAATGACCACACAGCCCAGGGCAGAATTCCGCAGGTTGTCTGTGAATGTGTAATAGAGAAGCAACGCCGACGCCAAAACAAATAGAACTGGAACCACGGGATATCCCCAAACTCGATAGGGACGCGGAGCGTTCGGATCGCGGCGGCGAAAAACGAACACTGTGCTTCCGGCGATCATATAGAAGAGCCACTCCGCAAAAATCGCCAGCGAGAAAAACTGCCGGAAACTTCCTCCCAGAAGCAAAAGTGCGATTGCCAGCGCGGCTTGCACAACAATGGCAACCGACGGAGTATGAAAACGCGGATGAACTTCGGCCAGCGCCGCAAAGAAATATCGGTCCCGCGCCATGGCAAAGGGGACACGCGCCCCGCTCATAATGGTTCCGTTGAGCGTGACCAGCATTGAAAGTGCCATCGCCGCTGAAACCACGCCCGCCCCCACTGGCCCCCAAACCAAGCCGATCGCATCCGAAGCCGGACGCGGCGATGCCGCAATCGCATCGGCCGGCAGTACGAACTGCACCGCGGCATTTACCAGCATGTAGAGGGCTCCCACGGTCGCTACTCCCACGATCAGCGCGAGCGGAATGTTGCGTTCCGGCTGGCGAATCTCCTCCGAAACCATGTTGAGATCATTCCAGCCATCATAGGCCCATAGCGCCGCCACCAGCGCAGCCATGAAACCCGCAATCCCGCCTTTGGCTCCGGTATACGCGGCTGAAAAATGGCTCCAACTGCCCGACGAATAACTAAAACCTGCAAGAACAATCCCGAGGATGATGGCGACCTTCAGCACTGTGAAGACCAATTGAAACTCGCCAGCCTTCTTGATCCCTCCGTAATTGAGCAGAGAAATCAGGACGGTGGCAGCGATGGCGACGAGTTGTCCGTAGGTCACGGCAAGGGGATGATCGATTACGCGCTCCGAGAAAAAAGCAAACACCGAAAACGTCCCGAGAATGCGCACCAAGCCGGTGGTTACGGTGGCAATGGATGCGGGTTTCGCGATCAGGAACCAGGTCCACGCGTAGAGGAATCCCGGCAGCGGCCCGTAGGCATCGCGAACGTATACGTACTCGCCGCCGGCCTGCGGCTTCATCGCGCCCAGTTCGGCGTAGGTAAGCGCGCCAAAGAAAGAGAGCACGCCGCCCACCAGCCAGGCGAGATACACCAGTCTTGCGGAGCCGACCGCCTGCATCATCTCGGCCGGCACGAGAAATATCCCGCTGCCAATGATGGTCCCCACCACCACTGCGCACGCCTGGCTCAGTCCGAGATCGCGGAGCAGCCCGGGGCGGGATGAAGCTTGACTTGCCATGTTGGAGTTGAAGTATACGCGAGCGGAGATTCTTGGGGCTCCCGGCGATTAGATAGTCTTTTCTGAGCCCTTCTGGCCGAGAAGACAGCTTACGGCGTAGCCCACACCCAACGTGACGATTGTGCCGATCATCACGTACCACGTCCACGGTGCTCGCGTTTTCACCAGACATAGTTCCGTCAGGAAGCCACACAGCATGCCGGCCATTGCCCCGCTCTGGTTGGCACGCCGCG
>Ga0209169_10002777_pt1 | contig 10435 bp, 5 predicted proteins | sample HubBroMetageWRM4_FD_188346 | JGI IMG/M metagenome (GOLD analysis project Ga0209169, IMG submission 188346) | Warmed soil microbial communities from the Hubbard Brook experimental Forest, New Hampshire - Hubbard Brook CCASE Soil Metagenome WRM 4... | ecosystem: Environmental > Terrestrial > Soil...
GGGTTCGGCTTGAGCGGAAAAGAAATGATGGTAATGAGATTTCAATATCAACGAAAACCCATGTCTAAGCTAAAAATCGTGCCTTGGTTGCCAGAACCGCCAGTGGAAGCGGAGCCATAGAACACATGGTTGCTTGCCTCGATCAACCCACCTACAGGATTGCTACCATCGCTGCCCGAGAAGCTGTGCAGCACAGTCAGAACACCTTGAGGGGTGATTTTGAAAATCGTGCCGTCATTGTTCGTCCCTCCCAATGTCGTTGTGCCGTAAAAGTTTCCGTCAATTCCTTGCACCAGCCCAGCCGCTGGAGCCGCACCATCGGCGCAGTCCGTTTGCTGGCAAAAACGGTACAGCGTTTTCAACTTTCCACTCGGAGTGATGGAAAACACTGTACCGTTCTTTGTGGCCCAAGATTCTGAAGCTTGTCCAAATGTTGTGCCGTAGAAATTCCCGTCCTTGCCGATTACTAATGAGCCTAGTGGTTGCTGACCGTCGGCACAATTTTTTTGGTCGCAGAAATTGTGGAACACAGAAACTTTGCTCGACTTGATCTTAAATATCGTGCCGTTGCCCTGTTCTCCAAATCCAGCCGTGCCATAAAAACTTCCATCGTTCGCTTGAATCAAAGACGACGTTGTCTCCTGAAGATCCTGGGAAGCCAGACAACCTTCCCGGTCAGCGCAAAGCACTGTCAGCGACCCACCCTTGCTTATCGCGACTGCAGTCGAATCAGAGGGGTTGTCCGTTGGCAGACCACCATTGGTTGTGAGGTAAAACAGGCCGTTCCGCCCTTCAACTGGTGCGGCCAATGGAAGAGAGCCGTCGGTACAATGTCCTCTGACGGGACCGCCCGCGCAGAACATGTGCAAAACCGTGAGGTGACCGCTCAGCGTCGTCTTAAATACAGTTCCATAAGGGTGAAAACGGTATCCTCCAAAAGCTGTGGTTCCATAGAGATTCCCATCCGTACCTTGGATCGCGCCGCCGTAGGGCTGCCTTCCGTCAGAACAATGAGCGCGATTGCAGAAACTGTAGACAAGTTTCAATTGTCCACTCAACGTCAATTGAAATAGCACGCCCTCGCTGTTAGCTCCGCCCGCAATCGTAGTTCCGTACAAATTCCCGTCATTAGCTTCAATCATGGTCATGTACATCGGAGTTGCGCCATTGCTGCCAGCGAAGTTTACAAGCGAGGTGAAAACTTGGGCAGTTGCCGGATATTGAAACAAAATCACTAACACTGCAATCGGCATCATTGCTGTAATTTTGCCCATACGTCACTGCTCCTTGAGCCAAATCTCGCCAGCAACTCGGAATTGTATACCCACCGGCTTATGCCTTGGCCTTGCGAAGGCACGCGCTTCCTCAGGTGACAGCGCGCCCCGTCCCCTCGCACAAAACGCGAGAAGTCAGGGCACCCGCTTTTTTTAACACTCGCTTTTTGTGCTTGGCCTGGACCGCGCGGGCGCATGGCACTTGGGGTTCATTGACGGGGTCGGACCGCGTCCGTAAGATGAAACGACCCGAAGGACGGGCGTCTTCGAATGATCGACGACAGACTGATTGGGCAAACCATTTCGCATTACCGCGTCGTCGAGAAGCTGGGCGGCGGCGGGATGGGTGTGGTTTATAAAGCCGAGGACATGCGGCTGCATCGCTTCGTCGCGCTCAAGTTCTTGCCGGAACAGGTGGCTCATGATCCGCAGGCGCTGGCCCGTTTTCAATTCGAAGCCGAAGCCGCCTCGGCGCTGAATCATCCGAATATCTGTACGGTTTACGACATCGGCGAGCGGGATGGCGAAGCCTTCATCGCCATGGAATTTCTGGACGGGATGCCGCTGATGCATCGCATTGCCGGGCGTCCGCTGGAAATGCTGACTCTGCTGGCGCTCGGGATCGAGATTGCCGACGCGCTGGACGCGGCGCACACCCATGGCATTATTCATCGCGATATTAATCCGGCAAACATTTTTGTCACCAAGCGCGGCATCGCCAAGATTCTGGACTTCGGCCTGGCGAAGCTCACGCTGGGAGACGAAGCCAGCGTCAGCGGCAATACTTTTGGGGGCGTGACGCAGTCGCCGGAAGATCTGGCGCGCATGGGCTCGGCGCTGGGAACGATTCATTACATGTCGCCGGAGCAGGCTCTGGGCCGGCCACTGGACTGCCGTACCGATCTGTTCTCGTTCGGGATCGTGCTGTATGAAATGGCGACGGGAGTGCTACCGTTTCAGGGGCAGACGACAGCTGCGTTTTTCGAATCGCTCATTCACAGCGCGCCCGAGGGACCGCTGCGGTTTAATCCGGAGACGCCTCCCGAGCTGGAACGTATCGTGACTAAGGCGCTCGAGAAAGATCCTAAGCTGCGATATCAAACTGCGGCCGAGATGCGGGGCGATTTGCAACGCCTCCGGCGGGAGATTGAGACAGGATCAGCTGGGTCGGTTCCGAAGCGAGCGCCGGATTCGAAGGACAGGCTGCGCGCCATGTTCGCGGCAGCTGCCGCTGCTCCCAAGCCTGAACCTAAGGTAAACGTCGCGAAGTGGGTGGCGCTGGGGGTGGTCGCGGTTGCAGCGCTGGTTGCAATCTTTTTGTTCATAAGATCGCCAGAGTCGCCGCCGGCGGTGATTTCGTCGCTGCAGATTACGAACGATGGCACATCGAAGCGCTCGCTGGTGACGGACGGCGCGCGGCTTTATTTTTCCGAGCATCTGAACGGGCACTCGGTGTTGATGCAGGTTTCGACGTCGGGTGGAGAGACTGTGCCCGTACCCACATCGTTGGCGAGCGCTGATATTTACGATTTCTATCCGGGCCGTTCTGAATTGCTGGTGAAAGGCGTGGCGGAGGGTTCGGAGACCGAGTGGCCGGTTTGGGTATTGCCGGTGCCGGCAGGGTCGATGCGGCCGGTGGGAAATATTCTCGCGCATGCGGCTACTTGGACGCCCGATGGCCATATTGTGTACGCCAGCGGCTCAAGTTTATATCTGTGCAATGCGGACGGAACGGATTCGCACGAACTTCTCGCTGTGCAGGGAGTTCCTTTGGCGCCGCGATTTTCTCCCGATGGGCGTCGCTTGCGTTTTACGATACGAAACACCAATCAGCACACTTCTTCGTTGTGGGAAGTTTGGGCGGACGGCAAGAACCTGCATCCGCTATTGCCGGACTGGAATCGGCCCGCACAAGAGTCTGGCGGAGCGTGGACGCCGAATGGAGAATACTTTCTCTTCGAATCGACTCGCGATCACTCGCAGAACATTTGGGCCTTGAGCGAGGGTGGGTCACCCTTTCGTAAGTCGGCAACGGAGCCGACGCAGTTGACCGTGGGGCCGCTCATGTTCAGCAACCCGACGCCGAGCGTGGATGGAAAAAAGCTGTTTGTGATCGGGCAGCAGCGCAGGTTCGATTTGATCCGACTGGATGGCAAGTCGCAGTTTTCCATCTATATGCCGGGAGCGTCGGCCGGGGAAGCCGATATCCAGCGCAACGGCGAGTGGATGACTTATGTTGCGCATCCCGAGCTCACATTGTGGCGAAGCAAACTGGACGGAAGTTCCCGGAGCCAACTTACATATGCGCCGATGCAGGCGCATTCGCCGCGCTGGTCGCCGGATGGAAGCCAGATCGCGTTTATCGGGTCACGTCCAGGAAAGCCGTGGAAAGTTTTCGTCATGCCCGCTGCGGGCGGTACGCCTCGCGAAGTCGCGGCGGGAGAACACAATCAGGGCGATCCGACGTGGATGCCCGACGGCGATTCGATTGTGTTTGGGGGAGTTCCCTGGCTGGAATACGCCCCCGCTCCCGGGCCGAATATTCACATCGTCGACCTGACGAGTTCGCAAGTGTCGGATGTGCCCGGGTCGGAAAATCTTTTCAGTCCGCGTGTTTCGCCGGATGGACGTTATGTGGCGGCGCTCTCCGCAGACTCGACCAAGATGATGCTTTACGATGTGGCAAAGAAGAGTTGGTCGCAGCTCGCGCAGTCGCTGTTCGCTTTTGAAAACTGGTCGCACGACGGAAAACATTTGTATGCGGAGGATTATTCCGACGACATTGACGACCTGGTGCGTGTGAGTGTGCCCAACGGCAAGGTGGAGCATTTATTCAGTCTGAAAGAAATTCCGCGGGGATTTGATCCGTGGGAGTTCTGGGTCGGACTCGGGCCCGACGACTCGGCGCTTCTGATGCGGGATCGGAGCACCCAGGAGATTTACAGTCTGGATGTGCGGTTTCCCTAGGGTTGTGTAGTTCTTGACCGCAGAGCTGAAGCGCTGCGCCACCCAAAATCTCTGTGACAAGCAAAATCAGAATTTTCCCTAAGCTGGTTTTAGACTTCCGATATGAACTCTCTCCCACAAAGTGAGCCGTTGTCGGCTGGGTCATCGGGCGCTGATTCGAGTCCGTCTCTGCAACCGGTTCTACGTTTGCCCACGCGAGATGAGGCTCCTCCTGCAGGTTGGCTGGCGCGGTTTCTGCTGAGCGGTGGCCGCCCTGACGAGCACAGAGAAGATGCGAAAACCTATTCCTGGTATCTGGTGTTATGGCTGACCGGCGTCGATTATTTTTCGACGCTGGGATACCAGCCGGCCATCGCCCTGCTCGCGGCTGGCGCGCTGGCCGTGCCGGCAACCGCGGCGCTGGTTCTGGTAACGCTTCTAGGTGCGGTTCCGGTTTACATGCAGGTGGCGGCGCGATCATATGCCGGGCAAGGGTCGATTGCATTGCTGGAGAATCTGTTCAGCGGATGGAAGAGCCGGATTTTTGTACTGGTCCTGCTGGGTTTCGCGGGGACAGATTTTGTCATCACGATGACGTTGTCGGCGGCGGACGCGGCCCGCCACGCTATTGCCAATTCCTATCTTCATCCTTATGTAGGCGACGCACCGATCGAGCTCACTCTTTCTTTGTTGCTGATACTGGCAATTGTTTTTCTCATGGGCTTCCGGGAAGCGATTGGTCTCGCAACGGCGGTGGCTATTCCCTACCTGCTCCTTAATGTGGTGGTGCTGCTCTGCGGGTTCTGGCGGATTTTGTGGCATCCGGACCTGCTCGTGCACTGGCAACGCAGCTTACACGCGCACGGGGATTGGACGATGGTGGCGATCGCATCCGCGCTGGTTTTTCCACGATTGGCGTTGGGGCTTAGCGGTTTTGAGACTGGCGTTGTCGTGATGCCCCTGGTCGATGGCGGCGAGAAGACCAAGCCGGGCCAACCGCCGCTCGGTCGCATACGCAACACACGCAGCCTGCTGCTCTCGGCTGCGTTGATTATGAGCGTTTTGCTGCTGGCGTCAGGCTTTGTGGCTTCCTTGCTGATTCCCGAGGTTGACTACCAATTGGGAGGTCCCGCGGATGGAAGAGCGATCGCGTATCTTGCACACAAGCTTCTCGGCGGAGCATTCGGCACCGTATACGATTTTTCCACGATTCTGATTCTGTGGTTTGCCGGGGCATCGGCGATGACCGGACTGCTGAATCTGATTCCGCGTTATTTGCCACGTTTCGGAATGGCGCCGCGCTGGGTTGCTTACCAACGGCCCGTGATCCTGGTGTTGTTCGCCATCGACGTTGTGGTCACCCTGGTTTTTCGCGCCGATGTCGAGGCGCAGGGCAGCGCTTACGCCACCGGCGTTCTGGTGCTTATCTTGTCGGCGGCAGTCGCCGTCGCCATCGCTACGTCGCGAGAGGTTGTTCTACGGCAGCCGAAGACTTTACTCCTGGCTTTCTATTTCTGGATTGTGACCGTAGTATTCGCCTACACCTTACTGGACAACGCCCTTGAACGCCCGGCAGGAGTGGTCATTGCCAGCATCTTTATTTTCCTGCTTCTGCTGGTCAGCGCGGCAAGCCGCTATTATCGGTCTACCGAAATGCGTATTTCGGAAGTCACATTCGAGGACAGCGAATCAGCCCGATTATGGGCGCAGTACACCGGCAAGAAGGTCAATTTAATTCCCCAATCAAACTCAGTTTTCGCCCAGGAGAACCGGACGGAAGAGAAGCTTCAGGAACTCCACGAACACTTCAAAATCACTGGGCCGCTGGCATTTCTGCACGTTCATCTTTTGGACAATCAGAGTGAATTTATGGCGCCGCTACGAGTTCGGGTTTCTCGTCAAGGGCAGGATCTCACGATCGAGGCATTTGGCGCAGTAGCCATCGCCAACTCGATTGCGTATCTGAGTGAGTTGCTGGATCCGATCAGCATCGTGCTCGAACTCACGCGCCGCAATCTGATGAAGCAGTCGCTGGCCTATGTGTTGTGGGGCGAAGGCGAAATTGGATTGACGGTTTATTCGATTCTGGTGCGTTATTGGGAGTTCACCAAAAGGACTACCGGGCTTCCACTGATTCTTCTGATGAGTGTTACGGCTACTCCTGAAAAGTAGCTGGAGCGGGGGAAAAATCAGCGGTTCGAAATCTTGAAGGGGAGTGGTTTCAAGCGTCGCCTTACGTCGTTTTCAGCGGCCTTGCGGCACGAGTAAACTCGTGCCCTTTCACGAATCTGGCTTAGACCAAAGTTTTTTTCGCAAGGCAGGGCGCTGTGCCACCCAAGACCGGAGCTTTTCTGCACGCCCTGACGCCTGTCTCTTCGTCCGCCGAATTTCTTGCAGTCGGTCGAGAACTGCTCCCGCGTTACCAGGCAGATCGCATGTCGCTCGATGTGCCGCCCGCCGCGGGGACGTAGCATTTCAGAGTGTAATCCATGACCATGCGGTCGGCATTGAAACGCCAGCCGAGGGTACGAATGGTTCGCTTCATGCGCTTGATCCAGCCGCGCGGCAGTCCGTCGCGATCGCGCTGGTAGTACAACGGAATCACTTCTTCGTGAAGGGCGCGGCGCAAGTCCTCTGCGTCGCGGGTGTCATGGACGCTTACGTTGGAGTGGGTTCTTCCGGTGCCGATGGCGAATCCATTCATGCCGTCGTAGGCTTCGGCCCACCAGCCATCGAGAACGGAAAGATTGAGCCCGCCATTCAAGACTACTTTTTGACCACTCGTCCCCGATGCTTCCTGGGGACGCCGCGGGTTGTTGAGCCAGACATCGACGCCCTGCACAAAATGGCGTCCGACATTGATGTCATAGTCTTCGACGAAAACGAATTTATCCGCGAAGCGCGGATTGCGCATCAATTCCGCAATCTGCTGCAGAACTTTTTTGCCGGGCTCGTCGTTGGGATGCGCTTTGCCAGCGAAAACGAACTGCACCGGCCGTTTGGGATCGTTGACCATGGACGCAAGGTTCTCGATGTCGCTCAGGATCAGGTTGGCTCTTTTGTAAGTGGCAAAACGACGGGCAAATCCGATAGTCAGTGCGTCGGGGCTGAGCACCTTGCCCAGTCTTTGTAAAACTTCTCGCGGTTCGCCGCGGCGCTCGGCTTGTTCGACTGCGCGGCGGCGGACAAATTCGAGAAGCTGCGATTTCAGACTAAGGTGCGTCTCCCAAAGCTCGCCATCGTCGATGTTCTCAATGCCTTCCCAGATGCGGGCTTCGCTGCTGTGCTGGTGCCAATTGGTGCCCAGATGGCGGTCGTAGAGGCGGAACATTTGCGGCGCGAGCCACGATGGAACGTGAACTCCGTTGGTGATATGTCCGATGGGAACTTCATCCTCGGGCTTGCCGGGACAAAGGCCAGTCCACATGGCGCGCGACACTTCGCCATGCAGGGCGGAAACCGCGTTGGCACGGCGCGAGAGTCTGAGTCCGAGCACGGTCATGCAAAAAGTTTCGTTCTGGTTGTTCGGATCCTCGCGTCCGAGACCCATTAAGCTTTCCGGAGAAAGGCCCATCTTTTCGCGCAGAGGTCCGAGATGCTCTTCGATCAAATCTGCATCGAAGCGATCATGCCCAGCAGGCACGGGAGTATGCGTGGTGAACACCACTTCCCGGGAAACGCGAGGCACGGCGGCGTCGAATCCAATGCCCTCATCGTCCATGCGCATGTGGATCGCTTCCAGCACCGCGAATCCGCTGTGCCCTTCGTTCAAGTGAAAAACGCCGGGCGTGATGCCCATGGCTCTGAGGGCGCGGGATCCTCCAACGCCAAGCACCAACTCCTGACGGATGCGAGTGCGCGCGTTTCCGCCATAGAGGCGGGAAGTCAGCTCGCGGTCGTCCGGAGTATTGCCTTCGACATCCGAGTCAAGGAGGAGCAGGTCGCAGCGTCCAACTTTCACCCGCCAGACTTTGGCGTGAATCGAGCCGCTGCGAGTTTCGATCTGCACCACGACCGGACGTCCGTTCTTGCCGATCGCGACTTCCATGGGCAATTGATTGACGTCGGTCTCCAGATATTCTTCCTGCTGCCAGCCGCTCGCATCCAAACGCTGGCGAAAATATCCTTGCCCGTAAAAAAGACCGATGCCGACCAGTGGAATGCCGAGATCAGACGCGCTCTTAATATGGTCTCCGGCGAGGACGCCAAGGCCGCCCGAATAGACCGGAAGCGATTCGTGCAATCCGAACTCCGCGGAAAAATAAGCCACCGGCAAAGGCCGCAAAACTCCGGCATGCCGGGTTCCCCAAGTGCGGTCCGCCTGCAAATATTCCTGCAAGCGGCGACAAGCGTAATTGATACGGCTGTGCAGCACCAACTCCGCGGCGCGACTTTCCAGTTTCGCGAGTGGAAACTCGGCCAGCAACGAAACCGGATTCTGATTGAACTGCCTCCAGCGCACCGGATCAAGATCGCGAAACAGGCTGGCCGCGTCGTGATCCCAACTCCACCACAGATTGCGAGCCAGTTCCCACAGGCGTTCCTGGGCGGGAGCGATGAAGCGATCTAGCGTTCGCGCTTCGCTCACCACCGGCGCCACCTGGGCTGCAGCCTCGGCCAGCATTTGAATTTCTTCTTCCAGAAAAACGCGAGGCTCGATGGTTTGAACTACCAAAACTCCCTGCAGGACGCCCCGATCGATAAGTGGCACTCCGAGGAACGACTGGTAGTCATCCTCGCCGGCTTCGCGGAAGTATTTGAAGCGTGGATGACTATGCGCCTGCTCGACCGCTACCGGTCGCACTTGTTCCGCGACCAGGCCCGCCAGACCTTCGTTGATCGCCATCCGGAGATTGCCGATGCATTCCTTGCGCAAGCCTACGGTTGCGGCCAGCACGAGATTGGCACGATCCGGCTCGAGCAGGTATGCGGAACAAACGTCGGTCTCGAATCGCTTGGCAATCAGGCCGACGACGTTCATCAAAGTTTCAGCGGGTTCCCCTTCCGCCGCTGCGAGGTTGGCAATTTCCTCCCAGGTGAGGACGTGGCTGAGACCGCGGGCGTGGGTAGTCAGATCCAATTCTCGAACCTCATTCCGATTTTCTTCTATTTCCAGGCTGTCTGGTTCCATTTTATCCGCCAGATTCGATTAGAGCATCTAGCTCGTCATTACCAACAGGCACGAAAGGTCGTCTCAACTCGTCGGGGTCTTATTGCTACCGAGTGGTTGTCGGGTCAGAACACACGTTTACCATTGAATATTCAGCGCTTCTGGGGATTGGCACGCTTGCGCCAACTTTAGGGACTTGCGGATTGCGAGTCCAATCGAAATTATCGATGGCAGATATGAATTCTGTGTAAGTGTTTCTGGGAACACGATGGGCGATCGCTCAGAGATTACCGAGGAGTATCTGGGTGGCTAGATGGACTGCGTGGCGGGTACAGGACGCCGCTGCTTCCGAGACAGGAAAATAGCGCCGAGCAGGGCTACACCGCAGAGCGATAGATATGCCAGCGAATTGCCACCCTCGGGCACCGCCATATAGTTAAAGTTTCCCTGATTCCACAAATTTTGAATCGATCCACTCGCCGTGAACTGATTCGTCTTGGGATTGTAAACCACGTCGTAAGTGATCAGATCCCCGCTCTTAATAGTCTGCCACTGAAACGACCAATTGCCAGTCGCGTAGTTATAAAATCCGTTTATCGAGCCGGGGTCGCTTGCATTAACGTTTCCAAAGACGCTGCTCACAAATGAGACAGAGATGTCGGAAAACTGATGAGTGCTGCTGTTAAAGTCGAACGTGCCCGATACGTCGCCGCCGTGAGGAACGCCGATCAGATTAGCATTTTGAAAACTGTCGTTGGAGTTGGCGAACACGGACAAAGACGCGGCCAGTAAGAAGATAACGCAAACGGTAGCCAATTTAAGACTTCGCGACATCGGACTTCTCCAGCGTCAATTAAATACTCCCCGAGTTTAGACCTCGCCGCAGGGTTGTCAAGACTGAGAATTTTTGCAACCGGTTGCAACGCCTTGCAACATTCCCGTAAGCGGATGAATAATAAGGGTTTAGTTCTTGTCGCACTTATGGACACCGGGCGATAATTTCATACCGGCTGAGATGGCGGATTTATCCAGTAGTTGAGTGAGCGGACGAATCGAGCCGGAAGAAATTGGCGCTACGCTAGTTCGACTTCGACTTTCTTCGCTG
>Ga0209169_10002778_pt1 | contig 10434 bp, 7 predicted proteins | sample HubBroMetageWRM4_FD_188346 | JGI IMG/M metagenome (GOLD analysis project Ga0209169, IMG submission 188346) | Warmed soil microbial communities from the Hubbard Brook experimental Forest, New Hampshire - Hubbard Brook CCASE Soil Metagenome WRM 4... | ecosystem: Environmental > Terrestrial > Soil...
CCGAGCAGCCCGGCGGCACCCGGGCCATCTTGGAGATGTACCGCGCCCGCCAGACCGACGCCGAGCAGAACCGCCCGCAGTACGCCGACCCGATCAGCTGCCCGGTCCTGGCCGTCGGCGCCCAGGCCTATCTCGGGGACGCAGTATCCAGACAGCTCGCGCAAGTGGCCCGCGACGTCCGCGGCGCCGTCATCCCCGCGTCCGGCCACAACATCGCGCTGGAGAACCCGGCCGCGCTCGCCCGGGCCTACCTCGACTTCTTCGCCGACCGGTGAGCCGCGCGGGTTAGGCCTGTGTCTTGGCCAGGGCCCGGGCCCTGGTGGCCAGCGCGTGACGAGCCATGGTGAACGGGCCGTTGCGCGGTGATTCTCCTTCGCGGACGAGCGCGCCGTCTGGATGGAGTATCAGCGTCAGCACCAGGCCGACGCCACCCAGGACACTGAACCAGCCGTATCCGTTGATGTGCAGGATATTCGTCAGGAAAGGCGAACCTGCGGCAACGGAAAAGCCGGCTATTATGGCCGCGCCGACCGAGCCGATGCCATTGAGGTACACGAATCCTACGAGCAGAAGGGCGCTAATCGGATCGAAACTGGTGGGCTGGAGGGTGCCCGTTCCGTACGACCAGAGAACTCCGCCAAGACCGGCAAGGAAACCGCCGATTGTGAACACGAGGATCTTGACGGTGAACGTCCTGACTCCGCTTGCGACCGCCGCTCGCTCCGATGACCGGATCGCCAGCAGGACCTGACCGTACCATGATCTCCGCACCGCAAACAGGGCGCACGCGATTATCGCTAGAAGCACTATGCTGACGATAGATAGTGCCCTGGTGCTTAGCGCATGCCCGCCAACCGAGGCGGCCGGGACGCTATATCCGCTGCCGGAGTTGAAGTCATTGAGCACCAGGGTCTCGATTGTGACGCAGGCGGACAGCGTTATGACGGCCAGCGAGATGCCGCGCAGTCGCAGTGCCGGGAGGCCGACCACGAAGGCGACTACCGCACTGCACAGGCCGCCCGCGAGAAGCGAGAGAAGGAAACTGAGATGATGATTGATCGCCAGCGAGGCGGCGGCAAATGCGCCGATGCCGGCCAGCGACCACTGCAGCAGCGTGATCTGGCCTAGATAGCCCACGACCAGGACGAGGGAAAGCGCGATAATCGCCATACCCGCGCCCTGGACGATCAGCGACTGCCAGTACAGGTTGAAATAGATCACGGTCACCACGGCGACAACGACTGCCGCGGCGAGGGAGATCGTCCGCGGCCTGCGCCGCGGCACGACGGGCATCCACTCTCGCTCGCCCGCGAAGCTCGGGATCGCCTCGGCCCCGACGACCAGCAAGATGGCTACCGCGACCAGTGGCGCGGCTTGGTCGAGGCCGACAATGCTGGACGTGCCGTCGATCATGGCCTGGGCGATGCCGATCACGAATGAGCCCGCGACGGCCCACCAAATGCGCTGGAATGAACCGACCAGCGCACCGACGAGGGCGTACACCACCACCACGGTGAGGCCCGTCTCGTCCAGCCCGAGCGTCGGGACGATCAGGATTCCCGTCGCTCCGGCAGCCACCGAGCCGATCAGCCAGGACAGCGCGCCCAGTCGCGTCACGTTATAGCCAAGGCGCTCGGCGGAGTCGCGCTCGATTGACGCGGCCTCGGTCGCACGGCCCGTCTTCGTACGGGAGAAATATGCGAAGAGCGCCAGTGTGAAGGCGATGGCGATGATGGTCGAATACAGGGCGCCCCGGTCAAGGAGAATGGAGCCGATCTTGAAAGGCTTGCCGTTGAAGATCGCGCCCACCGATTGCTCAGAGCTGCCCCAGCGCAGGTCCCCGTAGCCTTCCAGCAGCAGGGCGACTCCGAATGTAGCGACAAGGCGAACCAGGCCGGAGGCGCGGCGGAGCGGTATGATGACGATAATATAGGTGAGAAGGCCGGCGATCGCGGCGGCGAGGATCCCGAGCACTATGCCGACGGCCATGTTCTTTCCGGCGCCCACCCAGTTTGCATAGACATACGCACCGATCATGGCGAAGGCGCCCTGGGCGAAATTGATCGTCCGCGTGCCCTTGTAGATGGCTACCATGCCGACGCTGGACAACGCGTACGCGGCGCCCGTCAATAGCCCGGCGACCGCCAGCTGCAAGTAGAACATGGCTAACCTTTCTCGCTGCCCACTGCTGTCATGGTGCCGCGTCGATAGCCGCCGGGGCAACGGGCACCACTGCATGGTTCTTGATCGCGCTGAAGAAGTAGTACCAATTGACGAACGCCGGGTACTTGGCGATCGGGCCGGGCTGCCCGAAGTTTATCGTGGTGCCGAGCAGAGGCGAGGAGAAGTCGGTGATCTTCCGCATGCCGGCCAGCACGGCAGCGCGGGTTACCGGACCACTTATACCGCGCACATCCTGAACGAACAGCTGCGCGCCGAGGTAACTGTTCAGGCCCCACCCCGACATGGCCCATTTCCCGGCGCCTATGTACTTATTCATGAGCTGGGTGTACGGAGCCCTCGCCGCCGGGCTCGGGTTGAACGGTATCGAGCAGTATACGTCGGGCACGTTGGGGACGCCTTGCAGCGCCCTCGCGTCGTCGCATGCCGTCGAGAGCAGGAAGGCAGGATGGTAATTCTGTGCCACCGCCGCCTTGATCGCACCATCGATTCCTGCCGCACCCTCCACCACGATTATCCCGTTTACGCCCGCGTGTTGCAGCGCCACGATCTGCGGCGTGAAGTCGACTGCGGTCAGCGGGGCGGTGACGACCTTCACCGAGATGTGGTAAGCGGCATACCAGGCTTTAGTACCGTCGACATGCGACAGGCAGCCGGACAGACTGCAGGCGATCATCCCCGGCTTGTTGACTCCCTTGGCCAGCAGCTTCGCCTGTGTCGTATTGCTGCCCGGATCCCCGGTCGGCGCCGCCGAGTAGGGCGTCAATATAAAGCTATTTGTCGCCGTTGCCATGGCGGGATTGTCGACGATCGGCGCAATATCGGCGATCTGGTATTGGGGAATCGGCGAGATGCCCCCACCCCGGCCGACCAGGGCCACGATTGCCGGGTTGGCCACCGCGCTCTTCGTGCAGTCCGCATCCAGGACTGGATTGGTCTGCGTATCGCAGGTCGCGACCTTCAACTTGTAGCCGTCTACGCCGCCGGCGGCGTTGACCATATCGAAGTATGCCTCTACCGACGTCGCGCACTCGGGCTCCACCTGAGGCCCGCTGATCTGGCAGGCGACCTCGACGGTCAGCGTCTTGCCGCTGCCGGCGGCCGGGGTGGTACTGCCACTGCTTCCGGCCGATGAACCGCTCGAGCATGCCGCCAGCAAGCAGAGAAGGCCGGCGGCTGCGACCATGTTTCGCACTACGCTGCGTCTGGGCACTGGAAGCCTCCTCTGTCCGAGCCTGTCGCTCCTGCGCTCGGCCGGTCGCCCAGGCCGTCCTCCGGGCCGGATCCAACGCTCCCTGCGCCGGTAGGCCTGGGTCTCAGGTGCTGAGCCGACGGGCATTAGACATTGCGGACGTAAGAACGACCTGCCAGGGCATGCCGATCCCGAAGAGCAGCCTTACGTGTGGGCACAGTATGCAACGCTTTCCGGCGAGCCGAAAGCCGCGTTTCACATGTGGTCCGGTGCGACGTTTCACATATGGACCCACGCTGGCGGGCGGCGCGATATTTCTGGCAAAGGTGCGCTTCGCTCGGGTTAAGTCGCCGAACGTGATCCCGGCAAGCGAACCCTCGTCCCGCCACTCTCGCAGTAGCTTATAAAAGGCGATCGGGCCTTTGCCGTAATCGACATTCTGCCGGCTCCGGTCGGCCGGCCTGCCCTCGTTGTTCCTGCGCCCCGGCGTACAGTCCGCCAGATACGCGGAGATATCCCGAACCGAGGCAAGCAGCGTCTGCACCCACTCGTTCTCGGCGGCCTCCGTCACCTCGAATGTCCGGTGCCCCTCCTCAAGCGTCCGGCGGACGATGTAGCCGATGTGAGCGGCGTTCTCCCACAGGGCATGAACGAGGTTCACCGAGATCGAGGACTGCGAACCGGGTCCCGGCAGCACGAGCAGGTTGGGGAAACCATGGGTGGTCACGCCATGCAGGCTGACCATGCCAGGCGACCACTTGTCTGACAGCTTCAGTCCGTCACGTCCGACCAGGTCGAAGCCGATGCGGTGGGTGTACAGGGTGCCGAACTCAAAGCCGGTGGCGAAGATCAGGCCGTCCAGGTCGAACTTGACGCCGTTCGCGACCACGCCGTGCTCGTACACTCTTTCAAGGCCTTTGCCCTGAGTGTCGACGAGCGTCACATTCGGGTAGTTGAAGGCGTCGAGAAACTCATCGTGGAACGCCGGCCGCTTGCACAGGTAGCGGTAATAGGGTTTGAGCGCGTCTGCGGTGGCCGGATCCCGCACGATCTGCTCGACCCGCGCCCGGACGCCCTCCATCTTCGCGAGATCCGCGACTTCGATGGCCTTGGCCGCCTCGGCGGGTGACAGCCCGGCGAACTTCGGACTCATCAGCACGTCCCGGTAGACGTCCGTCCATCCGTCGCTGACGAGATCCTCGTCGTCGTGCCCGCCGGTCACCAGCGTCGTGAAGTTCACCATGCGGCGGTATTGCCAGCCGGGCTCCAGGCTCTGCGCCCATTCCGGATCTGTGGGGCGGTTAGCCCGCACGGCAACCGTCGAGGGCGTCCGCTGGAACACGTAAAGATGCTTGGCGGACCGGCCAAGCGGCGGCACGCATTGCACCGCGCTCGCGCCGGTGCCGACTACCCCGACGACCTGGTCGCGCAGGCCGGTGAGGTCGCCACGGGCGTCACCGCCGGTATATGAGTAGTCCCACCGGCTGGTGTGGAAGGCGTGGCCCTGAAACGTCTCCAGGCCCGGCAGGTCCGGCAGCTTCAGCTTGCTGAGCGCGCCGTTGGCAAGGACAAGGAACTGCGTCGAGATGACGTCACCGCGATCGGTGCTGACCTCCCACCGGCGCAGCACCTCGTCCCATCGGGCTCCGGTAACCGAGGTCTGGAGGAGAGCGTCAGTGTCGAGGCGGTAACGCCGCGCGATCATCTCAGCATGGGCTCGAATGTCGGCGCCCAGCGCGTACTTATCCGACGGGATATAGCCGAACTCCTCCAGCAACGGCAGGTAGATATAAGACTCGACATCGCACATGGCGCCCGGGTAGCGATTCCAGTACCAGACGCCTCCGACGCCGCCGGCCCGGTCGATGAGGCGGATCCGATTGACCCCGGCCTTGCGCAGGTACGCGCCGGACAGCAGCCCGCCGAACCCGGCTCCCACCACGACGGCGTCAACGTCGTCCCGGATGGGCCGCCGCGCCGCCGCCTGCAGGTAAGGGTCGTCGAGGTAGTGCGCAAGCTCGCCCTCGAGGTCGAGCAGGTCGGACCGATCTACGCTAAGGCGCTTGTCCCGCTCGGCGCGGTACTTGCGCCGCATGTCGTCGAGGGATTGCTGGTGCTCAAGGGGCGAATCGAGCGGATTACGCGGCATTGGCAAGATCTCGTGCGCCGACAGCCTGCCTGCTTATTGCGAATGGCACCCGCGAAAACCTCCGAGCTCTGCTGCAAATTACTTTTGCGCTTGGAAATCCGGCGCAAACATCAGGCGCCGGGCCATGCCGGTACGTTACCGAGCACAACGCTGACGCCCCACGGTAGAGAGTATTCCAGGTACCGGCCGGAGATCAGTATCGTGGTTTCATCTGTGAATCCCAGCTCCGGCAGCCACTGAACTCCAAGACGCCCGGCCGCCCGCGGCTGCCGAACCGCCGGCTTGCGAGCCCAGAGCATGCCGGTAGGCGTGCGCTGTCGAGAACGCTGACGCCCGGCGGGCGAACCGGCGGTGACGTGGGCGACGGCAAGGTCAGCCCGACGACGGCCCGCCGGGGTGCCCGGTGGACTCCGGCGCGGGCAGCCCGGCAATCACCGCGCCGAAGGCCGGCCATATGAACGGCGCTGCCGCAAGAGGCACCAGTTCACCGGCCGCGCATTCAGTTCCGTGAGCCGCTGTTCCGCATACGAAACGAACAGAGCGCAGCGATGTCCGCGCGGTAGTCTGCTGCCTACGCAACCGCGCCAGACTCCAGTCGCTGCCAGGTCGGGGGAAGGAAGGATGAGTTCGGTCATTGCCGCAGATATTTCCGTTGAGCGGAGCCATGATGGCCATGTCGCGACAATAACTATGCGGCGTCCGCCGAATAACTTCATTGATCCACTGTTTTTGAATAATCTTGCCGATGCCTTTGACGAGCTGCAGGCCGATCAGAATTGCCGGGCGATCGTGCTCGCCGCCGAGGGCAAGCATTTCTGCGCGGGCCGCGATTTCGGAAAGCCTCGCGCGGACGGCGATCAGCCGGCTGATCTCTACCGCGCGGGCCTGCGGCTTTTTGCAGCGGAGTTGCCGTGGATCTGCGCCGTTCAGGGCGGGGCGATCGGTGGCGGTTTCGGGCTGGCCATGGCTGCCGACTTCCGGTTCGGCAACGAAAGCACGTACTTCCAGGCGAACTTCGCTCGCCTCGGCTACCACCACGGATTCGGCCTCACTGCCACCCTGGGCCGGACCGTCGGGCCGCAGCGTACCGCCGAGCTGCTCTATCTGGGCGAGCGAGTCCGCGGACGCGAGGCGCTGGAAGTCGGCCTGCTGGACCGGCTAGCCGGCCCTGACGACCTGCTGGAGGCGGCACAGGCCTTCGCGGCTCGCATCGCGACATCCGCGCCGCTGTCCGTGCGGGCAATCCGGGCGACACTGCGCGACGGGCTGGCGGGCGAAGTGGCGGACGCCATGAACCGAGAGCTCTTGCAGCAGGGGCGCCTGGCCGGAACGCGCGATCATGCTGAAGGCATCGCGGCCACCCGGGAGCGCCGGCCAGCACGCTTCGAGGGCGCGTGAAACCAGTGCAAGAAAACGATCTTCTCGACATATTTGAGCAAGTCAAGAACTGGGGCCGCTGGGGAGCCGAGGACGAGCGCGGCACCCTCAACCTGGTGACCGCCGAGAAGATCAGGCAGGCAGCCGGCCTGATCGAAGCCGGTCATCCCGTTTCCTGCGGCGGAATGGACTTCACGCCATCGGTCATCAACGCGACGCCGCCGACCCACTACATGATCGCTGGCGGAGACATCGCACAGGACGATTACGGCGTGGCGCGCGACTATTTCGGCATTCCGCCGCACGGGCCGGGCTGCACGCACCTCGACGCGTTGTGCCATGTCTTCTTCCGCGGGAGAATGTACAACAACCGGCCTGCATCGATGGTGACCTCGGCCGGCGCCACGGCCAATTCGATCCTCGCTGCGTCAAGCGGTATCACCACGAGGGGAGTCCTGCTGGACATACCGAGGCTGCGAGACGTGCCTTTCTTCGGCCCGGAGCAGCCGGTACGGGCAGCGGAACTCGATGACGCCGAACGGAAGGCCGGCGTTTCTGTCACCGACGGCGACGCGCTGATCGTGCGGCTTGGGCGACTGGTCCGGCGCCGCGAACTAGGTGCCGGAGCCGAGCGAGTCGATGGCAGGGTGCACTTCCCTGGCCTGCACCCTGATTGCCTGCCGTGGCTGTACGCGCGCGGCGTTTCCCTCCTGGTATCGGACGCGGGACAGGACGCGCTGCCGTCGGGATACCAGCATGCACGAGCGCCCATCCATATCGGCGCCCTTGTCTTCATGGGCTTGCACCTGCTCGACCAGGCGATCCTGGAGGACCTGGCGCAGGAGTGCGTACGCCGGCAGAGATGGGAGTTTTACTTCACCGTAGCGCCGCTGACGGTGCCCGGGGGTACAGGTTCGCCGGTGAATCCTCTTGCCATCTTCTGAATCGGCCCTGGATGCGTCTCGCATCACGCTCAGCGAGTTGCGTGAGATATCCCGCGTGGACATAAGAAAGTTCGCTGCAGCTATAGGCGCGACGGACCAGGCCCACTACTCCGTCCGCACCGCCCATGAGCGAGGCTACCCCGACCTGCTCGCCCCGGCCTATTTCTTCATCTCGCTCGGGCTGTCGCTCGGGAGGATCGGCCCGCGATCGCAATTCGGCCCCGCCGGGCTGCCCAATGACGATCCGCTGGCCAGCAGGCGGGTAGTCGCAGGCGAGGTGCATGTGGAATGGTTCGGCGATCTGTTCGCTGGCGACGAGGTCCTCGTCGAGCAGACGCTGACAGGGACGTCTTCAAAAGTCGGCCGGAGCGGAGCCTTCGACACTTATACCTATGAGCGACGATACGCGCGACAGGGCGCGATCGTGGTACGTGAGGTCTTCACCCGCATCGCGAGGTGATCGTCAATCCGCCAGCCGCCAGAGCAGCGCCGGCAGCCTCCGTGCGCCGGAAACGGCGAAGTGTCCCGTTACCCGAGCCCCGTCATGAAGATCGCTGTCGGCGGGCGAGCCGCTCATCCGGCCGACGAGACGGACGAGATCGGGAACGTCTAGCGTGACGACGGCGATGGTGTACGGCGTATGCCAGGTGAGATCTTCCTCGAACGCCCGGTACGTCGTAGTCCACGAGTACAGGCTGCCTCGGCTCTCGGCGCTTGACCAGCCCATCTCATCGAAGCGGCAGTAGCGGCACACCGGCCGCGGGGGCCACTGGAAGCGGTTGCACCGCAGGCAGCGCGGCAGCCTGAAGTCCCCCGTGCGGGCCGCCCGGAAGAACGGAAGCAGTTCGGGCGCCAGTACCTCGAGGTCGTTCCAATCGGAATGCATCCTAAGCGCCCCCGCAGCAGTGCCATGGATCCGTCGCCCCAGTCGCCCCAGCCGGTGACCACGGCGATACGCGCTCCGCGGACCTGACGCCCGGACGCCTCATGCCGTAGCTGCCGGACCGCTTCGACCACGTGCGACAGGCCCATGAGGTGCCCTTCCGAAAGCAGGCCGCCGTGCGTATTGACCGGCAGCGGACCGCCGAGCGCGATCCCGCCCGAGCGGACGAGCTTGTCCGACTCGCCGCGCTCGCAGAACCCCGCCTCCTCGAGCTGGTGCAGCACCTCGAACGTGAAGCAGTCGTAGATCATCGCGACGTCGACGTCAGCAGGACCGATCCCGGCGCGCTCGTAGCAGGCCCGGGCGGCCGAGCGCAGGCCGATGTCGAACCAGTCCAGGCGGTTGGTCAGGTCCTCAGGGCTGGACGGCCGGCTCGACGCGACCGCTTCGAGGGCAACCTCGGTCCGGCCGTCCGGATCCCTCCGCGGCGACAGCCGCAGCAGCAACGCGACCGCGCCGTCGGTCTCAAGGCAGCAGTCGTGCAGCTGGTACGGGTCGCTGATCATAGGTCCCGCGTCGTACTCTGCCTGAGTCAGCGGCTTGCCGTGCATGACCGCATTGGGATTGAGCTGCGCGTGCGCGCGCATCGTCAGGGCGACCTCCGCCATGGCCGCCTTCGAGGTGCCGTATTCGATCATGTGCCGGCGCGCGATCATCGAGTACCACTGCACGGGCGCGGCCCATCCATGAGGCTGCTCGAGGAACGTCCGGAACTGGGGACCTGGCAGGGATGGGACTCGTGACACGATGCGGTTTACCGAGGCCTTGCGAGACATGACCACCAGGACCGTCCGGGCCCGGCCGGAAAGAATCATCAACTCGGCTATGCCGAGCGACGAGACTCCGCCGTTGCCGCCCGGAGCGGGCAGCGCGTCGATCACATCGGTGCGCACGCCGAGGTTCGATATCAGGTCGTCAGAGAAGATGTAGCCGCCGACCGGCACGATCGCGTCGATATCCGCGACACCGAGTCCTGCGTCTGCCAGCGCCGCACGTACCGCATCGATCGCGAGGCCGGGCACGGAGCGAGAGCTTGACCTGGAATATGCGCTATGGCCCACCCCAGCTATGAAAATACCTTCGCTGCCGGTCAAGACTGGCTCCCATCGGAGATCAGCACGCGAGCGCTGCCTTCACTGGTGATGTGCTGATCAGCGTCCTGCACCGACAGGGTGAAGGAATACAGCTCGCCGCCCGGACCCGGCTCGTGCCCGTCGATGGAGGCGCGGCAGGTCAGGCTGCCGGTCGGATACGCCGGACGCAGATTGCGCACCGACAGCGAGACGAGCCGGCCGCCGTTGGCTCTCGCCCAGTCCGACACGAGTTCGCACAGCCATGCCGCCTGCAGGGGGCCGTGCACCGGAGTACCGTCAAGGCCCTCCGATCGGGCGAAATCGGCGTCATAGTGAATCCGGTGCGGGAGCCAGCACGCGGCACTGAAGAAGAAAAGGTCGACCGGATCGACCGATATCTCGCGCTCGGTGAGGACATCAGATGTGACCCGCCTGGTCGGCGTCGGATCGTGCTCCGGCCTGCTCACGGCTTCGGATTCCGTCCGGGACAGATGGCATTTTTCTGCGATCTCGCGCATCGCGTCGACGATCTCGCTGATCGAATCGTCGTCCGGGTCGTGCGGCCCGAGCACCGC
>Ga0209169_10002779_pt1 | contig 10434 bp, 8 predicted proteins | sample HubBroMetageWRM4_FD_188346 | JGI IMG/M metagenome (GOLD analysis project Ga0209169, IMG submission 188346) | Warmed soil microbial communities from the Hubbard Brook experimental Forest, New Hampshire - Hubbard Brook CCASE Soil Metagenome WRM 4... | ecosystem: Environmental > Terrestrial > Soil...
CCAGGCTCAGCGATCGAAGGCTTTCGACAAAAAATCCCGTTCCACAACAAGCTGACCGATCTTGCCGGGATCGCGGACAGGCCGAAAAGTGCGATCGGGACCTCGGTGCCCGACGCTACTATACTATTGCGACATCGGATGTTTTAGCATCAAAGAAATCTCACCTCACAGTTTGCGGCGTCGCCGCGACTTTGACTGCCGGGACCGCATCCATTTCGTTCACTCCGCCGGTGGGCCGTCGGCGAAATTACGCGGGGCGCCTTCGCCGTACTATTTCTTGCGACCATTTGCTCCCATGGTTTGCCAATTGGTGGCGCGCTCGAACGCATCGGCGGCTCGATAAAGCGTCGTTTCCTGCCAGTGCTTGGCGATCAGCATCACCCCGATCGGCCGGTCTCCTTCACCGAGACCGCAGGGAAGGGATATTGCCGGGTGGTGCGTAATGTTGAACGGGCAGGTATTGGTGATCTGCTCCCAACTGTGCTGCATCAGCACCTCGTAAGGCGCGTCCGGTGGCGGAATTTTCGACGCCATCATCCGTGTCGTCGGCATCAGCAGCAGATCATACTCGGCGAGCACCTTGTCGTAGGCGGCACGCAGCGGCCGGCGCAGGTTCTGCGCCTTGAAGTAAAAATAGCCCCGATAATATTTGTCGTTGTACGCGGCCAGCAGCATGCCGGTCTTTACCGTGTCGGGTAGTTCATTTGCGCGACCGTGCAGTGCGCCGAGGCGTCCCATGAGCGAAATCGGTTGGACGCCTTCAACGTTTCGCGGCGAGGGACTCTTGACCATAGCGTGGAGCGTTCCCTCAAGCGCGATCGCCGCCCAGATCGGAATGCCGATCGGATGCCACGGAATCGAGACTTCGCTTACTTTGGCGCCGAGACTCTCCAGTACCTCAGCCGCGGCGCGCACTCCGGCATCCACATCGGGGTGGGAATCGTATTGCCCGAAGCCTTCTTGGACCACGCCGATCTTGAGACCCGCGACGCCTTGCCCGATCGCCTTCGTGTAGGTGTCCAGCTTGAGGCCTTTTTGCCGGGAATCGTAGCCGTCTTCGCCGGCCATCACTTCGAGGAAGAGCGCGTTCTCAGCCGCCGTCGCGGTCAAGGGTCCGGCATGGTCGATGGTCGGATCCATACCCATGATGCCGGTATAGGGAACGAGACCCCAGGTCGGTTTTATGCCGACCACGCCCGACAGCGAGGCCGGAATGCGGATCGAGCCGGCCTGGTCGCCCCCGGTCGCCATGTCGACTTCACCGGCCGCAACCAGGGCGCCCGATCCGGTCGAAGAGCCTCCCGGGGTGTGACCCCATGCGCGCGGATTGTGCACGGGCCCCGAGGTGCTGGTAGCGGCACCACCAGAAAACGAAAAATATTCGCAAACCGACTTGCCGACGATCTCGGCGCCCGCATCGAGGAGGCGCGTGACGATGGTGGCGTCAAATTCGGGTACAAAACCCTCGAGCACGGAGGCTCCGTTGGTGAGTGGCACCCCGGCGATCGCGTAAGTGTCTTTGATCGCGACTTTCTTGCCGGCGAGGCGGCCACCTGGCGTGCCCTTGATGTGCGTCTTCACGATCCACGCGCCGTATTTGTTTTCGTCGCCTTGGGGCCGATAATAGGCGCCGCGTTTATGTTTTACTGCCGGGACGTCATCCGGCAGCGCCGCCAACTGACGAAATCCGTCTGCGAAGGGCCGGATGTAATTGATAAAGCCATTCGCGTACTCGGTGGTTAGTTCCATGCCAAGCTCGTCACCGATCTGGCGCACTTGATCCGCAGACGGCAGCTTAAAGGACATCACAAATCTCCGATTGTTGAAAAAACAAAATGGCGCAAGCTCGTTCGCGGGTGCATTGAACTTCGCAGGGGCATTGAACAATGTCTCGCCTAATTCCAGCAATAACGATGCCACGTTGGCGGCTTTGTTCAAACCGTTCTCTAGCATGAAGCGAGAGTTGCTCATGCGAGACTGCGGCGCCGATTAAAATAAAAGCGTTGCGCACATTGTGCGTGCATCGGCGCGGTCAATATTTGCACGCAGCACGCGTACTGTCGGCAAACACGCGCATGGCACATAAACCGGCGCGCGCCTTCGCAGAAGCCTGGCATCTAAGTCGGCGTCTAAGAACACCCCGACGATGGCATGGTTTTTGCTCAATAAACCGGCATCACGGCACGGGGATGAGACGATGACATCGACGCGCAGAGCATTCTTGAAAGCGACGGCCGCAACGGCGCTCTTCACGCCCGCCGTCATTCGCAGCGCCGGTGCTGCGGACGAGCCTATTGTTATTGCCAGCATGTACGATCTCTCCGGGGGCCTCGAAGCCGCCGGAAAGCCGATGTACGACGTACTGAATTTCGCCGTCGAGGAAATCAACACCTCGGGCGGTCTGCTCGGTCGCCAGATCAAGGTGGTGAGTTTTGACACTCAAACCAACATGCAGCTTTATGCGCAATATGCGCAGGAAGCTGCCTTGAAGGACAAGGTTGCGGTCGTGCATGGCGGCATAACGTCCGCCTCGCGCGAAGTGATCCGGCCGGTCCTCGACAAATACAAGACGCTGTATTTTTACGATATGCCGTACGAGGGCGGCGTCTGCGACCGCAACATTTTCATCGACGGCCTGACGCCGGCTCACAACACCGAAGTCCTGGTCGGCTACGGCATGAAAAACTGGGGCAAGAAGGTTTACACGCTGGCCGCCGACTACAATTACGGCCAAATCACCTCGGAGTGGGTCAAGAAGTATGTCACGGACGGCGGTGGCGAAGTCCTCGGCACGGAATTCTTCCCGCTCGATGCCACGAACTTCGGCAGCACGCTCTCAAAAATCCAGGCGGCCAAACCGGATTGGATCATGACTGTTTTGGTCGGCGGCGGCCCGATCTCATTTTACCGGCAATTCCATGCTGCCGGCCTGTCCGGAAAAATTCCAATCGCTTCGACCACATTCGGCGGCGCCAACGATCAGATGGTGCTGACCCCCGACGAGAGCAACGGCATTGTCGTTGCGTACAACTACATCGAAGCACTGGACAATCCGGTCAACAAAGACTTCCTCAAGCGCTTCCGCGGCAAGTACGGCGCTGATTATCCGCCGATCTCCGACCTGACGATGTCGAGCTATCAGGGCATGCACCTGTGGGCGGCGGGCGTCAAAAAGGCCGGGACGCTGGATCGGGAAAAGGTGATTGAAGCACTTGAAACCGGCATCAGCATCGACGGGCCGAGCGGCAAGGTGACCATCGATCCGCCGACGCACCATTGCATCTTCGATGTGCACCTGTCGGTGTTCAAGGACAAGGTGATGAGCCTGATCGAGACTTTCCCGCAACGCAAACCAGCGGATACCGCTGCGGTCTGCGATCTGAAGAAAAATCCGCGGGAGGCGAAGCAGTACATCATCAAGGTGAACTGACGGCGGACTTGCGCGCGTCGCGTTGCCGTCGGCCGACCCGGCGACAAACGACTGAACCGGCGGCGCTTGGTCCAGCGCGACGGCAGCGCCGTTCACCTCAGGAGCAGCCGTAGTGGACCTTGCGATCATCGTAGCGATCGATTTCGTCTATGCCATCGCGACCCTGGCCCTGATCAGCCTGGGGCTCGCCATCGTGTTTGGGATGATGCGCATCATCAACTTGGCGCATGGCGAGTTCATGGTGATGGGCAGCTATAGCGCCTCGGTCGCGGTCCATCACGGTGTCAACATCTGGATCGCCATCCTGATCGTTCCGCCGATCGCGGTCGGCATCATCGGGGCCATCATCGAGCGCCTGATCGTGCGGCAGCTTTATGGCCGCATGGTTGAGACCATGCTGGCGACGTGGGGCCTGAGTCTGTTCGTCGTCGGCATCCTGACCATGATCTTCGGCGACATCACCGAGGGCGTGCCGACGCCGCTGCCGGGCATCGCCATCGGCGGCTATCAGACCAGCGGCTACAGCCTGTTTGTCATCGCCCTGTCGGTTGCGACCATGGGCGGAGTGTACGTCATCCTGCGCTCGAGCCGGCTCGGGCTACTCGCGCGCGGCACCATGCAAAACGCCGATATGGCGGCAGCCCTCGGCACCGACACCTCGCGCATCTATGCTGTGACATTCGCGTTCGGCGCCGCGCTGGCGGGTCTTGCCGGCGGCGTGCTGGCCCCGGTTTCCGGCGTGTTCCCGACCATCGGCGGCTCCTATATCGGCCGCGCCTTCATCACCGTCATTGGCGGTGGTGCGGCGCCGCTGGTCGGGACCGCTACGGCGGCGACGTTGTTCGGCGTCATCAACCAGGTTGCTACGTTTCTCTCCAATCCCGTTTACGGCGAGGTCGCGCTGCTGCTCGCCGCCATCGTTCTCATCCGCGCCTTGCCGCAGGGCATCACCGGCCGGTATTTCCGGAGAAGCTTGTGATGAAGTTCGTGATCACTGTCCTGCGTTCGAATTGGCGCCTGGTTGCTGTCGGCGTGGTGGGCGTCGTGCTTCTGATTGCGCTGCCGCTGCTCCTTGACACCTATACGCTCCTGCAAATCACGCTTTACGCCATCTTCGGCATTCTCGCGCTCAGCCTCGCCTTCATCTGGGGCTACGGCGGCATTCTCTGTTTCGGCCACTCGGCATTTTTCGGCCTTGGCGCCTATGCCTATGCAGTTGCGGTGATCAACATGGGTGAGAGCACGGCGCCCGCCGTGATCGCGATTGTGCTGCCGGCGGCGCTGGCTGCGGCGCTCGGCTATTTTATGTTCTACGCGCGCATCAGCGACGTCTATGTCGGTGTCATCACGCTGACGGTGACGCTGATCTTTTACAACGTCATCAATTCCACCGCCGGGCCGAAATATCATATCGGCGACGCTTTGCTCGGCGGTTTCAACGGTATGCCGAATGTGCCGTCGCTCAACGTCCCGTTCCTGCCGGACAACACGCTTGAGCCGCAGAATATGTTCGTCCTGTCAATGGTCCTTTTGCTGGTAGTTTATTTCGGTCTGCACTGGTTGTTGGCGACGCGGTTTGGCCGCGTCCTCGTTGCCGTGCGCGAGAATGAGCAGCGCGTCGAGTTTTTGGGCTATGACGCGCGGCTGCATAAGCTCGTAGCGTTTTCAATCGGCGGCGCGCTCGCCGGCCTTGCCGGATGCCTGTTCGTGTCCTGGGGCAATTACGTAAGCCCGACGGCTTTCAGCGTCGTCCAATCGGCGCAGATCATTATCTGGATCATGGTGGGCGGTGCCGGCACGTTGCTCGGGCCCGTGTTCGGTGCACTTGCCATCTCCTGGCTGACCGTCGAAATCGGTACCCAGCAATGGGTCAATGCCAACGTTATTCTGGGCGCGATTTTGCTGATCTTCGTGCTGCTCGTTCCAAGGGGCATTGCCCCCATGATCAGCGAACGACTGGTGCCGTGGTTGTTGGCGTCGCGCCGCGCGGCCGGTCTAGCACGCGATCTGTCGCAGGAACGCAGCGCATGAGCCCGCCGCTCATTGAAACGCGGGGGCTTAGCAAGCACTTCGGCGGCGTCCGGGCGGTGCGCGATATCGACTTCTCGCTGGCTGAGGGTGAATTGCGGTGCCTAATCGGGCCGAACGGCGCCGGCAAGAGCACCTTCTTCAAGCTCCTGACCGGCCAGACCAAGCCGTCGAGTGGCTCGGTGCGCTTTCGCGGCAAGGAGATCAGCGGAATGCTGGCCCACGAAATCGCGCGGCTTGGCATTGGCATCAAGTCTCAGGTGCCAAGCGTATTCAACGGGCTTTCGGTCCGCGAGAACCTCTGGATCGCCGCAGCCAGACATCAGAAAGGCAAGGCGGTGACGCGCGCGGTCGACGCGAAGATTGAACGGCTCGCGCTCGGCCGTTTTGTTGAAAAGCTGGTCGGCCAACTCGCGCACGGCCAGCGCCAATGGGTCGAACTTGGTGTGGTGTTGTGCGGCGACCCCGGCCTGATCCTGTTGGATGAACCAGCAGCCGGAATGACCGAGGACGAACGCGGGCGAACCGCCGAGCTCATCCAAGAGATCAATCGCGACCACCCGATGATCGTCGTCGAGCACGACATGTCGTTCATCCGCACCATCGCCAGGCGGATTACGGTGTTTGATCGCGGCTCAATCCTGATGGAAGGCGACGTGGCGCAGGTGTTCGGCAACCAGGCTGTGCGCGACGTCTATCTTGGCAAGCAGGTTGCTGCATGATGCTGGAAGTTCACGATATCCATGCCGGCTACGGCCGCATTCCGGTTCTGTCCGGGATCAACTTCACGGTGGGCGACCACGAAGTGGTTGGCGTGCTGGGCCACAACGGCATGGGCAAGACCACGCTGTTGAAGAGTCTGATTGGTCAGGTGCCGCTGACCAGCGGCCGGATCCGGTTGGCGAATGTCGACATTAGCCACAGCCCGCCGTTTCGCCGCGCCCGGGCAGGGCTGGGCTACGTGCCCCAGGGCCGGCAGATCTTTCCGGGCCTGTCGGTTTACGAGAACTTGCGGATGGGCTTCGTCGAGAACGGCATCGATTCTGAGGAATTGATCATTAAAGACATCCTGGCGCGGTTCCCGCGCCTCGATCCGCTTATTGATCGTCTCGGCAGCGCGCTGTCCGGGGGCGAGCAGCAGATTCTGGCTTTGGCGCGCTGCCTGTGCGGTAGTCCGAAGCTCTTGTTGCTTGATGAACCGACGGAGGGAATCCAGCCATCGATCGTCGAGGAAATTCTTGACATCCTGATCGGGCTCCATCGCCACCGGGGACTGGCGATCATTGTTGTCGAGCAAAGCCTTGATTTCATTCGCCGGCTCTCGGAACGCGTTCTACTGATCGAGAAAGGGGCGATCACCGGAGAGGTCCTGCCCGAAGCGCTGAGCGACGCAAAAGAGCTCGGCAGCTACATCGCCGCCGAGTGACAGGTTCTAGCAGCGGAGGGAAAAACGCGTGTCAAAGAAGCCCAAAGTCAAGATCGCCCATCTCGCCGGCCCGACGGCGACCATCCAGAACTCGCCGCCGCTGGTGACGTCGAACAAGGCGCGCCAGAAATACGGCTTGCCGCCGCGGAAGAATCCCGACGGTAGCGACCAGCGCTTCGACATACTGCGCGCCCAGCGCCTGGCGGCGCCGGCCACCGTCTATGTGGAATGTTTCTCGGCTCATCCGCTCGAAGCCGACGCAGCCGAACTTTACGGACCGCCAGACGGTTATCTTGACGCCAAGGGTGCCTTTCACAAGGAACGCACGAGCCCGCAGGACAAGGCGGTATTCGAGATCGAAATCCGCCCGGAGGATGGCGTCTATCCGCTGCCCTACATGGCGCGGCAATCAAACGGACAAGCGTGGGAGGAAGAATGCACCGTGCCGGGCGCGCCGGCCGAGCAGGCGCGTCAGGGCTTCTATCCCGATGGATCGCGCAGCTTCGAGGAGATCGACCGTCTGTCAGTTGGCGCAGCGGGAGTCGGCAATCTGATCTCGTCGTTCGCCGACGTCGATTTCTACCGCATGCTGCCGACCGGCGGCTACACCAAGGGCTTGCCGGCGGCAAAGCGCACCGACATCGGCGAGGGCGACATTCCGCCCGAGGTCCGCAGCAAGCACTTCTTCGCTTACAAGCCGTTTCATTTGGGCGAGTCGCCGCCGCGCCCGAGTTTGGCGCCGCTGACCAATGCCGCAAGGCGAATTCTCGCCACCAACAAATACGACGGCGCTATTTTCACCCAAGGCAGCCCGCAGGTCGAAGAAACCGCCTATTGGCTCAATCTGTTGCTTGACACCACAGTACCGATTTGCGGCAACTCGGCGCAACGGCCGCACGGCGAGATCAGCAATGACGGGCCGAAGAACCTGACCGACTCGGTCGAATACATTGCTTCGCGAGTCTGGGCCGACGAGAGCGGCCGCAACCGCGCCGGCGTGATCGTGCTGCAGGAGCAGCAAATCTTCGCCGCGCGCGAAGTCATGAAGGTCGACGCCCGGCCCGGCGGTTATGTTGCGACCGGCGGCCACGGCGGCATCATCGGCGGCATGGGCTATCACGGGGCAGCTGTGCTGCATTACGTGCCGGCGCTGAAGCACACCTATTTGTCGGAGGTCAATCTCTCCAAAATTCCGGGATCCGTGCCGGTCGCCCACATAGCAGGCGGCGGTATCGCACTTGCTCCAGTGAAAATCAGGGAAGCGAACGGCGATCTTCTGGAAGGCGCAATCCCTTCGGTCGCGATAGTCAAGGATGGCGGCTATTATGCGGAGGAATATTTCGACGATCCCTCGGTAACGGCTGATCTCGAGGGACTCGTAGCGCAGAGGCTTGGGGCGAAAAGGCTCGCTGGCTTCGTCATCGAGGGTCTAACGCCATACGGCGTTATGACCTCATCGGTCCGCCAAGCAATATTGCAAAAGGCGATATATAGCGGCATACCGGTCGCACGTGTCGGCCGCGGCAGCCCCGAGGGCTTCGCGGATCCGCACGACTATTTCATCGCGGGCTCCAACTTAACCTCGACCAAGGCCCGCATGCTGCTCATGGCATGTCTGTTAAAGCTCGGCAGCCTGCCGCCGGCCAAAGACCCAGGCCAACCGACCCCAGAGGAACTTGCCGCGATACGCAAGGCAGTTGCGGCATATCAGGCGATCTTCGACACGCATTGATCGCAAGCCAACTGCGCCTCGGAACCCGGGCGGCGCATTTTTGCGCCGTCAGCATAGTAGCCGGCGACGCCCGCGATGAGTCCGCCGCCGCCGACCGGCACTACTTCCGCGATTTCGAGCCGACCCAAAGATAACCGTGCCCCAAAATTTTCCTTGGCGTGATGGGAATGCCAATCAACGACAAGGGCGAGATCGAATCCGAGAACGTCACGCTCGCGTGCCGCAACGCGACGCGCAACATGATGTCGTTACTACAGGAGCGTGGCTACACCATGGAGCAGGCACGCGGTCGCAGTATCGGCGCGCGCACCCGTAGCAGAAGAAATACGAAACCGCCGAAGACGACGAAGGCCATGATTATATCCCGCCAATCTTATCGACCCACTTGCGAAGGATCGGCACCGGGAAGCCCTCGCCGTAACCGGCGGCGACGGTCTTTTCCTCATGCCCTAGCAATGCCCACCGCACGTCCTCTGGGCAACCGGCGGCACGTAGTCGATCCTGCGCTCTGTGCCTGAGCGAGTGGACCACCTTGCGCGGATCGACGATGCCGCAGTCATTCAGGAAGCGGTTGAGATGCTTCGAGGCTGCATCCGCAGGGTCCGTCAGTTTGCTCGCGAACAGCGGCCCCTTAATGACCTTCGGCAAGTGCGGCAACACGCACGCTGGGATCGGTACGCGGCGCTTTGATTGCTCCGTCTTGTGACCGACTATGACATAGCGCACGCCGCGTTCTTTCATTTCGCCCTCAATCTCGAATGCCTCGCTCAGCCGCATTCCCGTGGCCGCGAGTAGCCGGAACAACAAAGCATCGGCTTCGTCGAGCTTATCGAGATTGCGCCGGCATGCCTTCATATCAGCTTCGTCGAGTGGCAGGCGGATCACCTTGTCGTCGCGCTTGGGCACAATGCTGACGAAGGGATTGAACCTCAATCGACCTTCCCGAATGGCGAGATTGACTGCGGCGACGAGCCATCCGACCTTCTTGCGGATGCTGGCGCTTTTGAGACCTTGTGCCTCGAAATGCTGGACGACCTTACGGCCATCATCCCGCGTCGCGTCTTTCAATAGCTTATTATCGCACAGTGATTTGAACAGAGCCCAAGTGGCTCGCGCTTCGCGCTCGTAGTAGCCGGTGACGTTGGCGTGTTGCAGATACGTTTCAAAAATCGCATCGTCGCCATTTTTTACTGCCAGGTTCGGGCGCGGTTCGTGGTCTAGCGAGCGCACGAACTTCACGACTGCGCGTGCTGAGGACTCCGGGTAGGGCGGGACAACCATTTGCGCTGCGTTCGACTCCGTCCGCAGGTACGCACCGTTGTGGTTGAGATAGATCAGTTCGCGTTCATTGGCGACGATCTTGCCACCGTCAGGACCCGGATGCTCACCGGGCTCGAATTTGCGAACCGTCTGTAGATGGGGCCGTGCGGCCAGTAGGGCGCCCTTGTGTGCAGTAATCATCGGCCCGGCCAGTACCTCCGCCTCCCGGCGATCGGGGGTTCCGAGCGAAAGCTCTTTGCGCTTCTCGCCGGGCGAGCGCAATTTGATGTAATAATTCGAGGAACCGGGCCGCTGGAAAAGGTAGCTGCCGTGTCGTGCTCTAGCCACGGGGTTGTCACTCCTACTGCGGCGAGTATAGTTGGCGACAGCCTTTGGCGACAGTGAATTGGCGACATAAATGGCGACAGGGTAAACCATTGATATTGTTAGGTAGGGCGCTTAGCTCAGCGGGAGAGCGTTCCCTTCACACGGGAGAGGTCGTAGGTTCAATCCCTATAGCGCCCACCATATTGTGACGTTTGGCTGCCGCAGCCGGGA